>Ga0207639_10002397_pt1 | contig 12574 bp, 12 predicted proteins | sample KBSCornC32_FD_184299 | JGI IMG/M metagenome (GOLD analysis project Ga0207639, IMG submission 184299) | Corn rhizosphere microbial communities from Kellogg Biological Station, Michigan, USA - KBS Corn C3-2 (SPAdes) (version 2) | ecosystem: Host-associated > Plants > Roots > Rhizosphere > Soil ...
TTCGATCGCGCGGTTGTCGCCGTCGGCTTCGCCGGTGCCCATCATCGCCTTGCCCATCTCGCTCATCACCGAGCGGACGTCCGCGAAGTCGAGGTTGATGAGGCCGGGCATGACCATCAGGTCCGTAATCCCGCGGACGCCCTGCTGAAGCACCTCGTCGGCCATTTCGAACGCCTGCTTGAAGGTCGTCTCGCTGTTGGCGAGGCGGAAGAGGTTCTGGTTCGGAATGACGATGAGCGTATCGACGTGCTGCTGGAGCTCGGCGATGCCTGCATCAGCCGAGCGGCCCCGGCGAGCACCTTCGAATGCGAACGGCTTCGTCACGACGCCGACCGTCAGGATTCCCTTGTCGCGCGCGGCCTTCGCGATGACCGGCGCGGCGCCGGTTCCGGTGCCGCCGCCCATGCCGGCGGCGATGAAGCACATGTGCGCGCCTTCGAGCGACTGAAGAATTTCCTCGATCGTCTCTTCCGCCGCCGCGCGGCCGATTTCCGGGCGCGATCCGGCGCCGAGGCCCTGGGTAATCTTGAGGCCGAGCTGGATCCGGCGGTCCGCGGTCGAATTGTTGAGCGCTTGGGCGTCGGTGTTGGCGACGATGAACTCGACGCCCTGGACATCCGCACCCATCATGTTGGCGATGGCGTTGCCGCCCGCGCCGCCCACACCGATGACGCTGATCCTCGGGCGAAGCTCGTCGACTTCCGGCCGGATGAAATCGATGCTCATGATCTAAAATCCCCCCAGTGCGACAACGCGTTGAGCCTCCACGAGGAATCTGTGAATCATTCCGAGTCGGATGCCAAGCGGAAAAGTTAACGCCAACGAGAAAAGTGGGGATCGGTGTCGCCCGAAAGACTCACTCGTGGGGCCGAAAAGCCGCAATAGATCGGTTACCGGCTGATAATAGGGCATGCTATGATCGTGGGATGGACACGAAGCCCTCGCAATTCGACAAGTTCAAAGAAGCCGCTCGCGAGCTTGAGACGGACGTGGACGAGAAGCGCTGGGAAGAGCGACTGAAGAAGATCGCTAAGGCTAAGCCGGGGAAGCCAGAGTAGTGGAGGGCCTGCTTCTCATCGCGGTTTCATTGTTGCCGTTGGGGCTCATCATTGACGGCCTCAACACGGGCACACTTCTCATGGTTGGCCGAGCAACGGGACGCTACTCCCGCTCCGCACAGCCGTTCTGGTTCTGGCTCTCAATAGCCCTCTACGCGGTCATAGTCGGTTGGTGTTGGTACACCGCCGCCAAGAGCTTGGGTGTGTAAAAGACACAATCCCCAGAAAAGTGGGGATCGGTGTCGCCCGAAAGACTCACTTTTAGGTCCAATTTGGTTGTCGTTTTTGCAGGAACGCGTCGATCCCTTCCTCGGCGTCGGGCTCGAGCATGTTTTCGACCATCGTCCTGGATGCCTGAGCATAAGCGTCGGCGAGATTCAATCCGGCCTGGCTGGCGACGGCCGCCTTGCCCATTTTGACCGCGATCGGCGACTTGGCGGCGATTGTCTGCGCGAGTTCGTTTACCGCCTGCGATAGCGATCCGGCCGGAACGACGCGATTCACGAGGCCGAATTCGAGCGCGGTCGCCGCGTCGATCATTCCGCCGGTCAGGAGCATCTCCATCGCGCGCTTCGCGGTAATGTTGCGTGTCAGCGCGACCGCGGGGGTGGAGCAGAACAAGCCGACATCGATCCCGTTGACGCCAAACTTCGCCTCCTCGGAAGCAACGGCAAGATCGCAGGTCGCGACCAGTTGGCATCCTGCCGCAGTCGCCATTCCGCCGACTTCGGCGATGACTGGCTTTGGAAGACTGGCAATCGACTGCATGAGCTGCGAGCAAACCGAGAATGTCTGCTCGAAGAAGCTCTTGCCCTGATCACCGTCGCGGCGATGCGCGGTCATTTCCTTAAGATCGTGACCTGCCGAAAACAGCTTCCCGTCTGCGGCGATGACGACGACCCGCACGTCGGCATCATCTCGGGCTGCATCCACTTCCACCTGCAGCAATTTCATGACGTCGGTCGATAGAGCGTTCGCTGGCGGGTTCTGCAAAGTCAGCCGAAGAACGGGCCCCTGCCGTTCCGAACCCACGAGCGCGAGCACCGCGTCAGCTCCTTCGCCGCTCGACCCCGCCTGGCGGTCCAATGTTACGCTTTCGGCGCTCACCCTTGCGGCGGTCGCCGGTTGGAGGCGCCACTTCGCCGCTGAGCTGGCGGCCGTCGATCAGGATCGATTCCGCACCGGGGTTGAAGCGGAGTTGGGACGTCGCCGCGCGAACGACCGTCGACAGATGAGTCCGAACGAATTCGACCCGGTCGCTGTCCGTTAAGGCGTCCGCCCGTTCGGGCGTCAGCTTGAGGAATGACGCGATGGCCTCGCGCGAAACCGTGATCGCTCGAAACCGCCCCTCAATCCACAGATCGACGAGGGTGCTGTCGCCCATCGCCCGAACCGAATCCGTTTCCATCTAGCCCCCGACCCCTTCGTTCAGTCCCAGCCGCGTTCCAGGAAGCGGCTCGCGCAACCCGCGAGAAATGCCGTTCCGCGCGGAAGCACGCTTTCGTCCACCATCATCCGGCTCGAATGGATTGAGCAACATTGCTTCCAGTCGGCGCCGGACTGGGCGACACCGAGAAACGCCATCATTCCCGGCACCTTTTCGAGCACGTAAGAGAAGTCCTCGGCGCCCATGATCGGCGCCTGGAGGTTGATATATTCGCCATGCGGCAGCGAGGTCGCGACCGCCTCGGCCATCGCGACGGCGCGGGCGTCATTGACCGTCGGCGGGAAGCCCTGAGTAATCTCCGTATCGGCATCGCAATCGTGCGCCTGCGCAATATTCTCGGCGAGCTGGCGGATCGCATTCCACACTTCCTGCCGCCGATTGGGGCTTAAAGTCCGGATCGTGCCCTTCAGGACAGCCCGGTCGGGAATGATGTTATGTGCGTTCGCGGCTTCCAGCTGGGTGATGGTGATGATCATCGCCTCATGAGCATTGAAGCGGCGGGTCACCATCGCCTGAAGCGCCATCACGATCTCGCAAGCGACGGGCACTGGATCACGCGTGTCATGCGGCATCGAAGCGTGTCCGCCCCTCCCCTCGACCACGATCTCGAGCATGTCCGCCGAGGCGAGCAGGGTTCCGACGCGGCTGCCAATGGTGCCGTGCGGCGCGTTCGGCATGATGTGCAGCGCAAAGGCGGCGTCGGGGAGCGGGTCGAGAAGCCCGTCGTCGAGCATGAAGCGCGCGCCGTGATAACCCTCCTCGCCCGGCTGGAACATGAAACGCACCTCGCCGCGGAGCGATTCCGCGCGGACTGCGAGCAACCGGGCTGCCCCAGCAAGCATCGCCGTATGCGTATCGTGACCGCAGGCGTGCATCCGGCCGGAAACGGTGGAGGCGAACTCGAGGTCCGTTTCTTCCTCCATCGGGAGCGCGTCCATGTCGCCGCGAAGAACGACGCTGCGTCCGGCCTTGCCCCTGTTGAGGATGGCGACCGCGCCGGTGCAGGATGATCCCTCTCGCCATTCGAGCGGCAGATCGGCAAGCTCGGCGCGAACCTTGGCGAGGGTCTTGGGCGTCTGCAGCCCCAGCTCGGGCTCGGCATGAATGGCGCGGCGGAGCGCGGTGATGCGATCCGCAATTCCGCGTGCGTCCTGAAGCAGGTCTTCGGTCAGCATGGGTGGATGATAACGGGGGTGCGCGCCGCTATCCAGCGCCGTTGATGTGGATCAGTCGTGCGTGACGGGCTCGATCCGCGGCACCGCCCACATCCACCATGCAGCGCCGACAGCGGCGATGGCTGCCGTGAGGATGAAGGCGTTGTCGTAGCCTGCGCGGTGAACGACGATTCCCGACACGATCGGCCCGAAGATTCCCGAAAGATTGCCGAGCGAATTCTGGACGCCGACCCAGGTTCCGGATGCTCGCTGACCCGCGAACATCTGCGCCACGGCGTAAAGGTTGAGCGACAGGGCGGCCGATGCCGCGCCGGCTATGCAGAGTAGGAATCCGATTGCGATTGCGCTGTGCGCGAAAGCCAGGCCGAAAAGCGCGGCTGCCGCCAGCAGTTGGCTGACCACCATCATGGTGCGCCGGCACAGGGCCTCCGATCGGCCCGAGCGAGTCCACCAATCGGAGAAATGGCCGAAGCTCAGCGCGCAGACGCCCTGCGCTCCATAGCCGAGGGTCGCCAGCAGGGTCATCTCGCCGATGCTGAAGCCGCGCGATTTGGTCAGGAACAGGGGCAGCCAGGCAAGCAGGAAATAGAAGCAATAATTGCCGAGCGAATGGACGATCGACATCGACCAGAGCGGCCATTTCGAAAGAAGCGGGCGGACCGGAACGCGGGCACTCTCGTCATCACTCTTTTGGGAGAGAGGACGAACCGTCTCGCGCCACGGTAGCAGCCACAGGAGCGTAACGATGCCGAATGCGACGAAGATCGTTCGCCAGCCCCAGTGACCGAGGATGATTCCGCCCGCGAGCGTGCCGGCGGCAGGTCCGAGCGCGATTCCCGCGGCAACTGCTGCGTTGGCCATTCCCCGACGCTCCGGCGGGACATGACGAGCAATGATCTTCGAGCTTCCCGGGAAGGAGATACTCTCGCCCAGGCCGAGCATGATCCTCAGGACGAGTAGCGACGCGAAACCGCCCACGAATCCCATGAGCAAAGTGCTGCCGGCCCACAGCAGGATCCCGGCGGCCATTAGCTTGTAAACGGAGAAGCGGTCGCACAGCCAACCGACGAACAGCTGCACCGGCGCGTAAATCCAGAAGAAGGCCGAGAAGGCGACGCCATAGGCTTCTTCGGACAGATGAAGCTCGGACTTCATCAGCGGCGCGGCGATGCCGATCGCGCCGCGATCGACATAATTGAGAAAGACCGCGGTCCCGAGAAGGAAGACGAGCGCCGAAGCGGTGCGGCTGCTTCGATCTACCGCTGCTGTCGCCATATTCCCCTTCCGTCACCCTGAACTTGTTTGGCGCTTATCCCCTTGCGCCAAGGAACGCAAAATATAGTATAGCCCGGCTCGGCAACGAGAGGTCTAGCGTATGGCAAAGACGAAACAAACCGATCACATTGGTCGGCTCGGCAACCTCGCCAACATCATCCAACTCGGCCAGTGGGCCATCCGTGTGGCAATTACGGTGAGCGCGTTCGCCCTTCCCGCATGGGCCGCTAGCGCCGCTGGGTTTATGGCTCAATACGCGCCGCTGTCATGGGTCGCGACAGGCTTCGCGGGGTTGTTTGCTGCCGCAGTCTCATTTGCGATTGCGGGATGGGGGCGCGGGAAATGGGTGCGCTCGATATATGATCGCAGGATGATTGCGCGGGGCGCGTACGTGGACCCAATGAGGGCCACTTTTGAACGCGAACGCATTTACCTGAACGATTTTGTGCTGCCCTCGAATCCGTTCGTGGAAGACAGAACGTTCATCGATTGTGAGCTGATCGGACCAGCAAACATCAACATGGGGCCAGGGAACCAGCACACGGACCAGCGCATGCCCCACTGCGATGCCGTTCTCATTCGTGACGATGGGGCGTTTTTCAACGGCATCACCTTCGTGCGCTGCACGTTCCGCCGTTGCTCGTTCCAGCGCGTCACAGTCTTTGTCCCACTCTCCAATTATGCGCGCGGTGACAAGGACGTGAACTGGCTAAACTACATCACGTTCGGTCAGGAACAAGGCGACTTGCCCTTCGGTGCCGTCAACCTAACACCGCAGATTTCATCGCATGCGAGCGATGCCGAAACGGACCAGCAAGAGGATGGAGAGAATGGCGGAACGAAACAGTAGATTCGACCGCCTCTTGAAGGCGATGCTCTCTGGACCCGCGCCTAGCGCGCGAAAGAATGCATCAGGCGATCAAGCATCAGGTGCGGCACCTGACGCATGTTCCAGCGATACTCAAACTCCCCGAGATACTTCGGAAGATGCTTCCCGCTGACATGGATATGCGTCCCGTTGATGCCGCGTTTAAGGTTCGCCCAGAAGCCCTCAATCGCGTTGACGCCAGCGCCGTGCTTGTCGGCGTAGAAGCCCGCGCCGTGGTTCACCTTGACGTGGTTGTAGCCGCACTGGTCAATGTCCTTATAGCCGCCGAACTCGTCGGTGTTGACGGTCGAGCCGGGAAGAACGTGCGTCTGGATAAGGCCATGCATCGCTTCCTTGGTGCGGCGACCGGCAACGCGCGTAATCAACTCGCCGTCGCGCTCCAGCATCCCGACGACGCAAGTCTTGTTGCCCTTGTAGCCGCTGCCCATGCCACTGACGGAACCCCCGATAAGCGTTTCGTCGATTTCGACCGTCGAGCCGGGACCGCCAAGCGGATCGTCGCTGTCGAGCGAGCCCATGTATTCGCGGATTTGGTGACACATGCGCCACGCCGTTTTGTAGGTGACGCCCAACTCGCGCTCGACCTCTTTCGCGGCCACGCCGTTCCGCGTCGTCGTGAACATAAACATGACCGTGAACCAGTCGCGAAGCGGCGTCCGCGTGCGGTCGAACGGCGTTCCGGCAGTCGGGAACACCTGATAGCCGCACCACTCACAAGCGTAAGAGCGGCGAGCCTTCACGCGATAGAACTTCGCCATGCGCCCACACGAGCCGCACTCATGTTCAACACCGAAGCGCTGGCGCATGATGTGGTCGAGGCAAAGTTCCTCAGTCGGAAACTGGTCGAGGAACTGACGGAGCGTTGGGCCTTTGGTGCTCATACATATTGTATACGCTCTCCCTTTACTTGTTTCAAGGGGATAGTTGCCAACTTGTTTCAGGGTCCATTTCTCCGCCGGACTACCGCTTCGACAATGGATGCTGAAACAAGTTCAGCATGACGAAGGAAAACTCAATAGCCGCCCTTCATCGCGTCGATCAGGCGGCCGACCATCCCCTTGCTCCTCGGGCGGGCAACCGGGCCCGCGATATCGCGAATGTCTCCACGGCCAGACGCGGCGAGGAGCGCGAGGCCGACAAGCGTGGAGAAACCGGGGCCGCTGTGTGCGTCGGGCAGGCCGGTAAGCTGCTTCGGCCGTCCGACGCGAACCGCCCGGCCAAGCACGCCCTGCATGTAATCGGCGATATTCTTGAGCTCCGCGCCACCGCCGGTGAGCACGACCTGCCGCCCCACCGGTCCGGTGAAGCCCAAACCCTTAAGCGCCGCTTCGACCTCGTTGGTCAGTTCCTCGACGCGCTGTCGGATCACCATCATCAGCTGCGCGCGCGTGATCTTCATCGGCTCGGCGCCCTGCTCGGCCCCGATCTGCGTCGCCTCGATCATCTCGTGGTTGTCGCGCGGGCTCGTCATCGCCGAGCCGTAGAAGCATTTGAGCCGCTCGGCGTCGCGGCGCTGGACAGCGAAGGCGCAGGCGATGTCGTTAGTGATGTCGCGGGCGCCGACCTCGATCGAGCGAAGGCCGACCAGCATCCCGCCATAGTGGACCGAGACGTTGGTGACCTCTGCACCCATCTCCACCAGCGCGACCCCGAGCTCGCGCTCCTCATCGCTGAGGCAGGCGAGTGCGGCGGCGATAGGCGAGGCGACGATGGCCTTGACGCCGAGGTGCGCCTGTCGGATCACCGTGTCGATGTTCCGCAAGGGCGACGGGTCGGCGGCGATCACGTGGATGTCGACGCCGAGACGGTTGGCGTGAAGCCCGATCGGCTGTTGCACGCCCTGCGCCCGGTCGATCGTGTAGAGCGCCGGGTGGGCGTGGAGCACGACCTGGCCGTTACGGTCGATCGCGCTCTTGCCGGCATCAAGGAGCTCGTCGACGTCGGCCTGTTCGACCGCATGACCGCCAAGCTCGACTTCGACATTGGCGAGGTCGCTGACAAGGCCGGGCGCACCATAGCTTGCCCAGACGTCGTCGACCGTCAGCCCGGACATGCGCTCGGCGAGCTCGACCGCTTCGCGTACCGCAAACTCGCTCGCGCCCATGTCGGTGATGTAACCGCGCTTCACGCCGCGGCTCTCGCGCTGGCCGGTGCCGAGGACGGTTGGCCGGCCTTCATCGTCGATGCGTGCGATGATCGCGCTCACCTTGGAGGAGCCGATGTCGAGTGCGGCGATGAGTTCCTGCTCGGGAGGTTGCGCCACTATCCCTCCTGCGGAGGCTGGCCCGCCAGCGTTGCCGGCGCGTGAGGGAGCCTCACGATCATCTTGCCGGGAACGCGCAGGTCGAAGCGGACGATTCCGTGGCCGAGCAGGCCGTTCTGCTTGTCGGCGCGAGCGAACTTGTCGAGCGCGGCGCGGGCGTCGCCATAGCCTTCAGGGAGAGCAACGGTTTCGCCGGACTGGAAATTGAGGTCCCAGCGGCGGCCGCCGACCCAGGTTGCGGACGCGAGTTGGGCCTTCAGCGTCGGAACATCGCCCATCAGCTGGGCGAGTTCCTGTTCCTGAGCGTTGGCGCCGGGTCCGATGAGCAACGGAAGATCGGGCATGCGGTCGACCTGCACGCGATCGAGCACGACGCCTTCGGAATCGATCAGCGCGAGCTGACCCTGGTTCTGCCAAAGCGCGGCGGGCTTGCGTTCGACGATGTCGATGACGAGCGTGTCGGGAAGCCGCCGGAGCACGCGCGCGTCCTTGACCCAGCCGAAACGGAGCAGCTGCTGGCGGATCGCGCCGGCATCGACCAGCGCCTGCGGAGCCTTGGCGGTGCCTGCTTTTTCGGCGGCTCTGCGAAGCTCGTTGGTGACGACTTCATCGACCGGCGCGCGGTTCATGTGGGCGAGACCGACGATCTGGTAGCCGCTGACGTTGAAGCCGGCGTGGCCAACGCCCGCCGCGGCGGCGCGCTCGGCCTTCGCCGGAATGTCGAGCGCAACGAGAACAACCACGCCGATCGCAAGCATGAACGCGCCGAAAACGAGACCCGCAACCTTGTTCGCGCGCGCCTGGTCGACGGGCAGGCGCTTGGCGATCTTCTTGGGGACCGTGACTCGCGGGTTCTTGCGCGGCTTGTTCCGCGCGGATGCTCCGCGACGGACATGCGCGGCGCTCACTGAAGCACCTCCGCGATCAAACGTTCAACCAGCTCGCCGTAACTGATGCCCTTGAGCTTCGCCTGCTCCGGGACGAGGCTCAGCGGAGTCATTCCCGGCTGGGTGTTCACTTCGAGCAGAAAGATGCCGCCTTCGCCCTGCTCGTCGTCCCAGCGAAAATCGGAGCGCGACGCGCCCTTGCAGCCGAGCAGGCGATGCGCCTTCGCTGCCATCTCCATCATCGAGCGCGCTATGTTATCCGGCACTTCGGCGGGGCAGATGTGGACCGTCAGGCCGTCGGTGTATTTGGCGGCATAATCGTAGAAGCCGGCCTTGGGCTTCAGCTCGGTCACGCCCATCGGCTCATCGTTGAGTACGGCGACAGTCAGCTCGCGCCCCTTGATGAAAGGCTCGGCGAGAAGGTGATCGAACTCGTGCCACGGGCCTGGAACGTCGCGGCCGATCGGGTTGCCGTAATTGCCGTCGGCGGTGACGATGGCGACGCCGACCGATGAGCCTTCATTGACCGGCTTCAGCACATAGGGCCGCGCCATCGGATCAGCGGAATAGATGCTTTCGCTCTCGACGATGTGGCCCGCAGGCATGCGGATGCCGTGCGGAACGAGGACCATCTTGGTCAGCTCCTTGTCGATGGCGATGACGGAGGTCTCGAGGCCGCTGTGGGTATATTTGAGACCCATCAGGTCCATCATGCCCTGCACGGTGCCGTCCTCGCCGGGCGTTCCGTGGAGGGCGTTGAACACCACGTCGGGCTTCAGCTCCGCGAGGCGCGAGGCGACGTCGCGGTCCATGTCGAGCTCGGTGACGTGGGACCAGCCGCGCTCGCGCAGCGCGGCCGCGATTCCAGCCCCGCTGGTGAGCGACACGTCGCGTTCCTTCGACCATCCGCCCATCAGGACGACCACGTGAAGATCCCTGTTCATGGCCTCCCGACCCGCTGGATTTCCCATTCCAGGCTGATGTGCGTTTTTTCCTCGACGCGGCGGCGGACTTCCTCGCCCAGCGCCTCGATCTCGGAGCTTGAAGCGCTACCGAGATTGAGCAGGAAATTGCAATGCTTTTCCGAGACTTGGGCGTCGCCCATCGTCAGGCCACGGCAGCCCGCCGCATCGATCAGCGCCCAGGCCTTGTGACCCGCGGGATTCTTGAAGGTCGAGCCGCCAGTGCGGCTTCTCAAAGGTTGTGATTCTTCGCGGGCTCGGGCGATGGCGTCCATCTCCGCGCCGATCGCAGCCGGATCGCCCGGAGTGCCTCGGAAGACCGCTTCGATGACGACCGCGCCTGCTGGCACATCGCTGTGCCGATAGGTGTAGCCGAGCTTTTCGAGCGGCCATTCAACGACTTCGCCGGAACGCAGCGCCACGCGCGCCGACACAAGAATATCGCGGACTTCGCGCCCGTAGGCGCCGCCGTTCATCCGAACGAAGCCGCCGACGGTGCCGGGGATGCCGCGGAGGAACTCAAGACCCGCTATACCGTGGTCGCGGGCCGTCGAGGAAACCAGGATTCCACTTGCACCGCCGCCGCATCGGACGGTGGTTTCGTCGAGCTGCTCAATCTTCGAAAAGGCTTTGCCGAGCCGGACGACGACGCCCGCAACGCCTCCGTCACGGACGATGAGGTTCGAGCCCAGGCCCAGCGCCATCACCGGCACGTCGGGATCGAGCTCGCGGAGGAATGAGACGAGGTCGTCCTCGTCGCTCGGCTCGAACAGCCACTCAGCGGTTCCGCCGCTCTTGAACCAGACGAGCGGCGCCAGCGGCGCGTTCGGAGTCAGCTTGCCCCGCACCTGCGGCATGGTGACGACGCCGGTCATTTCTTCGCGCGAGCCTCGCCGATGGTCTGCGGCAGGGCCGCGGCCCATTTGGTGATGTCGCCGGCGCCCATGCAGATGATCATGTCGCCCTCTGCGGCGAGATCGCGGAGCTCGCGCGACAGCTCGTTCTGGTCGGCGACCGCGCGCACCATGCGGTGGCCGTGCGCCCGAAGCCCGTCGGCCAACGCGTCCGAACTCACTCCGTCGATCGGCTCCTCGCCCGCGGGATAGACGGGAGTCACGAAAACCACGTCGGCGTCGTTGAACGCGCTCTGGAAGTCATCCATCAGCGACTGAAGCCGCGTGTAGCGATGCGGCTGCATCACCGCGATCACGCGACCTTCCGCGCCCTCGCGAGCCGCGGCGAGCACCGCGCGAATTTCCGTCGGATGGTGCGCATAATCGTCGATGACGATCGCGCCGTCCGCCTCGCCGACGCAAGTGAAGCGCCGCTTGACGCCTTCGAACCGGCTGAAACCCCCGATGATGTCTTCGTCGGAGATACCGAGCTCGAGCGCGACGGCGATTGCCGCGAGCGCATTCTGGACATTGTGCCGCCCCGGGATTGGCACGTGAACGCCTTCGATCGTCCGCCGCTCACCCTCTCGGCCGAGGATCACGGCGTCGAACTGGCTTCCGCCCGGAACCGGCGTGACATTGTCCGCGCGGACATCGGCGAGCGCCGAGAATCCGTAGGTCACGATGCGGCGGTCGCGAACGCGGCCGATGATCGTCTGCACTTCGGGATGGTCGACGCAGAGGACAGCGAGGCCGTAGAAAGGCACATTCTCGACGAACTCGACGAACGCGTCCCTCACCGCGTCGAAGCTGCCGTAATGTTCGAGGTGCTCGGGATCGATGTTGGTGACGACCGCGATCGTGCCGTCGAGGCGGAGGAAGCTGCCGTCGCTTTCGTCGGCCTCGATCACCCACCAGTCGCTCTTGCCGAGCCGCGCGTTGGAGCCGTAGCGATTGATGATCCCGCCGTTGATCACCGTCGGGTCGAGGCCTCCGCTGTCGAGCAGCGCCGCGACCATCGATGTCGTCGTCGTCTTCCCATGTGTGCCAGCGACCGCGACGGTCTTCTGCATCTTCATCAGCTCGGCGAGCATCTCGGCGCGGCGAACGCGGGGAAGCCGCCGCTCCGCCGCAGCCTGGATTTCCGGATTGCCATCCTTGATCGCGGTCGAGCAGACGATGACCGCAGCATCCCCGAGATTTTCGGGCGAATGGCCGATGCTGACCGGAATCCCGCTCTTGCGGAGCTTCTCGACGACGTAGGAGTCGGACGCGTCCGAGCCCTGCACCTTGTAGCCAAGCTGGTGCATCACCTCGGCGATTCCCGACATGCCGATGCCGCCGATCCCGACGAAGTGGATCGTGCCAATGTCGGTCCCGAGCGCCTTCATCATGCGGGAACGCCTCGCGCAGGCGCTTCCGATGTCTGGCGCGGACTGAGGACCGGCCCAACGGCAAGCGGCGAAAGCTTGTTCGCGACGCGCTCGACCAGGTCGGCGAGGTCGCGTGCGGCGTGGGGCCGCCCGACCGACAGCGCTCGGGCCGCGGCATTGTTGAGCGCAACCGGATCCATAGCCAGCGCCTCGATCTGGCGGGCAAGCACCTGCGGCGTGAAATCATCCTCCTTGATCGCGCGCGCTCCGCCGGCCTTCACCATCTCGCGCGCATTCGCCGTCTGGTGATCGTCGGTCGCCGCCGCGAACGGGATGAGGATCGCGGGTCGCC
>Ga0207639_10002398_pt1 | contig 12573 bp, 12 predicted proteins | sample KBSCornC32_FD_184299 | JGI IMG/M metagenome (GOLD analysis project Ga0207639, IMG submission 184299) | Corn rhizosphere microbial communities from Kellogg Biological Station, Michigan, USA - KBS Corn C3-2 (SPAdes) (version 2) | ecosystem: Host-associated > Plants > Roots > Rhizosphere > Soil ...
CGCCATCCATATTGTTGTTGAGGACGGCAAGGCGCTCTCCTCGTTTCAGATCGCGAGCACGATTGCTGACGCTATTAAAGAAGAGAAGCCGGACCTCGTTTTCGCCGGTTTGCAATCGGACGACGCGAGCTATGGTCAGACAGGCGTCATACTCGCCGAATTACTCGGCATTCCATCAGCGACGATCGTGATCGAGGTCGATCGCGAGAGTCTTGGCGATACACTTCGCGTTAAGCGTGAGCTTGAGAGCGGTTGGTATCAGTGGTTCACGTATCGATTGCCTGCGCTGCTGACTATCCAATCAGGCATTTCGCAGATCCGATACGCTTCGCTAAAGGGCATCATGTCTGCAAAGTCAAAGCCTGTTGCTGAGATCACGCCGACGGTCGAGCCATTTCCATCGGCTCCGCAGATCGACAAAGTTTACATGCCGCTGAAAACTAAGCAGACCCAGATGCTTGGGAACGGTGACGCCAAGGCCGGTGCCGTTGAGCTTGTCGAGAAACTTCGTTCGGAGGTGCGTGTAATATGAGTATCCTCGTATTTATCGAACACCGAGACTGCAATCTCAACAAGACCTCGCTCGAGGCGATCACCGCCGCTCAGTCGATCGGCAAGGATCTCGGCCTCGGCGTGACAGCCGTCATTCCATGCGACAAAGACTGCGGTCTCGCGCAAGAGATCGCAACGTACGCCGTCGACAGGGTCATAGTCGCTAAAAACGATAAGCTCGGCACCTACACGCCAGACGCATACGCCGACGCATGGGAACAGGTGATCAAATCGACGAATCCGCAGTACATCGTGATGGCCCACACGTACCAGGTCCGCGATTTTGCGCCGAAGGTTGCCGCGCGGTTTAGACGGGAAGTCGTTGGAGACTGTATTCGCTACCAGAACGACGGCGGTAAGCTTGTACTTACGCGTCGCATCTTCCTGGGCAAGCTCGATGCGGATGTTTCCTTGCAGGGCGACGCGCCATATTTTGTGACCTTCCAGTCCGGCGCGTTCCGCGGCGACAACGCTGAGAAGGGAAGTGCCGCCGTAGAGACGATGGAGGTCACGGTTGGTGACGTCCGGATGACGCCTGAGGCTCCATTTCAGGAGGCAAAAGCCTCAGTCGACCTCACAAAGAGCGAGATCATCGTCGCGATCGGCCGCGGTATCAAGTCACAAGAGAACATTGCCGTGGCTCAGCAACTCGCTGATGCGCTCGGTGCGGACCTTGCGGCTTCGCGGCCGATCTGCGATTCCGATTGGCTCCCCATAGATCGGCAGATCGGCTCCTCCGGTCAGACCGTCGCTCCAAAGGTCTACATCGCTCTTGGCATCTCTGGCGCGATCCAGCACATTGTCGGAATGAAGAATTCCGGCACCATCATTGCGGTCAACAAAGACGCCGAAGCTCCGATCTTCGACATTGCCGACTACGGCATCGTCGGCGATCTTTTCGAAGTTGTTCCCGTGATGGTTGAAGAGATAAAAAAAGCCCAGGGATAAGAATATCTGCCCACGAAACACACGAAAGGCACGAAAAAGGAAAAATTCCCTTTCGTGCCTTTCGTGTGTTTCGTGGGCATTTTTGTTTGGCAGCAGTCAGTCGCGTTTGCAGCCGTGGTTAGTCTACAGTTATGCCGGATCTGAGGATCGGGATATCGGGGTGGTCCTACAAGGAGTGGCGCGGCGGCGGGTTTTATCCGAAGGGTCTGCCGCAGCGGCGCGAGCTTGAGTACGCATCCGAGCGGATGAACTCGATCGAGATCAACGGCACGTTCTACTCGCTGCAGTCGTCGGCAAGCTTTGAAAAATGGGCAGCCGCAACGCCTAAAGATTTCCTATTTGCGATAAAAGGCTCGAAATACATCACTCATCAAAAAAAGTTCAAGGACATACGCATTCCGCTCGCGAATTTCTTTGCTCAGGGGCTGCTAAAACTCGGCAAAAAGCTGGGACCGATTCTGTGGCAATTGCCGCCCTGGTACAGGTTTAGTCAGGAGCGGTTGAGTGAATTTCTCGATCTACTGCCGCGTTCGAGCGGCGAGGCTGCTGAATTGGCGAGCGAGAACACGATCAAAAAAGAGAATGGTGCGTTTGTTGATCTCGTCGAGGATATGCCGCTCCGATACGCCTTTGAGCCGCGGCATCCGAGCTTTTTTTCTGAGGAATTTGTGACGCTGCTTCGCGAGCACAACGCCGCTCTTGCATTTGCGGACTCAGCGAAAAAATTCCCATATCTTGAAGACATCACCGCGGACTTTGTCTACATTCGCCTGCACGGTTCGCAGTACCTCTACGCGAGCGGGTACACGGACCCAGAGCTCGACTGGTGGGCAAAGCGGATCAAATCATGGTCGAAAGGACGAGAGCCGCGAGACGCGGTAAAGTCTGTTGCGGGGAAGTTTGGATCAGGAACCAAGCGTAACGTCTACGTTTACTTTGACAACGACGTGCATTCTCACGCACCGCACGATGCGATGAACCTCGCAAGCAAACTTCGCGTCAAATGGCCAAAAGTTTAGAGTGCAGGCTTTAGCCTGTTTTCAACGTCGTCTATCGGCAATGTTGATACAAGCTAAAGCCTGCACTCTGAGCCTGTTAGCAATTCGCCGCGATCGCCTGATCGAAGATTTCGAGTGCGACATCGACGTGCTCTCGTGCGAGGATCAGCGGCGGCGACCAGCGAATGGAGTTATTGCCGCAGCCGAGGATGATCAGCCCGCGTTTGTAGCATTCCATCTCGATGCGGTCGCGAATCTCAGGATCAGGTTTGAGCGTCTGCTTGTCGGTAACAAACTCGACGCCGAGCATCATTCCCAGCCCGCGCACGTCACCGATGCAATCGTACTTTTCTTTGAGCTTGTTGAGGCCAGACTCGAGATAAGCACCGACATCACGAGAGTTGTCGATAAGGCCGTTCTGCAGCAGCTCGATCGTCTTAAGTGCGGCGGCGATCGCGACGGGGTTTCCGCCAAACGTTGAAGCGTGCGCGCCCTTGTGCCAATCCATGATGTCGTCACGGGCGACGCAAACACCGATCGGCATTCCGGATCCGAGGCCCTTTGCGGTACAAAGAATGTCGGGACGAACGCCGCTGTACTCGATCGCAAACATCTTCCCGGTCCTTCCCATTCCCGACTGCACTTCATCGACGATCAGCATAATGCCGTATTGATCGCATATGCGGCGGAGTTCTTTGATAAACGCCGCCGGAGCCGGAATGTAGCCGCCCTCGCCCTGTACGGGCTCCAGGACGATGCCGGCGACCTCTTCGGGCGGTGTCGTGGTTTGAAAAACGCGGTTCTCCAGCCAATTGATCACATCCCGCGTGATCGTCGCCTCGTCCGTCGGCATGTCGGTCGCGAAGTGTCGGAATTTATTTGGATACGGAATGTGTACGACGTCGAGAGCCTGCCTCATAAAACCCAGACGCTGTGCGCGCTTTGAGCTTGTAAGCGATAATGCCCCGAGAGTCCTGCCGTGAAATGATCCGTAAAAGGAGACGAATTTCTGCCGATGCGTATGATACATCGCGAGCTTTAGGGCCGTCTCGACGGCCTCGGCTCCGCTATTTGCAAAGTGAGTCCGCGTCGCTCCGCCCATAGGGCAGATCTCCTCGAGCTTTTTGCCAAGCTCCGGCATTTGGCGGTAGAAAAAATCAGTGCCGCAAAAGTGAATGAATTCATTCGCCTGCTTAGTAATTGCGGCGACGACCTCAGGATGGCAGTGTCCCGTCGAGCAGACCGCCACGCCTGCGTTGCAGTCGAGAAAGATGTTGCCATCCGCATCCTCGACCCAGACGCCCTTTGCACGTTCGACAACAAGTTTGTAATCGGGACGTGGATAACTGGGCGTGACATAGCGGGCGTCGGCGTCGATGATCTCGCGCGACTTCGGTCCCGGAAGCTCCGTTTTGATGACCGGACGCTCAAATTCTGTTGATGGAGTCATGATCTTGTCCTCTGGTTCACGTGCAGATGCACGGCTAAGTTGAGGGTTGCGCCCTCGCTCACGCGTGGGCCTCCGCGAGGGAGGAAGATCAGTCGCCGGCGAAAAGGTTCGCACGCTGCTTGATGGGTCGGAGTTTTGAGACGCAGCAAGGATTCATGGAATGTGAATAATATAGCAGACTAAACGTGCATACGCGTACTGAAAGTGCGAACGTACTTTAGCCAACATTCCCTGTGTATTTTACGCAGGAAGATAGTTGGCTTGACCCGCGACCACTGACCAATGAAACAAATGATCGAAAGTAAGCCCAATCACCTGATCACGGAGACCTCGCCCTACCTGCTCCAGCACGCTTACAACCCCGTCGAATGGTATCCGTGGGGTGACGAGGCTTTCGACCGTGCAAAGGCCGAGGACAAGCCCGTGCTCGTCTCGATCGGCTACTCTGCGTGTCACTGGTGTCATGTCATGGAGCACGAATCGTTTGAGGACGAGAATGTCGCTCGTGTGATGAATGACAACTTTATAAATATCAAGGTCGACATGGAGGAGCGGCCTGATGTCGATCAGATCTACATGAACTTCGTGCAGGTCACGACAGGCCGCGGCGGTTGGCCGATGAATGTTTTTCTGACGCCGGACAAGCGGCCGTTCTTTGGCGGGACGTATTTTCCGCCCGCTCCTCGATATGGGATGCCGAGCTGGACACAGGTCCTGCTCAGTCTCGCGGAGGCATATCGCGAGCGCCGTGACGAACTTGAGCAATCGGCGACCGAGATCGTCGGCGAGCTGCGTCGAAGGTCGATCGTCGAGCCCGGAGCACTCTCAGAGGACATTCTCGACGGAGCGTTGGCATCGTTCTCGCGGGCGTTCGATTCGATAAACGGCGGGTTTGGCGGCGCGCCAAAATTCCCGCAGGCGATGTCGCTCGAGTTTTTACTCCGTTACCACAAGCGGACCGCAAACCCGCGAGCACTGGAGATGGTCACAAAGACGCTCGACAAGATGGCGCTAGGAGGCATTTACGATCAACTTGGTGGTGGGTTTCACAGGTACGCAGTAGACGCGATATGGCTCGTGCCGCATTTCGAGAAGATGCTTTACGACAATGCTCAGCTCGCACGCGTGTACCTGCACGCATTCCAGGTCACGGGGAATGAATTTTACAAGCGCATCTGTATTGAAACTCTCGAATATGTTCGCCGCGAGATGCTGGACGCGAGCGGCGGCTTTTATTCGACTCAGGACGCCGACAGTGAGGGCGAGGAAGGCAAGTTCTTTGTGTGGACGGCCGCCGAGATCGACGACGTGCTCGGTGAGGACTCGGCCGACCTCTCCCGCAGATACGGAGTCACCGAGTCGGGTAATTTTGAGGGCCGCAATATTTTGAATCGCAAGGACCAGGGTATTCCCGACGATGCGGAGGTCCGCAGAAAGCTCTTCGACGCGCGTGAGGAACGGATAAAGCCCAATCGCGACGAAAAGGTCCTGACCGCATGGAACGGCCTCATGATGGCGGCCTTCGCCGACGCCGGTCGTGTCCTCGGGCGAGACGATTATCTGGATATCGCCCGCCGCAACGCCGAGTTTATTTTTCGAGAGCTTTATACGGCAGGACGGCTGCGCAGGACATGGAAGAACGGTGCGTCGAAGCTCAACGGCTATGTCGAGGATTACGCGAACGTCGCCGATGCATTGATCGTATTGTACGAGGCGACCGGCGAGATCGACTGGCTTAAACAGGCAAAAGAGCTTGCCGATACGATGATCACTGAATTTTGGGATGAGGACGCGGGTGGTTTTTTCTTTACATCAAATGATCACGAGGAGCTAGTGGTCCGCAACAAGGACCTTTACGACAACGCGACGCCGTCGGGTAATTCCGTCGGGGCCGATGTGCTGCTGAGACTGGCAAAATTTACCGGCGAGGACAAGTACGAGAGATTTGCGACGGCGATATTGCGGCTCGCGGCATCGATGCTCAGGCGATATCCGCAGGGCTTTGGCCGCGCGCTTTCGGCTATCGAATTCGCCCTTCATGAGACAAAGGAGATCGCGGTCATCGGCAGCAAACAAAATGACCTGATCGGTTACGTCAATACTTTGTTTCTGCCCGATGCGGTCGTCGCCGTGACCGGTGATCCAGAGGCCGATGCTGCATTCGTCCCTCTCTTTAAGGGGAGGGAAATGATCGACGGGCGATCGACGGCATACGTCTGCCGTGATTTCGTCTGTGAGCGCCCGGTCACGACAGTTGATGATCTGCGGACGCTGCTTGATGGCAATGCCATCGGAGCCGCAGGAAATGCGATGGAGAATTAAAAAAAGCCCGCGAGCATCGCGGGCCTTTTATTACCATCAAATGCGATCTATTTCTTATTGGTGTTCGGCTTCGTGTTCGAATTCTTCGAATTCGACATGCTGTTTGCCACCGTCTTCGCCGCGTTAGAAACCGTGTTAATGGGGTGCTCCATTGCGTTCCCCACGGCGTTGGCGTTAGTGACGGCATTGATGGCATTGCCGGTCGAGCTGTTGGTGTTGTGATTTGTATTTGTGTTATTCGCGTTAGATCGATTTGAATTATTAGCGTTGTCACTGCCGCCGCACGCGATGACGAGCGCACCAAACACGAGCAGAGTGGAGAGAGCGATCATTTTTTTCATGACGATATCCGGTCCTCCTTGTGGTGTCCGAGAAAAATACTAAGGATCGAAGTTGTGTAACCTCAATGCGAAATATAATCACTGAGTGACCACAAGTCAACGCAAAAAAGGCCCGGCGTTAACCGGGCCTTTTGAGTTACAACGTCAGTGACGATGTTATTTTTTGTTAGCGTTGGCGTTTGCCGCCGGAGCGGTATTCATCGTCTTCGCTGCGTTGGACGCGTTCGCCATTGCGCTGTTGGCGGTATTCATCGCGGTGTTGGCTTCTTTCATGGCATTGCTGATCTGGTTGGCAGCATTCGCCATGGCTGAGTTAGCGGCGTTCATTGCGTTCGCGACGGCCTTGTTGGCGTTAGTGTTGGTGTTTTCGCTGCCGCCGCAGGCCATCCCAAGGGCACCCATAGCGAGCAGAGCTGAAAGAGCAATTGCTTTTTTCATACTAAAATCGATTCTCCTGTTCTTCTCAAATATAAGATCTAGATCTGGATCACTGACCGGCAGATTTTCGAAATCCGCCGGCTCTTTCTTGTTCCGGTACTGCAAAAGTGGAACTTCCGAACAATATAGTAACGTTCTGGCCCCAAGTCAACTGTAAAAACCAACATTTTGTGATGAAAAAAAGCACCGGGTCTCGCGACTCGGTGCTTTCTTTTTAACCTTTGTTAGGCGATGCTGCCTTACTTGGTCGGGCTGGGCTTAGCCGTGTTCGACATGTTGGTCGTCGTCGAGGTGTTCGACATCGGCTTTGACGCATTTGAATTCGTCGTCGTCGTTGTCGTTGTGGTCGTCGTCGACGAGTTGCTGTTGCCCATCGTCGAGGTGTTGCTCATCGTCGACGTGTTATTCGCCATCGTTGAGGTGTTGGTCTTGTTGGCGTTAGTGTTGTTGGTGTTTTCGCTGCCGCCGCAAGCCGCACCAAGTGCGCCCATCGCGAGAACTGCTGAAAGTGCAATTACCTTATTCATTACTTAAATGACTCCTATCTTTCTCAAATACCCGTTTCCGGGTGGATTTCAGCCGCTTGTGACGGCCGGTTGCCGCGAACTCTTTCTTTTTCGTGGCAAACGATACGATATGAATCAGTAGAGCATTTGTCAACCTTTACCGGGGATTATTTGGGGCGCCGACGCAGCGGAGGTTTTATCATCAGCCACAAAACTCCAGAGGCATGTCCTCTGCCCGGACTGAGTCGCGAGCCCGCCAAGTCTATGTTGCCCTGTATCTAACAAACCAGTATAGTTTTCTAAATCCTTCAGCGCTCTTCCACTATTACGTATATTACGGCCGCGCGGCAATGGATCACCGGGGACGCGCGAATCTCGCTCGGCGAGCGCCTTTCGGTGAACAGGAGTGACAACGTCAACGGCGATCATCGACTACGGAACAGGGAATTTGCGATCGATCTGGCGCGCCTTAAATCGTTCCGGCGTCGCCGCAGAGGTGGTTTCCGACCCGCGGTCCGTAGCGGCGGCAGATAGGATAGTACTGCCAGGCGTCGGCAATTTTGCGCGGGCCATGTCGTCGCTGCGACGAAGTTCGCTGATCGAGCCGTTGCACCAGGCGGCTTTTGAGCGCCGCATACCGATCCTCGGGATATGTTTAGGTCTTGAATTAATGGCGAGTTCGAGCGAGGAGGGCCGGAGCGCAGGACTAGGCTGGCTCGATGCGAGGGTGGTGCGGTTTCGTCCGGAGGACCAAGAGCGTCACAAAGTCCCTTATATCGGGTGGAACAGCGTGAGCAAAAAACTCGACAGCAAATTGCTGGCCGATCTGAACGGTGCGTCGGAATTTTACTTTCTGCATTCCTATCATCTCGAGATGGCCGATAAAAACGCCGTCGCGGCGGAGACGACCTACGAGACTGCGTTCCCGTCCGTGATAGAAAAGGAAAATCTCTTCGGCGTCCAATTTCATCCGGAGCGGAGTCACGAGTCCGGACGCCGTCTGCTCATGAATTTCCTGAACATATGAATCACAGGGCTCGTCGAATACCGGTGCTCTTGCTGAGCCGCCGCGGACTCGTCAAGTCCGTACGATTTCAAGATCATTCTTATATTGGTGATTATTTGAACGCCGCCCGGTTGTTTAGCGATCTTGGGGCTGATGAACTCATTGTGCTGGATATTGATGCCTCACCGAGCGGCCGCACGATCGATCCCGAGATAGTCACAAGGATAGCCGACGAGATCTCAATGCCGCTCAGCGTCGGCGGTGGTATTGGCAGGATCGACAGCGTCACGGACCTCATCGCGGCCGGGGCGGAGAAGGTCGTTCTTTGCACCGGAGCGTGGCGCGATCCGTATCTGATCAAGGATGCCGCCGAGCGACACGGCTCGTCCGCTGTGTGCGTCTGCATCGACGCGAAGAGCCGGCCGTCGGGCGAGCAGACGGTCCATGTTGTTGGCGGTTTTGAGGACACGAAACTTACACCGGTGGATTTCGCAAAACTTGCCGAGGAACATGGCGCGGGTGAGATAGTCTTGCAGTCAATAGATCGGGACGGACTTATGTCCGGCTATGATATTGATCTGGTTTCAAAAGTGTCGCAGGCGGTCTCGGTCCCGGTCGTTGCGCTCGGAGGCGCAGGATCGATCGCCGACATGGCTGCAGTTGTCGATCGGGGATACGCAAGCGCGGCGGCGGCAGGCAGCATGTTCGTGTATTTTGGGCCTCATAAGGGAGTTCTCATCAATTACCCGCCATCGGAGGCAAGCCTAATTTGCTAGTTACGGCATCACGCCAACACCTTTTAGCGGTGAGCCTACCGGGCGGGTCAAAGTACCGTGTCTGCACCAGGTGCGTGATGGATACGTCAGACCCGGAGATAGCCTTTGATGCCGATGGACGATGCGGACATTGTACCGACTTTCTCGAGAACCGCGCGGCAGGTCGATCTCACGGCGGAACTGGCCGAGAGGAGATCGAACGGCTCCTCGACGACGTGCGACAAGCCGGACGAGACTCGCGCTACGACTGCGTGATCGGCACCAGCGGCGGAGTCGACAGCAGCTATCTCGCTTATATTCTCACCAGAGAGTTTGGGCTGCGACCGCTCGCGGTCCACATGGATAACGGCTGGGATACCGCGGACTCGGTCAGGAATATTCGCGCCCTCGTGGATGGTCTGGGGCTTGGTTATGAGTGTTGCGTCCTGGATTGGGATGAATTTCGCCGTATCCAGCTCGCGTTCCTAAGAGCTTCGGTCCCGGAGGCGGAGACGCCGACGGATGTTGCGATTCCGGAAACTCTGCATAGCGTCGCCGAGCGGCACGGGATCCGATATATTCTCGGCGGCGGCAATATCGCAACCGAGGGTATCCTGCCTCGCGCCTGGCATTACAATGCTCGCGATCGCAAGTACTTTAATTCGATCTGCAAACGATTTGGCGCGGGGCAACCTACGCAATTCAAGTTTTACGACTACCGCCGAGAGCTCTATTACAAACTTGCAAAAGGCATCAAGACGATTTATCCGCTCAACTATCTTCCGTTCTCAAAAGACGACGCCATTGCTCTTCTAACGGACGTTTTGGGCTTTCGCTACTACGGTGAGAAACATCATGAATCGCGATACTGCCGTTTTGTGCAGAGTTATTATCTGTTCAAAAAATTTGGCATCGACTATCGTCGTGCGACGTACTCGTCAATGATCATGGACGGCCGAATGGAAAGGTCTGAGGCACTCGCCTACCTAGACGAGCTTCCTTATCGACCTGAGAACGAAGCCGACGATCTCCGTTACGTTGCGAAGAAACTTGAAATCTCCGTCGCTGAGCTCGATGCGATAGTCGCTGAGCCGCCGACGTGGTATTGGGACCATCCGAATGACGAGGCAAAGCTCGCATTCATATACGGCGCCTATCGCAAGCTCTACGGTAAGAAGGGTGTCGCGAGCGTCTGACGCTATTCGTATCTCAAGCAGTCGATAGGATCGAGCTTCGCCGCCTTGCGTGCCGGTAGTACGCCAAAGATCAGCCCAACACCGATCGACGTCCCAAGTGCCGCAATGATCGCCCACATCGGGATCTGAGCAGGCAGGCTCGGGATCAGCAGCATGATCAGGTCTGAAATGCCGATCGCGACGATCACGCCCATTACGCCTCCGAGGAACGTCAGAGTCATTGCCTCCAGCAGGAACTGCATCACGATCGCTCCGCGTGTTGCACCAATAGCTTTGCGGATGCCGATCTCTTTTGTGCGCTCGGTGACGGAGACAAGCATGATGTTCATCACGCCGATACCGCCAACGAGCAATCCCAAACATGAGATGGCGATGGCGGCAATTCCGACGCCGCCGATGATGCCGTCAAATTGAGCGATAAAGTTGTCGGCTGTCTTAACGTCAAAATCATTTGGCTGGCCATACTTATCGCCGCGACGCAGACGCAGGATCGACTCGATCTCCTCTTTTGCGTCGTTCAACTGACCTTCTTTCGCCTGGATTATCAAGAGCAGGAAATCCCGCTGCGGAGCGACCTTGCGTGCCGTGCGGATCGGCATAAACACCTTTTGGTCCTCCTCGTTCTCGCCAAAAAAACCGGATTTGCGTTTGGCGACCACGCCGATCACTTCCCATGTGTCGCCATTCATTCGAATGATCTTGCCGATTGGCGACTCGTCAGGATTCGGAAACAACGCCTCGCGCGCGCTGACGCCGAGCACGACGACATTCCGCCGCTGCACGTCGTCCGCGAGCGAGATCCAACGGCCTTCGCTGACGGCGAGATTTACGATCCTGTCATAATTCGCCGAGACGCCATCGACGCTCGACCAACGATAGTTACGGCCCTCGTAGGTCATGTTGTCGTTAAAGCTCGCCGCGCCAAAATTACCGATGCCCGGATCGACGAGCGTCAGGTCCTCGACGCTCTGCGACTGGGCGAGAATGGCGTTTGCGTCGTCTTCGGTCAGCACCTTTCGGTTCCGCTCGTCTCGATTCGGCGCATGCGGTCCGGTTGTCAGGTGAAAGGCGTAAATGTTATTTGTCCCGTACTCCTCGACGATCGCGATGATCGACTGCCGCATTCCAGTAAGGATCGAAGCCACGACGATCGCCGTTATAACACCGACGACAATTCCCAATATCGTCAAAAACGAACGGAACTTATGCGACCGGATCGAGTCCAGCGCCATAAGGAGAACTTCGCGGGGCAATGATGTCGTCCAACGCATAGCGGAAATTTAACGCAGAGACGCAAAGATGCTAAGACGCAAATAAGAACTGACAATGTGCAACTTCAAGCCAGACATGTTGTTTTTTCTCTGCGACTTTGCTCCTTTGCGTCTTTGCGTTCAAAACTCTTAATTCTGTGTGAGAGCAACGATCGGATCGAGCCTCGCAGCTTTCCAAGCCGGATATAATCCCGCGACAACGCCGATGATGCTCGAGACTGTAACCGACAAAAATATATAACCGGGCGTGATGGTCATCGTCATTCCGACCAGAATGGTGATCAGCGCGGCAATGGCGGCGGCGAGCGTGAGCCCGATGATGCCGCCGATGATGCAAAGCAGCGCCGACTCGATCAGGAATTGCAGCAGTATTTGCTGCTTTGTCGCACCGAGAGCCTTTCGCAGGCCTACCTCGAATGTGCGCTCTGTCACCGAGACGAGCATGATGTTCATCACGACAATGCCGCCGACTACGAGAATGATCATCGTAATTGGCACGACGACCGCTGCGATCGCACCCGTGAACTGGTCCATTTGCGAATTGAATTCATCGACATTCACCATCGAAAAATTCTCCTCGTCGGCACCCATGAGCTGACGCTTATTTTTGAGCAGCAGCCGAGCCTCCTCAATAGAATCCTGAAACGTTTCCTTGTTACTCGACTTGCCGTGAACGCTCAATCCACCTGTCCTCGAAAAGATCTGCTGAAACAACGTCAGCGGAATGTACAGCGTGCGGTCCTGCGAGTCGCCGAGGAACGAACCGCGTTCATCCTCGACGCCGACTACC
>Ga0207639_10002402_pt1 | contig 12570 bp, 8 predicted proteins | sample KBSCornC32_FD_184299 | JGI IMG/M metagenome (GOLD analysis project Ga0207639, IMG submission 184299) | Corn rhizosphere microbial communities from Kellogg Biological Station, Michigan, USA - KBS Corn C3-2 (SPAdes) (version 2) | ecosystem: Host-associated > Plants > Roots > Rhizosphere > Soil ...
CAGCGCCTTGGCGGCAGTGGTAAACATGCGCGGGCCGTGGGCTGTGGCGCTCTGGCGGTCGCTGCCGAGATAGAGCTCGGCGCGCGCCAGGTAGTCCTGGTGGGTCATTTCTGGTCTCTTGGATTTTGGCCTCGACCGGCGGGCGCTGGCGCCCAGGGCGGGAGGCTGGAGCCGGGTACGCGGACGCGCACCCGGCAAGATCGCAAAGGCTTAGAGCAGCTGCAAATTCGTGGCCGAAACCTTGCCGTCGCGGCCGGTCTCGAGGTCGTAGCTGACCTTCTGGCCTTCGCCGAGGTCATTCTCGTCAAACGGAACCCAATGTGCGATCGAAATGAGGTGCCCAACCGGCAGGCTGTCTGGATGCCACGATCGAGCCGAAGACGGTCGCATGACCGCGGACTTTTGCAGCGGCTGGGCGTAATTCCTACCGAGGACGCCGAGGGGCACACTACTAAGGTGGTCATCAGCAAGGGGCTTGCTCAGAATAGGCGCGCCCTCAAAGACTGATGCAATCCGTTGAACTGAGACCCAGAGCAGACCACGGCCGGGACGCTTTGGGCGCGCAAGGTCTCGGCGATGCCCGTCGTTTTACCGTCGAGCAGGTTGTAGTCGACCACGGCGAGACGAATGCCCTACGTTGACGGGCCTCCGCGTCGATCAGCCAAATGGGTTGCAATCTTCGGAACCCATTGATCAGCCGAGAGTTGCTGTGCACTCTCGACGACAAGGTGCCTATCATTCCGACCCAGGTTCTGGTCGTAGAGGACGAGCCCGTCGTCAGGACGGCGACCTGCCTTTATCTTGAAGACAGTGGCTTTGAGGTGTTTGAGGCAGCCAACGCAGATGAAGCGATTGCGCTGCTCAGCCGTCAAAACGCGATGCGTCTGGTATTTACTGATATCGACATGCCCGGCTCAATGGACGGACTGAAGCTTGCGGCATTTGTCCGAGACCGATGGCCGCCAATACGCATTATTGTGACATCCGGAAAGCGGATGGTCGTGACAGACCTTCCGGACGGCAGCATGTTCTTCGCCAAGCCGTACGGGATAGACGCGGTCACCGCTGCAATGCACGAGATGGTGGCATCCAACGCGTCTTGCGCTGAGAGGCACTAACCGCCCGCCGACTGCTTGGTCGGCGGGCGACCTAGACCGGCCGCCCATGACGCAGGAGGTTAAAGTTTCCGTCTTTGGAATTGCATTGCACCTCATCGTGGATGACCGCAATTGGCGCCAAGCGGTCATGGTCGGCGGACTGCTCTGGCCCAAAGCAGACGCTACTTGCCGAGCTTTTCTCCCGCTTCAACCCGTCTTAACCACGTTCCAGCATATTTGCTCGAGGCAATGGGCTGGAGGATGCCATGAGGCTTTCCATTCGGGAGCGCTTGATCGCGGTCGTCTTCCTCTCGCTCTTACCCATAGTCCTCCTCGGTTACCTGTTCGTTCAGCAGTCCAATAAGGACATCGCCTTTGCCAGCAAGGAGCTCGATGGGACCGCTTATTACGCCGTCCTAGCCCAGGATCTTGCGGCGCTGGCGAGCGAGGGCAAGCAGGGGAGCTCCGACAAATTGAGAGCAATTCGTAGCCTCGATGAGGAGATGGATGCCGTTGCCCTGGCCGATAGCTACAGCAAGGTGCGTGGCGACACTTCAGCTAATCCCGCCGAGGTCCGAGCGGCCCTCCTAGCTCTTCTCGCAAAGGTCGGCGACGCTTCTAATCTGATCCTCGATCCAGATCTCGACAGCTATTACGTCATGGATATGCTGGTAACCAAGCTACCGGCAGCTTTCGATGGCAGCGCAGCGCTTTCAGCTAGTGTTTCGGCCGTAGCGAGAGCTCCCAGCGATGACGGCCGGATTGGTCTCGTTGCCGCGCGCGGTGCCTTCGACGCCCTGGTTTCGGCTACTCAGAGCTCCCTGGCGTCAGCTATCGCAGGTAGTGGAGACGGCAAGGTAAAGATAAACTTGGCCGCCCCGACCGACACTTATGCCAGGGCGGGTGCGGACTTTTCAAGATCCGTCAGCGAAGCTTCGGCGTCACTATCTGCGGGGTCGGCTGCGCCACCTAACCTTGGCAAGGTCGCTCAGGCCCAGGCAGCATTCGTCACGGCGGCCAACGCTCTTAATGTTGCAGTCAACACCGAACTCAGCAGATTACTGCAGGCTCGGATCGACGGCTTCACCTCCAGGCTTGCAACAATGCTCAGCATAGCTGGGAGCTTGGTCGTTCTAGTCTTTGCTGCTTGCTTCTTCTTCATCCGTTCTGTTCTGCGCGTCATTCGGCGACTCGAAAGCGACATTACGGACGTGGCCAATCTGAAAGACGGCGCGACAATCACCCACGGGAACGGCCGCGACGAGATAGCCGCTATTGCGCGTGCGGTGTCGTATCTGCAGGACCGCACCGTCGAGCGCCTTGAGGGAGCTGAGCGCATGAAGGCTGCCGGGCTTGAGGAGGCCGCAAGGGCAGAGCGCGAAGCGTCTCGGGTCCGAGAGGACAATCTGCGCGCGGCGGCAGCGACCGCCGAAACGCAGCGGCAACTGGTAAACGCCTTGTCCCAATCGCTCTCGGCTCTGATGAATGGCGACCTCGACTGCCGCATTCAGGAGCGGTTCGAGGGGGATCTCGATCGCCTCCGCGAGACGTTTAACGCGACGGTAGAGGGACTCGAAGAAATGGTGTCTCAGATACGGGCGAACGCGGCATCACTTCATACCGCAACCAATGAGATTTTGGCCGGGTCGAACGATCTCTCCCACCGCACATCAAATCAGCGCGCGATGATCGAGGAGACAAGCGCTTTGGTCCGCAAAATCGGCGATATAGTCGGTGAGAACGGTTCTCTGGTCGCCGAAGCCGCTAGCAATGGCCAAATGGTCAATACCACGGCGAGAGATACCGGCGTTGCCTTGGCCAAAGTCTCGCAGTCTATGGAAAAGATTGCGGAGTCTTCAAACCGCATCTCCAACATCGTTGGCGTTATCGACGATATTGCATTTCAGACCAATCTGCTCGCGCTCAATGCGAGCGTCGAAGCCGCGCGGGCTGGCGAGGCGGGTAAGGGGTTTGCGGTCGTTGCTGTGGAAGTGCGGCGCCTCGCCCAATCGGCAGGTGGTGCATCCAAGGACATCAAGGCCCTGATAGACCAGTCGGCCTCCTTCGTCGCCGAGGGCGCTCACGTGGTTGGACGCACGACATCCCTGCTTGAGGAGATGATTACGACGGCGGGCCGCAACGGGGAGTTGCTCTCGGGCATCTCCCAACATAGCGCGACCCAGTCTCTCGCCATCGCGAGAGTGCAAGAAGCCTTCGGCTCCCTGGAAGAAACCACTCAGCATAACGCATCCCTTGTTGATCAGACCAACGCTGCAATCGAGCAGACTGAAGCCCGGGCTAATGAGCTGGACACGCTTGTGGGTCGCTTCCACATTACTCGTGCCACGGCCAATCCCATGGCGGCTTAGCGAGAGACGGTGTCCTCGCCGCTGCTGTGGGAAGCGACGATCTGACTTGAGCATCAATGAGTCCAAGAAACTTTCATGTACGCTGTCACTGCCTTGCGAGTCGCATCCTGTTCGGCGGCGGTCGGAGGATGCGTCGGCGAATCCCGCCGATGTACCGCGCGGACCACGGGCAGGCCGCTAAGCACCGGCCGTCGCATCAGCGGGGCGCTCCTCATTCTGAGCCAAACTTCACGAAGTAGCCCCGTGGGCTTTGGTGCGGTGTTCAGTACCACCAACCATTGCGGTCATCACCCCGGAGGATTTGGGTGCGTTCGGCCCCGCTACAAGGCCGACGGTCCACTAAGTCAATACGTCTACCATCAATCAGGTTGCCGCCGGAATGATCGTTCGTGCCGCGAGGAGCAGTCAGCCGATGATTGCTTTTGGCCCAATGGGGACTCTCGACGGAAGAGCGAAGCCGGATCGACGTTATGACGACGGCAGACGGACAGCGCGGCCGTCCGCCTGCACCACGAGGGCACCGGCTGGCGATGCCGAGGTCGCCAAGCTCGATGCGTCCAGGTCGGGCGGAGGTGCCAGAGCGGCGCCGCCAAACGTCTCCGGTGACAGAACCGAAGCTTTCAGCAACCGCGAATAGGGGTGCTGCGGCGCGTCGAGAATCTGGCGCGCCACCCCCATCTCGACGATCAAGCCGCGCTGCATGATGACCAGCCGGTCTGAAATATAGTACGCTGTCGCAAGGTCGTGTGTGATGTAGATCACGCAGACGCCGAAATTGTCGCGCAGGTCGCGCAGCAGATTGACGATCGCCATGCGTAGGGACGCATCGACCATCGATACTGGCTCATCCGCGATCAGCAGCGAAGGATTCGGAATGAGTGCGCGCGCAATGGCGACGCGTTGCAGCTGTCCACCGGAGAGCTCGTGCGGATAGCGGCCTTTGACCTCGGCGAGGCTGAGGCCGACCTTCTGTAGCGCGCCATCCATAGCGGCATCGATCGAGGCCGCATCGCGAAGCCCGAGAAACTGCCGCGCCGTGGAGGCGAGGTAGCCATCGACGCGCTTGAGCGGATTGAACGCTTCGAACGGATTCTGGAAGACCGGCTGGACCTTGCCCATGAACTTTAGCCGTAGTGCCCGATTGGGATGGGTGACGGGCTGGCCCTCGAAGATGATGTCGCCGCTCGTGGGGTGTTCTAGGCCGAGGATCATGCGGGCGAGCGTCGTCTTGCCGGAGCCGGACTCGCCGATGATCGTAAAGATCTCGGGGCCAGCCTCGCCGACCGAAAAGCTCACATCGTCGACGGCCCGCATTTGCCGACCCGACAGGACGCCGCCGATCGGGAAGACCTTGCTCACGCCGCGCACTTCGAGCAGCGCGCTCATTTCACCGTCTCCATGACCCGGGGGCGCTGCGGCGCGATCGGCTGCACGTCCCGCCAGCGCCAGCAGGCACTGCGTTGGCCGGGGCCGACGGTCTCAAGCGGCGGCACCTCGGTCTTGCATTTGTCGATGACCAGCGGGCAGCGGGGATGAAAACGGCAGCCCGCGGGCGGATCCGCGAGATTGGGCGGGCGGCCCTCAAGGGCAGGACGCTGACCGGTGTCGCCGATGCGCGGCAGGCTCGCGACCAGATGCGCCGTGTAGGGGTGCTTGGGGGCAGTGAACAGCGTCTTGGTCGGCGCTTCTTCCACCAGCCGGCCGGCATAGATAATGCCGATACGGTCGGCGATGTTGGCATGGACCGCCATGTCGTGCGTCACAAAGATGATCGATGATCCCATCGAGGTCTGGAGATCCTTGATGAGCCCCAGCACATCTTTCTGCACCACCACGTCGAGCGCTGTGGTCGGCTCGTCCGCGATGATGAACTCGGGATTGCAGACGGTTGCGAGCCCGATGGTGACGCGCTGCCGCATGCCGCCCGAAAGCTCATGCGGATAGGCGTTCATGATATTGGGATTGAGCTTCAGCCGCTCGAGGTGCTGCGCCACGCGCTGGCGGAAGGCGGCGCCGCTGAGGCCGAGCGGCCGGCTCGCGAAGTCCTCGAAGATCCGTCCGACCTTGCGCAGCGGATTGAGGACGCTCATCGAGCCTTGCATGATGTAGCTGAGATTGCGCCAGCGGATCGCATCGAGCTCATCGCGGCTGGCCCGCGCGATGTCGATGTCGCCGGTCGTGAAGCGGTAGAGCGCACTGCCGCCCACGATGCGGAGCGGCGGCCGGATCGCTGCCGCGAGCACCTTGATGAGGCTGGTCTTGCCACTCGAACTCTCGCCGGCAATGCCATAGACCTCGTTGCGGCCGATCGAGAGCGTGACGCCGTCGACCGCGCGAACCTCGCGGCGCACCCCGAAATAGTTCATCAAATAGTAGGCCTTGAGGTCCTGGACCGAAAGGATGTCCGTCACGCCTCATGCCCCCATGCGGCGCAGCCGGCTGCGCGGATCGATGTATTCATTGAGCGACACGGCAAGCAGGAAAAGCCCGACGAACATGATGACGACGATAGCCACCGGGAGCGCGATCCACCACCACGTGCCGACGACCAGGGACGAGTGATTGTTGGCCCAGTAGAGCGTTGTTCCGACGGTCGGGATGTTGAGGTTGGTGAAGCCAAGCACCGCCAGGGTTACTTCGAGTCCGATGGCCCATATCATGTTGGCCATCGCGGTGGCAAAGATGATGGGCATGACGTAGGGCAGATGTTCGTGGAACATGATCTTGACCGGGGACATGCCGGCGAATACCGCCTGCCGGCTGAACTCGCGGAAGCGCAATCCAAGAGCCACCGAGCGGATCAGTCGCGCATCGTAGGGCCAGCCAAACCCGGCCATCAGCAATGCCAAGAGCACCGCGTTCGAATTGGCGCGCATCACGAAGTAGAACAGGATCAAGATCGGAAAGATCGGAATGGCGACGAAGATGTCGTTGATGAACATCAGCACCCGGTCGACCCAGCCGCCGACATAACCCGCGACGAGCCCCACGAGGATTGCGACGATGCGCGAGAAGATCGCAACCATGACACCGAAGCTGAGTGTGTTGCGGAACGCAAAGGCCAGCTGCCAGAACATGTCCTGGCCGCGCGAATTGGTGCCGAACAAGTATTGGAGGCTCGGCGGCTGATCGAGCGGCGCGCGATAGACAGCGGTCGGATCGACGGGCGACACGAAGCTCAGTGCCGCAAGGATCACCACGAGGCCAACGAGGACCAGCCCGATGGCGAATTCAGCGTTGTAGCGGATCAGGTCGCGGAAAACGGAAAACATCGCTCTACTCGGCCCTCACGCGAGGATCGATCAACGGGTGGAGAAGATCGATGATGAAAATCGCGCCCGCCACCGAGATGATCGAGATGCAGGAAATCGCCAGCACCACGCCGGTATCGCCATTGTTGACGGCGTTCACGAGGAGCGAGCCGAGGCCGGGATAGGTGAAGACCTGCTCGGTGATGACCGTGCCCGAAAAGATGCCGCCCAGCGACATCGCGAGCGAAGTGAGCTGCGGCACCAGAGCATTGCGAATGACGTAGGAGCCGACGATCCGGCCCTGCGGTACGCCGGCGAGCTCGGCATAAGTCACGTAGTCTTCGCTGATGATGTTGCTGACCAGCGCTCGCATCCCGAGGAACCAGGTGCCGATACCCACGACGACGAGCGCGCCGGCCGGCAGGATCGAGTACTGGATCACCGAGAGCGCAAACTGCCAGCTCCAGCCGGGCGTCACGTTCATGGCAAAGCCGCCGGAGATTGGCAGCACCGGCCACAGGAAGCCGAAGATGATCACGAACAGGAACGCGACCACGTAATAGGGGATCGGCTGGATGCCGATCGCGATGATGCCGAAGGCGCGCAGCAGCTTCGAATTCTGGAAGTAGCCCGCGAGCCCACCGGCAACATTGCCGATGACCCAGGTGATGATTACGGCGACGGTCAGCAGCCCGACCGTCCAGGGCAGCGCGATGCGGATGAGGCTCATCGCGGGCGTCGGGAACGCCATCAGGGATGGACCGAAATCGAGGGTGAACAGGTGGAGCAGGAAATTGAGGTATTGCTGCCAGAGCGGGACATCGAGCCCGAAGAGCTCGCTGAGCGTGCGGCGCATTTCCTGAACGGCAGCGGGATCAGCGACCGATCGGCCGGTCACCTGCGCGATAATGGTATCGACGGGACTGATGGGGCTCAGGTGGGAAACGAAGAACGCCACCGAGCAGCCGCAGATGACGACGGCGACGAACTGCACCAGGCGCTTGAGCGCGAACAGAAGGTAGGACTTCATCGTCGACCGGTTGGCGTGAGCGGCGCCCGGCCACTATAGGCCGGGCGCCTGACGTCGTGGGAGGATTATTTCCCCGTGGGCTTCAACTGGGTCAGGATGTACTTCGAGTTCGACCAGTTGTTGACGATGTTCGCGTAGGGATTGGCCTCTGCTGTCGGGAAGCCGGTCCAATAGCGAGTGTCGTACGCCGAGAAGACGTTGAACGACATGATCGGGATCACCGGCATCTCGTCGACCATCAGCTTGATGAATTCGTCGCCGAGCTTCACGTTTGCGTCGTGATCCTCGAACGGCGTCTTGCGCATCCGGTTGATGATGTCGTCGACCTTGGGGTTGCTCCAGCGCATCCAGTTACGGGCGGTCTGGAGTTCGCCCGGCTTGGCAACGAACGCCGAATCCCAGCTGTCGAGGAAGAAACTGAGGTCGGGGTTACCGCCCCAGGTCTCGATCGACCACCCGATGGCAGCTTCGTAGTTGCCGTGCGGGAAGGTCTGGTCGAAGCCGTGAGCGTCGGCAAACGGGGCAACGTCAATGCCCGCCTGCGTCCACTGCTGGGCGATGTCGGTGCCGAGCCGGTTCATTACGCCGTCGGTAAAGGTATCGAGCGTGAACTTGAACGGCTGGCCGTTCGGCATCATCCACTTGCCACCCTGCTGGGTGAAGCCGGCGGCAGTGAGCAGTTCGGCAGCGGCCTGTGGGTTCTTCTTCCACCAGCCAAAGCCGAACGACTTCTTGATCGCCGTTTCATCCGTCGGGATAGCATTGCCGAACTGCGGGCGAACTGCAGCGGCGATTTGGTCGCCGACCGTGGGGTCGTACGGCTTGATCTTCTGCTTGCCGGTATCGAGCTCGTAATTGGTGAGCCAATCCTGCAGTGGCACGAAATAGTCGTCGAGGTGCGTGCCGGTGGGCGGCATCGCAATCGCCGACAGCGTCGCGGCGCCGCGGTAGGACGCGAGCGACATTTCGACCGGGTCAAGCAGCAGCGTCAACGCCCAACGGACACGCTTGTCCTGGAACATCGGGTTCTGGGCGTTGAACATCACCATCGGGAGGGTCGGATCCGGATGGGCATAGGGGAAGCCCGGGAACCAGCCGCGCGCGGTGGGATCCTGCTTGGCAAGGCTGAACATGCCTTCCGGCGACAAGTCATGGATCATGTCGAGATTGCCATTGACCATCTCGATAAGGCGCTTGTCGTTGGACGGGATCGACCGGTAGATCACGTAGGTCGGCGCGGGCTTGCCCCACTCGGCCATGGCGGTCTTGTCCCAGTCATCACGGCGCTGCCAGATATACCAGGCACCGTTGGGGTCGAACGATTTGAGGGTGTAAGGCCCGAGGCTGACCGGCGGGTTGAACTTGAACGCCTTGATGTCGGCCTGCTTCTCGAACACATGCTTGGGCATGATCCAGGCGGCGTTCCAGCGAACTGAGAACAGTGCGTGGAAGCGGGCATTCGGTCCCTTCAGCTTGAAATGCACCGTGTAGGGATCGGGGCAATCGACGCTGGCGACGTTGTTGTTGAACGGCGCGCTCCAGGTCATGCCTGGCGTCTTCATTTGGATTTCGACGGTGTATTTGACGTCGTCACAGGTGAACTCGACGTTGTCGCTCCACATGACGCCTTTGCGCAGGTGGGCCGTCATCTCGGTGAAGTCAGTGTTGTACTCGGCTGGGCCTGTCGCCAGCTCGTTATAAGTCGAGCCCTTGAGGCCCGCTTCCGGATCGATGAACCAAAGCGTATCGAGCGCCAGCTGATGCAGGCCGTTCGAATTGCCGGAGCCGTTGGCGATTACCCAGAGATTGAAGTTGTCGGCCGCGAGCTGCGGGTTCTCCGGGTTGTTGATGATCAAAGTCTGATTGCGCGGCAGGTCTGTAATCGGGGGCGCCGCCGCATCCTGCGCGAGCACGCTGCTCGCCAGACTGCCGGACGCCACCAGAATCAACGCCGCGAGCGTCTTCCAATTGGCCATTGATGTCCTCCTTGCGGGATCGCGCCCTCCTGCGCCGTCCCTTCGGGGATGCTAGCTCAGCACCCCCGCTTGTCAATGGAGTTTCATGATACAAATCCGATATGTGAATATTGAATGTCGTTACAAACGGCTCGGCTGCGCTGCTGCACCTTTAGCTGTGCAGTTAAGCGGCCCAGTTCGTCCAGGAGGCGGATCCCCTCAGGCGGTGAGGCGGATCATCTGGTATGAATAGGGAGCCAGTTCCGCCGTCAGCTTGTCGCTGGAGACGCCGGCGCCGGTGCCCTTTTTCGGCACCACTTCAGTGGGTTTTGCGGCGGTATTCACTGCCGTCAGGCTCGAGTGGCTGATCACCTGATGGTCGGCGATCTTGCCCGCCGGCAGCCCGTGAAGGCCGACCTCGAGCTCGATGGTTTCGCTCGCGTGGCGATTGACCGCAAACAGCGTCATCGTTCCGTCGGCCTCGTTGTGCACGCCGGCGATATCGACATAGGGAACATTGTCGGCAACCTCCGCGTCGTAACCTGGGCATGAGACCTGCAGGTCGAGGGCGGTGCCGCGGCCGAAGCGCGAGGCAAGGTAGTAAGGGTAGTAGGTCGTCTGCCGCCACGCCGCGCCGTTGGGCTCGGTCATGATCGGCGCGATGACGTTGACCAGCTGCGCGATGCAGGCGAGCTTCACCACGTCCGATCGGCGGATGAAGCTGTTGATGATGCATCCGACCTGCAGCACGTCCTCGAAATTGTAGATGTCCTCGAGCAGCCGCGGTGCGTGCGGCCAACCTTCAGCGCCATCGAGGATTTTGCGGTCCTGCTCGTTGGAATGGTACCAGACGTTCCACTCGTCGAATGAGATATAGACCCGCTTCTTGCTTCGCTTCCTGGCGCGCACGAACTCGATCGTCGAGGCGACTGTGCCGATATACTCCTCGAGCCGGGCGTTCATGGCCAGATAATTGGCGGTGTTCTGGGCCCGGTTGTTGAAGTACATGTGAAGCGAGATGTGATCGACCGCGTCGTAGGTGTGCTCGAGCACCGTGCGCTCCCAGTCGGGATAGGTCGGCATGTAGGAGTGTGACGAGCCGCACACGATGAGCTCGAGCGAGCTGTCGAAGGCGCGCAACGCCTTCGCGGTCTCGTTGGCGAGGCGGCCATATTCGTCGGCGGTCTTGTGGCCGACCTGCCAGGGGCCGTCCATCTCGTTGCCCAGGCACCAGAGCTTGACGTCCCAGGGGTCCTTGCGGCCGTTCGATTTGCGAAGGTCGCCCCAGTACGAACCGGTCGGCCCGTTGATGTATTCGACAAAATTGCGCGCTTGATCGAGACCGCGCGAGCCGAGGTTGATCGCGAGCATCGGCTTGGTGTTGACCGTGTCGCACCAATCGATGAACTCATGCACGCCTACCGCATTGCTGTCGGAGGTATGCCAAGCCAGATCGAGCCGGGTTGGACGCTTGTCGCGCGGACCAATGCCGTCCTCCCAATTGTACGCTGAAACGAAATTGCCGCCCGGATAGCGGACCATCGGAATGTCGAGGTCGCGCACCAATTGGGCGACGTCGCCGCGCATGCCGTTCTTGTCGGCAGTCGGGTGGCCGGGCTCGTAAATGCCGGAATAGATCGCCCGGCCCAGATGCTCGAGGAACGCCCCGTAAACGCGGTCGTCGATCGGCGAAATGGTGAAATCCTTATGCGCCGTAACCGCCGCCCGCATACTCAAGCCCTCCCAAGGCACTCTTGTGATTTGTGTCGAAGTCCTGATGTAACATCCGCCGGCCGTCAACCCATGCCCCGTTCCGTCGCCTATTCGGTTTCTAGTCGAAGCATGAGGTTTCGATCGTGTTGCCGAAACGGTGGCCCAGAAATATCGATCTCGCCGGCGTGGCGGCGATGTCCTTGGCGAGAATTCTCAGGCGGATCGAGTGGTGGGACCTCCGGGTCGAAGTCCTTGAGCCAGACGCTGCTGGTCCGACCAGCGTGCGGGGAAGCGGTTTCAGCCCGGGGCCGACTTGCCCTCGGGGAGGCCTTCAAAGGGGCTATCCCGCGGATATTGCCGTGTTAGTGTCGGTTTACGCCCCGATGGGGCGTGGCGGCGGAGCGATGGGTTGAGCCCCTCGCGCCGGTGCCACACCAAGCGTCTTCAGGCCCAGCCGCTTCAGCTGGGGTGAGAGGGCGCGCACGAAAAGAGTCTAGGGAGAAATCAATGCATTCATCCATCCTCAAGAAGGCGCTTCCACTGGCGGCTGTCATGTTCGCCGCATCGGTTGCGCCGTCTTTTGCCTTCCTCGCCTGCGCCGTGACCGACACGGGCGGCGTCGATGACAAGGGCTTCAACCAGTACACTTGGAAGGGCGTTCAGGACGCTGCCAAGACCGCCGGCGGCGACAGCAAGGTGCTCGAGTCCAAGGCCGACGCCGACTACGCGCCCAACATCCAGTCCCTGATCGATGCCAAGTGCGACATCATCGTCAGCGTTGGCTTCCTGATGGGCGACGCCACCAAGGCGGCCGCGACCGCTCATCCCGACACCAAGTTCTCGATCGTCGACTTCGCCTACGATCCGACGATCCCGAACGTCCTCGGCGAGCTGTTCGCGACCAACCAGGGCGGCTTCCTCGCCGGCTATCTCGCGGCGGGCGTTTCCAAGAGCGGCGTCGTCGGGACCTTCGGCGGCATCAACATTCCCCATGCCGTGACGGACTTCATGGACGGCTATGCCTGGGGCGTGCAGTACTACAACAAGGTCAAGGGCAAGTCGGTCAAGGTGCTGGGCTGGGATCCGGCCAAGCAGGACGGCCTGTTCGTTGGCGACTTCACCTCGCTCGACAAGGCCAAGGATCTCGCCAAGTCG
>Ga0207639_10002406_pt1 | contig 12565 bp, 8 predicted proteins | sample KBSCornC32_FD_184299 | JGI IMG/M metagenome (GOLD analysis project Ga0207639, IMG submission 184299) | Corn rhizosphere microbial communities from Kellogg Biological Station, Michigan, USA - KBS Corn C3-2 (SPAdes) (version 2) | ecosystem: Host-associated > Plants > Roots > Rhizosphere > Soil ...
AGATTTTGCCCTTGTACACTTTGCCGTTCTCGGGATCGAGTAGAGTTCCGCCTACCCAATCGTCTCCCACAGGATGGAAATCGCGCATGACAACCATCCCCATGATGCGTTGATTCTTCAGCGCTCCCGGACACTTCTCGCACAGTGAATTAGGATCACGCCCCGGACGCGCTGCTGTGACACGTCCGAGAAGTTTGCCGTTTTCCAGGTAAGTCTCAACGTGCCCGCCCTTCGTGCCATCGGCATTGATCACTTGCCATTGGCCGATTGCGTTCTGCAGCTTAGGCGTGAGCTGCTGTTGCGCGGGAGCAGAAGAGACATAAGCGGATATAAGAACTGCAAGTTCGAGGAGATGGCGAATGCTGGGAAGTCTCAAGGCTTTGTCCCTGGCACCAGATTATAGGTGAGGTCTACACATCAGGTGGAAAGAGGCGTTGCCACATCCAACGCATCGACGGTTGAATCCCTGCCTGCGAGGATTGCTGCCGGCTCTGCGCGCCCGTGGTTCCGGCAGCCGTCGTGACCACAGATGGCAGCACGGAGTAAAATCGCCAGTTCGAATCTCAAGAGGTGAAGAATGAAGTCTGGTCGCAGCCTTTTCCTGATGGCACTCTTTGTATCGTTGTTCGCGGGCCGTGCAGTTTCGCAGTCGAGCCTCTCCGCAAAGTGGGAGGAACTCACCGCTCCTGATTTCGTGCAGGCCATCCACCAGTCGCAGGGCGTGTGCATTCTTCCGTTCGGCATCATCGAAAAACACGGACCACATCTACCGCTAGGAACCGACCTGCTGGACGTGCGATTCGCGGTGTCGAATGCGGCAAAGCAGGAGTATGCTGTCGTGTTTCCAGAATACTACTTCGGACAGATCTTCGAAGCGCGCCAGCAGCCTGGCACCCTCGCCTACAGCCTCTCCACACAACTCACGTTGCTGCAGGAAACCGTGAGCGAGATGGCGCGCAACGGCTGCAAGAAGATCGTGATCGTCAATGGCCACGGTGGAAACGGTTCTCTCCTGCCGCTCTTCGGACAGGCACAGTTAGCAAGCCAGCGCGACTATGTCGTCTACGTCTTCGGCCTGCCAAATGAAAATGTCGCAGGTCGCCCCGCGCTAAAGACTCCATTCGACATGCATGCCGGCGAAGTCGAAACCTCCAACATGCTGATTGCGCGGCCCGACCTCGTGCATCAGGATCGCGCCGGCCAGCAGTCCGGAGTCGATCAACATCGGCTACATCTGCCCGAGTCCGTCTACACGGGCATCTGGTGGTATGCGCGCTTCCCCAATCACTATGCCGGCGATGCCTCTCCTGCCAACAAGGAGCTCGGAGAATTCGATCAGAAAACGTGGTCGAGAGAGATTGCAGAAGCCATCAAAGCGATCAAAGCTGATGACGAAAGCCTCAAGCTGCAGAACCAGTTCTTCGAAGACGCCAAACATCCGCTCGAGACGAAGCAGTAACGCTCAGAGACAACAAAAGTCTTTTGCACTTCCTGCATTGATACCGCGGGTGCGTGGGTGCTGATCATGTGCTAATCCGCGCCTGCGGCCACACTTCCGCACCTGTGTGCTGCTAGCTCAACGACTGTATTAGCAGCGCCATTGCATCTTCCTGCTGCTCAATCGATTCAAGCAGCTTGAACTGGGTGCGGCAGCGGTCGAGATTCTGCCCGGGCCTGCTGACCTTGTAATACTTGTCACCGGAAAGAAAATCGGCGAGGAAGCGGATTCCCTGCTCAAAGATGACGACTTTGGCCCCCGTAATCAGAGAATCGCGTTCCGGCGCAGTCAAGAAATCTTTGGCCCCTTCCAGGTAACCGCGCGCGACGGCTTCGAACAGAGAGAAGTTCATCGACACCTTTGATAAATCCGTCTCGTCCTCCGCAGCCGCGCACGTCATGGTGCGCACCATGTCTCCGAAGTCGTACGCAGCAAGTCCCGGCATCACGGTATCGAGATCGATGACACAGATGCCTTCTCCGGTTGAATCGTCAAGCATCACGTTGTTCAGCTTGGTGTCATTGTGAGTGACGCGCTCGGGAAGAGACGCATTGACGAGTGCCCGCGCAATGGCACTTCGAGACATCGCAAACTCAATCTCCGTTCGAGCCTCTGATGCGCGTCCCGCGGCGTCAGCCTTCACTGCATGTTCAAAAGCGGCGAAGCGGTTTGGTGTGTTGTGAAAGCCCGGGATAGTTTCATGCAAGCGTGGGCCGGGCAAGTCGGCCAGGTGTCGCTGAAACTGCCCGAAGGCTTTCGCTGCCTGGAATGCCTGTTGCGGTGAACTCACGGTGTCAATTGCTTGTGCGTCCGTGATAAAGCGGTAGGCACGCCAGTAGTGGTCTTCTGCATCTACATACCAGGCGGCACCCTCGCGTGTCCGCACCAGTTGAAGCACGCTGCGGTCCGCATCGAGCTTTCCGTCGATCTGGGAACGAAGATGGCTGGTCACGCGTTCGATGTTTTCCATCACGACCACAGGATTCTTGAAGATTGCTGTGTTGATACGCTGCAGAATGATGCGGGTATCCCGTCCGCTGCCTTCGAAGTGCACGGAATATGTATCGTGAATATGGCCGCTGCCGTAACGTTCAGCTCTTCGAAACTCACCGTCCACAGAAAAGGCGCTTACGACAGCGGCGACGCCGGAGGGATCGGTCATTGCCAAAGCCTTCGGGGATACGAGCCCTGATCGATGAGACGGCCAATGCTTTGCACGACACGAGGCTGATCTTCGCGATACGTTATGCCGAACCACGAATCGCCGGAGCGCAGAACCTTTACTCGCGCCTCGCCTGACTGGATCATCGAATTCACCGTACCTGGAATGTAGCATTCCGCATTGAGATCCTCGCCATAGCGTTTAAGAAAACGTTGGAAGTGCTCGTACAAATGCGGGAAGATTTGCGGCGTGAATCCCCACATGTTCATGCTGACCAATTCAGCGCCATTAAGCACGGTTTCCCGACCCTCAGCGTCGATGTTAGTGATATGCATCCCCTCACGCTCGATTGACTTCAACTCAGTTATGTCTTTGAGGTAACCATCGTCTGAAACATGGCACACTCCGCGGGCGACTGCGCCAAACTCTGAAAGCGTGTTGCGCAGGACAAATCCGATCATTGCATCATCCTGTGTTCCGGACTGCAAATGATGAGCCAACGCGCGAAAGCTGTCCGCGCCATAGAAGTCGTCTGCATTGATAACTGCAAAGGGCTCATGGATGGCATTGCCTGCCATCAGAATGGCATGGGTTGTTCCCCAGGGTTTAGTACGGCCTACAGGAGGCGTAAGGCCGGGGATAAGCTTGCCGATCTCCTGGAAGACATATTCGACAGGAATGCGCTTCTCGTACCGGGTTCCAATCTTTTCTCTGAAGGGCTCTTCGATGCTTTTGCGGATTACAAACACAATTTTTCCGAAGCCGGCACGCCGGGCATCGAAGATCGAATAATCCATGATAGTTTCGCCATCTGGCCCAACCGGGTCCAGCTGCTTCAAGCCGCCGTAACGACTACCCATGCCGGCAGCAAGGACAAGGAGTGTGGGAGAAACCATGGCATCCATCCTTCTACTGCGGTTCGCCAATTACTATGCGGCATGTTGGTTGGTGCAAAGGTGGCTTTCCTTCAAAGAGAAAATCCACTTGGCAGCAGCGCTTCGCCTTTCATCCATTAGAGAACCGCTTTAGCGGCGCGCATTCTGAACAGGCAGGATGTCGAGCGTGAGTACCTGGAACGCAGCGAGGTGGAACTCATGTGCTTCTTGCGCGGGAAGCACAATCGCAGGGCGCCCTGCATCTTCTTTCCAAGGACTTCGAGCACTATACACCCTGGGGGCACCGGGCGGCAGTTCAAAGGCGTCCTGCAAACGAAGCTGTATTGTCTGCTCGCGATCGCTTGGATTGCGCAACACCAGTATCCCTTTCTTCGGTGTCCATGAGCCCCACCCGTACACCTCGAGCCACGCTGGATCGCCGCCCACCCAGTGTGTGTCCTTCAACACGTCAGAATTGACACGAGACCATTTCGCAGCTTCGGCTAGGTCATCCCAGTTCTGCGCACTCAACAGCGAAGGCGTAATATACATCTCCTGCAGCTGCGTTCCAGTACCAAAATAGGACCGAATCTCATCGCGGAAATCGTTGCCTGGATCCTTGTTCAGATCGCGATGGTCTTTCGCGTAAATCAGGCCGTGGAGCATCAATGAGTTCAGCGGATACAGCGGCCCCATCTGCACGATGCGCTGGTAGGTCTGGGCATCGCGGTAGGTGATCCACCGTTCCCGATACGTCCCAACCCCGGCTGTTGAATCATCTTCGCCACCGCGCCAGATGCTGTCCGCGTGCATCGTCCAGAACGGAGAAGGCCATGTGCCAGTCGTTAGATTCACAAACAGATCTGCCTTTGCCGCACGCAGTTCTTCAATCAGGTGGATCATTGCCGCGAAATCGCTGTCAAAGCGCGAGCCCGGAAAAACTGAATCCACATTGCCCGTGCCGTCAAACTTGAACTGGTTCACGCCATATTTGCGGACCATTTCGATGGCTACATCGCGAAACGCGGCGTAGTACTTCGACCCCGAGAGCGCATACCCGCCATCTACGATCTCGTACCCGGCTTCATGGCCGAAGGCGATCCGTTCCTCCTTCGGCTTGGAATAGCCGCCCCACGGAGACATCCACACGCCGGGCGCAGCTTTATATTTTTCTGCCGCCTGCTTCAGTGAAGTGAATCCATCTGGAAAGCCGGTATTGAATTTCCAGAGGGAATCGTGTTTGTCCCAACCATCGTCAAAGAGAAACGAGTCCAGTTGCACGCCGCGCTTCTCAGTGAGCTCATGTCCAAAGGTGTTGATTCGGTCTACCGCCTCCTCACTGGTATACGGAGTAAAAAAGCCAAGGTCGTACCACGAGTTGTAGTGAAGAAAGGTGCGATATGGATGCGCACGTTCGCGCTCGAGGTAAGCGAGAAAATCCCTGCGCACCTGGCCTTCGCGTACAACGCCGATCACGGACGAATAGGTGATACTCTGGCCGGCGCGCAGAGGCAAGTCGCGATCAATCCATGCTGTCGCCCGGTCACCCCTCGCCTTGCTCTGCGAGAGGGGATGCTCGAATCCCACAAACCAATTCCCTGCCACAATCGGCGAACCATTGACCGAACCCACTACGTGAGCCCCCGGGAGATTGAAATCGACCAACTGAACTCGGCTGATAGGAATGTCTTCCTTGCTTGGCGCCGTGATCGTGAGTATCTGACGGATGTAGCTTGATCCCTCGAGCAGAACGATTGACCAGTCGATATGTACGCCGCCCTCGCTCTTTTCCATGGCCATTTCCACGACTTGGCCCTTAAGCGTCGCTGCCAGACGCGGCGCGCGCGGGCTGGGTACGATTTCTGTCGCGCGCGGTTCCCCCACAACTTTGAGAGTCAAGGGGTCCAGAATTGCCCCGTCTTTCATCAGAACCCTGAACGGCTCGGTGACACGCACTTCGCTGCCATGAACGCGGTCGCGGACAACCAGATCCTTGACTGTTCCATTGGAGAACGTCCAGCGCGCAATAATGGCCCGGTTTTGCACAGTTAAAGAGCTGCCTTGGCGCTGAAATGCAACAGGATCGGCGTCCGGATGTGTGCTGCTTTGCGAAATTGCCAAAACGGGCAGGCTTCCCAAAATGCAGCCGTAAAGGATTGCAGCAAGAAATCGGTTCTTTTGAAACTTCATGGAACTTTCCACCTCTGCGCCGGGTGCCGCCTCCGGCTTGCTGATTTTAAATTGCTTAGTAAGTTTTCCACCAATCGGAACTCGGCAGCTCAACATCGCGTCCTGACTGCTGGCTCCTGCCTCGCCATCACGCTGAGCGAGGATAGAAGGCTCTTTCTACCTGCTCAAGGTGCTCCACACCCACGAACATTCGTTGTTAACAGCTGACTGTGCAATCGGACACACTACTGCCGAACAAGCGGGGCTAAAATGGAAACGTCATCACAGTACGCAAATGACCTTGCGGAAGGAGTTACGAATTGAAACGTTGCGCCCGTGTTCTGGTTCCTGCTTTGCTTGTAGCTTTGGTAGCTATCGCCGGTTGTAAGAAAAAGCCGGCCCCCCCGGCTGCGACAGCCCCAGCGGTTACAGCTCCTGCTCCTACTGCTCACATCACGGCTGAGCCCGGTGCTATTTCGGCCGGAGACCAGGTGACGCTGACCTGGAAGACGACCGACGCAACCAGTGTCTCGATCGAAGGCATTGGAGACGTCCCAACATCCGGCACCAAGACCGTTACACCCACCACATCCACGAATTACCATCTCGTGGCCCGTGGTGAAGGCGGAACGGCCGACGACACCGCGCGCGTTACGGTTACTGCTCCGCCGCCGGTAGAGCAGCCGAAGAATTCGATGTCCGCGGAAGAAGAGTTCAAGGCCAACATGCAGGACGTTTTCTTCGATTACGATGCGTACGATGTGCGCCCGGACTCGCAGGGCATCCTGTCAAAGGACGCTGCGTACTTAAGCAGCCATCCCAACGTCCGCATCGTCATCGGCGGTTATTGTGACGAGCGCGGATCCAACGAATACAACCTGGCCTTGGGGCAAAACCGTGCGGATGCGGCAAAGAACGCCTTGATCAGCGCTGGTATTCCTGCAAGCCGTATTCGGGTTGTGAGCTACGGGAAAGAGAAGCCTTTCTGCTCAGAGTCGACCGAGGCCTGCTGGCAGCAAAATCGGCGCGCCGGCTTCTCGCTGGACCAGTAAGACTCCGTAACACCGGCTGGCGGCATCGAATCCATTGCGGTGCCGCCAACCCTTGTAGAAGCCCGGCAAGTGTTTTAGATCGAGCCACCAGGCAAATCGGCCCACAGGAATCGCCCGGCTTCGTCTAATTAACATCGCGCCTCTCCATTCTTCCGGAATTGGGCTCGAATCTTCACATCGTAGGTGATCGATGCATAGAGCATTCACACTTCGTCATCGTGCTGTTGCGGCGGCAGTATTTTTCGCGATGCTGACCTTGGCTCCCGTGCGCGCACATGCGGCCTCAAAGGAAATCATCGAACTGCAGACCCAGGTGCAGCAGCTGCTTGACATGGTGCAGAGGCTGCAGTCGACCCTCGATACGCGCTTTGGCGTCCTGCAGCACCTCGTAGAGCAGACCGCCGACAATGCCAACCAGATGAGCAAAACGGTGAACGCTCTGGAGCAGAAGCTCAATCAGCAGAACGATGGGCTTGGCGGCAAGATCGATACGGCTTCCGGTCAGGTTCAGTCGCTCAATGATTCTGTAGACGAATTGAAAACCCGCATTGCCAAGCTCGACAAGTCGATCCAGGACCTGCAGGGACAACTGCAGAATATTCAAAGCGCCCCGGCTGGCGGTGTCCAACCAGCCACTGGTGGTACAGCGCCCACAATCCCTATGCCCGACGGCGGAGCCGGCCCGGGATCCGCTCCGGGGACGTCACCTCAGCCCATGGGCAGCAACGCGACGCCTGGCGCCATGACGCCTCCTCTGAGGGAAACCTTTCAGGCAGCCCTGCGCGATTACAACGCGGCGAAGTATCCAGTTGCCACCGGCGAGTTTCAAGATGTGATTCGCTACTACCCCATGGATGATCTGGCCGGAAGTGCGCAGTATTACCTCGGCGAAATTGCCTACCATCAGCAGGACTACGCGGAGGCCATCAAGAACTACAACGCCGTCCTTGAGGGCTTTAGCGGCAGCGCCAAAGCTCCGACCGCGCAGCTCCACAAGGGCTTTGCGCTGATCCAGCAGAACAAGAGAGAGGCGGGAATCCGCGAACTTCGCCTGCTGATCCAGCGCCATCCGCAAACGCCCGAGGCCGCCCAGGCCAAGGCCAAACTCACTGCCATGGGCATCCATAGCACGACAGCTGCTCAGCGCTGATCTAAGAGCCCCTCTGAAAAGCTGAACCGGATTAATTTCTGCAAACCAAAAGCCCCGCATCTCGCGGGGCTTTTCACTGTTCAACTGCACACTGTTACTGCAAATTGGCCATCAAAGCATCCAGCGCCGATTTTGGCGGCCTGGTCAACGATTCCGGCAGAGTTGCAAGCGGCTCATCCACGATGTTCAGCAGATCGGTAAACGTTGGCTTTTCGGTGTTGATGTAAAGCACGCCGGTGAGAACCTCGTTCTTCTCCTCGGCTTCCATCAGCGTGCGTACAGCGTTGGCCCTATTGGTTGGGTCGTAGTCTTCATGAAGTTTGCGCAGTCGCAGGGTTGAGCCATCGTGCATCTCCACTTCGTAAACCTGCCCCGAGTCGTAGTCCACAGCGATGTCGTCGAAGCTGGCAACAAACCCGATATCGTTGATGGGCTCGTCATTTTCCTGCATGAACTTGTAGCTCTTTGTGGATCCCTCATGATCGTTGAACGTCACACATGGACTGATCACATCGAGCATTACGGTTCCCTTGTGCGCGATAGCTGCCTTCAGCATGGCGAGCAACTGTTTCTTATCGCCCGAGAAGGAGCGGCCAACGAACGTCGCGCCCAACTGGATGGCCAGAGCGCAGGTATCGATCGCTGGAAGATCATTGATGACGCCGGTCTTCAGCTTCGAACCGATATCCGCCGTTGCCGAGAACTGCCCTTTCGTCAATCCGTACACGCCGTTGTCTTCGATGATGTAGATCATCGGCAGATTGCGGCGCATCATGTGAACGAACTGCCCCATGCCGATGGAAGCCGTGTCTCCGTCGCCAGAAACTCCAAGCAGCATGTTGGTGTGATTGGCAAGGTGCGCGCCTGTTGAAACAGAAGGCATACGACCGTGCACCGAGTTGAAGCTGTGCGACCGGCTCATGAAGTAAGCCGGGCTCTTCGACGAGCAGCCAATGCCGCTCATCTTCATCACGCGCTCCGGCTGAACACCCATCTCGTACATTGCATCAATGATGCGCTCAGAGATTGCGTTATGACCGCAGCCCGCGCACAGCGTGGACTTGCCGCCCCGATATTCAAGTACCGGAAGCCCGATGTGGTTGACCTTGGGGCCTGGCGCTGGTGTTGGCGTTGCTGTTGGGGTTGCCATGTTTACAGGCCCTCCTTGGTTGCAAATTCCTCAGTGATGGTGCGGGCATCAATCGGCAGCCCGTTGTAGTGCAGAATGCTGCGGAGCTTTACGATCTGGTCCGCGGGCAGATCGATCTTCAGCAGCGTTGCAAGCTGCGCGTCCCGATTCTGCTCGACGACATACACGCGATCGTGCGACGCAACAAAGTCATGAATCTCGTGCGCAAACGGGTATGCCCGGATACGCATGTAATCCACATCCTTGCCGAGTTCATTTTTGATCTGGTCGAGACTCTCACGCAGTGCGAAGTCCGTCGTGCCAAACGCCAGCACACCGACTCGCGACGTTCCGTCCTTTACAACAACCGGTGCCGGCACCAGTTTGCGCGCATTCTCAAACTTGCGCGACAGCCTCTCCATCACCGCCTGGTACTCACCGGGCTTTTCAGTATAGGCCGCGGCATCATTGTGTCCTGAGCCGCGCGTGAAGTAAGCGGCCTTTGGATGCATCGTTCCGGGAAGCGTACGATATCCGATCCCGTCGCCGTCGACATCGCGGTAGCGCGCGAACCCACCCAGTTTGTCCAAATCTTCCTTGGTGAGCACCTTGCCGCGATCCAGCGGCTTTTCAGGATAATCGAACTGTTCCGACATCCAGTTGTTCATGCCGAGATCAAGATCGGTCAGCACAAACACCGGCGTCTGCAAGCGCTCGGCAAGGTTGAATGCCTCAATGCTCAGCTCAAAGCATTCTTTTACTGAACCCGGAAGCAGAACTACATGCTTTGTGTCGCCGTGTGAAAGAAACGCGGTCGACAGCAGGTCTGACTGCTGCGTGCGCGTGGGCATGCCCGTGGAGGGTCCTGTGCGCTGTACGTCGAAGATCACGCCGGGAAGTTCCGCGTAATATCCGAGGCCTGCAAACTCACCCATCAGCGAGATGCCTGGCCCTGACGTTGACGTCATCGATCGCGCGCCCGCCCAGCCTGCACCCAGCACCATGCCGATGGCAGCGAGTTCGTCTTCAGCCTGAACAACAGCAAACGTTGCCTTGCCATCCTCTGTGACGCGAAACTTCTTCAGCAGATCAGTCGTTGCTTCAACCAGCGAAGTCGAAGGAGTAATCGGATACCACGCCACCACCGTCACGCCCGCGAACACGGCGCCCATGCCACAGGCCGCGTTGCCGTCGATGATGATTTTGCCGGCCGTCTCATTCATCCGCTCAAGAACAAAAGGATCCAGCTTGACCAGCTTCTGCTCTGCGTATTCAAATCCAGCCTTGATGGCGCCAAAATTGAGATCGAATACCTTCTGCTTCTTTGCAAATTGCTTTTTTACGCTCTGCTCAACAACGGCAAGATCAATTGAAAGCAGCTGCGCCACCACTCCGACGTACACCATGTTCTTGACGAGCTTGCGGAGCTTGGCCTCGGGGCAGACCGATGCAGTGATCTTGTCGAAAGGAACCGGATAACAGACGACGTCGCTGCGATATTGCTTGAGGTTGGCATTCTCTTCGTAGACTGCCACGCCGCCTGCGGGCAGCGCTTCGATGTCGCTCTTCGCAGTTTCGGGATTCAGCGCCACCAGAAACTCGGCATCGCGCGTACGGGCTACGTAACCGTCCTTGCTTGCGCGAATTGTGTACCAGGTGGGAAGTCCGGCGATGTTCGAGGGAAACAGGTTTTTCCCGCTGACGGGAATCCCCATTCCAAAGATGCTCTTCAGCAGTACGCTATTGGCGGATTGCGAGCCGGACCCGTTCACCGTTGCTACGTTGATGCTGAAATCATTAACTACGCGCTTTTGCGCGCTGGTCGAGCCCTGTTCTTGACCCAGGGCCAGGTCTCCAGTCGCCATTTGGCGGGATTCCCTTCAGGTGAATTTCCGCGCGTTCAGGGACCGAGCTTCACGTTCATTGGCCGTCCGAAGTCGTTGCAACCTTGCGGTCGATCTGAACAGCGGAACTGGCATTGGAGTGCGGTTTTCCTGCAAAAACGCGATGGAAAGCGACTACACTTCGCTCACTTGTGATTATAGTCACCTACGAGGTAACCCGTACCGCTTCCAGACACACCCGTTCGCACCATAAGTACCTTTGGCAGCAACGTTTGTTGACAGCCCCAAAGCATCCGGCGGCGGACCCACCGAACACTCCGGCCAGCCAGGAGACGATCGGCCTCATAACTCTATATTTTTGAGTGTGCCAGCGCTGTGCGAACAGAATCCCGGTGCCACCGCAGGAGCAGTGTAGATGCGATCACAATCAACGAAACCGTCAGGCCGATCCACATGCCGTAGATTCCCCACTTCAGCACAAAACAGAGGATGAATCCGAGCGGCAGGCCCAAAATCCAATACCCGACAAAGTTAGCAATCATCGGCACCCGCGTCTCACCCAGACCACGCAGAGCGCCCGTAGAGACCGTCTGTATGCCGTCAAAAATCTGGAATGCCGCCGCGATCCAAAGCAAACTCGGGCCCACCATCAGCACCCTCGGATCGTCTGTATAAAGCCGGATGAGCGGCCCCGGCGCCACCAGAAAGACAATGCCCGCAATCACCATGAAACCGGTACCCATCGCCAGTGCCATCCAGCCCGCCCGCCTCGCCCGCGCGGGATCGCCTGCACCAATCGCATGCCCGACGCTCACGGCCGCTGCCGCTCCCACACCCAGCGGCACCATGTACGAGATGCTCGCGTAGTTCAGCGCAATGGTGTGCGTTGCGAGCGCAACAGGCGTCAAGTATCCCGCCGCAAACGTGCTCAGATTCCAGGCGCCTACTTCAAGCAGAATCTGTCCCGCAGCTGGCGCCCCAATCCGAACCAGCTTGCGCAAGCGGTCCAACTCTGGGCCAGCCCAGTGGGCAAACAGCGGATGACCCCGCCTGCGCTCGTAGTTCCATGCAAATCCCAGCATGGCCATCGCCATCCCAACACGCGCAAGGCACGTTGAAATGGCCGATCCGTTAACGCCCAATGCCGGAAAGCCAAGCTTGCCATAGATCAGAACCCAGTTCCCGAACCAGTTCAGCAGATTCCCCACTACATAGGTCAGCGTGATTACCTTCACCTGGCCCACGCCTTGCAGATAGCGCCGCGTTCCGCCGTACAACAGCAGGGGCAGCGTGCTCCAACTGAGGTATCGCAGATAACCGCCGGACAGATGTGCGACTTCCGGGATAACTCCGAACCGCGTGAACCCATAGCTTGCTGCCACAAGCAGAATCATGATCGGCGGCGTCACGATGCACGCAAGGTATACACCTTGCGCCAGCCATCGGTGGCACTCGTCATGATCGCGGCGTCCATACGCCTGCGACACCAGCGTATCGAGCCCCAGCAGCAATCCGATACCAAATAGCGCGGGCGTGTAGAAGACCGCATTCCCCAGCGCAACCGCTCCGATCGCCACCGCCCCCAGCCGCCCCACCATGATGTTGTCAACAACGCCCTGCGCCACCCAGCCCAATTCGCTGAGCACGACCGGAACCGCCAGCGCAATCATTGCGGCTAGCTCTGTT
>Ga0207639_10002410_pt1 | contig 12558 bp, 8 predicted proteins | sample KBSCornC32_FD_184299 | JGI IMG/M metagenome (GOLD analysis project Ga0207639, IMG submission 184299) | Corn rhizosphere microbial communities from Kellogg Biological Station, Michigan, USA - KBS Corn C3-2 (SPAdes) (version 2) | ecosystem: Host-associated > Plants > Roots > Rhizosphere > Soil ...
ATGGGCATCGGCCTCACCAACGACGGCGCGCCGCTCGTGTTCGCGATGCAGCGCGAGAAGCTGCTCGAGAAGGCGATGCAGGAGCTCGGGCTCACCGCCGAGGTGGAGTACCTCAACTTCCCCGTGCTGCTGCGCATGCTGCAGGGCCTCGCCGCCGGGCAGCTCGACGTCGGCATGCTGGGATCGACGCCGACGATCCGCAACCTGGCGCTGCCGACGCCCTCCATTCCCATCGCCAACGCCGGTGGCGGCATCAAGTTTCCGTTGCAGGTGCCGCCCGGCTCGCCGATCAGGAACCTGCAGGGGCTCAAGGGCAAGTCGGTGCTGACGATCGTGGGCTCCGACCTGCACCTCGTGCTGAACCTCATGCTGCAAGCGGAATTCGGCACCGACGACCCGAAGGCGCTCGGCATCACGGTGAAGAACATCCAGGCGTTCGCCGAGCTGACGCGCGCACAGCCCGGCATCGACGCCGTGTTGAGCGTGGAGCCGGCGGCGCAGGGCGCCGTCAACTCCGGGCAGCTCGTCAACCTGCTGCGCAACGACGGCACGACCGGTCCCGCGTACGACGGCCCCGAAGGCAAGGGCGAAGGCCACCGAATCGCGAGCTTCGCGAAAACACCGTTCGCGCCCGAGGCTTATTACCCGCACCGCATCTGGTGGGTCGTGCGCGAGGAATTCCTGCAGAAGAACCCGAAGGCCGTCACCGCGCTGATGATCGCCAACCAGCGTGCGTGCACGATGGTCACCAAGATGACGCCCGACGCCGTCATCGACATGTCGGCGCAGGATTGGAACAGCGATCGCGCCGCGCAGCGGCCCTACGTCGAGAACATCCTGTATCGGCGGCGCGGCTGGTCGTGGATCACCGAAGGCGACGCGCGTACGCTGGTGGGCCTGTCCAAGGTGAAGTCGATCTACCAGCAGGAGCTCACGCCCGATCTCGTCAAGAAAACGCTCGCCAAGGCGGCGCCGCTGGCGCGCGAAGCGTACGAGAAGACCGGCCGCTTTCCGGAAGCGGCGGTGTTCACGGACACCAAGGTCAGCGACATCCGCGGCTTGCCGGTGTGGGAGATGGCGAGCTGGAAGACGTTCTGAGTCGGCGCCCGCCCGGCGCCGCCGTGACTCGGCGCCGCGGTGCCGGTTGCGGCGTGCCGGCTCAGCCCGGCCGCGTCATCGCCTCGGCGTCGACCCAGCGCTCGAAATCCTCCGCGGACACGAGGCCGAGCGCGAGCGCGGCTTCCTTGAGCCCGGTGCGCTCGCGATAGGCTTTCAGCGCGATCTTCGCCGAGTTCTCGTAGCCGATGTGCGGATTGAGCGCGGTGACGAGCATCAGCGACTGCGCGACATGCTCGCCGATGCGCGCGCGATCGGGCTCGATGCCGCGCGCGCAGCGCAGCTCGAACGAGTCCATCGAGTCGGCGAGGAGGTTGGCCGCCTCGAGCAGGTTGTGCAGCATCACCGGCTTGTAGACGTTCAACTGGAAGTTGCCCTGCGTGCCCGCGAACGCCACCGCGGCGTCGTTGCCGAACACCTGCACGGCCACCTGCGTCAGCGCCTCGCATTGCGTCGGGTTGATCTTGCCCGGCATGATCGACGAACCCGGCTCGTTGTCGGGGATCGTGATCTCGCCGAAGCCGGCGCGAGGTCCGCTCGCGTAGAGCCGCACGTCGTTGGCGATCTTCATCAGCGCGCCGCCCAGCGTGCGCAATGCGGCGCTGGCGGTGACGATGGCATCGTGCGCAGACATCAGCGCGAACTTGTTTGCAGCCGACGTGAACGGCTTGTTGGTGACGCGCGCGATCTCGGCGGCGACGCGCTCGCCGAACTCGCGGTGCGCGTTGAGGCCGGTGCCGACCGCCGTGCCGCCGAGCGCCAGCGGATAGAGGCCCTCGAGCGCGTGGCGGATCGTCGTGCGCGCATCGTCGAGCTGCGCCGCCCAGCCGCCGATCACCTGGCCGAGCGTCACCGGCGTCGCGTCCTGCAGGTGCGTGCGGCCGAGCATCACCACGCCGGCGAACGCCGCCGCCTTGGCCTCGAGCGTCGCGTGCAAACGGCCGAGCGCCGGCAGCATCCGCGACTCGATCGCGTCGACGCCGGCGATGTGCATGACCGCCGGGAACACGTCGTTCGACGACTGCCCGCGGTTGACGTCGTCGTTGGGATTGACCGGCTTCTTCGAGCCCACGACGCCGCCGGCGATCTGGATCGCGCGATTGGCGATCACCTCGTTGGCGTTCATGTTGGACTGCGTGCCGGAGCCCGTCTGGAACGCGACGAGCGGAAACTCGGCGTCGAGCGTGCCGTCGACGACGTCCTGCGCGGCACGCTCGATCAGCGCCGCCTTGTCGGCTGAAATCTCGCCGAGCGCGGCGTTGACGCGCGCCGCGGACTGCTTGACCACGCCGAACGCGCGGATCACCTCGCGGCCGAAGCGGAAGCGCGGCTGGCCGATCGGGAAGTTGTCGATCGAGCGCTGCGTCTGCGCGCCCCACAGGTGATCGGCGGGAACCCGCACCTCGCCGAGCGCGTCCTTCTCGATGCGTTCGCTCACGTGACGACCCTTTGCGCTGCGCGCTCCGGTCATTCTTCGCGCATGCGACGGCCCTGCGCGCTCAAGCCGAAATGATACCCCGGGTGTGGCGCGCGATCATGCGCTCCTCGTCCGTCGGGATCGCGTACACGGGCTTGCCGTCGTGTGGCGCGATTCGCAGCGCGTTCTGCGCGTTCGCCGCCTCGTCGAGTGCGAAGCCGAGCCACGCGAGCGCGAGAACGATCTTCTCGCGCACGGGCGCCGCGTGCTCGCCGATGCCGGCGGTGAACACCAGCGCGTCGATGCCGCCCATGGCCGCCGCCAGCGAGCCGATCTCGCGCACCGCGCGGTAGCAGAAGAGGTCGATCGCCGCCGCCGCATTCGCGTCGTCACTCGCTTCCAGCGCGCGCATGTCGCTCGATACGCCCGACACGCCGAGCAGCCCCGATCGCTTGTAGAGAAGCTCCGAGAGCGCCGGCTCGTCCATGCCGCGTTCGCGCATCAGGTACAGCAACACGCCGGGATCGATCGATCCCGTGCGCGTGCCCATGACCAGGCCGTCGAGCGCAGTCAGTCCCATCGTCGTGGCGACGCTGCGGCCCTCGACCATCGCGCACATCGACGCGCCGTTGCCGAGATGCGCGACCACGACGCGGCCCGCGGCCGCCGCGCCGTCGATGTCGCGCAGGCGCTCGGCGATGAACTCGTACGACAACCCGTGGAAACCGTAGCGGCGGATCCCCGCATCGCTGAGCTCGCGCGGCAGCGCGAACGCCTGCGCGATCGCCGGCGCGGTGGCGTGGAACGCGGTGTCGAAGCACGCGACCTGCGGTACGCCGGGCGCGCGCTTCGCGAAGATGCGGATCGGCGCGAGGTTGTGCGGCTGGTGCAGCGGCGCGAGCGGCGACAGCCGCGCGAGATCGTCGACGATCGCAGGCGTCAGCCGCACCGGCGCGACGTAGCGCTCGCCGCCGTGCACGACCCGGTGCCCGACCGCGGCGAGCGTCGTGCCATCGTTCGACTTGCCGAGATAGTCGAGCAGGAACTCGATCGCGCCGTCGTGCGCATCGAGCTCACCCACGGCGAATGCGCGCTTCGCAAGCGGCGCACCGCCGGCATTTCGCGCGGCGAACGTCGCCGCGCCGAGCAGGTTGTCGACGATGCCGGTCTGCGCGAGCGCGAGGTCGTCGCCGTCGATCGAGAACACGGCGAACTTGAGGCTCGACGAGCCCGCGTTGATGACGAGGATCGCGTCGCTCACCGCGGCGTCCGCCGCGCGTGCACGCAGAGCTTCATCACCGCGGTCGACGCGAGGCGCGAGCGCACGCTGTCGGCACGCGAGGTCAGCACGATCGGCACGCGCGCGCCCATGACGATGCCGGCGCTCGCGGCGCCGGCCAGGTATTGCAACTGCTTCGCCACCATGTTGCCGGCGTCGAGGTCCGGCGCGAGCAGGATGTCGGCGCAGCCTGCGACCGGCGAGACGATGCCCTTGGTCTTCGCCGCTTCCGGGCTCACCGCGTTGTCGAACGCGAGCGGCCCGTCGAGGACGCCGCCGGTGATCTGGCCGCGGTCGGCCATCTTGCACAACGCCGCGGCATCGAGCGTCGCCTGCATCTTGGGGTTGACGACCTCGACGGCGGCGAGGATCGCGACCTTCGGGCACTCGATGCCGAGGATGCGCGCGAGGTCGATCGCGTTCTGCGCGATGTCGGCCTTGGCCTTCAGGTCCGGCGTGATGTTGATCGCCGCATCGGTGACGAACAGGAGCCGCGGATACGCGGGAACGTCGAGAATGAACGTCTGCGACATCCGCCGCGCCGTGCGCAGGTTGGCGGCATCAGCGACCACCGCTTCCATCAACTCGTCGGTGTGCAGGCTGCCCTTCATCAGCGCGTCGACGTTGCCGTCGCGCGCCATCGCCGCGGCGGCCGCGGCAGCGGCGTGGCTGTGCTCGGTCGCGACGATCGCGATGCCGGCAAGATCGGCGCCGCATGCCGCCGCCGCGGCGCGGATCTTCGCCTCGGGGCCGACGAGCGTCGGCACGATCATGCCGCGCGCGGCCGCCTGCAGCGCGCCTTCGAGCGAATCGCGGTCGCAGGGATGCACGACCGCGCAGGTGACCGGCGGCAGCTCGGCGCTTTGCGCGAGCAGCGCTGCGAAGCGGTCGCTGCGGCGGAACACGAGGCTTGGGTCGGCGATGTCGTCGAACGCCAGCGTTTGCACGGGGGCTGTCACGACGAGCGTGCCGTCGACGAGGGCCTCGCCGCGCTGGTTGCGGCAGTCGCAGGCGAGGCGGATCGCGCGCACCGCAGCGTCCTTCGCGATGACCTCGACACGGGCGTCGAGCACGTCGCCCGCGGCAATCGTGCCACCGCTGCGCACCTGTGTTTCGACGATCGCGCTGCCCGGCCCCGGCAACTGCCGCAGCACGAGGCTCGAAACCAGTGCGATCGCCGCGGCGCCCGGCGCGCGCTCGTCGAGATCGCCCGGCTTGCCGACGAGTTGCGCCGGCTCGACCTCGCCGGCGACGAACGCCAGCGCATCGACGTCGGCCGCGCTCATGACGCGGGTCGCCGCCGCGCGATCGCCGATCGCGATCTCGTCGAACGTCCGATTGCGCGCGGCAGCCATCGGACGCCGCTGCCCGCTACGCGGAAGCGGCGCGCGTGGCGCGGCGACCGCGCGATCCAGCGCGCGCGTTGCGGCGCGTCCGCGCCGGAGCCGCTTCGGGGCTCCCGGCGGGCAACATCGCGCGAAGTTCGGCAATCAGCGCACGCTGGCGCTCGTCGATGCCGCCGCTCGCCGCCGCCGCGTCGAGGAACCGGTGCGCGCGGCGCCGTTCCGCCTGCGTCCGCAGCACCTTGGGCAGCGAGCGCTTGGCGCGCAACGGCTCGAACTCGACGACGATCGTCTCTTCCTGCAGGAGCCGGCGCTGCTCGTCCTCGCTCAAGTGCGCGATGCCACCTTCGGGCGAGAGGATGTCGCGCGTGCGCTGCATCTGCGACAGGCGGTGCGTGCCCTGCCCCGCCTTGGCGATCAGCATCGCGATGCGCACGAGCCCGTCGATGGCCTTGCCGTGCTCGATCGTGTCGAGCAATTCGCGCACGGCCGGCAGGCCGCGCGGATCGAATTTCTGCTTGCGCTTGTAGTCCGCGCGCTCGTCGGCCATCTCGAGCGAGAAGAGGTTGCCGTAGACCTCGTAGAACGCCGCCTCGAAGCTCGCGTCGCGCAGGTCGCGATAGAGGTCGAGGTTCGCGCTCATCGACGCCGACAGGAGCGTCTCGTAGCGGATGACGGCGTTGTCGTCGGCGCGCGGCGCACGATGCGCACGTGCCGCTTCCGCAAGCGACGGCAGCGCGGCGAGCCACGGGTTGCGATCCGAGAACGCCCACTGCTGGACACGCAGCGGATGGAGGTCGCGCGTCGCGTTGGCGAACCACTCGGGCGTCGCCGCGCGCACCAGCGGATGGACGAGCAGCGAGTAAGCGCGCTCGAGGAGCTCGGAGAGCGCGGCCACCGCCTCGAACGGCTTCTCGTCGACCCGCTCCTCGCCGCGCGCGGCGCGCAGGCCCTCGAGCGAGCGCTCCTTCAGCGTGACGTCGTAGCAGACGCTGCCGTCCTTCGCGACGTGCTCGTCGATGTTCATGCCGTAGAGCCCCGGCGGCAGCGACTGGATCGTGCCCAGCACCTCGACGATCTGCGTGTGCTCCTTCTTCGCCACCTGCCCCGACACGAAGATGCCGAGATGGCCGATCTCCTCGTGCAGGAGGCCGACGATCGTCTGGCCGTGCGCCTTGATCTCCTCGGTCGACTCGTAGACGTCGGCGATCCAGTTGAAAGCCTGCTGCGGCGGCGTGATGTTGTCGCCCATCGACGCGAACACGATGATCGGCTGCTTGATCGACTTCAAATCGAAGTAGCGGCCGGGGCCGAGGCGCGCCTCGCCCGCGGTGAGCTTGTTGCCGACGAAGAGGTTGTTGACGATCCAGCGGATCTCCTCCTCGTTCATCAGGTAGAAGCCGCCCCACCAGCGCTCGAACTCGAGGAAGCGCTCGGGCTCGGTGTCGATGTTGGCGAAGAGGTGGTACCACTTTCCCCACCACGTGTTCGCCGGGTTGAGGCGCTCGAAGTTGTCGACGAGCGATGCCCCGTCGAACTTGCCGCCGCCCAGGTCGCTGGCGAAGAGCGCAAGCCATGCACCGCCGAGCAGGCCGCCTGCGTAGCGCATCGGGCTGCCGCCGTCGCCACCCGCCCAGTACGACATCGGCGCGCCGTTGATGACGAGCGGGCCCGCGATGTCGGGGCGCGCCGCCGCGAGCATCATCACCGCCCAGCCGCCCTGGCAGTTGCCGACGACGACAGGCTTTTGCGCGTCGGGATGGCGCTCGTCGACGATGCGGATGAACTCGGCTTCGGCGTCGGTGACGTCGGCCAGCGTCTGGCCGGGCTCCGGCTCCGGGAAGAAGATGACGAAATAGACGGGGTGCCCGGCGCGGAGCGCAACGCCGACCTCCGAATCGTCCTTGAAGCCGCCGATGCCCGGGCCGTGGCCCGCGCGCGGATCGACGATGACGAACGGCCGCTTGCGCGGGTCGACGACGACACCCTCGGGCGGCACGATGCGCACCAGCGCGTAGTTCGCCGGGCGCTCGTAGGTGCGCGCGTCGGCGATCATCTCGTAGTCGTAATGCAGCACGGGCGGCTTGCCGGCCGCCTCATGCGCGAGCCACTGGTTGCCGCGCTGGCGCAGCGTATCCATGAACAGGATCGACCGCTGGATGAAGTCGACCTGGTATTGCCCCGCATCGCGCCAAAAGTCGGCCGGCGTCTTGTGCCGCGGCGCGGCGGCGGCGAACGCCGCCTGTGCGCCGCGGATTCGCGCGTCGTAGCTCGCGCGCGCATCGGCGACGCGGCGCTGGAATTTGTCGGCGACCGTGCGCGAGATGCGCACCGAGCGGTCGAGCGTGCGATTGAGGTCGGTCATTTTCGTCGTGCGATTGTGCAATGCACAATCATAGCATCGCCACCCTTGCGCACTCACAAAGTCAAACGCCGCGACGGTGACTCGCGGCGTTTGTTGTGCGACTGATTCGGCGTGGTGCGTATTACGCGCGGTTGCGCATCCGCCGGATCGCGTCGAGCTGCGCCATCGCCACGGCGAGCTCGGCCTCGGCGGTGGCGATCTCCTCCTTCGAGGTCTTGTTGGCCATCGCCTGCTCGGCCTCGCGCTTGGCCTCCATCGCCTTGGCCTCGTCGAGGTCCTTGCCGCGGATCGCCGTGTCGGCGAGCACGGTGACGAGGTTGGGCTGCACCTCGAGAAAGCCTCCCTGCACGAACACGAGCTCCTCGCGGTCGATGTTCGGCAGCTTCATCCGCACCGCGCCCGGCTTGATCTCGGTCAGGAGTGGCGTGTGGCGCGGATAGATGCCGAGCTCGCCGGAAATGCCCGGCAGCACGACGAACTCCGCCTCGCCCGAGAAGATCTGCTCCTCGGCGGACACCACGTCGACGTGAATCGTATTCGCCATTGCATGAACCCTTGTCATCGCGCACCGGTCATGCCGACCGTCGCCCGAGTGTTATCGCCCACACTCGTCTCATCGTCATTCCCGCGAAAGCGGGAATCCAGCCTTCGACGCATCGTCACTACTGGATCCCCGCTTTCGCGGGGATGACATTCGTTCGAATCCGCTTTCGCGGGAATGACGATCTACTGCATCGACTTCGCCTTCTCGAACGCTTCCTCGATCGTGCCGACCATGTAGAACGCCTGCTCGGGCAGCGCGTCGCACTCGCCGTTGACGATCATGTTGAAGCCGCGGATCGTGTCCTTCAGCGACACGTACTTGCCCGGCGAGCCGGTGAATACCTCGGCGACGTGGAACGGCTGCGACAGGAAGCGCTGGATCTTGCGCGCACGCGCCACCGCGAGCTTGTCCTCGGGCGAGAGCTCGTCCATGCCGAGGATCGCGATGATGTCGCGCAGCTCCTTGTAGCGCTGCAGCGTCGCCTGCACGCGGCGCGTCGTCGTGTAGTGCTCCTCGCCGATGACGTTGGGGTCGATCTGGCGCGACGTCGAGTCGAGCGGGTCCACCGCGGGATAGATGCCGAGCGACGCGATGTCGCGCGACAGCACGACCGTCGCGTCGAGGTGGCCGAACGTCGTCGCCGGCGACGGGTCTGTCAGGTCGTCCGCCGGCACGTACACGGCCTGGATCGACGTGATCGAGCCGACCTTGGTCGACGTGATGCGCTCCTGCAGCCGGCCCATCTCCTCGGCCAGCGTCGGCTGGTAGCCCACGGCCGACGGCATCCGACCGAGCAGCGCCGACACCTCGGTGCCGGCAAGCGTGTAGCGATAGATGTTGTCGACGAAGAACAGGATGTCCCGGCCCTCGTCGCGGAAGCGCTCGGCCATCGTGAGGCCGGTCAGCGCCACGCGCAGGCGGTTGCCCGGCGGCTCGTTCATCTGGCCGAACACCATCGCGACCTTAGACTTCGCGAGGTCGTCCTGCACGATGACGTTGGCTTCCGACATCTCGTGGTAGAAGTCGTTGCCCTCGCGCGTGCGCTCACCGACGCCGGCGAACACCGACAGGCCCGAGTGCTCCTTGGCGATGTTGTTGATGAGCTCGAGCATGTTGACGGTCTTGCCGACGCCGGCGCCGCCGAACAGGCCCACCTTGCCGCCTTTCGCGAACGGGCACACGAGGTCGATCACCTTGATGCCGGTCTCGAGGAGCTCGACCGACGGCGAGAGCTCGTCGAACTTGGGCGCCGGCTGGTGGATGCCGCGGCGCTCGCTCGCCTCGATCGGGCCGCGCTCGTCGATCGGCCGGCCGAGCACGTCCATCACGCGGCCGAGCACGCCGGGGCCCACCGGCACCTGGATGTTGGCACCGGTGCCCTTGACCTTCATGCCGCGCGTCAGGCCGTCCGAGCTGCCCATCGCGATCGTGCGCACGACACCGTCGCCGAGCTGCTGCTGCACCTCGAACGTGAGCCCCTGCTCGACGAGCTTGTTCTTCGTATCCGGCTCGAGGATCAGCGCGTCGTAGATCTTCGGCATCGCGTCGCGCGGGAATTGCACGTCGACCACCGCGCCGATGCACTGGACAATCGTTCCTTGATTCATGTCGCCCTCAGACTATTCGTTCGATGACTGCGATTGCATGAGCGGCCCGCGCGAGGCGCGTGCCGCGGGATTCGTGGTCAGACCGCGGCCGCGCCGCCGACGATCTCCGACAGCTCCTTGGTGATCGCCGCCTGGCGCGACTTGTTGTAGATGAGCTGCAGCTCGGCAATGATGTCGCCGGCGTTGTCGGAGGCCGCCTTCATCGCCACCATCCGCGCCGACTGCTCCGACGCCATGTTCTCGGCGACGCCCTGGTAGACCGCGGACTCGAGGTAGCGGCGCATCAGGCCGTTGAGGAGCTCGCGCGCATCGGGCTCGTAGATGTAGTCCCACGTACCGTCCGGCACGTCGGGCTTCAGCACGGTGCCGGGCGCGACCTGGAACTCCGCCGGCACCGGCACGACGCGCCCGCCGCGCGGCTCCTGCTTCATCGTATTGATGAACGACGTGTAGAAGAGCCAGATCTCGTCGATCTTGCCGGCGATGAATTCGTCGACCATCACCTTGATCGGGCCGACCAGCTTGTCGAGCTGCGCGCGGTCGCCGAGCTGCGTCGCGCTCGACACGACGTTGGCGCCCATCCGCGCGAGGAATCCCATGCCCTTGCTGCCGATGGCGACGTAGTCGACCTCGTGGCCGGCGGACTGCCATTCCTTGTGCTTCGCCAGCATGAGCCGCAGCACGTTGGTGTTGAGGCCGCCGCACAGGCCCTTGTCCGTGGTGACGACGAGCGCGCCGATGCGCTTGACGCTTTCGCGCGGCATCAGGAACGGATGGTGGAACTCGGTGTTCGCGCGCGCCGTGTGCATCGCGATCGCCATCGCGCGCTGCATGTACGGCCGCGACGCGCGCATCCGGTCCTGCGCCTTCTTCATCTTCGACGCAGCGACCATCTCCATGGCCTTGGTGATCTTGCGCGTGTTTTGCACGCTCTTGATCTTGTTGCGGATTTCCTTGGAACCTGCCATCAGCTCATCCTGTCTTCCGCGCTTGTCGGCTCGTTGCCGTCACCATCGCCTGCTGCCGTCATTCCCGCGCAAGCGGGAGTCCATAAGTCGTGCATCATGACGTCCGCCACAGGCCGTTTCGCCGCGCGTGGATTCCCGCCTTCGCGGGAATGACGGCGTGCGGCCGGCGCTGCATCGGTCAATAAGTGCCCGTCTTCTTGAAGTCGTCGATGGCCGCGACGAACGCCTTCTCGGCGTCGGCGTCCATGTCCTTCGACGACTCGAGCTTGTCCATCAGCGCCGCGTACTTGCTGTGCATGAACTGGCGCAGCGCCGACTCGAACGACAGCGCCTTCTCGACCGGCACGTCGTCGTAGAAGCCGCGGTTGGCGGCGAACAGCGTCAGCGCCTGGTCGGCGACCGACAGCGGCGAGTACTGCGGCTGCTTCATGAGCTCGGTGACCATGCGGCCGCGATCGAGCTGCTTGCGCGTCGCGTCGTCCAGGTCGGAGGCGAACTGCGCGAACGCCGCGAGCTCGCGGTATTGCGCGAGCGCGAGGCGCACGCCGCCGCCGAGCTTCTTGATGACCTTGGTCTGCGCGGCCCCGCCCACGCGCGACACCGAGATGCCGGCGTTGATCGCGGGCCGGATGCCGGCGTTGAAGAGGTCGGTCTCGAGGAAGATCTGGCCGTCGGTGATCGAGATCACGTTGGTCGGCACGAACGCCGTGACGTCGCCCGCCTGCGTCTCGATGATCGGCAGCGCGGTCAAGCTACCGGTCTTGCCCTTGACCTCGCCCTTGGTGAACTTCTCGACGTACTCGGGATTGACGCGCGCCGCGCGCTCGAGAAGCCGCGAGTGAAGGTAGAACACGTCGCCCGGATACGCCTCGCGGCCCGGCGGCCGGCGCAGCAAGAGCGAGATCTGGCGATACGCCCACGCCTGCTTGGTGAGGTCGTCGTAAATGATCAGCGCGTCCTGGCCGCGGTCGCGGAAGTACTCGCCCATCGTGCAGCCGGAGTACGGCGCGATGTACTGCATCGCCGCTGATTCCGAAGCCGACGCGGCGACGACGATCGTGTACGCCATCGCGCCGTATTCCTCGAGCTTGCGCACGACGTTGGCGATCGTCGACGCCTTCTGCCCGATCGCGACGTACACGCAGATCAGGTCCTTGCCCTTCTGGTTGATGATCGTGTCGACCGCCACCGCGGTCTTGCCGGTCTGGCGGTCGCCGATGATGAGCTCGCGCTGGCCGCGGCCGACCGGCACCATCGCGTCGATCGACTTCAACCCCGTCTGCACCGGCTGCGACACCGACTGGCGCGCGATGACGCCGGGCGCGACCTTCTCGATGACGTCGGTGAGCTTGGCGTTGACCGGCCCCTTGCCGTCGATCGGCTCGCCGAGCGAGTTGACGACGCGGCCCAAGAGCTCCGGACCGACCGGCACTTCGAGGATGCGCCCGGTGCACTTCACCGTATCGCCCTCGGTGATGCCCTCGTATTCGCCGAGCACCACCGCGCCGACCGAGTCGCGCTCGAGGTTGAGTGCCAAGCCGTAGATGTTGTTCGGGAACTCGAGCATCTCGCCCTGCATCGCGTCCGACAGGCCGTGCACGCGGCAGATGCCGTCGGTCACCGACACCACGGTGCCCTGCGTACGCTCCTGCGTGCCGGTGTCGAGGTTCTGGATCCGCGACTTGATGAGTTCGCTGATTTCGGAAGGATTCAACTGCATGGTGGCCTCGTCTCGCGCTTCGCCTCAAGCGTCGCGCAGTCGGTTTCGTATCCTGGTATCAGGCGATGAGCTCGTTCGCCATCGCGGTGAGCTTGCCCTGCACGGTGCCGTCGATCACGCGGTCGCCCACGGTGATTCGCGCGCCGCCGATCAGCGACGGATCGACGTGCACCGTCGCCTCGATCGACTTGCCGAAATG
>Ga0207639_10002411_pt1 | contig 12557 bp, 9 predicted proteins | sample KBSCornC32_FD_184299 | JGI IMG/M metagenome (GOLD analysis project Ga0207639, IMG submission 184299) | Corn rhizosphere microbial communities from Kellogg Biological Station, Michigan, USA - KBS Corn C3-2 (SPAdes) (version 2) | ecosystem: Host-associated > Plants > Roots > Rhizosphere > Soil ...
TATTAATGATGCGTCACCGGTTACCGTAACCGTTTCACCGACCTGACCGACGTGAAGAGATATATTGACGGCCCGCTGATCATTAGCATTCAGGATAACGTCGGATATCTCGAACGGAGCAAAGCCATCTCGCTGGATCGTCACGCGATATGTACTCGGAGGAAGAAGTGGCACAACGAACGAGCCGTTTTCGTTTGTTGTTACCGTGCGTTCAAAGCCGGCGCTGGTGTTTACGACTTTAACGGTCGCGCCGGCTACCAATCCGCCTCTTTCGTCCTTGACGGTTCCGCTTAATGTGGCTGTCGTGGACTGGGCAAACAGGGTGGCGGTGGCGGCTGCGAGCAAAACTGCCAACAAAAAAGGGAGCTTTCTCAGCGATTCATATTCTGACATTTTCTGGTTTCCTCCGGATCTTGATGCGGATCTCTTTACTTAATCGGGCTTTTCGTAAAACTCGTCTTAGACTAGCCAAATAGCCGCTTGGACCATTCAAAATTTGGGAGCTTTTTACAACGATCTCTGTCTAATCTCTCATTTGATCGACTGCAATTTCGTGGCTAAGGCCTCGGCAGTATTCAGCGATTGCCAAAACTGCGATGTTTTAATTGCAGTAAATCCGGGGCCGTTAGCCGACAACGTAAACGCGGAACGGACAACTGTGTCGTTAGTGGATGCCAGGGTTACCAATGCATCTACTGCATGAGGGAGAGAAGTAATATCATCAACGTCCGGCGTCCCTGCGGCACCTGCATCCACTGATCCGAACACGGGCCGCAATTCGCTTTGAAGACTTTCGCATTCTTCGCGGATAGCTCCCGCGTGTGCGCGGACCAGAGCCAGCAATTTAGCACGTGACTCAGGCGACAGTTTTTTTAGTTCGTCCGGCTTAAACTGCCCAACAAGGCGTTTTAATGCATAAGCCCTGCTCATCGCCCGATTTGAACGAGCGATCATTTGTCCACCAAATCGGTGAGCCGCATCTTCGGATTTGAAGTAGGACAACAATTCGCTGTCGGCAGCTGTGACGGAGCCTTGGCTTTCTACGGTTTCAGCGGTGCCGACTGGTTTTGGCGTGATCTTTTGTTCCGCGACCGCTTCATCGATCGTTTTTATCTCGATCCTGACCGCAGGATCGCTTCTTACGGATGTTAAAGCGCCCAAAATTTCATTCTTACGATTCGCCGTATCTACCAGACCCTGGACACTGAGTCGTCCGTCGGCCTCGCGGCTGACTGTGATCTGCTCGCCCAGGTCGGCTTTTGCCTTGTTCAACAAGCTGAAAACTTCTATTTCCAAATCCGCCGAAGCAGGTCGAAATGGAACTGCTGCCGGTTTTTCGGCCACGTTTGAATTTGCCGTTAGAACATTTACATTGGCTTCTTCCGGTTTCGGAATTGCCGGCAAAGCAACGGCTGCAATTTGCGGCTGCGCGGGTTCCGGGAAGAAATCGGGAGCAAATGCCGTTAAGCTCAGAACTCTGAAATCGACCTCGGTAAACTCGTATGTTTGAATGCCGTCTGCACTCTTTACTCGCAAAACCTGTCCGACCGGATGAAAATCATTCGAGCGTAAGGTGAGCGACGCTTCACTGATCTGGCCCGGCGCATTCGCCGCAGTATTTGTTGTGTGCAAGACGATCAGACCGCTGCCGTCATCGGTCTTTGCCTGTTCGACCGTATCGCTTTTACCAACAAGGTTTTTTCGCCAATTCATAAATGTCGAGGGCGACATCGGCTGCTCCATATCAAAGGCGTTTAACTGCATAACGTTCGAGAGTTCCTGATCGAACGCAGCGTTAACGCTGTTTGTAACGTTCTGGCGAAAACGCGCACGTGTGGTGTCTCGCCACACTTCCCAATTGATCTCGGAAACTCCATTGCGGCTAACATGCAATTTCTGGTAAACAACAGCTTGCGGCACTTCGTTTATCTGATCTGTCTGAAATTGAAGCGATTTATCGAGCAATTCATTTGCGGAGATCGGCCGAACAACAACCAATTGCCAGATCAGAATAACGATCAAACCCGCTGCAAGAGCTCCGATCGCAGTTTGCCTTATACGGAATGACCAAGAAGAAAAGAGCGCAAAGTTGTGAAAAAATCTGCCGATTCCACCGGCTGAACGTGACCACCACGATCCATCCACTGCCGGCGTAAGGGTTGCGAGGTTATTTAATTTCCTGTCAAAATCGCTCCAGTTATTCGGAGGCTCTTGTGTCAACGGGATCTGTATTTGCTGTCTGAATTCGACAAACATCGAGATCGTTTCCTCAATTTTTTCGAGGCTCCGGCGACAGGACCAACACGTTTCGAGATGCGAGCGGACATAAGCCACTTCTTTTGAGGAAAGCTCGCCGTCAACGTGTTTGAGCAGCGCCTCGTCCGAAGGATGAGTGTCCTCGATTTTAGATTTTTTGAACCAATCTCTAATCACCGTTTTGCTCCGATAACTTTTTAATTCCGCGCCGTAAAAATTCGCCCACGGTCGGCGTAGCGACGGACATAATTTCTCCGATCTCCCGGTAACGGAAACCCTCTGCACGCAGGAATAAAGCCTGCCGCTCCTGCATCGATAGGCGTTTCAGTCCCAGATAAAGGCGCTCGTACTTTTCGCGCAATAAAATATTTTGTTCCGGGTTTGGTCTTGAATCGGTTAGCAGGCTTTCAATTACTTCCCAGGAATCTGCATCAAGCGGAGCAATAAATTGATTATGTTTTCGGCGATTGACCGCAAGGTTATGCGCGACGCGAAATATCCAAAACCTGATGTTCCTGATCGTCTGCCCGCTTTTGACCGTTTTGTAAAGCTGTAAAAATGCATCTTGGGTAAGGTCCTCGGCTTCCTCCGCATTGCCGAAAACTGCCATTAGATATTGATAGACAGGCTGCCGAAGCGTTTCAAAGAGTTGCGTGATCTGCTGCTCTAACTGATTGGTTTCTGTCATCGAAATCAACAACTCCGCGTCCGTCAGGACACTTGTTTCCGATTGCTCGCTGAACCACCGATTTGTTAGCCTCGGTATCATATTTGAAAAAAAGACTTGTTAGGCAGTTAGCGAATCGTTCATGCCTTAACAAAATTGTTTTAGTTCTGGCTGACGCTTCTTAAACAAAACCCGCTCTTAATATATAAAGACAATTGAGGATTGATTTTGATTACACAAAAATCATATGACTCATTTTACGGCATCCAGTCGAAAGCTTGATCGAAATAGAAAGAGAACCGCCGGGAAGCTGAAACATTGCAACCCAGACCGGCCGTCTCTATGACAGCCCCAAAACAACCGCTTTCATAAAATCAGGCCACTCGTGGGTTTCCTTCTTTTGAAGGCAGCGCAGGTTCGCTGGGATTCGGCAAGTAAAACTCGGGCATTTTTGAAGGGTCTTTTTTGCGCTCAATTTATGCATTTCCAGATGACGTATCCGGTTGCCGGTACTGAGACCTCAAATGGTTTTCGAGGGCTGACCGTATCGTTACTTGGTCTTGAACCAGATGAACAGGCCGCTTTTGTGTCTCGCGGATCGAGTTTGAGACGAATGTCGGAAGAATTGTGATTTGCGATTGCAAGGTTGAAGCCGTTTTGGGTTCGCTTGATCGCGGTTTCGACTTTTTCGTTTGCGCCGGTGATGTCGATCATTCGGGGTTGACCGGCGGCCTTGAGAGCTATGTCCAACATGTCGCGCGTAAGATCTGAAAAATTGGCAGCTGCAAAATGGGCGTCGGGCAAAATGGTGACCACGGTTCCCTTTCCGAGTTTGTTTATTGTGATCGCTGCTTCGCCATTGCCATAGGCGGCGATGACCTCGCCCGTCGTTGTTTTCCATCCAGCTAGATTTGCGTGCAGTAAATTGTACAAACGGCCCGCCGCAACCCGCGAACCGATCTTTTTTCGAAGTGTCATCGACGTATGCAGCGTGGCGGGCAATTCGTCACCGCCGAACATCTCGCTGCGTTCATAGGTTCGTCCCATCGGAATCTGCGGGCCGAACGCAACGACAACGCCACCGCGTTCAACGAAGGCTTTTATCAGGTCGCTGTCGGTTTGCTGAAAGCCCGAGACGTTCGCAAGAACAAGCACAGTACGTTCGGTGAGCAGGCGTTCGAGTACAGCCGAGTTCATGTGTATTGGATAGTAAGGATAGACGCTTTCGTCCTCGCGCGGGGCGTACGGCAAAATGTCGATCGGAACGCCGAGCTTTCGAAACGCGTCCAGCGCGGGCAGAAAATAATTGGTCCAACGCTCGACTATAAAATCGGAATACGGAATATACAACGCGAGCGGATTGCGTTTGTCCGTCACCTCCGATGTGATGGCTTGATACGCGTTCATCGCATCGGCGACGGCTTTACGGCTTTTTTCAACTTCTTTGAATTTCTTGCCCTGATCGTAAATGTGAACCTGGTACGTGAACAGCGCGATGCCGTCGGTGTCGGTCACTGCAGCGGCACTCAGTATCTGGTTGTAGATGTCCTCGTAGCTCGCGGTTAAAATCTCAGGCCGCGAGCGTTTTTCCATATAAGCAAAAAGCTCAACATGCGTGAGGACGATCTTGTTCTGCGCGCGCTTTGCGCCGGCGCCGAGTCCGGAAAAATCGCGAACGCGGCGCGGCGGATACTTTTTGCGGTTGTCGGGACGATAGCTCGCCATCACCGCGCTTTGATAGATCATCATATCGAGATCGTCGATAACGCTCAGATAACTTGCAAGCAGTGGATCGTCGATGTGCGGCGCGCAGGCAGTAAGCAACCCGCGATCAAGGCTTTTTATAAACCCGCTGAATTCGCGTACGTATGCGGCGTAGTACGTACCGCTTCCCTCCTGGTAAGAATAAAAACCGGCAAGCGACGGGTGATGACGATATAGCCGGTACAGCTCGTTTGCGATTGCTTTGATCTCCTTCATTCGCGCGCCGTACGGCGAATCGCGCGTCATGTCCCAGCTTACCGAAAGCAAAACCGGAATGCCGTTGCGGTCGGCACGGCTGAGGATCAATTCAACAAGGTCATCTTTATAACTCGACTTCGCAATTTTGGACGGATAGAATGCTCCGTCGGTTGTGATCAGGTTGTGCGCGATCAAAAAATTGCCGCCGACGCTGTGAAAATCGTTCAGATATTTGTCGAGATCACCGGACGGGTCTTGCTTGTCGAGATAGTTCAAAACTAAATAATCCGCGACGATATTGCCGACACGGAACGAGGCTTTGCCAACGGCGGTCGGATGGTCTTTTGACCCATTCCAGGCGTGAATAACGTACAATCCGGCAGGCGAATTTTCGTCAACAACGATGGTTGCGGTGTAGGCGTTTGGTTTATTTCCTTTGCGTAGTTCTAGAGAGACGGCCCCGACCGTCGGTTTTAGTAATATTGCTTCGGAGGCTCCCTTGACCGTGACCGCAACGGTTTCACCTCTTTCAACCTTTTGCTTGTTGACGGCAATAGATATTGAGGATGATTGCGCGGTTGCAACGGCCGCTAGAGTGGTGACCAAGAGGGCGATAGCCGCAAGTTTGGCGCTGAGTTCGGAGAAAGTTGGCATTCGGATAAAAATCCCCACCCGCTACCGCAGGTGGTACTGACATAAATCGACAGACTAACAGCCTGTCGTACTCTACGCGTTTATCATTCGATTGATCGCGATCAGGTTCAGCATCAGGTGCCGAGGATGATGATAGTTTTCGACACGCTTGGGACGGGTTTTGAATTCCTCAAACTCCACTTTCCTGTTGCCCGCGTACATCCACAGCTGCGAGCCATGATCTTTTAGCGGATAGGTTTTCTGCACATAATCAAACGCGCGGTTGAACATTTCGGCGGCCCATGGCGCTCCGGTTTTTTCGAAGATGCGCAGACTTCCGATCAAGACTTCTTCTTGCGCCCAAAGAACTTTATCTAACGTCCAACGATTTTCGTCAACGTTCATCAAGTCGCGAAATACGCCGCCATAAACGTCGTCCCACGCAACTTCGACATGACGTTTAAAACGCAGCGCGAATGTGTCGTAGAGCTTTTGGTCCTTGAGCCGCTCCGCCTCGTCGAGCAGCATCCACGAAATTTCTATGCAATGGCCGGTGTAAACCAGCTGACGGTATTCGTTAAGGGGACGAGACAGATCGTGATTGAGAAGCTCGTTGTTAAGCTGAAATTCCGGGTTGAAATGATGATTTAACATCGCATCAACGCAGCGGGTCGCGACCTGTTCGAGTTCGGCATCTGCATGCATTTTCAGCATTTGCGTCGAAGTGCGAATGAGTACCATCCAAACGCCCTGGATGCGTGCACCGGGAAAGTCGCGAGCGTCTTTGCCAAGATACGTCTGTCCTATTGTCGGTCGGTAATTAGGGCTATCGTATAAGCGGATGCACTTCAGAACAAGCTGTTTTGCAAGGTCCCAAAAATGTTTATCGCCCGTTGCTTTTGAAAATTCTGCCAACCCCTCGGCGATAAAAACGTCGCCATATATTTCGCCATCGGCTGACGTGAGCGGCTTACCGTCGCGTGTTAATTCTTTTGGCCATAATTCATTCTCACCTTGCGGTTTTGATCTGAGAACGAATTCGAGCGATTTTCGCGCAACGTCCAGGTATTTTTTTTCGCGTGCGAGATTATTATAAAGGAACGCATAAACCCAACTGCCGCGTCCCTCGAACCAGCTTAGTTTATTGTCGTTGAGGCGTTCACCGGTGAAATCGGTGTTGCACATAAAACCGCCCATCTCATGGTCGATCACATACTTGTCCATAAACGGCAGAAAGTCGTCAAATAGAAAACCGTGATATTTTCGCTGCAATTCGGCAAGCGGTATCGCGAGCATATTGGACGCGTTTTTGACAACCTTCTTTTGCGCCGTCGCGATCGACGTGGAAAGCAATAGTCCACCGCAGCCTGCGGCGGCTGATACGAAATTTCTTCTATTCATTGGGATCGTATAAAAGCGGAAAAAACTGCCCGCCTAGCTTTTCGCCGCGCGGGATCGGCGCCACCTTTTCCTGCAGCGGCCGGTCCGAATCGGACCAAACGCCGTCGCGAATCACGTTTATCACAGCCGCTCGCCGCGGCCGGTCCGATGTGTTTGCAAACGAGCCGTGAACCATCAGCGGATGATGAAACGACGCCTCGCCTTTTTTCAACTCGATAGGTACAGGCTGAAATTCGCTAAGCTGATCGGCAGTCAGATAATCGCGAATGGTTTCCATATTGCGGGTAAAATCTTCGCGCGGCAGCAGGTTCCATTTATGGCTTCGCGGAACGTAATGCACGCAGCCATTTTCGCGTGTTGAATCGTCAAGGCCGATCCAGCATGTCAAGTGCGCCATTGGTTTTGTTCGTGTCCAATACGAGTAATCCTGATGCCAGATGACCTCGCCGCCGTGGTGCGCGGGTTTGCAAAAGAGCTGGTCGTGCCAAAACCGGACTGCACCGCCAAGCAGCTGCGACGCCGGCACGAGAAAGGCCGGGTGCCATAACAGGTCATGAAAACCGGGACGCACACGCCAGGCACCCAAGGCGTGAAACAACACCATTGATGGATCGTTCGACTCGTTCGAGTTGTATTCGTAAAAGAGACCGCGCTCATCGTCGGCTAGATCGGTCATTTCGGCCAACTCGCCGCGAAGCGTTTCGACCTGCGCGTCGTCGAGAATCCGAATCCCCTTCAGATATCCGTTCTCGTTAAAAAACTCAACCTGCCCATCCGACAGGCGAAACCGTTCAGTGTCGATCTTTCCTGACGTTTCAAAAAGCGCACCAACTGGAGAATTTTCGGTTGACCAATCTTTATACATACATTTCCGACATTGCGTTCACGAGCATTGCAACACGCGAACGCGCCACTTTTCCGTTTACACGCGCAGCACTGCCAACGTGAAATTCGTTGATCCTGGTTTCACTGCGCAGGACTCGAATTACATCCGCGTCAACCCGGCCGCCGGCGATTATTTTTATCTCGGACTTTGCGGTCAGTTCATAGGCCTCAAGCCGAACCGCGCGGTCATACGGAGGGCCGTCGCCGCCGTGCGAAAGTATGCGGTCGATCTGCGGCATGTACTTTAGTTTTCTGATCGCGGCAAATTTATTCACTGTGTCCTCGAATGCGTGATGGAACGTCGCGTTGAGATCGGGCGCGGCATCAAGCACACGCCGGGTCGTTTCCAGGTCAATTTCCGGGCCATCGAGAAAACCCAGAACGATGCCGTGAACACCGATTTTGGTTAGCTCGCGGGCGGCGAAACAAAGAGCACCTATCTCGTTTTTGTCTTCGGTTCCGTAACCCGCGTTTTCGCGAAGCATCACCCGTAAAGGAAGCGAAATCTTGTCTTTGATCTCGCGAACCAGATCAAGTGGCGGTGTAAGTCCGCCGACATCGATTCGGCTGATGACCTCAAGACGGTTTGCTCCGCCATTTTCGGCTTCGACCGCATCTTCAACACTGCATGCGATTACTTCTAAAACCGTTTCCTTTTGTTCGTTCTTGCTCATCAATCTAATTCTGTGTCGGGGTCGATATATCTGATCCTCCCGCGATATGGTTCAAGGGCCGTTTTCAAAGCATCGGCGGTCGAACCGGCGACATTTGCGCTTTGCAAAACCGGAGTGGTTTTCCCTGCCGCGATCAATTCCTCCAGGGCCACGATGACGATTGAGTGAACAATGGCGGCGCCTGCAACGGTTGATGACGCAGCGGTTTTTGACGCCAACCCGTCAAGTTTTACCAAAGCGTCACCCTGCGGGACGCAGTTGTCTATCGCAAGATCGGCTATTTCGTACAACTTTTTGCCGCCGCTCCAACGTGCCGTAGTTGCACGAGATGGTTCGAGGCTGGTTATCGCGATCACCTTGGCGCCGCGTTTTTTCATCTCGAGCCCCATCTCGACCGGAACAGCGTTGCGGCCAGAGTTGGAAATAATTATTGCCGTGTCGGTGTCGGACACGTCTTCGCGGGCGATGAGTTTTTGTGCAAAGCCTTCTTCACGCTCGGCTCGCGTGCTTTCGAGCGCACCTTTTAAAAATATGAGACGTTCGTCGAGTATCGGGTTAACGGCAGCAATGCCGCCCGCTCGAAAAAACATTTCCTCGGAAATGATGTGCGAGTGTCCCGTGCCGAACGTGTGGATCAGGCCACCGACAGATAACGAATTGGCAACGATATGACCGGCACGCCTGATGTTCTCCTGCTGGCCGTCTCTTATACGGTCAAGAATTTCCTTTAACCCGTCGATGTAAATTTCGATGTTGTTATTCATGGTCCGAACGGCACATTTTCAAGGCCGCTTAAATCCATTTCTTCTGTGTTCCAACCCACGTCTTTACAGCCAATTAGAAACGCTCCTATGACTGGTTTGAATTTTGGCACAGCGATGCAGGCATCCGGAAACTCGTTGCTTAATGCCTTCTTGAACTGATCCAAAACCATCGCACACGATTCGAGTACCGAGCCTTGATATGAAACTTTTGGTTCGACAGAACCTAGTCGTCGAATTGCCGACGCGACGGCTTCAGCAAGATCGTCACCGGCCTGACGAAAGATCGAAACGGCAACGTCGTCGCCCGCTTCGGCCGCCGGATAGCATGTGCGCGACAGCGCGGCGATCTCGCGTGGCTCCATTTCTTCCAGATAGACGCGGGTCAGCGATTCGTCGAACGAGTCCAGTCCCAGCGCATCTGTTATCACATCAAGCAATAATGTTTTCCTGCCGCGTCCGTCAAAACCGCGTGCGGCGGCGCGAAGACAACTTTGCGCAATGCCGTACGCGCTGCCTTCATCGCCAAAGATCGGACCCCAGCCGCCGACCTTAACGCGAGTTCCATCGCCTCCGACCCCCAGGATCGCCGAACCAGTTCCCGCCAGTGCGAGCACGCCTGCTTTGCCCGAAAGCGCTCCAGCATGGGCTATCACCACATCGCCGTTTATGATGAAGTTTTCAAACCCCAAAGCGCGGAAAACCGTCGCCATCTCATCGGCGCCACGTCCGTCGTAATCGACGCCGGCAAGACCTGCGGAAATGCACGCGACGTCCGATCCTTCGATTCCGGCTTCTCTCATCGACTCGGTTACAGCGTCGTCGAGTGATTTTTTTACGGTGTCGGCATCAACCAGCAAATGATTGGACGGCCCGCTTTCGGCCGCGCCGGCAATATGGCCGTCACGGTTTATTACGAGACATCGTGTGCGGCTGCCGCCGCCGTCAATTGCAAGGATGTGCTGCATATTTAGGACTTCATCTGCTGATCCAGCCACTCGTACGCGTTCGCTGACGCTTCGGGCGGGAAGCTGTGCCCGCCGCTAAAATAAAACGTCGATAGATTGCTCTTTTCGCCGAGCAATTGATAAACCGGCCTAAGTTTAGCAACGGCGCGGCGTGTGCTCCATCCGCCATTCGGAAAAACGAAATCTTCATCTGACGCGGAAAGCAACAGGGGACGCGGCGCGATCAAAGAGATCAGTTCGTGCATCTCAAACGGCACGTCGATAACCGCAGAATCGGGCACAGCTCGATAAAAATCCATATTCAAACGCGGATTTGTTGCATAATATCCGAGCAGCGGCAGCAACGCCGTTGCCTTGGACCAGCGAAACGTGTTGCCGTCAATGCGGAACGTGTCGAATCCGCAGTTGCTCACGCCGAATTTTATACGGTCATCGAACGCCATGGAAAACAGTGTCGTGTACCCGCCGTGCGAATGCCCTATGCTTGCAATTCGTGTCTGATCGACAAAATCGAGCGTTTCGAGATAGTCGATCGCGCGCTGTAGGTCCCAAGCCATTTTACCCATCAACGACCAGCGCGGATGCTTTTTGTAAAACGGTATGGCGTCACCGTAATGCCCGCTTGCCGGGTCGTGCCGCTCGCCGAAGCACAACGCATCATAAGTCAACGTCACATAGCCGCGCTTTACAAGGTGCAGCGCCGTTTGCAGTTGCGGATTGCCGGCGAGGCCTGCGGGTTCGTTCTTGCCAGCCTGCGTTGTCTGATGCGGACACAAAACTGCAGGAACACGTTTCGCGCGCTTCTTCGGAATCAGCAAATAAGCTGGGACAAACTCGCCGGGCTCGGTCTGATATGAGAATTTGCGAAGCAAGTGATCGCCGCGGTCCGTTTCACCTGTTATTTTCACGGCAAGCGGCGGCTTCGATTTTGGCGGCTCACCGATAAATTTATTTATTAGGCTTTTCGTGTAACGGCGCCTCGTCTGCCAACCGTCAGGCGATGTGATTTTCTTGTCGTTCACTGCGACCAGATCGATAAGCTCTGCCTTGCCCGTGTGGTCGCCGGTAATACGCGGAGGCGGCGCTTTCGTGATCTGCCGCCAGCGTTCCCAGTTCCAATCGACATAATCATATTCACTCTTGGGAATCGGACGCGGCGTTTTTTTGACTTGGCCGCTGACGGCAGAAGCGGCGAGCGCGATGCCGGCAAGCCCGATAAAATCTCTGCGATCAATTTCCATAACTATTTAACGGCAATGTTGGACAGCTTGACGCTCTTTCCGCTGCTCAACGTCACAAACGTATCGCCTTTTACACCGTTCGACCCAGCGACTTTAACTTCGAATTTCGCTTTACCCTTTTTGTCCTTCGCGACCCACGCGCCGAAGTCGAATTCCCCGTTCGCATTGGTAAATTTTCGGGCAATAAGCAGTGGTAATCCTCCAGCAAACCGGTAAATGCTGACGATGGCGTGATCGACAGGCCTTTTGGTTTTTGCATCGATCACCCGACCGCGCCCCTCGCCAAGGAACGGATAGTATTCGCGTCCCAGAAATTCAGGCAGCGCGAGGTCGTTCCAACGTTCGCGTGTCGATTTTTCGCGCGACAGCCAGATCGCAGAGAAGACAAGCAGTCCGTTGATCTTTCCTTTGTCGTACAGATCGATCGCATGGTCCATGATGTAACGGATGCTTTCGGCCGGTGGGGTTTGCGCGCTGTTAAAAATATAAACGCCCGAGATCACGTCCTTGCCGGGAAATGTTTTGCGGATCGTGTCAATGTAGTCGTCGTAATTCTTGTAGTTTTCCGTCTGTTTCCAGACCCAGAAATTTACGCCGTCAACATATTTCAAAACCGTGTCATCAACGCGGTCAAGTTGATGATTGTAAACAACGATATAGAGTTTCAGGTTTGGCGTCGTCGCCGGCGATTTGCGGTCTACGTTTCCGTCTGCATCAATGCGCCGACCGAGCAGAGCATCCTTGATGTCATGCAGGTTATCGGCAGTCAGCGCTTTTGGGTAATCGTTAAAAAAATCATCGATGATAACGCCGGTAAGCTGCGGACAATTCTTGGACATCTGGGAAAAGCGGCGCGCGCCCTGTATCATTCCTGGTGCCTTGCCCACAAGCGGGTGCATAACATCGGTGTCCGCCGGTTGGTTGATGACACCTTTTTCCGACGGCGGCGTTAACATGCCGTAAAGCTTGTTTATATTCCAATTATGACAATTATTCTCGACGTTTTCCGCAAACGTGTATCCATTATAGGTCGCGTGCGAGACCATCGCATTTTCACCAAAATCAAATGCCTTCTGGATCAGATCACCTTCTGTCCAGCCATCGCCGCC
>Ga0207639_10002414_pt1 | contig 12552 bp, 10 predicted proteins | sample KBSCornC32_FD_184299 | JGI IMG/M metagenome (GOLD analysis project Ga0207639, IMG submission 184299) | Corn rhizosphere microbial communities from Kellogg Biological Station, Michigan, USA - KBS Corn C3-2 (SPAdes) (version 2) | ecosystem: Host-associated > Plants > Roots > Rhizosphere > Soil ...
GATGCCGGTGGGAAATGGGTATGGCCGGGTGGCGTCGCGCTCAAGAACATTTCTCGATTGAGCGCATGGTGGCGCAGACTGCCGCAATCTACGACTCGCTTCTCGGTTCGTGAGATTGAGTTGCGGTTTTTCGAAGATGTTCGGCGCTGTATGCCCCGATCTTTCTATGGAGAATTAAGATAAAGCTCGGCAGTCATTCGCAACGCACACGGTCAACCGCCGGGAACCCTATGAGCCAGATCGGATTCGTGATCATCACGCACACTGCCCCCGAGCAGATCGCCCGGCTCATACGAGCGCTGAACCAGGTGTATTCAGATCCACCGATTGTTTTGCATCACGATTTCGATCAATCAGCTCTTGCGTTTGCGTTACCTGCAAATGTTCAAGTCGTGCGGCCTCACATCCCCACGCGATGGTGCGGGTATTCGGTGGTGGAAGCGACCGTAGCAGGTTTAGCTCTCCTTTATACGAGCGGTGAAAAGCCAGACTGGTTCGCGCTGCTGTCCGGTGCGTGTTATCCCACAAAATCAGCAGATGTTGTGATCTCCGAGTTGGAAGATGGCGGCTTTGATGCCTACATCGATCATCAGCACATTGATCCCTCGCACCTCGACAACGAGTTTCAGCGCGAATGGTACCGGCGGTACTATAGCTTGAAGTTCGGCATGCCGAAGCTCGATCGGCGCACGATTCCTCCGCTACTGGCAGAGTTGATCTCTCCCTACGCAAAAAATAACACTCGTTGCTATGCAGGTTCGGAATGGTTCACCGCCAACCGGACGGTCGCCGAATATGTTCTTGAGTCGGGAGGAAAGTATGCATGGCTCGCGAGACACTTGCGTGGCAGGCACTGCCCCGATGAGACCTATTTTCAAACTGTAATTTGCAATGCGCCTGACTTTCGGCTGTCGAAGGATAATCATCGATTTATTGATTGGTCTGCGGGAGCCGCGCACCCGAAGGTTCTTGAGATGAATGATTTGCCTTCGATTCTCAAGTCTTCGGCGCACTTTGCGCGCAAGTTCGCACCTGATAGTGCTGTACTTGACAGTCTGGACGCACATCTCGGAATTCAGGTTCTCTAGATCATTCGCTACAACGGTTTCGACTGCGGCACAGTTTCGTAACGCCACTCTGTGTTCAGGTAAATGTTTCCGTTGCCTTCTGTGGGAAGTCCTCCGCCCACGCTCCCATTCAATTCGACCTGGAGGACCATCTCCCGGACGCAATAGTCGGTGAATGGATCGCCCAGCCAGAATGAAAACAGGTAGCGATCAGGACGAAAGTGATCTGCAGGAATCGCGACCTCGAATCGTCCTGCCCGGGACGGTTGCGGAGGAGGGGAGATGGGATCGGCGGTGTTGTTGGTGCCAAATACCGGGGTACCGAGGGAGTTGTAGATGACGAATCCGAAAACCGGAGGAGTCAAAGTGAACGGGGATTCGAAGTCTACTGAGAGCAAAAGTGCCTGTTCCTTGAGAACCAGCGCGGCCCTGGTGATCGTGGGTCGCACTGGATCAGCCGCTTCGGTAAAAGTGTCACCGAGGCTTCCGCCGATATATTGGGCGATAACAGCCGCAGGAGTGCCATCAGCGGCTATTCTGCCGCCGGAAATTTCGATCGCCCGCTTGCACAATCTCTGGATGGATGCCATTGAATGGCTGACGAACAGAATCGTACGGCCGGTCGTGGCGACGTCGCGCATTTTTCCGAGGCACTTTTCCTGGAACCTATAGTCTCCAACGGCCAGGACTTCATCGACGAGCAGGACATCAGTCTCGAGGTGCGCTGCAACTGCGAAGGCGAGCCGCAGGTACATCCCGGTGGAGTAATGCTTCACCGGGGTGTCGATAAATTGCTCGACCTCGGCAAATGCCACGATCTCATCAAAGTGCCTGGCAATCTCCGCGCGCTTCATCCCGAGGATGGAACCATTGAGATATATATTGTCGCGCCCCGTGAGTTCAGGGTGAAATCCGGTGCCAACTTCTAGCAGCGACCCGACGCGGCCGTGAATCTCGGCGCGGCCGGTCGTTGGTTTCGTGATCCGCGCCAACAACTTGAGGAGCGTGCTCTTTCCAGCCCCATTCCGCCCGATGACTCCCACAATGTCGCCGCGCTTGATCTCAAATGAAACATCTTTGAGCGCCCAGATCGTTGGGTCTGTGTCATTAACCTTTTGATCTCGACCAATCCAGGAACGAACGATTCGAAATGGCGCTGACGCTGCATTGGCGATGGAATCGCGGAGAGAACCGTAGGTATAACGTCCACCGGCAAGCTGGAGCGCACCTATGTGATATTGCTTCCCGAGATTTTCTGCACGGATCGCAATGTCACTCATAGCAGAAGGCGCTCCGAATAACGCGCTGCAGCGTATCTGTGGGCCGATTTACACGACATCTGCAAAGGTCTTTTCCATTCGCTGAAAGTAGAAAGATCCTCCGACGAGTATCAGCATCGCTGCACAGGAGGATGCTGCAATCATCGGCCCGGGAGCAGTGTCGGCGCCGACCAGCGCCCAGCGGAACCCCTCGACCACGCCAGCCATCGGATTCAATCCGTACACGGCGCGCCATGGCTCGCGCAGCAGACTGGACGGATAAGCGATGGGCGTTGCGAACATCCAGAACTGCGTGAGAAATGGGATGGTATAGCGAACGTCACGATACTTCACATTGAGTGCCGATAGCCATAGGCCAACGCCGAGAGCGGTTACAAATGCCAGAAGAAAAAACAGTGGCAGATACAGGCAACGGACCGGCGGTACCTGTCGATAGAAAACCATGGCGCAAACCAGGAGCGCGAGCGAGATCGTAAAATCGACAGCGCCCGAGAGCACCGCTGAAAGAGGAATCGTCAAACGCGGAAAATAGACCTTCGAGATCAGGTTTGAACTCGTGACCAAGCTTGTGGAGGACTGAGATAGTCCGTTGGCAAAGAAAGTCCAGGGCACCAGCCCGGCAAGGCAGAAGAGCGGATAAGGAATGTTGTCGGAGGGAACCTTGGCAAGCCGACCAAAAAACAGGCTGAAAACCAGCATTGTGAACAGTGGCTGGATGACTGCCCATGCAGCTCCGAGAGCAGTCTGCTTATAGCGAACCTTGACCTCGCGCCATGTGAGGAAATACAGCAGCTCGCGATATTCCCAAAGTTCGCTCAGCTTTATCGCCACCCAGCCTTTAGAAGGCTCGATTACCGTCACCGGATGTGAGTCTAACCCGATGCCGGCAAATGCAGTGTTGGCGGTTCCGGGATCTGTTCCTGTGGGCATCATGGCAATGGCGCTATGCTAACAGGTCTTAATCGACGAAGCCGATGTGGCTGAAGCGGAGACTCTCTGGAAGATAGACTATTCAAACACGTGCCGATGAACCTACCCCGACCGCACTTTTCTTCTTACCCTGAACGCATCGTCTGTCTCTCTGACGAAGTGGCGGAACTGATTTACCTGCTTGGAGAGCAGGATCGAATTGTCGGGGTCTCGGGGTTTTCGACCCGGCCACCGGAGGTACGGCTGAAACCACGGGTTTCCACGTTTCGCGATGCCAATTTCGATTCGATCGCTCAGCTTGAACCTGACCTCATCATCACCTACTCCGACGTGCAGGCAGACATCACAAGCGAGGCTTCTCGTCGCGGATTCACGGTGCTGAACTGCAATCAGCGAAGCATCGCGGAGATTTTCGAAACCATCGCAATGCTTGCGCGCATTCTGGGGAAGCAGGACGCCGGGGACGAATTGATTGCATCCTACACAAGTAATCTCGAGCGGATCGCATCCCAAGCCGAAGGATTCCCCTTCCGTCCTCGCGTCTTTTTTGAGGAGTGGAATGACCCGATCATCAGCGGCATTGAATGGGTTGAGGAGCTGGTGGAGATTGCCGGCGGAGATCCCATATTTCCCGAGTGTCGCAAATGCAGGAAGGCGCAGGATCGAGTCGTCGCGTGGAAGTCGGTGGTCGAACACAATCCCGAAGTGATCTTTGCATCATGGTGCGGGATGAAAGTGAACGCAGAAGAGATTCGATCGAGACCACGCGCCAGCGAGATCATTGCGGTTCGCGAGGGACGCATCTACGAGATTCCCTCATCGTTGATTTTGCAGCCCGGGCCGGCGGCACTGACGGAAGGCGTGGAACGCTTGCATATTCTTCTTGCGGAAGTGGCGCATAGAGATACTCGATCTTGTGACTGAGACACTTATTGATTCCGACTACACGTCCGTTACGCTCAAAGTCTGAGGATCGCGCACGCGTTGCATCAGAGCGGCGGCAATCAGCAGAAATACGCCGCCGGCGATGATGGCGTAAATACGATTGTTGTGGAGAAGGTGAATCATGAACCAGCCGAAGAAGAGCGAAGCCAGAATCTCGGGCGTAACGATGAAGAAGTTGAAGATGCCCATGTAGACGCCGGTACGCGCCGGGGGGAGCGAAGCGGCAAGCACGGCATAGGGCATGGACAGAGTGCTGGCCCACGCGATGCCGACGCCCACCATTGTGAGAAGCAGGACATATTTGTTATGTATGGCCGCCACCGACATCAGTCCCAGCGCTCCGCAGATTAGACAGACGGTGTGCGTATTTTTGCGACCGAGCCTTCGGGCCAGGCCCGGGAGCGCAAAGGAGAACAGGAAGCAGACTGCCGAATACACCGCGAAGCAATTGCCTCCCCATTGAACACCCGCCTGGTACTGCGGCGAGTGCGGATCGTCCGCGCCGAATATGTTGTGAGCAACGGCAACCGGGAAGTAGAGCCACATGCAGAAGAGGCCAAGCCACGTGCAAAGTTGTACCGGACCCAGCTTGCGCATCGTGTCGGGCATCTCGGCAATCGCCGAAAAGATCTCGCGCGCACTCGCAGAGAGACTCGTCTTTTCAGCTTTTGCGCGACGAAAGGCTTCCATATCCTGCGGCGGATATTCCTTCGTGGTTACGATGGTCCACAGCACTGCGCCAAAAAAAGCCGCAGCGCCTATGTAGAAAGACAGGCGAGTGACGGTTGGAACGGCACGCGTGTCTCCCACCGCCTGTTGCATGTGAAACCAGTTACTGAGCGCATATGGGAGCACCGACGCAACTACCGCGCCAAGCCCGATGAAGAGGCTCTGCATCGCGAAGCCACGCGTGCGTTGCCCTTCGGGCAAAATGTCGGCGACAAACGCGCGGAATGGCTCCATGCTCACATTGATCGAAGCATCAAGAATCCAGAGCATGCCGGCGGCCATCCACAGCGCAGATGCGTTGGGCATGAGAATCAGCATCAATGAACTGAGGATCGCGCCGACTAAAAAATACGGTCGGCGACGGCCCAGGCGTCCCCAAGTGTGATCGCTCGCATGACCAATCAGTGGCTGAATCAGCAGTCCCGTCAATGGCGCGGCAAGCCAGAGGATCGGAATCTGGTCGGCACGCGCGCCAAGATACTCATAGATGGCGCTCATGTTGGCCATCTGCAGGCCCCAGCCGAACTGGATGCCCAGGAAGCCGAAGCTCATGTTCCAGATTTGCCAGAAACTGCGCTCGGGCTTGCGAAAATGCGTGACAGTCTTTGAGCTGGCCTGCTCCGTCTGCGATGTACTCATGAGCTTCTTCCTGCTGGCTGGTTCTGAAAGTTGCGAGCCGCAAAATACAGGACCAGACCGCGCCTGCATCCACGCGGACGCAAATTACAGCCCCGACTTCATAGCGCGAAAGCATAGCACCCCAGAGGGTTATGCCGCCATGTCGATCACGGAGCTGTCATGAGTATTGCCGAGAACTAGCGCGAAATGAGCGAGCGGGAAAGCGCCTACCGCCGCCGCCGCGATTTTGCCGCGTGGGTATGCCTCTTCGGCGGCGCGGAAGCGGCCTCAGACATTGGGGCCATGCCCGCGTCGATGCGCCTGGTGATGTGGTCCTGGATCCAGTGGGGATCCCACCATTCCTTGGGGTCGATCTGGACGCCGTCAAGTTGCATGGCGAAGTGGATATGGTCACCGCCTGCCATTCCGGTCATACCGCTCTGGCCCATGATCTGGCCGCGCTTGACGCTATCACCCTCGTGGACGTCAATGTGGCTCATGTGGCCGTAGATGGTCTGCAAGCCATAGCCGTGGTCGACTACAACGCAGTTACCGTAGATGCCGAGCGGGGCAGCCCAGACGATGCGGCCGTCGTTAGATGCTTCGACGCCCACATGCTGCGTGACCGCCAAGTCGTAGCCAAGGTGCACCTGCTGGTCGATCTTCTTTCCCTGGTACATATAGTTGCGCAGATCGGCGAAGGTTGCTTCGGCCTGCGAGTGTGACTGGCGGGCGAAGGGCTGCGTGAAGAGGAAGTGGTCGGCTGTCTTGAAACGCAGGTCGGAAAGCGTCTTATTGTTCGATTTGCGCATTTCATTGTTGATCTTGACGAAGCGCGCGACCAGGTCTCCCGAACCATTGGGATCGAGTTCGCCGACAACCTTCTGCATGAAGGCGTCGCTGATGGGCAGGTCGTGGACGGTGTAATGCGGCTGTTCCTTTTTTGGAAAGATTACCGTGATAGGGGTGGTGACGTCGTTGCCAGCTCCGTTTGAGGCGAAGACCAGCGGGATGGTGCTCGGGGGCATGTTCCAGGCGAAGGCAAAGAGCGAGAACATGCCCGGTTTGCCGCCTGGCATGGGCCAGGAGCGATAGGACTGGTCGCCCACTCGCACGCCAGCCGCAGTGTATGCGCCGGTTACGTTGAAGGTGGCTGTGTCGGCCATTCCGATGTAGAGGTAGTGCTGGTCAGAGTCGGCACTGACCGTGGGCGGCTGCGTCACCACAGTTACGTCGCGCTCGGTGCGGGCAGACTTGTGCATCATGCCGTTGGACGTAGCCTCAACGATGAGCTTTGCCTTTCCGTCTTTGAGCTGCGGCGTCGTCTTCACACCGGCCGTAAAGTTCCAGGTGGAGTCCTTTGCCTTGGACGGCTGCGTCATTTGCCAGACGGAGTAGGTTGCGCCGTTCTGCTCGATGATTGCCGTTGCACTGCGGATGCCTTTTGGGCCACTCGCATGTATCGTGATCGGTGTCGCTTGCCCGATGGTGCTCACTGGCGTTGGAAGGTCGATCGTGGGTGCGGCGGAACAGCCCATCAGCATGGCGATGGGAATAAGGATAAGGAGCGAGAGGACAGAAAGCAGGACTTTGCGCACAACTCATTTTAGGTCGGCAAAGATGCCGATGGCGCACAGGGCTGTTTCCGAAAGAGTGACATTTCCAGAACGCTACTTGTTGTCGGGAACGAACCGTGCCGACCAGTTCACCGCCTCTCCTCCGCCACGGAATGAAATGCCAACCAGTTCTCCCTTCGCCGGACTCTCCACCTTTATAGATTTCCCGCTCGCGGAAGCCTCCACCTTCTCCAATGCAAACCCTTTGGGGCAGTAGATCCACGCAGTGTAGATGTCCTCACCGACGGTCTGCGCCTTGCCGCTGAGCACCAGTTGATCCGGATCCCACGCATTCGCCAGTACAGAAAACGATCCGGAGATATGGCGCGAATTCCCCACGAGTTGAGGACGCCCTTCTACGCGATGGATTGCCAGTACCCGTGTGTCATGCGGCCCGACCTCGAGCGTCAGATCTTTTTCGAACGCACCAGCCAATTTCTGATTCCAGAAGTCAAAAGCGACGTACCGCGCACCCGGATCGAGATTCAGCTTCGCCGCGATGTCGAAATTGTGCGCCGCCGGAGCACTGCGCCAGTTTGTGATTCCTACCAGGTCGTATCGTCCTGCGATGGCATTCACCTTCAGGTCGAGGATTTCAGGATAGTTGTGAATGTAGAAGTCAGGACGCTCGTGGCGGAACGTGTCCCAGTTGTTGTCGTTCCCGCGACTGAAGAGGTCTACGGGCATCACCGGCAGGGTCGGCATCGTCACCTTCAGAAGCTGGACGCGCGATTCCGGTAGCTCTGTCATCACGCTGGCCAGCGGATAGACAACCCCCGTCATCGCCACGTAGCTCACCAGCGTGCGCGCCTCGGCATCGCTGACGCCGAAACCGGTCATGGGATCCTCGCGGCTCTTCTCGGTTTCCACCACGATCGGAGGCCGCTTGGTCTTCGCCTCCTCCACGCTCATCGGCTCGCCTAGTTCAAGCCCTTCGCCCGGCATCACGTAGACCAGAAGATGATTCAGGAAAAGGTTTGAAGCGATCGAGCTGAATAGCGGATACATGCCCTGCCAGTTGTTGTACAGGTCGTCGCCGTTGAAATAGGAATCGACAAATCCGATGCTGTTCAGCGGAGTTCCAGCCGGACAGGACTCGATGAACCGGTCCGGACCGATCGTCTCTCTAATCAGCTTGACCCTCTCGCGGAAATTCTTGAGAAGGTCCGCCTTCGGATCGTGAAGCCTGCTCACATCGACTGTCGGTGCGTACTTGGGGACCGCGTGTTCGCCGTCGAATTTATAATAATCGAATCCCCACCCGTCCAACACGCTGAACTCATGCTGCAGCCAGTCAAAGGTAGCCGGGTTTGTCTGATCGAGCGCAGGCGTGGAGTAGTCCTGAACCACGCTCCCCTTTTTGTCATAGAGATAGTGCTCTGGGTGATCCTTCAATGCGCCAGCATAGGAATTCGGAACCAGCCACACTCCGGCCTTCAACCCGCGGTCATGGATGTATTTCGTGAGCCATGCCGCGCCATGCGGAAATTTTGTGCGGTCCCAGTTTTCGATCCAGTAGTGCTCTCCCTTCGGCCCACGATCGTATCCGTCATCGAGTTCCACGTACTCAAATCCGTACGGCTTCAGATGCGTTGCCAGCCAGTCTGCATTGGTGGTCATGTCCTGCTCGCGCACAGCTTCGTAGTAGCTTGTCCAGCTTGACCAGACGATCGGTGCCGTTGGGAAGTGGCTGTCGTCGTACTTGCTGTAGTAGGGAACGCCGAGGTGTCGCGTGTAGTAGTCCTTCTCGATCCGGATCAGCGCATTGCCAGCCACTGGCATGGTTAGTTTCACTGTGTCCTCGTTGCCGTCGAGACGATGCAGCACCGCGTCTTCTGGAAAATCAATTGCGGTGTCCGTCTTGCGATCGAAGAAGCTGTGAAGTCCCGCTCCCTCCAGCCGCCCCAGCCGAACGTACATGACGTCAGGGTTTTTGCGCGGAAGAAATGACGGGTTGCGCGTGTAACTGCCCCCGTATCCCCCGTGGACTTCGCCCGTTCCAGACCACGTCACGGGGGCGCCCTGCGGATCGATGAGGCGTGCGAAGATTCGATCCACTGTCGACGGCGCATCCGCTGTAATCACGCTGCGGTAGTCCGTGGCAGAAATCTGCAGGGCATCGCCGGAGACCCGAAGCTTCCACGCCATGCGTGGATGGCTGGTGCTGATTTCAAGGAGGTCGTTTGCGGCGCGAAGCGTCCACCCTGTCACTGGTTGCAGCTTGCCCTCGTCGCGTATCCACAGTCGGCCCGCCTGAAGCAGAGTGCCAAGGTTTCCGGCATCGACGCTGAACGTCTCCGTAGCGCTGTCAGCCGCGATAACCCAGTCGCCGACGGTTACCCGAACCGGGCTGGCACTCGCCCAGCAGCCGCACGCCAGCAGCAGAACAGCAATGGAAAAACTTCTCGCAACGTTCACGACTTCTCCTCTCGCTGCATCGCCGGGGTTTCGAAACCACCTGGCAGCCTGCAGCTTGTCCCGGGAATTCTAGCAACACAATAGCTCGCATATCGGTGTTCATAGTTTTAACGGCAAAAGCCGGCGGATATATTCCCGCGCCGGGGTCGCTCTGGACGTAATCTTCGGCGAGGGGTACTCTTTCCTTTCGTCGCAAGGAGACGGGCGCTCGATTTATGTCTATGAACAGGCGCAGTTTTATCTCTAGAAGTGCAGCAACAGCCGGCGTGTTGGCTGCTTCCAACTCCCTCGCTCATGCTCTGGCGGCAGCGGCACAGCCAGTCGGCATCCTTGATCCGATGCGTCATCGCTTCGGGGTGAACTATACGCCTTCGCACAACTGGTGGTTCTGCTGGAACGACTGGAACCCCGATCCGATTAAGCACGACCTCGATGCGATCGCGGGGCTGGGCGCCGATCATCTGCGCATCCTGCTGGTCTGGCCGTTCTTCCAGCCGAATACGAAGTGGGTGAGCCCGGCGCATCTGGAACGGCTGGATCAGCTGATTACGCTGATGGCTGAGCGGCATCTCGATGCGCTGGTCACTGTGTTTACCGGACAGCTAAGCGGCTGGTATTTCCTGCCGTCTTTCAACCGCCTGTCGGATGGGTTCTTTACCGACCCCGTAATGCTGGCTGCGCAAGACTTGTTCATCGGCGAATTGGGACGCGTGCTCTCGCGGCACGATAACCTCATCGGCTTCGACATGGGCAACGAAATCAACACGTGCTGGAGCGCGAAGACGGAGGTGGGCGATGCGTGGATGAAGCGGATGTTTGCGCGGATGAACGAGGCGCTGCCCGGCAGGCTGCATGTGAATGGAGTGGACCATTGGCCGTGGTTTGGCGATACAACGTTTTCGCAGCAGGCACTGGTTGCCGAGCAGCGCATGCCGGTGATGCATTGCTATCCCTTCTGGACCGGCGCGGTGAAGTACGGCGGAGCAATGGACCCGCCCAGCGTGAAGTTGCTGGCGGCAATGGCGGCGCTAATTCGCTCCCATGCGGGCACGCAGCAGAAGCCGGTGTGGGCGGGGGAGTTCAACACCTGCATCAAGGAACTGAGCGACGATCAACAGGCGGAGTGGCTCGACAAGGCAGTGCACGCGGCAATCGAGCAGGGCGTGAGCTGGTTCAGCTATTGGGATAGCCATGATGTGGATCGCAAATTCGATTTCAATCCTCTGGAGTACACGCTGGGACTGCTGACCAATGATGGAAAGGTGAAGCCCGCCGGTCGCGTCTTCAAGCAGCTTGCTGAAAGCTATCGCGGCAAGCCGGTGGTAATTCCGATCGCGGCATTGCCGCAGCCGCCGGGCGAGAGAACGCCCGAGGCTACGTGGAAGTGGATCCTCGACTGGCTGGGGTGGAAGGGCAAGGCATAAGACTGCAACCAACCCGAAATGGTTCTGGAGAACTGTCCGCTTTGGTCAATTTGTGGCCCAGGCACCGAGCCGTCCGCTGTTCTCCCAACTTCACTAGAAATCGGGTTTGCGTTTTGCTTAGTCCACTCGTCGACCGTGAAGGCCGATCTTTAAAAGCTGATAGTGGAGCCGCGGCCGGGTATAGTCACCGCTCGACCTCACCAACGTGAGGCGGATTACGTTGCCGCCTGCCCCACGAACGGGGCTTAAAATGCTGAGATTGTGACCAATGCATCTGAGATCAGCGCCCGTTTAGTCGCCACCTTCTTCGCCTTGCTCGGCTACATCGCCTTCTTCTGGCGCACGTTCAAGAGCAACCCCGGTAACAGATTGGTGGAATGTGGCAGCATGACGGTTATCGCTTTTCTCACGATGATTTTCGTTAGCCAATTTGGTGAGGCGCCAGAGTGGCTGATCATGTCGTGGGTGATGCTGGTAGTTCTGCTCTGCCTCTCGACGTTAATCTTCTTTGCACAGCGTATCTTCCAAGCCGTACAGCGGCGTCGGCCCTGAGTGGCGTGCTCCGAATGGATCACCGTCAAACAAGACATGACCTCAAAATCATGTAAGGTCCGTATTGCCTCTTCGGGCAGCTGGGGCATTGATGAACAATCCTTTTTGACTGTTCTGCAGTCCAGTTCGTCAGACCGTTTCGCCGTCCGGTCAAAATCCACTTTTCGCAGTCATCGTGTGTGGCAGAGACTGCCACCAGGATGGAGGTGACGAGTGAAAAAGGGTTTGGCTCTGCTACTTGCCACCGCAGTCTCCGTTTGTGTCTTTTCTCTGTGGGCACAGCCCGACGATGCCGCTCCATTCCCCAAGCAATTCCGCAAGTGGGCTCACGTCAAGAGTGTGCTGGTCGGGCCTCAGAGCGCCGCATTTGGATCCGAGGGTGGAATCCACCACATTTACGCAAACGAGAAGGCCCTCGAGGGCTATGAGACAGGCAAGTTTCCTGATGGCTCTGTAATCGTCTATGACTTGCTTGAAACAAAGGAGATTGCGGGAAACACCATTGAAGGACCGACACGCCGGGTCGATGTCATGGTGAAGCAGAGCCAGCGCTATCGCGCAACGACAGGCTGGGGATTCATGAGTTTCCCAGGTGGCAATCCCGCAGATGGGAAGCTAACGGTCGAGCGACAAGCAGCTTGTGCAGCTTGCCACGCCAAACGAAACGACCATGATTCTGTCTTCAGTGAATTCCGCAAGTGAAATAGAACCGACCCCATCGCCGTGATTGCTTTGACAGCCAAGCCTGAATAATTCAGCTGGTAGGTGGTTGAACAAATCCGGAGCAGCTGGCCACGGTTTCGATGGCTCCTTCCCAATCCTCCGGATGCCCCGGGTCCCTCGGTTTTGAGGGTTACACGTGCGTCGTGTTGTTTGGGCGCCTGATCTATTCGATGGTCTGTCCGGCGGATTCCATGAGGATGCAGAAGGATTGTGCTTCGGTGGAGATGCCGGGGCGATCGAAATCGGGAGC
>Ga0207639_10002415_pt1 | contig 12551 bp, 10 predicted proteins | sample KBSCornC32_FD_184299 | JGI IMG/M metagenome (GOLD analysis project Ga0207639, IMG submission 184299) | Corn rhizosphere microbial communities from Kellogg Biological Station, Michigan, USA - KBS Corn C3-2 (SPAdes) (version 2) | ecosystem: Host-associated > Plants > Roots > Rhizosphere > Soil ...
GTGATTGCGTAGGATCATCTCCAGCGTCGATGCGATAATTGGCTCGTCGTCCACGACAAAGACCCGGCTTGGTTTGCGCGATTGGGGCATGATCATTCCAATCTAAAGAACTGGGAAATCGACAAATCCCCTGGCAAAAGCCGAGTCCCTCTTCGCCCGGCGAGGCATTTATAGAAATTCTCCTCATTATATGATTTCGACTCGACAGCGGGCCTTGGTCTCTCATGGCATCTGAATTGCGCGCCACAGTGCGATGCCGGATGTCCATAAGAGATAAAGCGACAGTGGAGCGACAGTGACTGGCCGTCTATGCGCAGGTAACGGGCACGAGACTCTTCTGGTGTTCGCGAAAGCCTATCCGAAGAAATCCCAGACCGAAGAAGAAATAATCCGCGCTTCCAGGCAAAGGCATCCTCGAACCAATCACTGATTCGTCTGCCACTCGTCTTATTCTTTGATTACCGTAATCACCGGCAACGGATCATCCGCAACGCTGAGACCGGCGGGATTGATACGATCTGCCCCAGCCGGCCGTGGCTTGCATCTGGAATGTTAAATCCCTGCCGATAATCCCTCATGAGGCCGATGCCGCCTCTAGATCGATTGCACGAGGAAACAGGATATTGTTCTCCAGATGAATATGCTGGTGAAGGTCCTGCTCAAATTCCCTCAACCCATCGTAGAACGCGTGATACGTCGGACACGCGTCTTCAGGGGTTGTGAAACTGTGGCTCAATTCACGAATCTCCGCAAGCAAGGTTCCTGCGGCGTCGTGTTCCTGGGTCATCATGGCAATGGGATTGGCAACCGTACCAAAGCAGTTGTCTGGCTTCGCCCCCCCATCGTTAATGGCTCGCTCCAGTTTGGCAATATATGGAAACAGAATAAGTTCTTCCTTTGCAAGGTGCTGCCTCAACTCTTCGTCGAGCTTTGAGAGCTTCGATTGAATCACGGGCAGTTCAACCCTGGTCGCACCGTGACGAGCAACAACTTTCTGCGCCAACAGTGCCAGCCGCGGAAGTTCGCTCTTCACATAAGCATGATGAGTGACAACGATGTGTCCGCTTAGGCGTTCCAGCGATGCCTTCGACCAATCCTCTGCGACCGGAGCGGAGCCCTTTGCCGCGGCTTCGAGTGCTGTAATCACCGCGTCCACTTCAATGTCCCGAGTGGCGCACGCTTCAGCGAGCGGTTTGCGGCCACCACAACAGTAGTCAATTCCGTACTGTTCGAAAACCCGAATCGAGGACGGTTGTTCCAAAGCAATTTCGCGAACAGTCTGTGTAGTCGCAGTCATGAATATCTCCTTGAGCTGAACTTTAGAGGTTCTCTGTCTCGGTGGCAGCGACTTTTGTCACTCAAGACGAGAGAAAATGTAAGTTACAAGGTCTCTCGTGGCGCGTGGATGGGCTGATTAAGTATTTCTATACCCGGAAACGGTATGTGCGAACCATGCTGAGGATTGTCAACCTTGAACTGCAGTTGCAGGACTCACACGAAGATTGCGCGGAGCCGGTAGCCCGTGTTCCGTCGAGTTTAACCATCAAGGGGACGTCTCGCTGAAAAGCGGAATCGCCCAGCGCCCAACTCGATACGAATGGACATGAAACCAGCAGATCTAAGCCGGCCATCGAGAGTGCCAGGTTCGACGGCGACCATCGTGTCGCCCAAGTGGATCATCCGCATGAGTGTAGATGGCAGGCTGTCCACACCCGCGAAGACCCCTCCCGGCCTAAGGACTCGATACACCTCGGCGAAAAGCTGGTTTTGCAGTGCTAATGAAGGTACATGGTGGAGCATCGTGAACGAGACAACTGCGGAAAACAAGCATTCGCTGTACGGCATTGCGGTGGCGTCTCCCTGTTGCACGTGGACATTCGAATTGAGCAAGCGATGTCCGAGGGAGGTCGCCAGCGCGGGGTCGATCTCAAGACACTCAATGTTCTTCACTCGATTTCGTAGCCAGTCAGTGGTCGTGCCAGGTCCTGGGCCGATCTCCAACACCGAATCGCGGAGTTCTATGTCCCGCAGTGTCCACGGAAGGATTTCATCTTGCATCTTTCGCTTCCAGTGTCCCGATCGGCAGTACCATTTGTGGAATCGATTCATATAGCCTCACCGCTCACCTTCAGCCTGATGCACGAACTTCCGAAAAACATCTTTCTAAGGATATTCAACAGCTAAAATGTGAGCTCGAGCATTTGATGTTCTGCATATGTTTACAAGTCGAGGCGAACGAGACTAGGGAGAGAGTTGCTGCATTAAAGAACTGCATCGAAGAACTGTGCGATCACCCTTCGGCCAACCTGTTCGATTCTCTCTTGCTGTGGACCGGTCTTATCAGATCTCTCAATTGGTAAATGCTCTTGCCAATCTAACCAAGTGCTCGAGTCCGGCTCAATGTGGAATTGCAATCCGTAGGCACGGCTTCCAAACCGAAAGGCTTGTTGTACGTACTCTTTGCTTGAAGCCAAGAGCACCGCTCCCTCCGGCAAATTGAACGTGTCACCATGCCAATGAAAGACTGGAATTGAGCTTTTGACCCTTGCGAACAGAGGATCTTGTTTTCCGGCCGAAGCCAGTTCAACGAGTCCAAAACCGACTTCTGGCCCATGACCTGGAAATACATCTGCTCCAAGGGCCTTGGCCAGAAGTTGGGATCCGAGACAGATTCCAAGGACCGGACAGTTGCGGTGAGCCAGTTCTCGAAGCAACCTGCATTCCTCTGCCAAAAAAGGATATCTATCAGTTTCATAGGCGCCCATCGGACCGCCCATCACAACCAATCCGTTCACTTGATCGGGGCCCGGAATGCTGTCCCCTTGATCAAGACGCCTGACATCCAGACGCAGCCCGCGCGCATTGGCCTCAACTGCAATCAGCCCTGGGCCCTCCCACGCCACGTGTTGTAGAACGATCCAAGACTGCTGTCCCATGGCTGAGATTATTGTTCCCTGTCCCGTTCCTCAGTAGCTGAAGTTCTACGAAACAACGCAAACACCGTTCCAATAGGCAATTTTTCAGCGAAATAGATTCGTGCGCGCAAGATCGATAATCTCGTCGCCTCGACCATTCAGGATCGCCCTAATTAAATACAGGTTGAAATCAACAATCTGGTCCAGCTTGAGAGAAGGCGGCATGGCGAGTTCTTGCCGGTTTACCGCGATATCGACCAGAACAGGGCCGTCGTGGGCGATGGCTTGCTCGAGGGCCGGACGGACTCCTTCCGGGTCGTCGACATGCAGGCCAAGAACCCCCGCACCTTCCGCAATCTTGGCAAAATCGGGATTGACGAGGTCTGTGCCATGCTGCAGGAAACCTGTCGCCTTCATTTCAAGTTCTACGAATCCCAATGAGCCATTGTTAAACACGATCACCTTTACCGGCAGGTTCAGTTGTCGCAGTGAGAGCAGGTCTCCCATCAGCATAGAGAAGCCACCGTCACCGGAGAGTGCAATGACTTGGCGTCCCGGATGAGAGATCTGCGCTCCAATAGCTTGTGGCAACGCATTTGCCATCGATCCGTGATTGAAGGAGCTCAACAAACGCCTCCGGCCATTCATCGCGAGATACCTTGCCGCCCAGATAACGGGAGTTCCGACATCTACGGTGAAAATGGCTTCGGGACCAGCGACTTCATTGAGCATTTTCGCAACGTACTGCGGATGGATAGGACGCTGTCCTGGCTTTCCCGTCGCCAGATCATCAAGACCTTTACGAGCATCGCGATAGTTGCTAAGACACACTTCCAGATAGGTACGGTCCGTTCTCTGCGTGATTCGTGGAAGTAGTTCGGAGAGAGTCTCGGCGATGCCCCCGACCAAGCCGAGATCCAGATGACTGCGACGTCCTAACTGTTCCGCGCGGATATCGATCTGCAGAATGCGTGCGTTCTTTGGGTAAAACTGCTGATACGGGAAATCCGTTCCCAACATCAAAAGCGTATCGCAGTTCATCATGGCGTGGTAGCCCGACGCAAATCCGAGGAGTCCGGTCATTCCGACGTCGTAAGGGTTGTCATACTCGACGAATTCTTTTCCACGCATCGCGTGCACAATCGGCGCCTGCAGTTTTGCGGCGAGTTGGATAAGCTGGTCGTGCGCGCCGGCACATCCCGCACCCGCCAGAATCGTCACACGGGTCGCTCGATCGAGTTCGGACACGAGTTGATCCAACTCTTCAGGGCGCGGAACGGTATGAGGCGATGCGAAGGTGAAATTGACACGACGATCATCATTCTCGGCGTTCAACAACGCTATATCACCCGGTAGCACGACCACGGACACTCCCTGCTTTGAGAGTGCAGTCTGAATTGCGATTTCAAGTATGCGTGGCATCTGAGAAGGGTTGGAGACAAGCTCGCAGAAATGGCTGCACTCTTTGAATAGGGATTCAGGGTGGGTTTCCTGGAAGTATCCACTTCCGATTTCCTGTGATGGAATGTGTGCGGCGATGGCGAGCACGGGAACGCGGCTTCGGTGTGCGTCATAAAGACCATTGATGAGATGAAGATTGCCTGGACCGCAACTCCCTGCGCAGACTCCCAGCTTGCCTGTCAGAGCGGCTTCGGCTCCGGCCGCGAACGCGGCGGTCTCTTCGTGCCGGAGGCCCACCCATTCGATCCCATTCCGTCGTCGTACGGAATCCGTAATCCCATTCAGGGAATCACCTGCCACTCCATAGATTCGCTCGGTGCCTGCGGCAGCAAGGATCTCCACAAATAACTCTGCGACACGCTTTGCCAAATTCTGGCCTCCCTCAGAACCTTGATACTACACTTTCAATACCGAGACTTTCGGAACGCGCCTCGGACGCCACTCCGGTCACTGTCTGATGGACGTTCTCCACGTAGTGAATAAATTCTACGTAGGCTGCAACGTACTGACGTCCCGCATCCACACCCTGTTCAGCGTACTTGCTGGCTTCTTGCACGCGCGCAAATCGCTGCCCGATGCCACTGGCCACCTCAGCCGTAACCTGCTTCACCAGAGCATCGGCCGAGGCAACTTCCAACGCTTTGTCTGCTGCTGCGACACCAGGTTCAACTTCGGTTCCGGCCGGTTTCAGCCCCGTGTAGGGCTCTCCCTCACCGGCGCGGTGCACACGCACGAGCGTCTCAAAAAAGTAGTCATCAGCCATTTCACGAGCTTCCGGACTGAGCGAGCGCACGCTCAACGTGTGCTCGAACGCAACACGAATCTCCGGCTCGTCAGTCTTGCGCACCCATTTCAGCGCCGGCGTGACATCGCCCGTTTTCAAAGCGAGCTTTGCGGAAGTTACGACGGGCCCATCCATAGTGTCGCAATGTGCAGAAGCTGCACGGGGCAATAGGAGCACGGCTGAAAACATAAAAGTGACCATGACAATTCTGCAACGTCCTGAAATCATCTTGAACTCCTTACACGAGTGATGGCTTTAGAGAAGATTCTCCATGACTTCCCTGCATCCCTGACTACCTTGAACACCCAGTCGCACATGTACCACTGGATGCCCGCCCGTCGTATCAGACCGAGAAACATCACTGATAGAGCGCGCGAATCAACGTGCTGGCGAATATGCCATGCGACTGTCCTTGCATGGTCTCGCGCATTGACGAGTGCCTCTCATCGTCGTTGCGACTAATCCCTCATCTGAACCAGAAGCATGCGTAGCCCTGTCCTGGAGGAGACACCGTGGGACAACATCGGTGGCATGTAAACGAAGGACCCAGCCTCTGCTTTGACCTTGTCCGTCCCTAACTGAAGTTCAGCTTGGCCTTCCAGGAAATAAAGAACAGCAGGTGTTGGGGCGGAATGTGCCGAAAGTTCCTCGCCCGGAGCAAAGCCGAACAATGTCACGTTGACCTTCTCGTCTTTGTATAGGACACGACTCAAGATGCCCTTTTCGGGCAGTGTGAATTCCTGCTGCAGATTTGCGAAAAATGTATAGTCCATACTCTGCACCCTCGTTTCATTCCTTTTTCGTAGACGTTGCTTGCAGCGTCTTTGACGGCGGTGGACCGATCAGAGACGCCGCATTTATATCGGCGAATTACTTACTGACCTGCGAGTGTAACGGCGCGTTCTTCATTCCTATCACGCAACGATGCGTCCGTTCCCGCTGGCATCTCTTTGGTGTAAGAATGCCCAGTGAGCAATCCGATTACGAACCATGCGAACAATGCTGCTCCGATAGCGAACAGAATGTCTCCGGGGACTCTCATCCAGCGCAGGGTTTGCATAGAACCGGACTGCATGAACTCCGCGGAACGCGCGTACCAGGTACCGTGTTCTATGGAAGCCCAGGCCTGCAGCAGTCCGACGGGTAGCATGCTGAGGATGACCATGAAGATCAAGCCCAGGTTCAGCGACCAGAAGGAGAGCTTCAGTGTGGTTTCCTTCCACTTGCGGCTTGGATTCAGCGCGCGGAGGCAGAACAGCGTGAGACCGAGTCCGAGCATTCCGTACACGCCGAAGAGAGCGGTATGACCGTGGACTGGAGTGAGGTTGAGTCCCTGGACGTAATAGAGGGAGATGGGCGGATTGATGAGGAATCCGAATAGACCAGCTCCGACCAAGTTCCAGAATGCGACCGCGACGAAGAAGTAGATTGGCCACTTGTAATTGGCGATCCATTGAGACTTCTTCGTCGGTTGCGCGAGCCGGATATTCTCCCAGGCTTCGTAGCCAATCAGAGTCAGGGGTACAACCTCAAATGCACTGAAGATCGCACCCAGACCAATCACCGCGGGCGTTGCGCCGGCAAAGTAGAGATGGTGAAAGGTGCCGATGATGCCGCCGGAGAGAAAGATGGTCGTAGAGAAGAGTGCTGCCTTTGTAGCGGTGCGAATCTCGATCAGTCTGAGCCGCGTGAAAAGGAAGCCGATCACAACGGTGGCAAACACTTCGAAGAAGCCTTCAACCCAGAGGTGAACTACCCACCAACGCCAGTATTCAGCGGTGACTAGGTGGCTGCGCTGACCGTACATCAGACCAGCCGAATAAAAGAGCGGAATGGCAATACTGGAGATGAGGAAAAGGGTCAGGAGCGATCTGTCTTCACTCTTGCGGACAAGCGCTGGTTTAAGGGACGCGACCATCAGGACGAGCCAAAGCACAAGACCGACGAAGAGCAGGATTTGCCAGAATCGTCCCAGATCGACGTATTCATAGCCCTGACTGCCGAACCAGAACCACATGTTGCCGAGACGCTGCTGGATACCCAACCACTCGCCGGCGAGCGATCCGCCAACCACGAGGATGAGTGCACCAAAGAGTGCGTTGACACCGAGCCGCTGATATTTCGGTTCGTGCCCGCTGACGGCCGGTCCCACGTAGAGACCTGTTGCCAGCCATGAGGTCGCGATCCAGAAAATTGCGATTTGCAGATGCCATGTGCGAGTGACCGCATAAGGCAGATACTTATCGAGTGGGAAGCCGTAGAATCCATGTCCTTCGACTCCGTAGTGCGCCGTCAAGATACCCATAAGAATCTGGACACCCCAAAGGATGACCACCACATAGAAATACTTCAACGTCGCACATTGCGATGGCGTTGGCTTGAATGCAAGAAAGGGATCCTTTTCTGGATAAGGCCTGTGAACGAGTTCTTTTTCCTGCGACGCATACCACCAGACAAGTCCGCCGATTCCAGCAAGCAATCCGACGAAGCTCAATACACTCCAGAGGACAGCGCCAGATGTTGGCACGTTACCGATCAGGGGCTCATGCGGCCAGTTGTTCGTATAGGTCGTTTCAGAGCCCGGACGCTCGGTGCTGCAAGCCCACGATGCCCACCAGAAGAACGCAGCTAGCTGCTGCTGCTTGGCAGGGTTGACCAAAGCTCCGTGAGGAATCGCATACTCGGAACGTCCAGTGGCAAAGACATCGGTATAGTAAGTCCGAAGCTGCTCGAATGCCGCGGCGCGGTCGGCACTTAGCGTGACACGATTGCGCGAAGCATCGTACGTGTTGGTCCGCATCTCGCGAATCAGGCGAGCCTTGAAGATGGCCTGTTGGTCGGGCCCGAGTGCGGCGAAATTTGCCGCCCCAGCTCGGACAGCCCAGGTGTTCAGCAGGATCTCGGATTCCCGGTGCAACCAATCCGCGCTCCAATCGGGTGCCACATAAGCTCCGTGGCCCCATACTGTACCAATTTCCTGTCCGCCGATTGACTGCCATACTCCCTGTCCATCGGTGATGGAACTCCCCGTGAAGAGAAGCTGCCCGTCGGTGTTGTACACGTCTGGAATGGGAGGAGCTTCGCTGATCATCTTCCTGCCGACTCCTCCGAGAACGGCAAAAGATCCAATGATGACGATTGCCAGTGCTACCCAATACCGCTTGTAGGACATGATTCTCCCTTACCTAATTAGGACGAAAATTGTGCGTGATGCCCCAGAATGAACCAAAAGGCCAATGTGCAGGTCTCTGCGCCAGGTAACTCACATGAAGCCGGAACTGGGATGCGGCAAAGGCCATTGGAGGTCCTTCCGAAGCAGTTGCACTGAGGCAACAGTAGTGTTCAACCAAAGGGGAACGCAGGGACTTAGGTCACTATCGGGCAAATTAATTCAAAAATGCCGAGATTCATCGTCAAAGCAGGAGACGGAGCATGGTGTGATTTAGATCAATCCATGAGGAGCGGGACCGTCGATCCTTTGCAGAGTTTTATGTGACGGTTGTGAATTGTGCTCGCCTAATTCTCAGGCGCAAATGTCGGACGCCCCAGAAAGAAGGTGAACATGAGGTTCGAAGCAAATAGAAGCACTCCACCCAATTCCAACATTCCAGAGATCGGTAACACTTTCCATGCGAACGAGACCAGCCCTTCATATGCGAGCGGCTCAGAGGAAACGCGCAGGAGGCATCCGATCTGAAGACATAGCAGACTGAAAAACATGAGGCGCTTGCTGAGAATGTTTTGAATTCCGGCGAAGTGAGGCAGGATACGCGGCCCGATTGCGAATACCATCGTTGCTGCGAATCCAACGGTTAGCGCGTGGCGCGAGGCGCCCCAGATGCCGCCGTGAGCATCGGCGAATGCAGCCCAGACACTCATTGATCCAGCCACGATGAGCCATGCATAAGCCAAACGGATAAAGGTGGGGAAACTTGGATGGATGCCCTGAGTCTTGGCGTGCCCATGGGGCCGTTCTGCGAAACGCAGTGCAAATCCAATCGTTATTGCGCAAACAGCAAGCAGGATCGTTGCCGGCTTGGGCAAGCCGGCAATACCAAGAGTGACACCTGTTAAATCCAAGCATAAAGCTGCCTGAAACCAACGAACCTTGGGTTTCGAGATTGCAAGAAACGCCGGCAACCATCGCGCGGAAAATCCCCAAACCACAGGAACGACGAATCCCCAGCCAAGCAATTCAAGATATTTCTGATCCAGCGAGTGGGGAAAAGAGCGAAGGCTGCCTTGGAGGCCCAACCGAACACACTCGATGAAGTTGAACATCACAGCAGAAGCGAGCCCAGCAGTCCCAACCAGGACGGAAACCATCCAGGGTTCCATCCCTGTCTTTGGCCGGTGACTCTCCGATGGTGTTGGCAGCTTGTGGTGGGACGCGGCGGAAAGGAACACGAGTACCGCGATCAGTTCAAATCCTGCGGAGACCGGAAGGAGAGCGCGCCAATGCCAACCATAGATGTTGGCGAACCATCGTAATGCAACGCCGGATGTCCACAGGATGTAGCAAGAAAGAGGAAGACGGATGACCGAGCGTCCATGTGAAGGCTGTGAATAGAAGCCGATGCCAAGAATAAAACTGCCTATCCAGCCGAACACCTGTGCATGCCCGTGTCCTTCCATCCATGCTGCAGGCAATGTGCCGAGACCGTGATGCGCACTAATCGCCATCAGGTTCGAAAATCCTAACAACGTCCCAGGCAAAGCCATAAAGAAGAGGCCACTTGCAATCCAGGCGCGGAGCATCAGGCTCTTTTGCCGTTCGCGCCCAATGATTCTGGAATTCTCACTGTTTGCGGCACTGGAGAAAATTTGAGCGCTTAGAGGAGGCGTAGCCATCACTCGCTCCTTGCCCTGAGTTCTGCTTCCAGTTGAATGGTGCGTGGGAACAAAACATCATTCTCGAGATGAACGTGCTGCCTGAGATCAGCTTCGAAGTCGCTCAGCCCGGAAAAGAGCGCGATGTGCGTTGCGCACGCCCATGTGGGAACCTGAAAGTGACTTGTCAGGTAATCGAGAATGGCGGCAATATGGTCAATGGACTCGTGCTCTTGTTCTAGCGAGAAGATCAGATCCGCAATCGAATGGAAGCAAGCTTGCGTGGGTGGGGACGCCACAATCGCCTCCTGATCCATCTGCAGGATGAACGGAAACAGAACCTGCTCTTCCTTCAGGATATGCGCATACATCTCGCCACGAAGTTGCTCAATCAGTTCAGCGACCCTTGCCAGTTCAGGCGCCCGATCACAGCGCTCGGTCGCGATCTTCGAAGCCATCTGTGCCAATCTTGGAAGCTCTTGACGCACACATAGGTGATGCACGCGGACGATGTGCCGAACAAGACGCCCCAGGGGAAGAGTTCCGGGATCCAAAGTCACTCCCCCGCGTTCCTGAGTCTCCGCATCGGCGAGTTTTTCGAGAACTTGATCGACAGAGAGGTGCAGTTCCTTGCACGCTCCTTCCAGCGAAAGATCCGCTTGCAGGCACAGGTCGATATCGAAGCGATGAAAGACTTTGGCTGAGGAGGGTTGCTTGGTGACGATTTCGCGAATGGACTGGGTTGAGGCAGACATGAGCACTCTCCACCTGCAACCGTAACGACCGAGGAAAGGCGGAGCAGTAACTTAAGTCACTCGGAGTCGAAAGGATCTACGATGTCGTCTCGAGAACAGCCTTCAAACCGTCCAAATCCTTTACGACAATCTGTCTCGCATCCACGTCCAGTAGCCCTTCAGCCTGCAGGCGCATTAGGTTTCTGGAAACCAACTCGCGCACCGTTCCGAGCTGATTCGCAAGTTCTTGATGGGTTGCTGGAAGTTGAAACTCGATTCCGCGCGCAGTCTGCTTGCCCTCGCTCTGAGCGAGCTTGAGCAATGATGAGATCAATCGCTGTCGAATCGTAGTGAACGACAGTTCTTCGATAATTCCCACGAGTCGCCGCAACCGTCCGCCGACCACAGTAAGCACTTTGAGAGGAACCTCTGGATGTTCCAGGCAATATGCCTGAAAGTCCCGTCGCGAGATAAAGGCGATTTCTGTATCTTCAACAGCGGAGGCAGATGCCGGAAATGGCCCTCCATCAAAAACGGGCAGTTCAGCAATTGAGTCGCCCGGACCGTTCACCGCGAGAACCTGCTCGCGACCGCTCACTGATGTTTTGAATATACGAGTTTTGCCTTGAGCGACGATATGCAGTCCATTGCAGGGCTCTCCTTCGGAGAAGAGCAACTCACCTGCGTTGAATAGCTTGCGAACTGTTCGTTCGGCGAGCGTCTTCAACTCCGCCGGCGTAAGGCCCGCCAAAAGGGCAGTTTTACCAAGAGCAGCAGCTAGATCGGTTCGTTCAGCGGTCACATCGGAATTCTAGCAGCCTGGGACTTTGGTCACTGCGTCCAGCAAGAGTGCGGATGTCTCATAAGTTCATGAACCCGCAAATCAACACGATCAACTTCAACGAACGGCCATTCATTGCCATCTGGGAAGTGACCCAGGCATGCGACCTCGCCTGCGTACATTGCCGCGCTTCCGCTCAGCCGGACCGGGATCCCATGGAACTCAGTACGGATGAGGGCAAACATCTGATCGATCAGATCGCGGCTTTGAAGGTTCCGGTTTTCGTGCTGACTGGGGGCGACCCCATTAAGCGACCCGATCTTTTTGAACTGATCGGCCACGCCCGTTCTGTGGGAGTCAGAGTCTCGTTAACGCCGAGCGCTACACCTTTGCTGACGAAGAGTATCATTGCAAGGCTTAAAGAGGCGGGCCTTGCTCGGCTCGCCGTGAGCATGGATGGTGCAAGCGCCGAGACCCACGACGCATTCCGCGGGATGAGTGGATCCTTTGCGCGAACTCTTGATGCTATTCGCTGGGCGAACGAGATAGGCCTGCCGGTACAAATTAACACCACGTTTAGCCGCAGGAATGTTGCTGAGATCGATGAGATTGTCGAAGTGATGGAGAAGTTAAAGATAACGCTTTGGAGTGTCTTCTTCCTTGTCCCTACGGGACGTGGAAAGCTGAACGACCTATTGAGCGCCGATGAGTTCGAGGCAGTCTTTGCGAAAGTTTACAACCTTTCAAAGACCGCGAGTTTCGATATCAAAACGACCGAGGCGCAGCACTACAGGCGCTTTGTCTTGCAGCAGCGAGTCGCCCAGCGAAAGTCGGGCGTAGAAACCAATAGCGCGCATCACAGAGCCGTCGACGCGATCGGGCGCGCACCGCGCGGTCTCAATGACGGCAAGGGATTCGTGTTCATCTCGCACAAGGGCGAAGTCTTTCCGAGCGGCTTTCTTCCACTTTCAGCAGGCAACATACGTGCGCAGGAGTTGGCTGCGATCTATCGCGACTCGCCTTTGTTCCGCGATTTGCGCGACACA
>Ga0207639_10002416_pt1 | contig 12545 bp, 5 predicted proteins | sample KBSCornC32_FD_184299 | JGI IMG/M metagenome (GOLD analysis project Ga0207639, IMG submission 184299) | Corn rhizosphere microbial communities from Kellogg Biological Station, Michigan, USA - KBS Corn C3-2 (SPAdes) (version 2) | ecosystem: Host-associated > Plants > Roots > Rhizosphere > Soil ...
GCGTGAAGATCCTGTCGCCGGCGGCGGATGTCGGAGACTCGAATCCGAATCTCAACTGGACGGTCGATGTGCGTGGCGGCTTCGTCAACTGGAGTACCGACACCAGTGTCGCCGGCATCGGCGACGGTACGCACACGTTCCCCGCACAATTGCCGACCCTCGATTGGGGCACGCTGTACTCGTTCTCGTTCATCAGCAATGCCGCGCCGGTGGCCGGAACGGCGACGCTGCATGTCGCGCTGGCGGGTTCGCCGGCGACGTATGGTGTCGCGACGCTGGTGCCGGGCGGAAGCGTCCGCTGACGATCGTTGTGGCGGCTTTTCCGAATGCCGGCCGGAGATGCGCACCGCCGGCATTCGGAACCCGCAAACCCTGGAGCAACCGGTCATGAAATTTCGGAGTGAATCGTGAGGAAAATCCTGCTCGGTCTGGCCATCGGCGTGACGTGCATAACCGCCGCGTTGAGTGCGATTGGCAGCGTTCGCCCGGGTACCGAGCGTGCCGGGGGACAGACGTGGTCGGTTGGCGGCGGCGAAGTGGGGGTTCGCTGGAATCGCGATCTCGCAAGCGACATCGGTATCCAGATTGCGCCGCCGATCGCTGCATTCGCAGACAACGATCAGCGGGGGCACGAGCGATTCGCCGTCCGGCTCTCGGATTCCCTCCAGTTCAGGGTGGACAAGGGCCACCTGAAGGGATTCGAGCATGGTTCGTTGCGCGCGGAGGGCGGCTACGTGCTGCAGCTGCGTGACGGAAACATCGACCTGACTAATTTTCGCCTGGTCCCGACTCCGCTCAATCCACTGCATCTGGACGTGGTGGGCAGCGATGGCCAAGCCTGGTTCTACGTCGACCATCTCATGTACGAGATGGCGGATGCCGGACGCACGTTCGCCGTTCGAACGATGGACATGCGCATCAGTCCTCGACTCGCGGCGCGCCTCAATCAGCCATTAGCCGCCGATCTCGCGATCGCGGACCTGGAACTGACCGGCAACGTGCTGGCCGGTGGGCTTGTCCAGGCTCCGGATGGCACCTGCAATACGGACAACGGCGCCAATTGCAACTGGGCGGGTACCGCTGCGCCCAATGGCGGTACGTATCGGGCCGACCTGTTCATGGAATCATTCACGCCGCAATACAGCCGCTGCCAATCGTGCAGCGGCGCGGCGGGAAGCGGAAAAGTCGTGTTCACCCCGTCGTCGAGCCTGAAGAACAACGTCAATGCCGGCTCGGTCCAGACCACGGTTGGCGGTCAGGGGAGCCTCGGTGCGAGCAGCGCGATATGGGCGGCCGACATTCCGTGGTTCGAGAAATTCTCCGGCCCCAACCAGCCGTATGGCAACGACCAGCATCCGTTCCTGATCTGGAACATGTACCGCATCGATGCCAACGGTCGCATCCGGCAGATCGCCCGTTCCGGCGTCAAGCACGCATTCGTGACGATCAACTCGGGAGCCGACTGCCCGTACCCGTTCTCCCACGTTCTTGGCCGCGGCTGCGAAGACACTTACGCGACCGGGAACAACGACAGCAGCACCGATCTCGGACCGCGTCGCGAAATCATTCCTGCGACCAACCAGTGGGGACGTTGCGGTTCGATCTATGACCCGGGTTGCACCGGCAGCTACCACAACCCCGGCAACGGCAATTTCGATCAGCGCCTCATGGCCGACGAGTCGCAGCTCAGCACCGACAACAACCCGGGCTCGCATTGGTTGTTCGAGTCCTGGTACCTCGCCAGAGAGGACATCAACATCTACAACTCCATGGGGACCGTCGACACGACGCAGCATTGGAGCGGAAGCATCTGGGGCATCAGTGCTTCGAACTACAAGCTTGGCAGCGCGATCGATCGTTGGGTCGATCCGTCGGCGCCCGGCGCGAACGCGATGAACACGGAGCTGGCCACGAGTGAAGGCCACGCCAAGGTCGCGGTCAAGGTGACCGATCTCGGTGGTGGCAAGTGGCGCTACAACTACGCGGTGATGAACTTCGATTTCGCGCGTGCACAGACGCAGGGCGCCGAACCGAACCTGCGCGTCGTCAGCAACAAGGGCTTCGATGCATTCAAGGTACCGGTGCCATCGGGCGTGAAGATCCTGTCGCCGGCGGCGGATGTCGGAGACTCGAATCCGAATCTCAACTGGACGGTCGATGTGCGTGGCGGCTTCGTCAACTGGAGTACCGACACCAGTGTCGCCGGCATCGGCGACGGCACGCACACGTTCCCCGCACAATTGCCGACCCTCGATTGGGGCACGCTGTATTCGTTCTCGTTCATCAGCAATGCCGCGCCGGTGGCGGGAACCGCGACGCTGCATGTCGCGCTGGCGGGTTCGCCGGCGACCTATGGTGTCGCGACGCTGGTGCCTGCCGGCAGTAGCCATTGAGCGCGCAAGGCCAGGTCACGCTCGTGACCTGGCCTTGGATGACGACTTGCCGCCGCAGATCTCCGTAGTCAGGGATTGGTCCAACGATGCGTTTCACCTGGTCACTGCTCTTCCCGAACCCATCGTTGCCGGCCTGCAAGCACGCGTCGAGCCAATCCGCGGCGATGCCGCGAAAGCCTTGCGCAGCCGCATGAACGTGCGTCGCCTGCATCGAGTCGTTCTCGCCTTGGCCGGGTCTCTCGCGCTGCTGATTGCCACGGCGGCGCTTGCGCTGGATTTCACGCCGCACGGCACCCAGCCCGTGCTGCAGTGGCAATCCAGCCCGGCCAGCGAATGCGCCGACTGCCATCGTGCACGCGATCCGGACCCCGTCGTCGACGCATTCATGCCGCATTCGAGCTGGGGTGGCTCGATGATGGCGAACGCGACGCGAGATCCGCTGTTCTGGGCCGCGCTCGACATTGCGAATGCCGATGCGGCGAGCATCGGCAAGCCCGGCGTTGGCGACTACTGCCTGCGTTGCCACACGCCGCGCGGCTGGTTGAACGGCAATGTCGTGAAGGGCAGCAGCGGCGGCACCGCAGGCGAAGCCGGCTGCCGTCTGCTCGGCCACTACGCGGCGGACGAAGGCAAGGCGAACGACTACGCCGGAGTCGATTGCCACTACTGCCATCGCGTGACGCCGATCGGCCCACAGGGGCAACCCAACCTGATCGGCAACGCGAACGCGTGGATCGACGATGCGACCTCATGCACGACCCCTGACGGTTCGCTGTATGGCGGCCCGTGCCGGCGCGGCCCGTATCCGTACACCAGTGCGACCGATCCGCTGCAGCCGCCACATGGCTGGACCTACTCGAAGCACCATACCGAGTCGGCCATGTGCGGCAGCTGCCACGATGTGACCACGCCGGACACCGATGAAGGTCCGCTGCGCACGCTGATCCGCGCCGACGGCAACGACAGCGGTCGACCGTTCCCGATCGAGCGCACCTACACCGAATGGACGCGCAGCCTGTTCGCGGAAGCGATTTTCCGCGACGGCATGGGCGATGCGCCACCCGGAACGCCGGCGGTCGCGAAGGCGCAGCCATGCCAGTCCTGCCATATGCGCAATTCCACTGATCCGTCGGCGAAGGCCTGCGAAATGAATCCCGCCGGTTCGCGCACGAACAACCTGCCGGTGCACGAATTCGCCGGCGCGAATACCTGGGTGCCGTCGATCATCAAGGGCGAATACGGCAGTGCATTGCAGCGTCCTGCTGATTTCGACCGTACGATCGGTTGGGCGCATGCGATGTTGCAGTCGAGCGCGCAGGTCGGTGCGGGCATCACCGCTTACACCGCACCCACCGCCGGCACTGCGGGTTCGCTCGGTGTGCGTGCAAGCGTGACCAACCTGTCCGGCCACAAGTTGCCGACCGGCTATTCCGAAGGCCGGCGCATGTGGCTGAACCTGCAGGTGCGCGACGCGGGCAACACGCTGGTCGCCGAGAGCGCCGCCTACGACAGCGCCACCGCGTCGCTCGGCAGCGATGCACAGGCGCACGTATACGAGATCCAGCAGGGCATCTGGGACGGCGGCATGCAGGCCTGTGTGACGCACGAAAGCGGGCAGCCGCAATTCCATTTCGCCCTCAACAACTGCGTCGCCAAGGACAACCGCATTCCGCCGCTCGGTTTCCGGCCAAAAGCCGCCGATGACCCGAATGGCGAGGAAGCGGCGCCGGTCGGCTACGTGTACGCGGAGACCTCGCCTGGATCCGGCGTGCTCGTCAATCGCGACGCTGTCGATTACGGCTTTGCGTTGCCGGCCGGCTCGACGCCGCCGTTCACGATCACGGCGACGCTGTACTACCAGACTGCAAGTCGCGAATACATCGAATTCCTGCGTGACGAGGCCGTCGCGAACGCGACGCCGGCGGAGAACGACCTCTGCTCCGGCGGCCCGAACCGTCCGTTTGCGGTGGGGCCGAAAGACCGCTCGCGCGGCGAATTCGCCTGGCAACTCTGGAACAATGCATCGAACGACCCGGCGCAGGCAGGCTACGGAAAGTCCCCGCCCGTACCGGTCGCGCTCGCGACCACCGCTACAACAGCTCCATTGGCAGGTAACACGCATCCATGACATCGATCCATCACTGCACGCTTGCCGGCGCACTCATGCTGCTCACCGCATGCGTGAGCCATCCGCAGCATTCCGCGTCGACCGATCTTCCGCAGGCCAGCGACGTGCCCGCGGAAGGTCGCTTCCGAGGGTATGTCGTCGAACGCCATTACGGTGATTTCTTCATGGTCGACGGCAAGGAAGTGCGCAGGCAGATCGAATACGGTTGGGACTACGATCGTGCGACGGGCGTGCGCAAGACGTTCGATGTCGACGGCAAGCTGCTGCGGACGGAAGACCTCGCCGGTGGCGAAATGGCATTGAGCGACGCCGAAGCGGAGCGCGTGCGCGCGCTCGTGCGTGGCCATCCCGCGCTGAAGGCGATCGCCAACGGACCCGATGTCATGATCTATGGCGAAGGATTCCTGTGGCGCGTTCCCGGCGATCGCTGGTGCGATACCGGCTCGCGCTGCATCCACGCGATCATCGCCAAGGACAACGGCCTCACCGCCGTGGGGCACGCGATGGTCGACCTGCAATCCGACCGTGTCGTCTATCCGTTCTACGACGGCTCGAAGTTCAAATCACCGAGTGGGGAGCAAGTACATGCGAAGCATTAAGCCATTGATGGGACTGTTGCTGCTGGCGTTCGGCGGCTTGTCCGTAAGCGCCTATGCGGGTTCACCGACCTGCACGAGTCCCGAGGTCGCACTCAGCTGGCCGGCGGTCGATCCGATCTGGCAGATGTGCGCGCTGCCGCCGGACCAGAGCGTCGGTCCCGACGGCTCGGGCATGGAACTGCGCAAGGTCTTCTTCAAGGGGCACGAGGTGTTCGTGCGTGCGCACGCGCCGATGCTGTTCGCCGAATACAAGGATGGCGCCGGCGGCAACTGCTATCGCGACTGGAAGGACGACACCACGCCCGTGCTGGCCGACAATGCCGTGCACAACCAGCTCGGCATATCGGTCGACCCGACCAGTGCAACGACGTCCTGCGACCGCTCGCAGAGTCCGACGGCATCCTACGGCACCTGTCCTTACCAGCTTGCCGGCTATCCGAATGCGACCGGGACCTGCTTCTCCGGCATCGCGATGGAGGACGGTGGCGATCATGTCACGCTGACCACGCAGTACCGCGCGTCCTGGTACATGTATTCGTCGCGCTGGACGTTCTACAGCAATGGCAATATCGAGCCGTCGTTCGGCTTCGGCAACAACAACGGCACCTACAACAGCGTCACCCATTGGCACCACAACTACTGGCGCATGGAATTCGACATCGACGCCGCGCACAACACGGTCAGCAAGAACGGCGTCGATCAGGCGACCGAGTTCACCGACCTGCGCAACGCCACCGGCGGCCCGGGTGGCACGCCCACGACTTGGGAAATACGCAATCCGACCACCGGCAACGGCTACAAGCTGGTGCCGGGCTCTGCCGACTACGACGTGCCGACCAATCAGTCGGGTCGCGGTTTCCACACGATCGACCTGATGGCGACCCAGCAGCACAACAACGAATACGGCGACCGTTCCGACAATCCGCTCGGGGCGTGCGCGATGGATCAGAACGCGCTCGTCAACGGCGAAAGCATCGCCGACACCAACATCGCGCTGTATTACCGTGTCGCGGTGCGCGACAGCACGGCGAACAACTGGCCGCCGGGCTGTTCGGGCGCGAGCTGCATCCCGCAGGACTCGATGGTGTGCAAGAAGGTCGGTCCGACCCTCGTCGCGTTCGGACCATGGGTCGGCTCGACGCCGGCGGTGCCGGCCGCGACCGTCGCGCCGGGTAACGTCGACGTCACGGTGACGCAGGGCAGCACCACCACCGACATGTTCGGCCTGACCAACTCCGGCGACGCCGGTAGCACGCTCGACTACACGATCGATACCGCGCCGATCTCGTGCGCGAGCCCGGCGCCGGTCGCCTGGCTCAGCCGTTCGCCGGATCACGGTTCGGTCGCCGCTGCGGCGACGGCGACGATCACGGCCGGTGTCGATGCGACCGCGCTGACCGCGGGCACGTATTCCGCGTTCATCTGCGTGCACAGCAACGATCCCGCGCACGCGCTCATTTCGGTGCCGGTCAACGTGACCGTCGACATCGATCCCAGCGACGTGATCTTCGACAACGCGTTCGAATTGCCCTGATGGATCCGCACGCGGGAGCGCCGCTTCGGCGCTCCCGCGTGCTCAACGCGCAGGACGCGCGGCAGGTACGAATTGCAGCACGTGCTGCGCCGGACCGGGCAGGAACGGCGTCGGCGTACCCTCCACCCAGTCCGCGTGCCCGGCCCCGTAGTAGGGTGAGAGCGGATGCCCGCTCTGGCCACCCGGCATCATGAAATAGCCGCGCGCCTCGTCGCCGGGCGCGACCGCGAAGCGCTCCGATGCACCGAAATCTACGCCCTGCACACGCGGCATGTTGCTGTCGCCGGGTAGTCCTTCGTACGGCATGTCGAGATGGCGTGCGAGGAAGGCGGGCAGGCCGCGCGAGATCGGATGCGCGATATGCGCGGTGTTGCGCTCGCCCCAGGTTCGCGCGGCGAGACCGCCCGGCTGGCTGTCGAGCGAGCGGCCGACGCGATCGACCGAACCGGCCAGCAGCGTGTCCCAGCTGTCGTTGCCCGCGGGCAGCAGGTGCTGTGGCTGCTGCGCGAGCAGTTTCCAGACCACATGTTCGGCCTGCGGCAATTTCGGCAGCACGAATTCGGGAAAACGCTGGCGCACTGCTGCCGAGAATCCGTCGAGGACGCGATCGACGACATCGTTGCGCCACGCGCGCACGAGGCGATAGGCGACCGAGTCGGTCGATGCGCGACCCTTCCACTTGTCGAGCTCGCGCTTCATCGCGTCGTGCAACGGCGTTGCCGGCACGCGGTTGAGTTGCAGCTTGAGCAGATCCTTCCAGCGCTCGAGGAACACCGCGCGATCGTCGAGCTGGATGCGCAGCAGGTCGTCCGGCGTGAAGTGTCCGTGCGCGCGCAGGTCGTCGCGGATCTGCGCCGCGCGAGCGCCGAGGTCGTAGCCGCCGTCGCCGAGCAGGGCGAGCGCGGGGCCTTCGACGGCGCGCTGGTTCGCGCTCCACAGGCGTTGCCACGGTGGGTTGGTGACGAGCGGATGCAGGCTCGGCTCGAGCCAGCCGTCCCAGCCCGTGCCAGGCTGCGACCAGTCCGCCGGCAGGTTCGGGTCGTAGCTCCCGATGCGTTTCGGTATGCGTCCGGCGATCGTCCAGACGATGCTGCCCGCGCTGTCGCCGGCGACGAAATTCTGCGGCGGTATTCCGCTCGATTGTGCGACGGCGACTGCTTCGTCGACGTTGTGCGCGGTCTCGAGGCGGACCAGGTCGACATTGATCGCGCCGGGCTGTTGCGCGACCCAGGACAGCGCGAGCGGCGTGCCGTCCGCATCCTTGCCGATGATCGGTCCCCACCGTGTTTCCTCGATGTCCAGGGTCTCGTCGGGCGCACCGTGCACGTGGATGGTTTCGGCGTGCCGGGTGGTCGTCGCCCAACCTTCCGCCGTGCGATAGCGCGTCGGATCGGCCGGGTCGCGCAACACGCGTACCCAGTCGGTGGTATCGACGTAACTGTTGGTGAAGCCCCATGCAACGTGGCCGTTGCTGCCGGCGACGACGGCCGGCGCACCCGGCAGGCCGGCCCCGCTGACGTCGATCATCGTGTCCGGCCGGCGCGGATCGGGGTAGACGATGCGGGTGCGGAACCACAGGTTCGGCACGCGCAGGTCGAGATGCATGTCATTTGCGACGATCGCCGGGCCGTCGGCGAGCGCGCCGGCGACGGCGAACGCGTTGCTGCCGTGCACGCGCGCGTCGGGCTCCTGCATGTCCCCGTGCAACAGCTTCGTGTCGAGCGCATGCAGGTCGAGTTCGGCCGCGCCCGGCAGCTCCGGCAGGGACATCGTGCCGCCGGCGATCGGCGCATCCCAGGGTCCGCCGATCGCGGTCAGCAACGCGTAGGCGGATGCGGGCAATGCGGCGTGCATCTGCGCGAAGGCGAGGCTGCGCCTGTCCTCGGCGTCGTTCAGGGTGAACGCCATCGCGGCGACCACCAGCAGGCTGTCCTCGCTGCGCCACGGCGCCGGTGCGTTGAAGGTGACCAGGTAAGGGAACGGACGCACCGACAGCGCGGCGAGCCCGGCGTTGACGCCGTCGCGGTAGGCGTCGAGTGCATCGTGCTGCTCCGGCGTCAGCGTGGCGAGCGCAGCCTGCATGTGCGCGCGCATGCGGTGCGCACGGACCTTGCGATCGAGCGGCAGCGCGACCGTACCGAACAACTCGGCGAGTTCGCCGGCGGCGCGGCGGCGCAGGAGATCCATCTCGAAATAGCGCTCCTGCGCCTGCACGTAGCCAAGCGCCCAACTCGCGTCGCGGCGGTTGCCGGCGCGAACGGTGGCCGTTCCGAGCGCGTCGCGCTCGACCCGAACGGGTGCCGAAAGCGCATCCTCGCGTTCTTCACCTTCGTAGCGCGGCAGGCTGCCGCGCAGGGCGAGCCAGCCGGCGAGAGGCAGGACGATCGCGAGCAGCGCGAGGACGAGGACGGTTCTCTTCAGCAGGCGCGACAGGCGAGGCATCGGTGGCGTAGCTCCTTCGGGGAGGGCGAATCCTAGTCGATCCATGGCCGACGGGCGTCTGCTCCACACTCATGTTGCGTATGCACATCGGCGATGGCAGGACGGTCGACGAGTCTTTACAAGGGGGTGGTTGTCCCCTCATGCCGGACAGGCATATAGTCGGTCACACTTTCACCGGCCCCGGTTCACTCCGGCGGCGGGGGAAGACAATCATGGATCGGCATGTTGGCGGTTGCTGGCAGGGTCACTCCGGCAACTGGGGGAAATTGTTGTTCCTTGCGCTTATTGGGGTTGGCGCATGACCGATGTTGTTACGGACCGCGTCTCACGCGGTCACTGGGGTCACGATCACTCTTCGTTTTGCGCTTACCGGAGCATCCGGCAGGCGCGCTTGTGTGTGGCTGCAATCCGTCCGTCCTTTGATCGACAGGGGTACATCGCATGAAACGCTTGTTGAAATTGACCATGGCCTTGGCAGCCGCGGGCGGGACGCTCGCCGCGTCTGCCGCGGGACCAGCCATCAACGCAATCGCGACATCGTCGGTCGACAAGGTGTCGCCGCCGCATGCGGTGTCGTCGCCCGTCGTTCCGGCCGCCATCGCGCCGTATTGTGTCAATACGTACACCGACAATGTCGAGCCGATTACGCTGGTGCAGATCAGCGACATCAACAATCCCTCATCTGCCACCACAGGCGGTACGGCGCATGAGGACTTCACTGCCATCACCGGCACGCTGCGTCCAGGTTCAACGTACGCGGTAACGATGAAGTCCAACACGGACGGTGCATTCCTGCACGGTCATGCCCTGTATGCGGACTGGAACCAGGACGGTCTCCTGACGGGTGCCGACGAAGGCTACTTTGTCGGAACGCTTACCGGTTCCACGGGCGTGGATGCCCAGTTCGTGACCGCGTTGATCACTGTTCCCGCGAGCGCCGTACCCGGCAACACGCGACTGCGCGCAATGACGCTTTACAACGCGACCGGGTTGGCGGGAATCCCGCCGTGCCGTACCGGCACGGGCTTCGGCCAGTCCGAGGACTACACGGTCAATGTCAACCCGGCCGCGGCGATGCCACCCGCGCTGCCCAGCTTCTCGAAGACGTTCACGCCGAACAACCGTGACTTCGCGACGCCGACGACGACGCTGACTCTGAACCTTGGTCAGTACAACGCGGGCGCCGCCTCGCTGAACCTCACGGCAAACCTCGTCGACACGCTGCCCGTCGGCATGACGGTCGCCGCGACGCCGAACGCGTCGACGACCTGCCCATCCGGCGTCGTCACGGCGGTGGCGGGTGCCGGTACCGTGACCTTGGGCACGGGCGCACAGATCCCGCCCGCAGGCTGCACCGTCACGGCTGATGTTCAGGTCGCAGCGGTCGGCGTTTACGCCAATACGATCGCGGCAGGCGGATTGCAGACGGATGCAGGTCCGGGCGGCGCCGCGAGCGCGAACTTTACCGCGACCAGCGCGACCACACCGACCTACGGAACCGGTTTCGAGACCCCGACATTCGTCGTCGGCAACATGGCGACGCAGGGCGGCTGGGGACGTTCGGGTGGTACCGCGACCGACACCACGATTTCGGCAGCGCACCCGGGGGCAGGCACACAACACCTCCGCTTGTCGTGGGCTGCTGCCGGCTCGGCCACGGTCGCTGCGATCTCTCCGACGCAGGGCCAGGGCACGACCACGTACTCGATCGCATCGGCGCGACTCTCGATCCAGCCGAACGCGACTGGCACGCCGTTCGACTTCGCGCCGCAGGATACGGGTGCGGGATCGGTCATCACACGCGTCCGCTTCAACAATGACGCGGCCAAGAACATCCAGGTACTCGACCCCGTCACGGTGACGTACATCAACACCGGTGCAAACTGGACGGCGCTCGCGGGTACGACATATTTCGACCTCAAGGTCATCACGAAGCGCGCGGATTCGACCTATCAGGTCTGCATCAACAGTTCGTCGATCTACAACGGCACCGGGTTCGCGGGGAACCTGCGCAACATCGCGATCATCGGCACCAAGGGAACCGGCACCAACGGCAATATCCTCGATGCCGACAACGTTGCCATCGACAACAGCAACATCGGTACCTGCAACGGTCTGCCGCCGCCGCATACGGTGACGCCGGTCGTCGGTACGCCGTCGGGGTCGATTAGCCCAAATACTCCGGTAGTTGTGGCCGATGGCGCGACGACGGCCTTCACCGTCACTCCGGATGCGGGTTTCCACATCGATACGGTTACCGGTTGTGGTGGTTCGCTGGTCGTGAACACTTACACCACCGGCGCCATCACGGCGGACTGCACGGTGACCGCGAACTTCGCGGCCGACATCGTGACGCATACGGTCACGGCCGTCGTCGGCACGCCTTCGGGCACGATCACGCCGCCGAGCGCGACCGTGAACGACGGTGCGACGACCGCGTTCACGGTGACTGCGGACCCGGGTTTCCACATCGACACGGTGACGGGTTGCGGCGGTTCGCTGGTCGCGAACACCTACACCACCGGTCCGATCACGGCCGACTGCACGGTGACCGCGAACTTCGCGGCGAACACCACGCCGACGCCGGCGTTCTTCAACAGTGCGCTGACCACGAGCAGCCCGACCTTCGACGCGCCGGGCGCATCCGCTTCCGGTTCGGCGGTGCAGTACTACTGCGCGCAGCAGTTCACGGTGGACACGAGCGGGGCGTACGTGATCGAAACGGCGTCGCCGAACACGACGGGCACGCCATCGAACGCGCTGGACACGTACCTGGTGCTGTACGCGAACACGTTCAACCCGGCCACGCCGAACACGCAGCTTTCGACCACGGACGACTTCACCGGCACGCTGACTGTGCTGCCGGGTCCGTATGCGGGCACGATCGCGACGACGACGACGGGCTTCCAGGGAGCGCAGCCGGGCTCGCGCCTGACGCCGACGCTGACGGCGGGGACGAACTACTTCATCGTCAACACGAGCTTCCGTGCGACGGACTACGTGACGACGGGCACGCAGGGCCAGCCGAAGGGTCCGTTCTACACGGGCATCGGCGGAGCAGGCACGGTGACGCTGGTCGGCACGACCTGCACGACCGTGCCGCCGGTGACGCACACGGTGACCTCGTCCGTCGGCACGCCGTCGGGCACGATCACGCCGCCGAGTGCGACGGTGAACGACGGCGCGACGACGCAGTTCACGCTGACGGCGGATGCGGGCTTCCACATCGACACGGTCGGCGGCACGTGCCCGGCCGGTTCGCTGGCGGGCGGCACGTACACGACGGGCGCGATCATCGCGGATTGCACGGTGGTGGCGAACTTCGCGGCGGATACGGTGACGCATACGGTGACCGCAGTGGTGGGCACGCCGTCCGGCACGATCACGCCGCCGAGCGCGACCGTCAATGACGGCGCGACGACGGCGTTCACGGTGACCGCGGATGCGGG
>Ga0207639_10002418_pt1 | contig 12542 bp, 8 predicted proteins | sample KBSCornC32_FD_184299 | JGI IMG/M metagenome (GOLD analysis project Ga0207639, IMG submission 184299) | Corn rhizosphere microbial communities from Kellogg Biological Station, Michigan, USA - KBS Corn C3-2 (SPAdes) (version 2) | ecosystem: Host-associated > Plants > Roots > Rhizosphere > Soil ...
ATGTTGAATAGCAGGAAATAGAGCATCGTATCGATGCTCTTGGTGCCACGCTCAACCACCTTGGAAAGAGATCCGGTGCGGCGCTCCAGGTGGAAACGCAACGACAGGCGGTGCAGGTGCGCGAACACCTCCAGCGCGAGCCGGCGTGCGGCCTCCTGGCCGACGCGCTCGAAGATCGCATTGCGCAGATTGTCGAACAGCACACCGCCGAAGCGTGCGGCGGCGTAGGCAACGACCAGCGCGGTGGCGAGGCCGACCGCCTCATGCCCCTTGGCCATGTGATCGATCGCGCCTTTATAGGCGAAGGGCATCAGCAAGGTGATGCATTTGGCGCCGATCACCAGCGCCATCGCGATCACGACGCGGAAGCGCAGTTCCGGCCGGTCCTTTGGCCAGAGATAGGGCAGGAAACGGCGGAGCGCAGCGAAGCCGTTCTCGGGATTGGGCAGGGTGTCTTGGGAAGGCGGCATCCGCCTCAAGATAGGGTGCCGCCGCCGATCCGCAAATATGCCGTCACCCGGACGTGTTCGGGGTCCACATCAGCTCACGACAGCCGCAAGGGTGATGGGGGATGCCGGCACAGGCCGGCATGACGGCTTTTAAAGATTAGCCTTGGCTGCGGAGGCCCATCAGATGCGCCAGCGTCGCCCTGAAGCGGCTGAGCTCCGCGCCGGCAAGCTGCGCCGCCTGGAGGAACTTCACGCCCGCCGGATTGACCGCGACATTGTTCACGAACACCTCGAAATGAAGGTGCGGACCGGTCGAGAGGCCGGTCGAACCGACATAGCCGAGAATCTGGCCCGCGCGCACATGCTCTCCGACGCGCACCGCGATCCGGCTCATATGCGCATAGCCCGTGCCGAATTTGGCCGACTGCTTGAGTTGCACATAATTGCCATGACCACCGTGCCAGCCGGCGAAATTGACGACGCCATCGGTGGCGGCAACGATCGGCGAGCCCATCGGCGCGCCATAATCCATGCCCTTGTGCATGCGGCTATAGCCGAGCACCGGATGGAAACGCAGGCCGAAGCTGGAGGTTAGATGGCCCTGTACCGGCGCGCGCATGCTGCCGCGCGTCTCACCGACCCCGGCCGCATCGAAGAATTGCTCCTTGCCCGCCAGCGTCCACTTGAGCAGGCGCAATTCCTTCTTGCCCTGCTGCAAGCCCGCAAACAGCAAGCCGCCCGTCTCGCTCATGCCGTCGGCGGCACGGCGATGCTCGACGATGATATCGAACTTGTCGTTGGTATGGATGCCCTGAATCGAGACATGTTGCCCCATCGCGCGGAGCCAGGTCTGAATCGCGCTCGCAGGAGCCCCGGCCGCGCGTGCCGAGGACAGCATCGAGCCACCGACCTTGCCCTGGATTCGCAGCGGCGTGTCGTCGACCGCGATCGGCCTGGGGGTGAGCTTGAGATCGGCACCGACGCGGTCCATCGCCAGCGCCAGATCGAGCCGGGCGCGGAAGGCGAGATGATCGAGCGGGCGCGCCACATCCTTGTTGGGGCGGCGGCCGAGCGTGAGGTCGAGCTTGGTGCCCGCCTTGATCTCCGAGAGATCGGTGGTGCCCGCGATCTTGGCTGCGATCGCCTTTGCTTCATCCGCCCCGACACCGGCGCGCTGGAGCACCCGAGCGAAGCCGTCGCCCGTACCGAGTGTCGCGGTAACCTGGATCTGGGGGCGTTCGGGCGTGTCGGTGAGCTTTTCGACCAGATTGGTCGGCGCCATGCGCTGCCCCGTGTCTGCGCCATAGGCTGAAGGCGCGATCGCCTCGGCCTTCATTTCCTGCTGCTGGCGTTCGCCGAGCGCGGGTGCGACCGGGGCCTGGAGCGGCGCAAAGCCGGGTGCAAAAGAGATTGCGAGGCCGCACAGGGCGGTACAGGTGGCAAGGCCGCGCCACCATTCGCGGCTGCCGATGCGCTGGCCGAGATCGACGACGAGGTCGGCTTCGGCCGCACGCTCGATCCCGCGGCGCAAGGCGCCACGATCGAACAATCCTGCGGTGCGCGCGGGTGCCAGCGCGATCGCGCCGCCCCCGAATCCGTCACTTTCCGGCAGAATCTTCAAAACGCCCCGTTCCTACCCTGACAGGTCGGTCTTGCGCCGACAGGGCAGCAGGACTGTGGATAAGAATGGTTAAAGTCAAACTAATCCATTGGATTCAAGGGCAAAGGCGCGGCGAACCGAGTCGTTTTCCGGGCGAATCGAGTCGTAAACGGGAACGAAACTGACGAGCGTAAGGCTGCCGGTGCTTCGCCCAGTGTGCGAATTCGATGCAGCCTAAGGGACCAGCTCTCGCTCTTCCCAGTCCATCAAGGTGCGGAACCTGTCCTGAAGCAGCAGCACGGCCGACACATATTCCGGCCAATGCCGGTCGATGTCCTGCGGGGTCCATTTTCGCACATGCGCGCTATAGTCAGCCCGCAAATGGCTGACACGCGCTTCATAATCCCGGAAGATCGGCAGAAGCCGCGACCCGCCCGGAGACGCCACCAGCCCACGAAGATATTCCGCTTCGTCGGCCATGTGGCCGGCAAAACGCCGCGAGAACAGGAGGCGCGCTTGCGGAAGCGCCGCGCTGCCGTCTTCGCGTGAACTGATCATGAGCTTGGCGAAGTCTTCCATCATCCGCCGGAGCTCGCCATGCTCTCCGCTGCGATCCATTTTGCGACGCCTACCCATTACTGCCGTCCAAGCTTAGCGCGCGCTCGTTAACAGGGCGTTGGCGGCGACCGTCGAAGGCGGGCAGGCGGACCCAGGCCGCACGATTCTCAGGCATCCTTGGCCTTGCGGGTCTTCAGCGATGACAAGCCAGCGAAATGCCGCCGAACCGATCCTGCGCTGCTCAGCCCGATTGCCCCGCCTAGTCGCTTGCTTTTGTCACGACTTGCGCCACATTCCCCAACGGTATGACGCGTTTCGCCGCCCAGCCGCTGGTCGCGGTTCTCGGCCCGACCAACACCGGCAAGACCCATTTGGCGGTCGAGCGCATGTGCGGCCATTCGTCCGGATTGATCGGCTTCCCGCTGCGGTTGCTGGCGCGCGAAGTCTATGACCGGGTGGTTGCGATCAAGGGCGCGGACTCCGTCGCCCTGGTCACCGGCGAAGAGAAGATCGTTCCCGACAAGGCGCGCTGGTTTCTGACCACGGCGGAATCGATGCCGCTGGGCGACGGCCGGCAGGCCGATAGCCTCGACAAGATACCTCGCGAATTCGCCTTCGTAGCGCTCGACGAGGCGCAATTGAGCGCGGATCCCGAGCGCGGTCATGTCTTCACCGACCGGCTGCTGCGCGCGCGCGGCCGGGAGGAGACGATGATCCTCGGCTCGGAAGCGCTACGCCCGATGCTTAGGACGCTGACGCCCGACGCCGAGATCATCACGCGGCCGCGTTTCTCGACGCTCACCTATGCCGGCCCCGCCAAGCTCTCGCGCCTGCCCAAGCGCTCGGTCGTCGTCGCCTTCTCGGCCGAGGAGGTTTATGCCGTCGCGGAAATGCTGCGCCGGCTGCGCGGCGGGGCTGCGGTGGTGATGGGTGCGCTTTCGCCGCGCACGCGCAACGCCCAGGTCGCCATGTTCCAGGCGGGCGAGGTCGATTATCTGGTCGCGACCGACGCGATCGGCATGGGCCTCAACATGGACGTGGCGCACGTCGCTTTCGCCAGCTTGCGCAAGTTCGACGGGCGCAAGGCGCGCCGCCTGACTGTATCGGAAATGGCGCAGATTGCGGGCCGCGCCGGCCGCCATCAGCGCGACGGCACGTTCGGCACGCTCAGTCTCGAGGGCGGGCAAACCGCGCAATTCGAGGATGAGGAAGTGCTCGCGATCGAGGAGCATCGCTTCCCGCCGCTCGATCATCTTTACTGGCGTGAGGGCCAGCCGAGCCTCGCCTCGGTCGACGCGCTGATCGCCGATCTGGAACGCCGCCCGACCAGCCAGGTGCTGCGCGCCGCCCCCCAGGCGATCGACCTCGCCGTGCTCAAGCGGCTCGCCGACGAGCCCGGGATACGCGAACGGGCAAGCAGCCCGGCCACCGTCAAGCGGCTGTGGGACACATGTGGCTTGCCCGACTTCCGCAAGACCGGAGCCGAGCCGCATAGCCGGCTGGTCGGACGCGTGTTCAAGCATTTGAGCGAGGACGATCGCCATCTGCCGGTCAACTGGTTCGCCGACGAGCTCGCCCGGCTCGATACGGTCCAGGGCGACGTCGAAACGCTTGCCGATCGCCTCGCCGCGGTGCGCACCTGGGCCTATATCGCGCACCGTCCCGACTGGCTGGCCGAGCCCGGCCGTTGGGCCGAGCGCACCCGCGCGCTCGAGGAAAAGCTCTCCGACGCGCTCCACCAGCGCCTGACCCAGCGATTCGTCGATCGCCGTACCTCGGTCCTGATGCGCGATCTGGGCGCCAAGGGTGCGGATCTGCTGCCGATGAAGGTCTCCGAGGACGGGGCGGTCACGGTCGATGGCGAAGCGATCGGCGTGCTGATCGGCTTTCGCTTCAAGGCCGATCCGCAGGCTCGTCACGGCGACATGAAAAGGCTGATGGCGGCGGCCGAGCGGCGGCTGGGCGTCGAACTCGGCCAGCGCGCGCGCGCGCTTTCGATCGACGAGGATTCGGGCTTCAGCCTCGCGACCGATGCGGGACGCCCCGTCGCCTTGTTCTGGCAGGGCGATGTCGTCGCACGACTGACCAAGGGCAAGAATTTGCTGTCGCCGCGGATCGAGCTGCATCGGGCACTTGACGCACTCGCTCCCAATGATCGCCAGGCGGTGACGCGCCGGCTCCAGCTCTGGCTCGACGACCAGATTGCGCGCCATCTCGGCCCTCTCGCCGACATCGCCGCCGCCGCGCGCGATCCCGAGCAGCCCGCCGCGGTGCGCGCTTTGCTCGCCCCCCTGGCCGAGGCCGGCGGCGTGCTGGCGCGCGAGGAATTGGAGGATGTGCTGACCGCGCTCGACCGCGAACAGCGCGGCCCGGTCAACAAGCTTGGCGTGCGGATCGGAACGCTCGACATCTTCGTCCCCGCCTTGATCAAGCCCGAGCCAGCGCGCTGGCGGGTCGCCCTCGCTGCCGCGCAGGACAATGCGGTGATGCCGGCGCTGCCCTCGATCGGCGCGGTTTCGGCGCCTACGCCGCGCGACAGCGCGGCCTGCCATGCCTTCGTGATCGCCGGCTTCAGGCCGCTCGGTGCGCAGATGCTGCGCGTCGATCAGGTCGAGCGGCTCGCGCGCAACGCGCACGACACGCGATCCGGCCGCACTGCCTTCGCCCCAGACGCCGCGCTCGCCACATCGCTCGGTCTGATGCCGGCAAGCTTCGCGCAATTGATGCTCGCTCTGGGCTTCCGCACCGCCGAGCAGGGCTGGGTGTGGAAGGGAAAACGCGCCGACGATCCCCAGGCCCGAAAAAAGAAGAAGCCCGACAAGCCCCGTCCCGGCAACGCGTTCGGCGCGCTCGCCGCGTTGCGCGTTTAGCGACGGATGCGGATCGACAAATTCCTGTTCTTCGTGCGCCTGGTGAAGACGCGGAGCCTCGCGCATAAACTGGTCGAGGATCGCCATTTCCGGATCGACGGCCGCGTCGTCGAGCGCGCGCATGCCGAAGTGAAGGTCGGCAACGTTCTGACCTTCCCACTCAACGACCGCGTCCGCGTGATCCGCGTGGAGGCAATGCCCGCACGCCGCGGCCCCGCGCCCGAGGCCCAGGCCTGCTATACCGACCTCGCGCCGCTGGTTTCGTAGGCCGTGACTGTAAGTAAGAATGGCGGCTATCGGTGGAAAGCAGACAGTCAGGTTTTGGTCGCAAGCCCGCGATCGCCGCTGTCCGCCAAGGCGGTGAGCGAGACAAGTCCTCCTCTATCTTCTCCGAGAACCGGCCTCGTTCAATCCTCAGCTCCAGGGCCGGCTTCGCAGCGCCTTTGATCCGCTCCGACAAGCTCAGCCTCCGCTACGTGCGAAGTGCAGTCCGCCACCGCGCTGTCCTCCAGGCCCCCGGGGACGTCGCCGCGTCATTTGCGGCGTCGTTCCCTACGGACACTTAGTGTACCGTTCGCCTTGAGGTTGTTAGCTACCGGAACCCCATTGGCTGAGGCACGGCTAAGCGCAGGGCCACAAGTCATGAATCCCGATGGTCAGGCGATGCCTACCGACCGCTTAGGACGATGCCGCATCGCCCCGCCAACTAGGCCGAAGCCACCGAGCATCATTGCCCAGGTTGCGGGCTCTGGCGCAATCGATACCGTCAGGTGATTGTTCCTCATCGTGAAATGCGTGGTGATGAAGAAGGTATCGTTGTCACCATACCAAAATTCGCCGCCGTTTGAATACTGGGAGATATCTCCATCCCAGTCTTGGGTGTGCGAGCCAAATCCAACCATGCCCGATGACCATACGTAGTTATTCATCTGGACCGGGTACGCTCTAAACAATCCCTGGTCGTTAACCCACTGCCATCCCATAATCCCCAAGGTCTGCGGATATTGTTGGGAACCTTGCGGCGAGATGGCGCTATCAATCTCACTCGGATAGAGCCCATCCCCGGTTTCGATCCAATGGCCGTTGACAGACATGGAAGCAAAAAGAAGCGCGGCGTCCGAATGCCAGATCTGAAGCACGTCATCAGTGCGGTAGTACAGCCATGCATCACGAACATTGATATTGAATTTGTAAACTGCCACAAATTGGCTTCCCGTAAGGTCGCCGTCTTTGCCTCCAAAGAGAGACGCGCCGTCCGAGCCACCAGCGATAGTGCCGCTAAATGTGAGAGTCATAGTACTTGCCGCAGCCGGATGTGCCCACATCAGGCCAAGCGCTGTCATAGCTGTCAGTAAAAACGTCCTCATAATCCCCCCGTTTTGTGCCGATGCTAAACTTCCGAAATCCTGTCGGAGTGTGTAGTAGGCGAAGGATTGCCGCTAGTTGAAAAAATACCCCTCCGCCCGACACGAGGCCGGACGGAAGAGGTGTTTAGGCGGCGCGGACAAATTCCAACGGGCGTAGTGGCTGCCAATATGGCGTTAGGCCTGCCGCCTTTCCGCTGCTTTCTCGATAATCTTGCGAGTGAGATATTCATATACCGCTTCAGCTGGGCGACCGGCACGATGCAGACGACCGGGTCGCTTCCCAAGATCAAGCCTGGTTCGATGAACTCGTAAGCATGGAAGGCTGCAGGCACCCGAGGATCATCACCGCGAAAATGAACGACCGCAAGTGGGTCGGAAGCGGTCATTGCATCCCATCCGGCCCGCAATATCGGCTACTTGGTGGAAAGCGGTCGTTGCCGTGCTGGCTATTGCCAGCTCAGGAACTCATCAATCATACCCGTCATCGCAAGCACCACGACAGTCCCCAGACTGGCACTCATCCACGCCCAAATCCAGGCGTAAGGCCGCACATCGCTGCGAAACCAACGCCTCCAATAGGCGAGCGCAAAGACTGGCGACCATGCAATCAGCGCCAGCGCGATGAGCATCGAGAGTAATAGAGGCAGCACCCCGCCACCCTCTCATGTGATCGAAATGTCCGCAACCGGGTCGGATGCGGCCCTTCCGCAACGCGCGCCTTTGTCGCCGCTCAGGTCGATGCGTGGCACTCCTCGCGGTCCTTCGTTCAGCATCGATATTCAAAGCCCTGCGCTGCGCTTCATCTCGCCGTTTTCGGCGCTCCGTCGCTGAGGGCGAACGGCAATATGCGCCCAAATGGTGCGAGCGCGGCGAGAAGGCGCGGGTTGCGCCGAAGCGCCTCCATATCCGCGTGGCGCTTGCGTGCGTAGGCGGTCGGGATGACGGGCGCATCGTCAGGCTGCATGAAGCCGATCGCGGTTGTCCGCTCCTCGGGAGCGGCGAACGCCTTCAGCAGGGCCGCCTCGGCTTCGGCCGGCTTGCCCATGCACAAGGCAAGCTCGACGCGCTGGCTCGCATGGCCGACCTGCCCGGCGATCGACGCGGAAACGGCGGCCTCGGTATCGCGACCGAGCGCGTGCAATATGCAGGCGCGGGCCTGGTGCATGCCGCCGATCGCATCGACATTGATCTCGCCCGGCCAGCGGTGGCTGTCCGCGATGGCCGCGTCGATCTTGGCGAGAGCCTCCGCGGGTCGGTCGGCGTAGAGCAGCGCGTTCGCTTCGTTGGCATAGAGGTTGAGCGCGTTGGCGGACGAGCCGAGCGGCCAGCTCTGCGACGCCTTCTTATAGACTGCGAGCGCGTCATCCGTGCGGCCGCGAGTCATGAGCGCGTTCACCAGCTTCGGCGCGATGAACAGGAGCGGCCAGTCGCGCCGGGGGTCGACCGGCTTGTCGAACCGGGGCAGGAACTCGGCGATGAGCGTGTCGAGGTCACCCGCCGTGCGGAGGGCGGACGCATAATCCGCGCCGCGCTCGGGGTCGTCGCCGGCGAGCCAGCGCTTGCGGGCTTCGGTCAGGTACAGGGCCCATTGGTTGGACAGGTTGGGCCCCGCCCACTTTTCCAGATCCGGCCAGATCGGCTCAAAGGCACGCTCCGCGAGCAACTGGTAGGTCGCGCCGGGCTCAAGAAGGTTGGGCACGAGCGAGCGCGCACGCGTGACGTCACCCTCGGTCATCGCCTGCCGGATCGCCATTGCGGCCAGCTGGGAGCGGCTGCCGACCCCAGAGCCGGTCCAGCCGATGGCGAGCAACCGGTCGCTGAGCAGGTGCGCCCTTTTCTGGTCGCGAATGGCGTCGAGCCGCCCCAGGAGACCGCTGGTTTCGTAATCACTCGCACGGCGCACGTCTTCCGGATCAATCTCGCTGGCGCGGATGAGCGCGTCGCTCGCGAGCCCGGGATTGTTCGAATAGAGATAGATCTGGGCGGCGGTCAGCAGCGGCCCGGAATAGCCCGGCAGCAGGCGGACCGAGTCCTCGACGGCGGCGATGGCCTCGGCGTGCCGATCGAGCGCACCCAAAACGGCGGCGCGCATCAACTGGACGTAACCGCGCAGCATCGTGGGCCGCGGCAGCTTGGCAAGAGCGCGGTCGAGGACCGGCAATATGGTCTTCGGATTGCGGCCGTCGGGGCCGCTCATCGCACGCGCCAATTCGGCAAGCACGGCCTGCTCGTCGGGGCGTGCGAGCTGGTCGATCGGGGGCAGGGCGTTCGACGCCGGCCGTTGCGGCGCGTCGGCGGTCTGGTCGGGAACGGGCGTTGCCGCCGCTTTCGCATCGCCTTTTTCGGGGGCGGCAGTCGCGGTGGGCGCCGGGGCCTGCCGATCGCCCGGCGGCAGGCAGGCGTTGGGGGTGCTGGCCCAATCCACCTCGTCGGCGGCGGGAACATGCTCCCCATTGCCGACCGCCATCCTGCGCCCCGCCGGGTCGTAGGAGAGCCAGCCCATGCTGTTGTCGAAGGCAGCGACACGCGCATTGTCGCGGCGCGCGTTGGCGGCGCTTATCTCCGGCTGCTCCACGCGCGAGGTTCGGACCATGCGGACCGATCCGTCGCGCAATTCCCAGGCGCGGTAATATGTACGGCCGAACAGATGCTGGACGAAGCTGGGTTTGGACGTCCATTGTTTCGGCTGCGTCGATGCGGGCAGCCGGATCGTCGTCACATAGCAATCGAAGTCCGGCGTCTGGTAGAAAGGCACCTCGGCATCCTGATCGGCAGTGCGCACGCGGCGATCGGGCGGGCTGAAGCCGCCGCCGGGCAGAGCCAGCGATTTCGCGCCATTGCCGTCGTCCTGCCAGTCGATCGTGCCCGTGCCGCTGATCTTGAGGATGCTGGCGCCCGCCTGCTCGTCATAATGCCATTGCACGTCGTCGATCGTCTGGAAGGTGTCGCCGATCGCATGCTGGCGGAACGCGGCAAGCAGCTGCGCCGAGGTTACCGCCGAAAATTGCACATCCTGCTGCAATCCCTTGATCCCGCGCACGACGGTCGTGCTGACGATATGCGCGGGCTTGTCGAAGCCGGCGCGAGCATCGGCATCATAGAGGTTGATCTCGTCGGGAACTGCGGGGGGCTGCCAAGCGAGCCGCTCGAGCGGGCTGCCGGCGATGCTGAGCGGCAGCACGCGGGTGATGGGATAAAAAGGCTGCAGGCTCGCGCGCGCCACGGGTGGCAACGTGCCATCCAGCCAATAATTCACGCCATCGATATGGACGCGCACCAGTACGTGATCGAACAATTGCGGTATGGGCAGCCTCTGTTCGAGCCCATCGTCATTGCCCGTCGAACTGACGAGTACCGCCTCCGCATCCACCCCAAGCTGCTTCAGCAAGGCGAGCAGAAGCACCGTCTTCGCCTTGCAATCGCCATAGCGGCGCTTCCAGGTCTCGTCGGCGGTGGCGGGCTGCAGATTGCCGCCATTCAACCCGACATAGACGTAGCGAACGTCCTGCTGGACGAGCTTGAGCGCGGCCGCGGCGCGATCGAGCGGCGTGTGGTATGCGGCGGCAATCCGCTGCGCCTCGGTCATCAGCGCAGAGCCCGGAGTCAAGGTTGCCGCCTTGGCGTAAAGCGGCGCGAAGTGGCGTGAGAGGGATTCCCAATCCGCGAAATCGCTATATTGGAGGATGCGTTGCCATTGATAGCGTGGCGGCGCGTCGTTGGGCGGCGACAGTGGGGGCGGGTTGTCGAAGCGGAGATCGATCGCGCGCGCGCTCCTTTGCGCCACCGGCTCCAGGTCCGCCGTCATCTTGACGTTGGGCTGGTGTCCCTGTTCCCAGGTCAGCCCGAGATGATAGCGCCCGGGTGCGGGGCTGGGGGCGAGCAGGAGAATGCCCGATTCATGATGCAACAGGGTCGGATCGTTGCCGAAACTGGTAAGGTCGATCTCCAGTTCGTCGCCGACGCGCAGATCGGGGACGTGCAGAACGGCAGTGAGAATGCCGTCGAGCGTCGCCGCCTCCAGCTGATTCTCGCGGCGGAGGATTTCGAACGAAGCGTTCTGCAGCACGTCGATCGACTGGCCGTCGCGGTAGACCTTGATCTCGTGCACGATCGGTGCACCGGCGGCGGGATTCCACGCGATCGAGATATTACCGAGCTCCAGCGCGTTCGATTGCAGGATCTTGAAACGCGATCCGCTATATTGCGCCTGCCCCGTATCGCTGACATGCACCACCACGTCCTGGCGCCGCGCAAATATCGGCCCCGACACGTTGGCAGGTACCGGCAGCATCTCCGACGGCACGACCCAGGCGGGTGCTGGTCCGCGACGGACCTGTTGCGAATCCGCATGTGCCGCGGCCGCAAGCGAAAGGACGGCCACCAAAGCTGACAGTGCGCGCACGTTTATCCCCCCTAAGGCGGCTATTGTGGCAGATGGAAAAGCAGGTTCAATAGCGCGCGGGCCTTGGGACGTGGGCAATTGGATCGGAAGCGGAGATTGCCTCAGGCGAACGAGGAACAGGTACATGGGCGTCCGCGGCGGTTGACAATTGTACGCTTAAAGCGTACGTTATGCGGTGATTTTGGCTGTTTCTCAGATTTGGCAACGCCGCCGAATGGGTAAGCGACCCCAAGCACTAGATCATCAAGTTCGTTTCTGGTGTTTTTTTGCTTTTCCCTTCGGCGCAGGGTCGGCGACCCGGCGGGAAAGCCCCCCGGGGCGCGCTGGAGTGACGATAGCAACGCGCGGGGAAAGAAAATTTCGTGGCGTGCGGAAGAGGCGCCAGTTGACGCTCAGAACTCCGCGCCATATTCGCCGCGCGTCCCAAGGAGCATGACATGACTTACGTCGTCACCGACGCCTGCATCCGCTGCAAATATATGGACTGCGTGGAAGTGTGCCCGGTCGATTGCTTCTACGAAGGCGACAATATGCTCGTCATTAACCCCAGCGAGTGCATCGACTGCGGCGTGTGCGAGCCTGAATGCCCCGCCGAGGCGATTCTGCCCGATACCGAGGGCGGGCTGGAGAAGTGGCTGGAGCTCAACAACAGCTTCTCCGCGCAATGGCCCAATATCACCCGCAAGCGCGAGGCGCCCGCCGATGCCGACGAGTGGAAGGGCGTGGCGGATAAATATGAGAATCACTTCTCGCCCGAGCCGGGTCAGGGCGACTGATCTTTAGTCTTCGTATCGCTTCCGTATCGGCGTGACCAAAGGCGCCGGCGCGTTAACCAGACCGGGCCTTTTACGGAAAGCTGGCATAACGGTTGTAATTCTGTTACAAGCGCCGACAAGAAGTGAGCGCCATGCGGGCGTTTCACATAGGAAACATTTCCGACCGCCCTTGCTGCCACCAGGCCGTTCCCCTGAACGGACTTGATGGAGCCCTGCGGTCCGCTTGAGCAGAAAGGTCTCTCTAAATGGCTGCAAAGGCGCTGAGCTTCGTTGTCGGCGATTATGTCGTTTATCCCAAGCATGGTGTCGGCCGCGTGGTCGAACTCCAGAGCCAGGAAATCGCGGGTGCGAAACTCGAGCTGTACGTGCTCCGTTTCGAGAAAGAGCGCATGACGCTGCGCGTCCCGACCAACAAGGCCGAGAGCGTGGGCATGCGCAAGCTGTCGTCCAACGCACAGATGTCGGACGCGCTCGCCACGCTCAAGGGCAAGCCCAAGGTCAAGCGCACCATGTGGTCGCG
>Ga0207639_10002420_pt1 | contig 12535 bp, 11 predicted proteins | sample KBSCornC32_FD_184299 | JGI IMG/M metagenome (GOLD analysis project Ga0207639, IMG submission 184299) | Corn rhizosphere microbial communities from Kellogg Biological Station, Michigan, USA - KBS Corn C3-2 (SPAdes) (version 2) | ecosystem: Host-associated > Plants > Roots > Rhizosphere > Soil ...
CTCCAAAAAAACGGTGAGGGAGTTAGGCACGGCAAAGGCGTGGCCAACGACTAGCATGTGCCGGCATTTCGACCAAGCAGATGCGCCCTGCAACGGGGCCGTCGGAGCCGTTTGTGAGCGTGGTTCTTAACAGCCCCGAATGGTCGGCTTGCCAACTCCCGGCGACGCAAGTTAACGTTCCGTTGCTGGCGTCATTGCTCCCCAAGCGGCGGTGGCGGCGCCAGGCCCATGGTCAGAAGGAGCATCTATGCGAAGCCAAAAGGCGGTTGCATGGTGGCGGGCGGCGACCTGGACAGCAGTTTGTCTTGTGTCGATGGGCCTCGTCCTCTCGATTGTAGCGGCGGGTTAAGACCCGCCATCTGATCCGGGCAGAAGCCCGCTTGAAATTGGTCCCGAACGGGACATGAGTTGGGAGGGCGCCGAGTACTGCGGCGCCCTCCGACATTTTTGGAGGACGGCGCGCGCCGGTTCGGGGCAGATCGTGAAGCTGGTCATCGCCAACAAGAATTATTCGAGCTGGTCGCTGCGGCCCTGGCTGGTGACGGCCCATTTCGGGCTGCCCGTCGAAGAGGAGCAGGTGCTGCTCTCGGGCGAGGGCTGGAAGGAAAAGCTCTATGCCGTATCGCCGACCGGCCGCGTGCCGCTGCTGATCGACGGCGAGCTCCGCATCCCCGAGTCGATCGCCATCATCGAATACCTGGCCGAGCGGTTTCCCGAGAAGGCGATCTGGCCGCGTGACGCATCGCAGCGGGCCCGGGCCCGCGCCGCGTCCGCCGAGATGCATGCGAGCTTCATGGGCCTCCGCAACGAAGCGCCGATGAACCTCCGCGCGTCGCATCCCGGCCGCGTCCCCCTCGATGCGGTCGCCGGCGATCTTAAGCGGATGGAGCAGCTTTGGGGCGAACTCCTCGATGCGTCGGGCGGGCCCTATCTCTTCGGCGCTTTCACCGCCGCCGATGCGATGTTCGCGCCCCTCGCCACGCGGCTCAGAACCTACGAGCTGCCGATTTCGGACACCGCGTCCCGCTACGTCGACGCCATCTATGCCCTCCCGGCTTTCCAGCGCTGGCTGAAGGCGGCGCTGCTCGAGCCGTGGATCGTCGAAGACGACGAGATCGACGTCATCCAGGCCCGCCGCGCATGATCCACATGATCAAGCTTTGCGTCGGGGTGGCGACGCTCGAGGAGCTCGAAAGCTACCGCGACGAGCGCGCCCATTGGTGGGGCGCCGACTACGGCGAAGACGTCCACATCCATCGCACCCGCACGCGGCCCAGGCGCGCCGAGGAGATGGAGGATGGGCAGGCCTCGATCTACTGGGTGATTTCGGGCGTCATCCGCTGCCGCCAGCCGATCCTCAAGCTGGCCGAGGCGATCGACGACCAGGGTCTCGCGTGCTGCGACATCGTCATGGCGCCCGACATGGTGCGCGTCGTGCCGCGGCCGAAATCGCCGTTCCAGGGCTGGCGCTACCTCGATCCCAAGGATGCGCCGCCCGATCTCGACCCGGCCGCCGCAGGGCAGGGCGCCGAGATCATCGCCGAGGAACTGGCCCGCCTCGGCCTCATCTAGAGCGCCGAAATTGATAGGAGAGAGCGCAACTTGAGCCCTGCCGCTGCCGTTCATGGGCAACGGAGGTACTATGCCGCGCTTTTTCTTCAACATCCGGCACGGCCAGAACATTCAGCCCGACCTCGAGGGGACGGAGCTCGACAGCCTTCATCGCGCGCGCATCGAGGCGATTACCACGCTGAGCGAGATCGCCCGCGAGGAGTTTCCGCTCGACGGCGACCATCAGGACCTCGCGATCGAGCTGCTCGATGAACAGGGGGGGCGATTGCTCACGGCGAGCATCAGCTTCAATGTCGATCGAGCGGCGCTGCTGGATCGAAATCCTCCCGCTCGCGAAGATGAAGATAGGTAGGGTCGAATTCGGCCATGTCGCTGAGGCGGGGCCAGTCGAGAATGGCGAGGCGGCGCCCGTCGAACGCGATGAGGCCCTGTTCCCTCAGCTCCTGCAATGAGCGGTTGGTGTGGACCAGCGACAGGCCGAGGGCATCGCTGAGCTGTTCCTGCGTCAGGGGTACCGGGCACGAGTTCCCGTCCGACAATCCAACCGTCGCCGACCGGACGAAGAGCTCGCACATGAGGTGGGCCAGGTGCTTGATCGCCGGCTGCCGTCCCATCATCAGGATCCACGTCCGGAAGGTCGCTGCATCGATCAGCGAGTCGCGCCAGAGCAGGTCGCCGATTTCCGGCCTGCTGTGAACGAGATCGCGCATCGTTTCGTGTGCGATGAAGGCCACTCTGCAGCGCGTGGTGGCGACCAGCGAGTGGTCCATGTGCTTGAGATGGAGGCTCTGCAGGTCCGGAATGTCGCCCGCCACGTTGAACGCCAGGATCTGCCGGCCGCCATCGGCGACGAGCTTCTGGCGATGCATCCATCCCTCGATCAGCAGGCAGCAGCTGTCGGTCGGCGCGCCATCGGTCGCTGCCTCCTCGTCCCGCGCCAGCTCGGCGTGACGCATCGGCAGCTCCGCCAGCGCCGCCGCCGTTTCGTCGCTGACGTCGCCAATGCTGCGCAGCTTGCGCACGAGGGCATCGGACAGGGGCATGAGAGTGCTCTCTTCAGGGGGCCAGATCGTGCAGTCGAGCAAACCACAACGTCCCGGCCTCAAGATTGTTTCCAGCCGACTGCCACCAGCTGTCATCGCAGTGCCGCCCGAGTGTTGCAGGCTGGCCCTTGAACCGGGCGAGGGAATTGGCTCAGACTCGCCGGTGATTTGGGGTGGAATCGCCAGGCGTGAATCGCACCGGTACGCACGTCATCGTGGTCGGGAACGAGAAGGGCGGCTCAGGCAAGTCGACCACCGCGTTCCATTTGGCGATTTATCTGCTCTACCAAGGCTATAAGGTTGCCTCGATCGACGTCGACAGCCGCCAGCAGACGCTGACCAATTACGTCCGGAACCGCCGTGACTGGTCGCAATCGCGTGGCCTAAGGCTGCCGCACACGACCCATTACCACCTGCCTTTGGCGCGCGGCGATTCGATCAAGGAGAACCAGCGGCTCGAATTCGACCTCTTCCGCCAGGCGGTGACCGAGATCGAAGGCGAGGCCGATTTCCTGGTCGTCGACACGCCCGGCTTCGATACCCACCTGACGCGGCTCTCGCACTCGCTCGCCGACACGCTGGTGACGCCCGTCAACGACAGCCTCATCGACCTCGACGTGCTGGCGCATATCGACCCCGTGACCAACGAACCGCACGAGCTCAGCCATTATTCGCGCCTCGTGCAGCGCGCCCGCACCGAGCGGCTCTCGATCGACGGCCAGACCATCGACTGGGTGCTGGTCCGCAACCGCATCTCGATGCTCTCTTCGCGCTCGATGCGCATGGTGCAGGGCAGCCTCGAGAAGATCGCCCTGCGCCTCGGCAGCCGCCTCGCCGATGGCATCGCCGAGCGCGTCATCTTCCGCTCGCTCTTCCCCACCGGCATGACGGTCTTCGATCCGCTAGACGCCGACCTGCTGGGTGGCCTGCCGTCGATGTCCCATATCTCGGCGCGCCAGGAATACCGAAACCTCGTCGATGCGCTGCATCTCCCCGTCAATGAGAAGGCCGACGCCCGCCGCGCGGCGCTTGCCGCCTGGTCGGAAAGCGAGGCGGTGCCGATGCCGTTCGAGCACCTCGCGTCGGGTAGCTGATCGGCCCTTCGGCTGATCGATCAGCATCGGCAAAAATACCGATCAGATTCAGGTTCGGGAAAGGGTTGCGGGTCTAGCCTCCGCGCACAATCGACATCCTCGCGGCCCATGCACTTCGATCCCAACGCCACGTTGACCGCGATCTGCACGATTATCGCCGTGCTGGGATGCCAATTCCTGTTCTTCTGGCTACGCGACCGGCGTTCGCCATGGCTCGCCTGGTATGCTGCCTCGTGCCTCTTCGGCACGGCCGTGGTGATGCTCTACCTCATCCCGAACAAGGGCCACGAGTTCCTGCTGCTCGGCACCGGCAACGCCGCCCGCATCCTCGCTTTCGCGTTCCTCTGGCATGGCGCGCGCGAATTCGCCGGCCGCAAGCCCGAGCAGCTCGTCGTCGTCTTCGCCATTGCGCTTTGGATGGCGCTCTGCAGCATCCCCGCCTTCCTCGACAACATGCCGGCGCGCATCATCGGGGCCTCGCTCTTCATCTCGACGTTCTGCGTGCTGGGCGCCTATGAGCTCTGGCGCAATCGCGCCGAGGCGCTGCCGTCGCAGATGCCTGCGGCAATCACCTATCTCAGCTTCGCCGTGTTTGCGGCGCTGCGCATCCCGCTGGTCAACATTGCGCCGTTCCCGGTCGGCGCGCTGCCGATCGAAGGCGAGTGGGTCGCCGCGTTCGGGCTCGTGGTGTTCATCCACGCCACCTTCCTCGTGACCTTCGTCCTGAGCATGACCCGCGAGCGCGCCGAGCTGGCGCAGCGCCAGTTCGCTCTCATCGATCCGCTGACCACGCTCCTCAACCGCCGCGCCTTCGTCGACCAGGCCGGCCCGAACAGCCGCTGGCGGCGTACGCTGCGCGAGCCGCTGGCCGTGCTCATGCTTGACCTCGACCACTTCAAGTCGATCAACGACCGCTATGGCCACGAGGCCGGCGACCTGATGCTGCAGCATTTTGCGGCGGTCGCCCGCAGCACCACGCGTCCCACCGATCGGCTCTATCGCATGGGCGGCGAGGAATTCTGCTTCGTGCTGCCCAACACCGGCATCGCCGAGGCGCGGATCGCCGCCGAGCGCATCCGTGGCGCCTTCGAAGCGAGCCAGATCGTCGTGAGCGGCCAAGTCATCAAGGCGACGGTCTCGATCGGCGTCGCGGCCGCCGAGCACGCGAGCTTCGACCTCGAACTGCTGCTCGCCGCCGGCGATGCGGCCCTCTACGAAGCAAAGGCGCGCGCCCGCAACCAGACCGTCGTCGCCGACGCCGCGACCCTCGGCTACGCCGACGCGATCGCCCGCACGGCGGCCTGAGCGTAGTCGCCGCGCGGCCGCAAGCCGGCATTGCCCCCATTCCATTGAGCTGAGAAGCTGCGTTCGGGCGAAAGGGCAGCAGCATGCCGAAGCATGACCTCGACATTCTCCGCGGGCTTGAAGAAGAGCTGCACCAGCCGTCCGTCCGCCAGTCGCCTCAGACTGTCGAGCGGTTGCTCGCGGATGGCTATGTGGAATTCGGACGGTCCGGGCGCGTCTATGACAAGGCGGAGGTGATGCGGCACCTCGCGGCGGAGGACGCGGGCCCCGTGGCCACCGTCATGGCCAGCGAGTTTGCGCTAAAATCGCTGGCGGAGGATGTCGTGCTGCTGACGTATCGAAGCGTCAGGGGAGGGGCCGACGGGGAGGAGCTCCACGCGTTGCGCACCTCCATCTGGACGTTCCGCGACGGGCGCTGGCAGATGCTCTTCCACCAGGGCACGCCGACCAGCAGCAAACCCTGAAGCGCAGCCACACGCCGTGACGGCGAGACCGTCCTGAGTCGGGATGCGCCGCTCAGCGCGGCAGGATCATCCGCACGGCGCGGGTGCCGTTGGGCGAGAAGACGTCGATGTCGATCTCGACCTGCGGCAGCACCATGCGGCGGGTGCGGGCCGAGAGCACCAGCACCGCGCCCAGCAGGTCGGCGACCCCATGACGCTGCAGCTTGACGCCACCCGCCATGGCGTTGACGGCCTTGCGGCGCGACGGCCGCCGCTCGGTATTGAGATCTGACTGGCCGGCAAAGTCCGCCAGCTCGGACAGGCTAGAAGTCTCGCTCATTTGGGCTACTCCATACAAACGCGCCAAATTCGCTTCCCTGTAGCGGCTTCCCCGGCGTTACTCGCCGGCGTCCCGCCGATTTTCGGCTGCCTTTAGCTTTGCATCGCCAGGCAGCTCATCTTGGCTTTCTTCAACTGGTTGCACATGCTCGAGGCCTCGTCCTTGTCGCCGAAGCCGACGAAGCGGGCACGGTAGAAAGTCTGCCCGTTCTTGTCGAAGCGCTCGACGTAAGGACGCATGTCATTGAGCGTCGCGATCTTCTTGCTGGCCGAGTCGAGGAGGCTGTTGGCGCCATCCTGCGTCGGCGCGGCGCCGATCTGGACGATCCAGCTGCCATCCGGGACGGCCGGCGCGCTCGCCGGCACATCGGCGGCCGGCGAGGGCTGCACGTCGGCGACCGTCTTGATGCCGGGCTTGTTGCCCAAAACTTCGGACTCGACCGCGAGGGCGGCCTCGGCGACCTGGCGGCTGTGGATCGAGCCGGAGGTCATGAGGTCGAACGGCTCGTTCTTGTCGCCGATGCCCACCGGCGGCACGAGCGGCGCCGAGGCGCGGGTCCTGCCGAGCTGCGAGGGCGGGGCGCCGAGCAGCATGTTGTTGAGCGACTGGCCGACGACGTCGGGCTTGGCGCCGGGCTTTCCGGCATCGTTCGAGATCGCCGACAGCGCCTGGACCGCGGGCTTCACGCCGATGTCCATCGGCGTCGTCACCGAGCCGTCGTCGGTTGCGGTGTCGAGCGAGGCCACTTGCGGGGCATCGTCAGACCGCACGGCCGGCTCCGGCGCATAGGCGACGGGCTCGGGCATCGGCTGCTGGTCGGCACGGAAGTTCGGCACCGGCATCGGCTTGACCGACGGGTTGGCGCTCGCCGTTGCGGTATCGCCCGCGTCGGCGCTCGCCAGCATGATGTCGGGCTTCACTTCGTGGCGGCCCGGGATCTGAATCACGGCCGAGGCCATGTACTGGCCCTGCCGCGCCTTGGGCAGATACTTCTGCACCAGCGAACGGACGGCGGCGTCGCGCTGGCCGCCGGTGTTGTAGCCAAAGCCGATGACGACGAGGTGCCGGTTATCGGCGCGGCTCGCGGTCATGAGGTTATAGCCGGCGGCGTTGATGTAGCCGGTCTTGAGGCCGTCGACGCCCATGAAGCCGAGCACATAGTCGTGATTGCCGTAAACGCGGCGGCCATACTGGAATTTTCGCGTCTGGAAATAGTCATAGTACTGCGGGAAATGCTGGTAGACGGCCGTGGCGAGGATCGCCTGGTCGCGCACGGTCGTCCGCTGCCGCGGGTCCGGCAGGCCCGACGCGTTGACATAGGTAGTGTGGCTCATGCCGAGAGCGCGGGCCGTGGCGGTCATGCGGCGGGCGAATGCCGGCTCGCTGCCGGAGATATTCTCGCCGATTGTGCGCGCCATGTCGTTGGCCGAGATCGTGACGATCGCCTTGATGGCATCGTCGACGCGGATCTTCGAGCCGGCGCGGAGGCCGAGCTTGGTCGGCGAGGCAGCGGCCGCATAGGGCGAGACGGTGAGGAGGGAATTGAGCTTGAGGCGGCCGGCGCTCAGTTCCTGGAACAGGATATAGAGCGTCATCACCTTGGTGATCGAGGCGGGATAGCGCGGATCGTCGGCGGCCTGCTGGTAGAGTGTCTGGCCGGTCTTGGCGTCGACGACGATCGCCGCCGGGCGGCGCAGGTTCTCCATGCCGCCCCAGCGCGACTGCCGGGCATCGGCAACGCTCGGAATGAGGAGGGTAATCGCGACAAGGATCGCCGTGAGCACGCACCGCACGATGGTATGCGCGCCAAAATCAAGTCGTTGGGAAGCCAACCCGTACTCCAACCGTCTATCGGGCGCCGCTGACGCCCGTACGCGAACACAAACGGGTCAATGACAAAGCTTCCCCACGAGCCTAGGCGTCATCGTCCCTTCAAGGACGCTAGCCGAGGCCCCTTACCATTCCGTAAAATGCGATACGAATTGAGGTCGGCTGATGCGCGGCGGTTTCACGGCGGAAGCGTGACGATGGCTCAGCGGGCGGCGCCAGTGACCCTCGCCAACCGGCTAGGTGCCGTTAATGCCTCTTAACAGCGGCTCACTTTTGCCTACATAATGCGGGCACTATGCTGCTTCGTTCTGCCTCGTCCAGGTCGTCGGCGATGACCAATCCTTCCGACAAGCGCGACGCCGAGACTGACGCCGTCGCCGCGCCGGCCGTGGAGGTATGGATGGCGGATGGCGATGACGAGGAAGGCGGTCGCGGCTCGGACGGCTCGACCAAATTCGACACCGGAACGATTACCAGGACCCGGCCCAAGACCAAGCGGCCGAGCCTCTACCGCGTCCTGCTGCTCAACGACGACTACACACCAATGGAGTTCGTCGTCCTCGTGCTCCAGGACGTGTTCAACAAATCGCGCGAAGAAGCCATGCGCATCATGCTGCACGTCCACAATCAGGGGGTGGGGGAGTGCGGCGTCTATCCGTTCGAAGTGGCCGAAACCAAGGTCACGCGCGTTATGGATACAGCAAGGAAGAACCAGCATCCGCTGCAATGCGTGATGGAAAAGGAATAGGATTTAACGATGCCCTCATTTTCCCGCGGACTGGAAAAGGCGCTCCATCAGGCGATGAACCTCGCCCGGGAGCGTGCGCATGAGTTCGCGACCCTCGAGCATCTCCTGCTGGCCCTGACCGACGACCGCGACACGATCGCCGTGCTCACCGGCTGCGACGTCGATATCGAGGCGCTGAAAAGCGACCTCGAGGACTTCATAAATGAGGAGCTCGACAGCCTCGTCGTGCCCAACGGCCAGGACGCGCGCCCGACGGCGGCCTTCCAGCGCGTCATCCAGCGCGCCGTGATCCACGTCCAGTCCTCGGGCCGCGAGGAAGTGACCGGCGCCAACGTGCTCGTCGCGATCTTTGCCGAGCGCGAGAGCCACGCCGCCTATTTCCTCGAGCAGCAGGACATGAGCCGGCTCGACGCGGTCAATTTCATCTCGCACGGCATCACCAAGTCAGGCCCCAACGAGGATCGCCGCGTGCGGGGCGCCGAAGAGGGCGGCCCGGGCGCCGGACGCAACGAGGACCACGAGCACGCCCCCTCGGGCAAGAACTCGGCGCTTGCCGATTTCTGTATCGACCTCAACGACAAGGCGCGGAAGGGCAAGATCGATCCCCTGATCGGGCGCGACAACGAGCTGCGGCGGACCATCCAGATCCTCTGCCGCCGGTCGAAGAACAACCCGCTCTATGTGGGCGACGCCGGCGTCGGCAAGACCGCGATCGCCGAGGGCCTTGCCCGCAAGATCGTCGAGGGCGAGGTGCCCGAGGTCCTCAAGGACTCGACCATCTACGCGCTCGACATGGGCGCGCTGCTCGCCGGCACGCGCTATCGCGGCGACTTCGAGGAGCGGCTCAAGGCCGTCATGAAGGAGCTCGAGAAGCACCGCGACGCGATCCTCTTCATCGACGAGATCCACACGGTGATCGGCGCTGGCGCCACTTCAGGTGGCGCGCTCGATGCCTCGAACCTGCTGAAGCCGGCGCTCGCCTCGGGCGGCATCCGCTGCATCGGCTCGACGACCTACAAGGAATACCGCCAGTTCTTCGAGAAGGACCGGGCCCTGGTCCGCCGCTTCCAGAAGATCGACGTCGCCGAGCCGACGGTGCCCGACGCGATCGAGATCATGAAGGGTCTGCGGCCGTACTTCGAGGACTACCACAAGCTCAAGTACACCGACGAGGCGCTGACCGCCGCCGTCGAGCTTTCGGCCCGCTACATCAGCGACCGCAAGCTGCCCGACAAGGCGATCGACGTGATCGACGAGACGGGCGCAAGCCAGATGCTGGTGACCGAGGATCTGCGCAAGAAGATCATCGACGTGCCCGAAATCGAGGCGACGATCGCCACCATGGCGCGCATCCCGCCAAAATCGGTGTCGAAGTCCGACACCGAGCTCCTGGCCGGCCTCGAGCAGAACCTCAAGACCGTGGTCTTCGGTCAGGATCAGGCCATCCACGCGCTTGCTTCCGCCATCAAGCTGGCGCGGGCAGGCCTGCGTGAGCCGGAAAAGCCGATCGGTAGCTATTTGTTTACCGGTCCGACCGGCGTCGGCAAGACCGAGGTGGCGAAGCAACTCGCCGATACGCTCGGCGTCGAGATGCTGCGCTTCGACATGTCCGAGTACATGGAGCGGCACACCGTCTCGCGGCTGATCGGCGCCCCTCCGGGCTATGTCGGCTTCGACCAGGGCGGCCTCCTGACCGACGGCGTCGACCAGCATCCGCACTGCGTGGTGCTGCTCGACGAAATCGAGAAGGCGCATCCCGACCTGTTCAACATCCTGTTGCAGGTCATGGACCACGGCAAGCTGACCGACCACAACGGCAAGTCGGTCGACTTCCGCAACGTCATCCTGATCATGACCTCGAACGTCGGGGCCATGGAGCTGCAGAAGTCGCCAATCGGTTTTGGCCGCAAGCGCGAGCAGGGCGACGACGAGGAAGCGATCAACCGGATGTTCACGCCGGAGTTCCGCAACCGGCTCGACGCGATCATCTCGTTTGCCCCGCTGCCGCCGGCAATCGTCCGGCAGGTGGTCGAGAAGTTCGTGCTGCAGCTCGAAGGCCAGCTGGCCGAGCGTGGCGTGACCATCGAGCTGACGCCGGAGGCCGCCGAGTGGCTGGCGGTCCGCGGCTACGACGAGCGGATGGGCGCGCGGCCGCTGGCTCGGGTCATCCAGGAGTACGTCAAGAAGCCGCTGGCCGATCAGGTGCTGTTCGGCGAGCTGGTGAATGGCGGCTCGGTGACGGTGGCGGTGGTCGGCATCGGCCCCGACGCCAAGCTCGAGCTGATCGCGGTCCCGCCGCGTCCGGCGCGCCCCAAGGCCATCCCCGGCCCGAAGTCGAGTGCCGCTTCAAGCGCCGCCAAGAAGGCGCCGAAGGCCGAAGAGAAGAGCTGAGCGGAGGGCGAGCAGCAAAAGTGGGTTTCCACTTTTGCGGTTCGCGAGCCCGACCACTAGACGCCATTCGCCTGGACTTGCTTGACGAAGCTGCGACGTAAGATTGAAAAAGGGCCGGGAGCGATCCCGGCCTTTTTGTCGAAGCCGCGTGCGTTGCGCTTCCGGTGCCTAGCTCGATCCCGCTACTTTTTTGCCGACGAGGTCATGGGCCACCCTGAAGGCCACTTCGATCGCATCCTCGTAATGGACGAGTGGGGGCTCAACGCCATTGGCGGCAAGCAGTGCGTGGACGGGGGCGCTGGCGCCCGAGATCAAGACCACTCCGCCGGCACGGCGGGCGTTGCGCGCGACCGTCGCGACCGCATTGGCAGCGGTGGAATCGATAAATGGCACCGCGGCAAAGTCGAGCACCAACGCGCGGTGTCGGTCGGCGATGCGGTCGAGTACCGAGCCCACCGTAGAGGTCGCGCCGAAGAAGAACGCACCGGTAATGCGATAGACTGCGACATCCGGGTCAGTGGCCATTGCCGGATCGTAGGGACGCCGGGGATCGGGGGCGTCGGCCTTGTCGTCCTCGACAGGCGGCAGGTGCTCCTCGATCTCGGCTGCCTGGGCCATGCGGTGGATGAAGAGTAGCGCGCCGAGGCTGAAGCCGACGACAATGGCCACTGAAAGGCCAACAAACACGGTAAGGCCGAACGTCGCCAGCAAGACCACCGCATCGCCTCGCGAAGAGCGAAGCAGCGTGGCGAACTCCGCCTTGTCGGCCATCGTCCAGCAGACGACGACCAGCACACCCGCCAGGCCCGCCAGTGGGATGTAGCTGGCCAGCGGTGCCGCGATCAGCATGAAGAGGACGACGAAGACCGCGTGTGCCATCCCGGCAATTGGACTCGTCGCTCCAGATCGGACGTTGGTCGCAGTGCGGGCCACCGTGCCGGTTGCACAAATGCCGCCGAAGATCGGCGCTGCGATGTTGGCGAGACCTTGTGCGACTAGCTCCATGTTGGAGCGGTGCCGCCGGCCCGTCATCCCGTCGGCAACCATGGCCGAGAGCAGCGACTCGATGGCGCCGAGCATCGTGAAAGATAGCGCGTTGGGCAGAACTTCGATCGCCTTGCCCCAGGACAAGGGTGGCAAAGCGGGCAGCGGCAGAGTGCTGGGAATGCCGCCGAACCGCGTACCGATTGTCTCCACCGGCAGATTGAGCAGCCTCACCACGAGCGCGCTCGCGACAACGCCGATCAGGATGCTCGGCCATTGCGGGCGATACCGTCGGAGGAGGGCAATGATGGTGACCGTCAGCACGGCAACGGCCAGCGCGGCGATGTTGAGGGTGGCGCGGGCCCCCCACAGGGCCGCAAGCTTGGGCAGGAAGTCGGCGGGCTCCTTGCCTGCGAGCGTGAGGCCGAAGATATCGGAAATCTGGCCCGCGAAAAGCGTGAGCGCGATGCCGGCGATGAACCCCACCGTGACGGGGTAGGGGATGAACTTCACGTAACTGCCCAGCCGCAGCAGTCCGATCGCCAGCAGGAAGACACCGGCCATCATCGTTGCGAGGAAGAGCCCATCAAGGCCGTGCTGAGCGACGGTGCCGGCAACGATGACGGTAAAGGCCGCCGCCGGGCCACCGATCTGGAAGCGGCTCCCGCCCAGAGCCGAGATGATGAAGCCGCCAACCGCAGCGGTGAACAGCCCTCGCTCCGGCGTTGTGCCCGAGGCAATGGCGATCGCCATGGAAAGGGGCAGCGCAACGATCGCCACGGTCA
>Ga0207639_10002421_pt1 | contig 12533 bp, 8 predicted proteins | sample KBSCornC32_FD_184299 | JGI IMG/M metagenome (GOLD analysis project Ga0207639, IMG submission 184299) | Corn rhizosphere microbial communities from Kellogg Biological Station, Michigan, USA - KBS Corn C3-2 (SPAdes) (version 2) | ecosystem: Host-associated > Plants > Roots > Rhizosphere > Soil ...
CCGGGGGAGCGTGGCAGTGGCGGGGGATTGAGGTTGGGGCGGCATTCGCTGGAATGGACGACTTGGGTAGAGGACATTCTAAATCCTCTCCCGGAGGGGACCGTTTGCGCAGCAAATGGTGGAGGGGTGTCCGCCCTCCCGATGGGGTGATACCCCTCCACCACTGACCTGCGGTCAGCGGTCCCCCTCCCCTTGCCGGGGAGGATTTTTGACGGTCGCAACATGTTGCTTATGTGTGGTCGAAGTTGTCCTGCGCCTGTCACTGTGGACGAACCAAAACCCCCTCACATCCGCACTTCGCGCCACTCCCCCGGCGCCAGTCCGTCGATCGTCCAGTCGCCGATGCGCCACCGCACCAGCCGCAGCGTGGGATGGCCGATGGCCGCGGTCATCCGCCGCACCTGGCGGTTGCGGCCTTCGCGGATCGTCAGGCTGATCCAGCAGTCGGCCACGGTCTTGCGAAAGCGCACCGGCGGGTCGCGCGGCCAGAGGGCGGGGTCGGCGATGCGGCCCGCCTCCGCCGGGCGGGTGAGGCCATCCTTGAGCCGGATGCCCCGGCGCAGCGGATCGAGGCCGGCATCGCCCACATCGCCTTCCACCTGCACCAGATAGGTCTTGGGCAACTTATATTTCGGATCGGCGATCCGTGCCTGCAGGCGCCCGTCGTCGGTGAGCAGCAGCAGCCCTTCGCTGTCGAGGTCGAGCCGGCCCGCAGGATAGACGCCCGGCACGGCGACGAAATCCGACAGCGTGGCCCGCGCGGGGCCGCTTCCGTCATCCGTGAACTGGCACAGAACGCCATAGGGTTTGTTGAACAGGATCAGGCGCGACATGATCCTGTCCCTAACCACAATGCCGGGCCATCTTGCCAGTCTTTCGGCATTTCTCCTCATGGTTATTGAGTTGGTAACGCTCTTCAGGGTAGCGGGTGAAAGCCAGATTTTTTGTGAGGGATCGGCGAGAGGAGACTGACAGGGCAAAGCCACCTTCGCAGGACGCCTCCGCCCATGCATGACGACATATTGAAGCTTGCGCTCGACCTGTCCCGCACCACCGGCGAAAAGATCGGCTCCATCGACAAGATCATGGTCAAGACGCAGATACTGGCGATGAACGCCCGGCTGGAGGCCGCGCGCGCGGGCGGCGCCGGCAGGAGCTTCGCCGTCGTGGCGCAGGAAATGGGTCAGGTCACCGACGAGGTGAGCGCGCTCTCCAAGGACCTGCACAGCGCCATCGCCGCGAACGCCGCGCGGATCGAGGCGGCGGGACGGCAGATGACCCTGGATTTCCGGGGCAAGCGCTTCGCCGATATGGCGCGCAACGCGGTCGAGATCATCGACCGCAACCTGTATGAACGCAGTTGCGACGTGCGCTGGTGGGCGACCGACAGCGCGGTGGTGGACGCGGCGCAGGCGCCCTCCCCGCAGGCGCACGCCCATGCCTCCGACCGGCTGGCGACGATCCTGCGCTCCTATACCGTCTATCTAGACCTGTGGATCGCCGACCGGCAGGGGCGGGTCGTCGCGACCGGGCGGCCGGATCGCTACCCCGGCCTCGTCGGGCGCGACGTGTCGTCCAGCGGCTGGTTCCGCGAGGGGCTGGCGACCCGGTCGGGCGATGATTTCGCGGTGTGCGATATCGAACGGAACGCGGCGCTGGGCGGCGCATCGGTCGCGACCTATGCGACGGCGATCCGCGCGGACGGGCAGGAGACGGGCGCACCCGTGGGCGTGCTGGGCATCTTCTTCGACTGGGAACCGCAGGCGTCCGCGATCGTGCGCGGCGTGCCGCTGAGCGAGGAGGAAGCGCGCACGACGCGGGTGATGCTGCTCAATGCCGAGCATCGCGTGATCGCCTCCTCCACCGACCATGTCGACGGGGAAGCCTATCCGCTCCAGCCGGAGAGCGCCTGCGGCTTTTACGAGAAGGGCCGGACGCTCGTCTCCTACGCGGTGACGCCGGGCTATGAGACGTACCGGGGGCTGGGCTGGTACGGTTGTATCGAGAGCCGGATCGCGGGGTGAGCCTGGGTGAGGAACGATTCGTTAACCATGTTCGCGATAGCATCGCGGCCATGGACAACGCGCCCCTCACCGATCGCATGACGCTCACCATCGAACTGGCCGATGGCTCCACCCTGCCGGTGACGCTGCACCCGGACTGCATCGGCTTCATCGGCCATTATGCGCGTGTGCCCGCGTTCGGCGCGCGCGGCACGATGATGAAATTCCACCTGCTGCCGGCACGATAACGGCTGTGGCGGCCTGACGCTTTTCACGAGGGCCTGAATCGCTCTATGGGCGGTCATGACCGACGCCGCATCCCCTCCCCGTTTCGCCTTTTCCATCCACGCCCGCTCCGGCAAGGGCCGCGCCGGCGCCATCGCCATGCGGCGTGGGGAGATCAGGACGCCGGCGTTCATGCCGGTGGGCACCGCCGCCACGGTGAAGGCGATGCGCCCCGCCGAAGTCCGCGCGAGCGGCGCCGACATCATCCTGGGCAACACCTATCACCTCATGCTGCGCCCCGGCGCGGAGCGGATGGCGCGGCTGGGCGGACTGCATGCCTTCATGGGCTGGGACCGGCCGATCCTGACCGATTCGGGCGGCTATCAGGTGATGAGCCTGTCCGCCCTCACGAAGATGAGCGAGCAGGGCGTCGCCTTCGCCAGCCATATCGACGGGTCGCGGCACATGCTGACCCCGGAGCGGTCGATGGAGATCCAGCGGCTGCTCGGCTCCGACATCGTCATGGCCTTCGACGAATGCACCAAGAATGGCGCGGATCATGATGCCGCCGCCCGGTCGATGGAGAGGTCGATGCGCTGGGCGAGGCGGTCGCGCGACGGATTCGATTCGGGCGAGGACCATGCGGGCCGCGCCGCGCTGTTCGGCATCCAGCAGGGATCGCTCTTTCCCGACCTGCGCAAGGCGTCGTCGGATGCGCTGATCGACATAGGGTTCGACGGCTATGCGGTGGGCGGTCTGGCGGTGGGCGAGGGGCAGGAGGCGATGTTCGCCTGCCTCGACCATTGCGTCGATCCCCTCCCCGCCGACGCCCCGCGCTATCTGATGGGCGTGGGCAAGCCGGACGATATCGTCGGCGCGGTGGAGCGCGGCATCGACATGTTCGATTGCGTGCTGCCGACACGATCGGGCCGCAACGGACAGGCGTTCACATGGGACGGGCCGGTCAACATCCGCAACGCGAAACATGCCGAGGATCTGGGACCGCTCAGCGCCGATTGCGGCTGCCCGGTCTGCGCCACATCGTCACGCGCCTATCTCCACCATCTCGTCAAATCCGGGGAGATGCTGGGCGCGATGCTGATGACGCAGCATAATCTGCATTTCTATCAGGAGATGATGCAGGGGCTGCGCGATGCGATTGCGGAGGACCGGCTGGCGGTGTTCGCGGATGGATTCCGGGCGCGCTATTTCGCGCGGGGCGGTTAGGCGCAGTCAGCTTTGCGGCACAGCGCCGCATGCGCCTCCCTATCCGCCACCGCCACCGGCATGCCGCACGGCTTGCACATCACATGATCGCCCGGCGCCAGCCCATGCGTCACCGCCACGCGCTGGTCGAAGACGAAGCAATCGCCCTGCCAGCGGCTTTCCGCCTCCGCCACCTGCTCCAGATAGGCGAGGATGCCGCCTTTCAGGTGATGGACATTGCCGAAGCCGAGCGACCGGGCGAGCGCGGTGGATTTTTCGCAGCGGATGCCGCCGGTGCAGAACATGGCGAGCGGGCGCTCCCGCCGTTCCTCCTCGCTCAGCCCCTCGGCGAAGGTCGCCAGCCAGCGGGGAAATTCCGTGAACCCTTGCGTGCCGGGGTCGATCGCGCCGTCGAAGGTGCCGACGCGCACCTCATAATGGTTGCGCGTGTCGACCAGCAAGGTGGCGGGATCGGCGATCAGCGCGTTCCAGTCGGCGGGATCGACATAGGCCCCCTGCCCGCCGCGCATGTCGAGGTCGGGCACGCCCATGGTCACGATCTCGCGCTTGTGGCGGACGCGCAGCCAGCCGAACGGCATGGCCTCGGCGGTCGCATATTTGATCTCCGCCGTTGCCGCGTCGTCGGTGATCGCGGCCAGCGCGGCGCCGAGCCGGGCGATGCCCGCCTCCGGCCCCGCGACGGTGCCATTATAGCCCTCCCCGGCCAGAATGATCGTGCCCTTGATCCCCTCCTCCTCGCACAGCGGCAGCAGGCGCGCCTGCACCGCTGCCGGGTCGGGGATCGTCGTAAAACAATAGAAAGCCATGATGCGCAGGGTCATGCCCCGCCCATATCCTGCCGCCGTCGCGCTTGAAAGAGCGGGAAGAGGAGACCATAAGGGGAACATGGCGCGACTGGACTTTGGTGGGCAGGAATTTCGGGCATTGGGCGAAGGCGCGCTGTTCTGGCCGGGGCGGCGCGCGCTGGTGCTCGCCGACCTGCATCTGGAGAAGGCGAGCTGGTATGCGCGCGGCGGGCAGATGCTGCCGCCCTATGACAGCCTCGCCACGCTGGACCGGCTGGAGGCGCTGATCGAGCGGCATGCGGCGCGCGAAGTGTGGATGCTGGGCGACAGCTTTCATGACGTCGATGGGCCTTCGCGGTTGCCGCCCGACGTGGCGGCGCGGCTGCGGGCGCTGACCGGGCGGATCGCCTGGACGTGGATCACCGGCAATCATGATCGGCAAAGCCCCGGCGCGGTGGGCGGCGCGGTCGTGGAGGAGGCGCTGGTCGATGGTATCGCGCTGCGCCACCAGGCCGACCCGGATGACCCGCGGCCCGAACTGTCCGGCCATTACCATCCGAAATGGCGGGTTAGCGGGCGCGGCCGGACGGTTTCGCGGCGCTGTTTCGTGCAGGGGGAAACCCGCATGATCCTGCCGGCTTTTGGTGCGCTGGCCGGGGGGTTGATCGCCCATGCGCCGGTGATTCGCGCGCTGGCCGGGCCGGTCGCCTGCGCGCTGGTGCCCGTGCAGGGCCGGCTGTTGCGATTTCCCATCGCCTGAACGGGGTCAGCCTGTGGACAGGGCGGAAAAGGATAATAGCCTGTTCTCAACGGACTAGGCAGACAATCGGGATGCGCCGCTTTTTAAAGCATCCGGAATGAACCGAACGGAACAAATTACCGCGATTGCCAGCGGTAAAGCCGCCCGCTTATGGCAATCGCAGGGATCGCGCGCGGAACCCGAACGGGCGCGCAAAGGGAGCATGACGATGGGAAGGGGCGCCCTGCGCACCGGCATAAGCCGTGCCGCCATGATCGCGGCGGTCGCCGCCGTCGCGACGCTGCCGGGCACCGGGCATGCGCAGGATTTTGTGACGCAAGATCAGCGGGCGGAAGCTCCGGGATCAGCCGACGCCGAAATTTCGGAGATCATCGTCACCGCGACGCTGCGCGCGACGCCCCTCTCGACCGTTCCCATGGCCGTATCCGCCATCGACGGCGCGGCCATGCGCAACAGCGGCGCGACCGACATCCGCCAGCTCAACCAGCTCGCCCCTTCGCTGCTCGTCTCCTCCACCGGATCGGAGGCGAATGCGGTGGCGCGCATCCGGGGCATCGGCACGGTTGGCGACAATCCTGGCCTGGAAAGTTCGGTCGGGGTCTTCATCGACGGGGTCTATCGCCCGCGCACCGGCGCGGCGCTCACCGAACTGGGCGAGGTCGACCGGGTCGAGCTGCTGCGCGGCCCGCAGGGCACGTTGTTCGGGCGCAACGCCTCGGCGGGGCTGATCGCCATCACCACCCGCGCACCCCAGTTCGAACCACATGCCGGCGGCGACCTGTCCGCCGGCAACTATGCCTATTGGCGGCTGGCCACGCATGTCACCGGTCCGCTGAGTCGGACGGTCGCGGCCAGCCTCGATGCCGTCATCGTCCGGCGTGACGGATTTCTGGAGAGGGTGGATCGCGCCGGGGGGCACCTCGGCTCCACCAATGATCGCAGCCGCGAACTGGTGCGGGGGCAGTTGCTCTTTCGGCCGGACGATCGCTTCTCGCTGCGCCTGATCGGCGACTATACCCACCGTAACGAGCATTGCTGCGGCGCGGTCTATACCGATCTGACCGAGGAAACCGGGGCCAGCGCCGCGACCGCCGTGCCGAGCGCGAGCAACCGCATCGTCACCCTGCTGGGCAAGCTGGGCGCCACCTTTCCCAACGGTCCGACGCCCGCGTCGCAGGATCCGTACGAGCGGCGGATCAGCATCACGCCGGGCCGGGACTATGTCTCGCGGGTCGAGGACGGGGGCGTGTCCGCCCAGGCGGTGCTGGACCTGGGCGACGCCCGAGTGACCAGCGTGACGGCCTATCGGTCCTACCGGTCGTCCGACTATGGCGATTATGATTATAGTGGCGCGGACCTGCTCTACCGCGATCCCGGCACCTACCGGCAATTCGTCAATGTCTCGCAGGAATTGCGCGCGCAGGGCAAGGCGTTCGGGGGCAGGCTCGACTGGCTGGTCGGCGGCTATTATGGGCACGAGACGCTGAACCTGCGCGACAATATCCGGTTCGGCGCTGATTATGGGCGGTTCGCGACCTGTCGCCTGCTGGCGGGAGTCGGCGCCACTGCCTCCGGCTTGCTGGCGCTGGCGCCCGATTGCGCCGCCCCGGCGGGGCTGGCCGGCCTGTCCGCGCAACTGGTCGGCGGTGGTTTTCCATCGGCGCTGACGCCGATCATCACGCGCGGCCTCTCCACGCTGGCGGCGCTGGGCGACGCGGGCGACGTGAACAACCGCTATCACCAGACGAGCGAGACATTCGCCCTGTTCACGCACGACATCATCACGCTGGGCCGGGGGCTGGAGTTGACCCTGGGCCTGCGGCACAGCTGGGACGCCAAGCATTTCAGCGCGATGCTGAACAATGACAATGCAACCTGCGCCGCGCTCCAGACGCGGGGACCGGGCGCGCCCGACGATCTGGTCGACATCGCGACGATGGCCAATGCGGCGGGCCAGCCGCTGTTCGGCAATGCCGCCGCGCTCGCCGGGGGCATTTTGACGCTGGGGTGCCTGGGTAATGGCAGCCCCACGCTCAACAGGCTGATGCTCGACGACCGGATGCGTCACGGGGAGTTTTCGGGCACCGCCGCCCTGTCCTGGCGACCCGCGGACGGGCTGATGCTCTATGCCAGCTATGCGCGCGGCTACAAGGCGGGCGGCTATAATCTCGACCGTTTCGAACTGGGCAATCGCGGCATCGGGGTGGCGGTTTCCCCCACGACCTTTTTCGCGCCGCGCATGAACAGCGACGCCATGACGCTCGGCTTTCAGCCGGAAACGGTGGATTCCTATGAGGTCGGCCTGAAATTCCACCGGGGTCGGGTCAGCGTCAATCTCGCCGGATTTCGCCAGCTGTTCCGCAATTTCCAGCTTAATACCTTCAACGGCACCAGCTTCGTCGTTCAGAATATCAACGGCTCGAAACAGGAGGCCGGCCTCGTCTCGCAGGGGGGGGAGGCGGAACTGGCGCTGATGCCGCGCGCCGACCTGATGCTGGCGGGCGGCATCACCTATGTCGATGCGCGCTTCGGCGACTCGCTGGTCGGATCGGCGGACGGGACCGTGCCGCTCGATCCGGCGCTGTTCCTGCTCCCCGGCAGCCGCGCGAGCAACGCACCGAGCCTCGTCGGGACCGCCAGCGCGACCTGGACGCCGGCGCTGGGCGGCGCGGGGCTCTCCGCCCTCCTCCATCTCGATGGGCGCGCGACCAGCAGCTATATCACCGGGTCCGACCTTTACCCCGAAAAGCGCCAGCCCGGCTATGTGCTGATGAATGCGCGCATCGGTTTGCGCGGGCGCGAACAGCGGTGGGCGGTGGAATTCTGGTGCCAGAACCTGCTCGACACCGACTATGCGCAACTGACCTTCAGCAGCCCCTTGCAGGGCTCCGGCCCCGCCAACCAGTCGGTCGCACAGCTCGGCCGGGGGGGAACGGTCATGACCAACCAGCTATTCTCGGCCTATCTGGGCGAACCGCGAACCTATGGGCTGACGCTTCGCTGGCGCATGTGACCGGCGGGGTCGATCGGCGGGCCAAAAAAAAGGGTCGCCTCACTGAAGTGGCGACCCTTACGAGTTTTAGGAGAGGATGCCTGAAAGGCGAGTTCCTTGTGCACTGCGGCATCTTTTCTCGCAAGTGCGAAATGAGGCGTGATGATTGTGTTTTACGCAATCGTAACCAGATCGTCGCGATCGCGCGTTAGACGCGGAATGTCGTGCGTCCTCACCACCCGCGCCGACGTATGCTAACCTAGGTTAAACGGCGGAAATCCGTGCTGTACCAGTGCAGGACAAGTATTTTCGGCACCCCCCAAATACGGTATTTCCGTCGCCGCCGCATGGGCGTAGCGCAGTTGTGCGACCCGAGGGCTCTGCCCTTTCTGCTTGACCGGCGGTCCTTCACGGGACCGCCGGCCTTTTTGTTCAGGACGTCGCCAAAGCCCCGAGCGTCACATAGTCGAGCTTGCCCGTGCCCAGCACCGGCATGGCGTCCAGCACGCGGATGTCGCGCGGAATGGCGAGTTCGGCGATGCCATTGGCGCGGCCCCAAGCCTGCAACGCGGCGAGGTCGGTATCCTTCGCGGTGGTGAACAGGATCAGTTGCTCGCCCTTGCGCGCATCCGGGCGGGTGACGACGGCATGTTCGGCGGTGGGCCAGACGGCGGCGGCATAGCCCTCCACCGCGGGCAGCGAGACCATCTCGCCGCCGATCTTGGCGAATCGCTTGGCGCGGCCCCGGATGGTCACGAAGCCGTCCGCGTCGAGCGTGACGATGTCGCCGGTGTCGTGCCAGCCGCCTTCGGGCGGTTGCAGCAGGCCGGGGGCGTCCGCTTTCAGATAGCCCGCCATGATATTGGGACCACGGATGAACAGGCGTCCGCCCTCCATGATGCCCGGCACATCGTCCAGCCGCGCGATGACGCCGGGCAGCAGCCGCCCCACCGTGCCGGCGCGATAATGCATCGGCGTGTTGACCGCGATGACGGGCGCCGCCTCGGTCGCGCCATAGCCCTCTAGGATGCGCAGGCCGAACTTCTCCGCATAGACGCGTCGCGTCTCCTCGCGGACCCGCTCGGCCCCGGCGAAGATGTAGCGCACCGAATAAAAGTCATAGCCATGCCCCATGCGCGCATAGCCCGACAGGAAGGTGTCGGTGCCGAACAGGATCGTTGCGTTGGAATCATAGGCCAGCGCGGGGACGATCCGATAATGAAGCGGGCTGGGGTAGAGCAGGGTCTTCACGCCATGCAGGATCGGCAGCAACGTGCCGCCGGTGAGGCCGAAGCTGTGGAACACCGGCAGTGCGTTGAGCACCGTGTCGGAGGCGTTGAAGTCGATGCGCGAGGCGAGCTGGCGGCAGTTGGCGAGGAGATTGCGGTGGGTCAGGACGACGCCCTTGGGCAAACCCTCCGATCCGCTGGTGAAGAGGATCACGGCGGGATCGTCGGGCGACAGGCCCAGCGCGCGGTGGCTGCGCGCGGCGAAGCGGCTGGCGATGGCGGCGGAGAGTTTGGCTGCGGCGCCGATGCGGGCGGCGACATCCTCCAGCCAGACAATGGTGACGCCGTCGCCGTGCAGGGCGGCGAGTATATCGTGCAGCCGGGCCTGATCGGCGAAGGCGCGCGCGGTGACGATCGTGCGGATCGTGCCGGCGGTGCAGGCTGCGCGCAGGCTCGCGAGGCCGGCGGTGTAGTTGAGCATCGCCGGCACGCGGCCCTTCGCCTGGAGCGCGAAAAAGGCGACCACGACCGAGGCGACATTGGGCAGGAGCAGCCCGACCGCCTCGCCCCGCGCGGTGATCGCCGCCAGTGGCCTGCCCAGCGCCAGTGCGCCGGTGATCAGGCGACCGTAGCCGAGCGGTTCGCGCTTCACATCCTCGACGATCGGTGCGTGGGCGCCGTGGATGTGGCGCGCCTCCAGCAACGCGGAGAACAGGGTGCGGTCGGTGTCGGACGTGTCGAAGATCATCTGCGCCATGACGTCGTACAACTGCCGCCCGGCGATGGCGCGACGCGCACGGGCGGTGAGATCCTCCCCCTCGATCACGAAGCGGCGCGGCGGCAGGACGGTCAGGCGGATCTTCGGGAAGAGGCGCGGCCGCACCTTGCCCTTGAGGCGCGAGAAGGGGGTGAACTGCGCGCCGTCGATGCGCACGGGAACGATCGGCGCATCCGCCTTGTCCGCGACCATGCCGGGGCCGTCGAAAATCTTCATCAGCGCGCCGGTGACGGTGATGCGGCCTTCGGGGAAGATGACGAGCGTGCCGCCCTCCCGCACCGCCTTGACCATCGCCTTGGCCGACAGCGGATTGGTCGGATCGACCGGAAACGCGCGGAAGAGGCCGAGGGCGGGCTTCACCCACCAGAGCTTCACGACATGGCTGTGCACCGCGAAGACCGGCTTGCCGGGCAGGAAAACCGCCAGCAACAGGCCGTCCAGCCAGCTGACATGGTTGACCACCACGACCGCCCGCTCGCCGTCGCGGGGCATATTCTCCGCGCCCGCCACCTCGACCCGGTAGAGGAGTTTCAGCAGGCCGCGAAGCAGCGACTTGATGACCGTTTCCGGCAGCAGCCAGCAGGAGACGATCGCGACCACCAATGTGGCACAGCCCAGCGCGCCGATCACGCCGGGCACGCCGGACCCGTTGGCGAGCAGCAGCGTCGCGGCGACGACCACCAGCACCGCGACGATGGCGTTGACGATATTATTGGCCGCAATGATGCGCGAACGCTCCTCCGGCGGGCTGCGCATCTGGAGCAGCGCATAGAGCGGCACGATGAACATGCCGCCGGCGAAGGCGATGCCGACGAGGTCGAGCATGATCCGCCCGCTGCCCGGCGACGCGACGAAATCGGCGATGCCGGCGTTGAGAAAGCGGGGGCGGAACCCCTCCGCCGAAAACCACAGGTCGATCATGAACCCGGCCAGCGCCAGCGCGGACGCGGGGACGTAGCGGGCCGACACCTCGCCATCGAGCAGCTTGTTGACGAGGAGGGAGCCAGCCGCGACGCTGAGCGAGAAGATGAGGAGGAAGAGCGTCGCCACCTCCGACCGGGCCTTGAACACGCCGCTGACCAGCGGGGCGAATTCCGACAATAACACCGCGCCGACCGCGAAGAACCAGCTGATGCCGAGGATCGACAGCCAGACGCCCCGGCCATGCCGCGCGGCCTTGAGGATGGCCCAGGTGCTCGCGAAGACATTGGCCTGCACCTTCAGGCCGGGCGCGGTGGCGGGCGCGGACGGCACGGCGAGCGCGGCGAGGAAGCCGGCCACGGCGATGCCGGTCGCGACGACGCCGGCCTGCCATGGCTGGATCAGGCCCGCCAGCAGCTGCCCGCCCAAGATGGCGAGGAAGGTGCCCGCCTCGATCAGGCCGGTGCCGCCCATCACCTCGTCCGCATGGAGATGCTGCGGCAGGATCGAATATTTGACCGGGCCGAAAATCGTCGAATGCACGCCCATCAGGAACAGCGCGGTCAGCAGCATCGGCACCGACGACAGCCAGAAACCGGCGAGGCCGAGCGCCATGATCGCGACCTCCGCCCCCTTGACGATGCGCACCAGCCGCGCCTTGTCCCACGCGTCCGCCACCTGTCCCGCCAGCGCGGAGAAGAGGAAATAAGGGAGGATGAACAGGCCGGTCGCGATCGTCGCCAGCAGTTCCGCCTTGCCCGGCTCCGTGGGGTAGAGCTGGAAATTGGCGAGGAACAGCAGCGCGAACTTCAGCAGATTATCGTTGAAGGCGCCCAGGAACTGGACGACGAACAGGGGCGCGAAACGCCGTTTCGCCAGCAGCGAAAATTCCGGTGCGGACATGCTATTCCCCCTCTTGCTCAGGCATCTTGGCGTTTCAGATAGCGGCTGTACAGCCAGCCGATGCCGATCAGGCTGAAGCCGAGCGCCAGGAAGGATGCAATGCGGAGCAGGCCGGTGAGGCCCGAGGCGTCGAACAGGAACACCTTGGCCACGGCGGCGAGCATCAGCAGGAGCGAGGCGATGCGCCAGTCATGCGACGCGCGGCGGATGCCCCAGATGAGGAAGCCGATCGCCAGGGCGATCGCCAGCACCGACCAGCCGATATTCTCCGCCTCGCTGACCGGCGCATCGACGAGGATGGCGCCGACGAACAGCTGGCGCAGGCTGGCATAGGCGAGCAGGATGACGAGGATCATCCGGCCGCCGTCGATCAGCCGGCGGGGCACGGCGGGATGCAGGCGCTCGATCATCCAGAGCGCCGCGAACGGGACCGCGAAGGCGGGGAGGAGGAGGTTGGCGACCGGCCACGGCCCGACCGCCACGCGCGCCCACAGCGGGTTCAGGGTGACGAGGGTGAACCAGAGGCTGTGCAGCAGCACCGCCGCGACGATCGCGAGGGCGATGCGGCGCGCGGCGGTGAAGCGCCAGAGCAGGATCGCGCCGCCCAGCCAGAGCGCTTCCCACACTATGCGGTCGGCGAGGCCCAGCCGCGTCACCGCGTCCGGCGTCGACAGGCCGAAGACTTGCTGGCGATACACGCAGTGCAGGGC
>Ga0207639_10002422_pt1 | contig 12532 bp, 9 predicted proteins | sample KBSCornC32_FD_184299 | JGI IMG/M metagenome (GOLD analysis project Ga0207639, IMG submission 184299) | Corn rhizosphere microbial communities from Kellogg Biological Station, Michigan, USA - KBS Corn C3-2 (SPAdes) (version 2) | ecosystem: Host-associated > Plants > Roots > Rhizosphere > Soil ...
TTTGATCGGCAAGACAAACCTGAGCGAATGGGCAAACTTCCGTGATGCCGCATCGATCAGCGGCTGGTCGGGCCGCGGGCGGCAGACACATAATCCCTACATCTTGGACCGCAACGCATGCGGGTCTTCGTCTGGAACGGGAGCGGCGATCGCGGCAAATTTTGCGGCGATCGGCATCGGGACGGAGACGGACGGTTCGATCGTTTGCCCCTCGTCGATCTGCGGTATCGTCGGGATCAAACCCACAGTCGGCCTCGTCTCAAGAAGCGGCATCATTCCGATCTCGGCCAACCAGGACACGGCGGGGCCGATGTGCCGCTCGGTCGCGGACGCGGCCGCGTTACTGACAGTGCTCGACGCGGCGGACCCGCAAGACTCGGCACCTGTCCCCGGTGCAAAACGAGCAAAGATCGATTACACGTCAATGCTCCGCACCGATGGTCTCCGCGGAATGAGGATCGGCGTCGCGCGAGACTACTACGGCAAGTCGGCAGACGTCGACGTGATCATCGATGCTTCGCTCGCAAAGATCAAACAGCTCGGAGCGACGGTTGTCGACATCAAAATTCCAAACCTCGGCAAGTACGACGATGCGGAGAATACAGTTCTTCAGTACGACTTTAAGAACCAGATCAACGACTATTTGCGCGTACGCGGTGGGCGAATGCAGTCGCTCGAGGATTTGATCAGGTTCAATAACGAAAACGCGACAAAGGAGATGCCGTACTTCAAGCAAAGCATCTTTGAGGCGTCGGCGAAACGCGGTGACCTCAAAGCAAAAGAGTACCGCGATGCGCTCGACATGTGCCACAAACTCTCGCGTGACGAGGGCATCGACGCGATCATGAAAAAGGAAAAGCTCGACGCCATCGTCGCTCATTCAAACTCGCCCACGTGGCTCATCGATACCGTGAATGGCGATTGCTTTTCGTCGTATATCGGCAGCTCGACGCCAGCCGCCGTTGCGGGTTATCCGGCGATCACGCTGCCTGCGGGCTTTTTAAAGGAGCTGCCGATCGGCATCACATTCATGGGCGGTGCGTGGCAAGAGGCGGCCCTGATCAGGATGGCGTTCGCGTACGAGCAGGCGACAAAGGCGCGACGCGCGCCAAAGTTCCTACCGACGTATGTCTAGAGAATGTTGACCGCTCTCGCCGCGAGCAGTGCGAGCACCGTGAGTGAGATCACCGACTGCAGCATCATGAGCATCTTTGCCCAGCGGGCGAGTACCGGCACGTCGGTCGGTGAAAAGGCCGTGCTCGTGTTAAAGGCGAGAAACAAGTAATCGAAAAAATTCGGCTGCCAATTGACCTCGTCAGCCGCCTCTTTTGCATCAGCCGGCATCGTCATTTGCGGAAAAAGAAATGAGCCGTCCGTGTGCTCGAGCCGCTTATCGCGCGAGTGCGGGCCGCCTGCATCGAGCCGCCAGTACCAAAGAGCAAAAACCAGCACATTCGTTGCCCACAGAGCAGCGGCGGAGGTCAGCAGCTCGGTCGGCGATTCCTTGTGGGCAGGCAATGCCTGGACGAGCAGCACGACGGATGCGATCATGCCAAGCGTGATCACGACCGTCGTACTAAAGCCAAAGATACGGTTGAGCCTGTGCATCGACTTGGCGTGCGTGACTACCGTGGGAATGAGCAAGACGACGACCAATGCCGGAAAGACCCATCGCGGGCCGATGATCAACGACGGTGGGAGCGCAAAGTACAAACCCGCGACGGCAAGAGCAGCGACGACCGCCGGCCAGCGAGGTTCGGGATCGTAGAAATCTTGGTTGGACGTTCGCGGCATTTTACGCACGCGAATATAGCATCTTTAGGCCGTAAAGAGTTAGGTCGGGCTCGATCAAATCTATCGAGCCGCATTTGTCGGCGATCAGAGGCGCAAATCCACCGGTCGCGACTACCTTTGCGTTTTCACCGATCTCCGCTTTGATGTGGGGAATGGCGGTCTCGAGTAGTCCGATCTGGCCGTAGAAGATCCCCGCCTGGATCGCGGCGACCGTATTTGTGTTGATCACGTTTGCGGGCTCGTCGATCTCCACCTCCGGGAGCTTTGACGTGACCAGCTCAAGCGCCTTTGCGCTGGCCCTGGGACCCGGAGCGATCAGACCGCCGAGATACTCCCGATCTTTGTTCACGACGTCGATCGTGGTTGCGGTGCCGAATGAGATCACGATGCAAGGGGCGCCATATTTCTCCGCAGCGGCAAATGAGTTTATGAGCCGGTCCGTGCCAAATCCGTCAACCGGGAAGTTGATCGTCAGGCCGAGATCATCTGTCGGCTTTATCTGTCGAGCGGCGATACCCGCGCGGCGAAACAGCTCATAGATCAGCGCATCGAATTCCGGCACGACAGACGAGATGATGACGCCGTCGGGTTTACCTATGACATTCTCCCCGACGGCGCGGCTCATGTCGGCCAAGACGTCTTCGGCGTCGGTCGGAACGATGAATTTTTTAACTAGATCGCCGTCCTCAAAAACGCCGAACTTCATCGCTGTGTTGCCGATGTCGATCGCTAATAACATCAATGGACAGTGGACAATTGAAAAAGGACAATCGGAAGACCAATTGTCCATTCTCCACTTTTAATTGTCCATTGAAGCCTAGCCCTGCAGCGGCAGACCGTCGTAGATGAGGCTCCAACCGTTGAGGCGGCTTGTGCGGAGCGATTTTGTGTACCACTCGAGCGCGGCCGAGGCGTCGTCGTAGATCTGGACTGCGGGACGGTCTTCGCGAGGATCGACGCGGCAGATCGCGGCACCCGCGGGTGCTGTTTTGAGACACAAAAGAGCGATCATCTCGTTCTTTTGCATGACGGCCGTGCGCATGGCGATCACGTCGAACTGCTCGTCAAAATCGTCAAATTCCGCCAACTCGTCAGCGAAATCCTCATCGTCAAGTTCCCAGTCTGGCTGTTGGTCAAAATCGGCCATAAATCGTATCTAAACGGTACACGCTGATGCGGCAAAAGACAATCAGACGCGTCTGAGGCGAGTTACGTCTCCGGCTTGAACGATTTTCATTGATCCATTGCGCATACGAACGCGAAGGGCTCCGTTCTCCTCGAGCCCGCTCGTTGTGCCGATGCAGGCCTCGCCATTGCCGACGTCGACCGTCACATCCAGTCCCTCGAAATAGGACGAGCGGCGTGACCATTCTTCGAGGATCACGGCGGGATCGTTGTGGAGAGCGTCATAGAGCGTGGCGAATTGCGCATGGACCGCCGATATGACGCGATCACGTTCGGCGGAGATCGGCGATTCAGCCTCGATCGATGTTGCATTTAGCTCGGCACCGGTATCGCGAAGATTGATGCCGATGCCCACGATGACCGCGTGTCCCGTCGCGGTATCGACCATCTCGGAGAGAATACCAGCGATCTTTTTGTCGTTCACGAGCACGTCGTTGGGCCATTTAATATCTGGAGTGATCGACCATCCCGTTACCAGCGCGTCACACACGGCGATAGCCGCCATGAGCGGGATCAGAGTGTAATATCGCGGCTCGATCCGCGGACGCAGTATAGTGCTGAAATACGCGCCACTTCCCTTTTGAGAAACCCAACTGCGGCCATGTCGACCACGCCCGGCGGTCTGCTCGTCAGCCACGTTCGTCACGCCCTCGGCGGCACCTTTGCGCGCCTGATCGGCAGCCTCCGTGTTGGTGGACCCGAGAGAGCCGTAATGGATGAGTTGGAAGTGCATGGCTATGTCAGTAGCGCAACCGTGAGGGAGGGCCACATTGCCCTTACTCACGTGCGGGCTACTGACACGCACCAAAGCGAATCGCAGTAGTAATTGCGGCTGTCGAAAAAGTTTTGCTTGATCTCGAATCCACTCTCGTTGGCGAGCGAGGCGATCATTTCCATCGAATATTTTTGTGAGATCTCCATAAAGATGGGCTCCCATTGTGCAAATTCAAAACTACGGCCGAGGCAATCGATCGTCACCGTCTGTCGCTCGCGCGAAATGACAAATGACCGTGCGGAACCTTCATTCGGACGGTAGTTCGCGTAGTGGAGAAATTTTTCGAGATCAAAATTCGCACCGAGTTCACGATTGATGCGGGTGAGCAGATTCAGGTTAAATCGAGCCGTTACTCCCGCGGCATCGTCGTAGGCGGCGGCGATCACATGTGGGTCCTTTTGCAGATCAAACCCGATAAAAAGCAGATCGTCATCGCTCATTACGCCTCTCAGCGATTTAAAGAACGACACGGCCTGCGCACGCGAAAAATTGCCGATGTTGGAGCCGAGGAATAGCAGGACCTTTCGTCTCGTGCTGAGATCCCGCAGCGATCGCACCATCTGAAAATAATCGCCGTTCAGCGGACGCATCTTCAGCATTGGAAATCGCCGGCTAAAGGTTGTGGTGAGATGGTCAAGAGCTTCCCGCGAGATATCGATCGGCGAGTAGGTGATGTCTGCGTCGTGCGCGAGAAAATGATCGATCAAAACAGCCGTTTTTGTGCCGTCACCGGCACCGAGTTCGATGAGGTCAAACCTGCCGTCGCCATTCGCAAATGAGCGGTGGATCGCGGCGGTTAGGGTTTCAAAGATCTCCATTTCGCACCCGGTGAGGTAATACTCCGGGAGCCTCATGATCTCCTGAAAAAGCCGCGAGCCCTCGTCGTCGTAGAAGTATTTTGAGGAGAGATGTTTTTGCTGTGCCGAGAGTCCGGCGAGGACGTCCTCGGCAAATTGCGGATCGAAGTGCGAACGGGCCTCAACCGCAGATGACGCGGATGACGCGGATCCATTCCGGCACTGATCGGCTTTCATCTGTGTTATCTGCGTCATCTGCGGTTAACTACCTGCAAAGGCGTAGACCCGTGAACTGCCACCGCAGATGCGGGTGGAAAAAATTGCGGTACGTCGGCCGGCTATGGCCCTCCGGCGTAGCCACCGATGCACCGTGCAGGACCATCTGGTTGATCATGAATTTGCCATTGTATTCGCCGACGGCCCCCGCGGGTTTTCTGAATCCTGGATACGGCAAGTAGGCTGAGCCCGTCCACTCCCAACGTGATCCCCACGCGAATTTTGCGCTGGCAGCTTCCCATTCGAATTCAGTCGGGAGGCGCATGCCCTTCCATTCGGCGAATGCTGAGGCCTCGTACCACGAGATGTGACAAACAGGCGCGTCCAGCGGCAGGTCGCGAAGCCCGGCAAGCGTGTAGTGCTTATAGCCATTATTCTCATCGCTCCCCTGCCAGTAGAGCGGGGCTGTGACGCTCTCGCGCTGGACCCAGTCCCAGCCTTCTGAATGCCACAGCAGCGAATCGCGGTAACCGCCTGCGTCGATGAATTTTATCCACTCGCCGTTGGTCACAAGACGGTCTGAGACCTCAAATTCGTTGAGCAGCACCTGGTGCCGGGCGAGTTCGTTGTCAAAGCAAAATCCGTCCCCGGCGTGCCCGATCTCATAAACGCCTGACGGGATCGTTGTCCAGCCATCAAGCGAATCGTCGCTTCGCTCCTCTGGATAAAAATCACTTCGATAAACAGGGTGGACCGGATTCTTGGCAAATGTGTATTTGAGATCTGTAAGAAAAAGCTCCTGGTGCTGCTGCTCGTGGTTGAGGCCGAGAACTATCAAAGTTTCGAGTTCAGAGTTCCGAGTTTCGGGTCCTCGGCCCACCTCTGAGCTCGGACCCCGAGCCTCGGCACCCAGCAGCTTGAGCATGTGCTCGTCAACGTGTCTTCGATATTCGAATACCCGCTTCACGGTCGGGCGCGAAAGATCGCCGCGGTGATCGCGGGCGGTGCGTTGTCCGATCGAGTTGTAGTAGCTATTGAAGAGAAAGCCGAACTGCGGGTCAAATTCGCAATAGCCCTCGACAAATTTCTTGAGGATCATCTCCTCAAAGAACCATGTCGTGTGGGCGATGTTCCACTTTGGGGGAGAGACATCGACGGTCGGTTGGGGAATATAGTCCTCGATCTCGAGAGGCTTACACAACTCCTCCGTGTGTGCTCGGACACGCCCGAAATACTCGAGCAGCCCCCTTTTCTCCCCCGTCGCCGTCGCTTGCATGTATGGCTCAATTAAAACAAAAAAGCTGCCGAAAATCAGCAGCTTTTTAGAAGAATTTTGATACTAGCTGTTAGCTACTAGCAGCTAACCGCTATTAAGAAGTTAGGCCGCAATGCGGAAGGAGTTGGCGGCAACGCGCTGCCATTCGGTCACTTGCCTGGCACGGCGGTTCTCGTGGGCATTCGCGAGAGAGGTGATTATGTCGTCTACGTAAACGGCCTTAGCTGAGCCAGCGCGTGCCAGAGCGGAATTGCGGTCGTTGGGGCGTGCCGGGTTGCGAGCGGTGTTTGTAGAGATCCGGTTGACCATCGTTGTGCCTCCTTGTATGAGGCAGACGGTCGAGCGGACTGAGATCAGGTTGCGGCCGTCTGCGAAAATGTCGTATTTATCATCAAGCCTTTGTAGAAAAACCTCTTATCTCAAAAGGTCTCCATAGAATATCACGGTCCTCTTTTGTTGGAGAAGAAAAATTCGACTTTTGCGTTGCCTGTGAGTAGAATCGAGACACATGCTTTTGGTCAAGACCAACCTCGCTCTTAGATAGCCGCTCGGCGGAAGTGATTCCGGCGACGCGGCGACAGCTCATCGACCCGCAACAACAGACGCAACACGTGGATAGGCCTGAGGTTATCCGCTAGACTCTTATTTTTTACACGCAATGGACGAAAAGTACTTCGCAAAAAAGATCGAGCAAAAATGGCAGCAGAAATGGGCTGAGAGCGGCGCATTTGAGGTGGAGATCTCGGGCGAAAAGCCGAAATTTTACCAGCTCGAGATGCTGCCGTATCCGTCGGGTAACCTCCATATGGGCCACGTGCGCAACTACTCCGCCGGCGACGCTCTGGCGTGGTATAAACGGCTGCGCGGATTTAACGTGCTGCACCCGATCGGCTGGGATTCCTTTGGGCAGCCGGCTGAGGACGCTGCCATAAAGCGCGGCGTCAATCCTCGCGAGTGGACCGAGGATAACATCGTGACGATGCAAGGCCAGCTAAAGCGGCTTGGCATCAGCTACGATTGGCGGCGGCAGATGTTTGCCCACCAGCCGGAGTACTACAAGTGGGACCAATGGTTTTTCCTGAAGATGTACGAAATGGACCTCGCGTACAAAAGGGTCACACGCGTGAATTGGTGCCCGCACGATCAGGCGGTGCTTTCGAACGAGCAGGCGAGCGGCGGACTTTGTTGGCGGTGCGGTAATCCGGTCACGAAAAAGGAGCTTGAGCAATGGTTCCTGAGAACGACCGCATACACCGGCCAACTTCTCGACGACATGAAACTGATCGAGTCGGGCTGGCCCGCGCACGTTTTAAAGCGACAGAGTGATTGGATCGGGCGGAGCGAAGGTGCGTTCGTCGATTTTGAGATCGAGGCGTCTGGCGACCAGATGTTCTACTGCCCGATCGTCGACGGGCTGACGAGCATGGGCGGCAAGGACCGCGGTCGAGTCCGGGTTTTCACGACCCGTATAGACACGATCTACGGCGCGAACGCGATCGTCCTCGCGGCTGAGCATCCGCTGATTCAGGCGAATATCGACAACTTCTCACCTGACGTGGCGGAAAAGATCGGGTTTATTCGTGCCGAGAACGCCAAACCCACAGATCACGAGGTGGAGATCGAGAAGGACGGGATCGACACCGGACTTAGGGCGAGGAATCCGTTCAGCAAAGAAGAAATACCGGTCTGGGTCGCTAATTATGTGCTGATGGAGTATGGCACCGGAGCGGTCATGTCGGTGCCGGGTCACGACGAGCGGGATTTCGAGTTTGCACAGAAGTTTGGGCTGCCGATCAGGGAAGTAATAGTTCAGAGTGCAGGCTTTAGCCTGTCTACCGCTAGCGAGGAACAAGCTAAAGCTTGCACTCTAAACGATGCGTTCACTGAGTACGGGGTGCTGGTGAACTCCGGAGATTGGTCAGGCCGGACGAGCGAGGATGCAAAGCGTGAGATGACCGCGTTCGCCGAGACGCATGGTTTTGGCGAGGCTGCGACGACTTATCGGTTGAGGGATTGGGGAATCTCGAGGCAGCGGTTTTGGGGTTCGCCGATCCCGATCGTTTACTGCGAAAAGTGCGGGACGGTGCCCGAGAAGTACGAGAATTTGCCCGTTACGCTGCCGGATACGGCACCATTCACCGGCACCGGCGAGTCGCCTTTGGCTAAAGTTCCCGAGTTCTACGAGACCAAATGTCCGAAGTGTGAGGGTCCGGCACGACGCGAGACGGACACGATGGACACGTTTGTCGACTCGAGCTGGTACTACTACCGGTATACGGATCCGGGCAACAACGAGATGCCATTCGATCCGGCTATCGCGACGTTTTGGACGCCTGTCGATCAGTACGTCGGCGGCGACGATCACGCGGTGATGCACCTGATCTACGCACGATTTTGGACAAAGGTGCTGCGCGATCTGGAGATGGTGAGTTTTGACGAACCTTTTCGACGGCTGCTGACTCAGGGAATGGTCGTCGGCGAGACATTTTTTGATGATGAGAGCGGCAAGCGTGCGTATTACAAGGCCGAGGACGTCGAGGTCGAACGTGATGGCAAGGGTCGGATCACTTCGGCGGTTTCGTCAGATGGCAAGCCGCTCAAGCACGCCATCGAGCGGATGTCCAAATCCAAGGGCAACGGCGTCGATCCCGACGAGATGGTCGAGGCGTACGGCGCGGACGCTGCTCGATTGTTCGTCATGTTTGCGGCTCCGATCGAGAACGAGCTTGTTTGGAATGAGGCCGGCATTGAGGGTGCGGTTAGATTCCTGCAGAGAGTTTGGCGTTTGGTTTACAAGTGGGAGGGATTGTCAGAACCGCCTGCGTCAGTGGGTGGTCCTAACGCCGCCGCCGAAACAACCTCCGGACCGCCCGCTCACGCAGGCGGTTCTGACCGCGCACTTCGTCGCAAGACTCACCAGACGATCAAGCGTGTAGGCGACAGCTTTGAGACGCTGCAGTTCAATACGCCGGTTGCGGCATTGATGGAGTTGGCGAACGCGATCGGTGACTTTGACGTTGAGCCGAGTGCTGCGACTGAGGATGACAAGCTTGCTGTGCGGGAAGCCCTCAGGAGTCTCGTTCTGATGCTGACGCCTTTTGCCCCGCATACGGCGGAGGAATTGTATTCCGTGCTGGTCGGCAATGAGAATGGCATCATCGGCAATGATGCACGCTTTCCAGAATACTCGGCTAGGCTCGCAGCAGAGGACGAGATCGAGATCGCGGTGCAGGTCAACGGCAAGCTTCGCGGCCGCGTTTTTGCGTCGCCCGAGGCGTCGAATGACGAGCTTGAGAAGCTCGCCTTAGCCGATGATAAGGTCCGCGAGCACACCGACGGCAAAGATGTCGTAAAAGTAGTTGTCGTGCCAAGGCGGTTGGTGAATATCGTTGTGAAGGGATAGCGTTCTACGATGGCAGCCGGTTCGTCACGAACAATAGTCCTGATCATAGCGGTTTTCCTCATCTGCACCTTTGGGTTCAAGTGGGCGTTTGATATCAGCTTTTAATGCGGTGTGGAAGCCCCACAGCTATCCAATTCCTTGCTTGCAAAATCTAAACAAACTAAAATCTATTGGAGCTCTACGTCTGCCCGCCGTGGTTCGAGAACGCCTAAAAAACGTTAGGTCCGCTCTGTTCCTATGAAGGAATGCCAGGTCTGTAAAAATTGCTTCGCCGACTCGGTCGCAACCTGTCCAAACGACGGGATGCCGATCGTGCATACTCTCCCGGGCGACGCGGTCCTGGAGGGCAAATACCACATTGAGCGACGGCTCGGTCAGGGCGGAATGGGCGTCGTTTACAAGGCCCGCCACGCGTATCTAAAGACACAGCTTGCGATCAAGGTCATTCTGCCAGACCTCGTTGGTAACGACCCGCAGCTTGTAACACGTTTTCGTCAGGAGGCACTCGCCGCCGCCGCAATTCGTCACCAGAACGTCGTCAACGTCACAGATTACGGTGTCGTCGACGGCACGATGCCGTTCCTCGTGATGGAGTATGTCGAGGGCGAGTCGCTGCACGATCTGCTGGCAAAAGAACAAAAGCTCTCGCCCGAGCGTGCACTGGAGCTGATGACGGCCATCTGTGCGGGCGTCGGTGCGGCACATCATCAAGGCATCGTCCATCGCGATCTAAAGCCGCTCAACATCATGATCTGCAGCGATAAGCCGAGCATTTCGCAGGCTGTCAAGATCCTCGATTTTGGGCTCGCCAAGATCAAGTCGGGCGAGCTTCTTGGCTCGTTCATTCAGGCACAGACCACAGGCTTGATGGGATCGCCGTATTACATGGCACCCGAGCAGTGGGCGGATGAGGAGCCGGATGTGCGGGCTGACATATACAGCCTGGGCGTGATGTTTTACCAGATGATGGCGGGTGACGTGCCCTTTAAGGGCTCGTCGATCCCGGCGATCATGAAGAAGCACATCTCTGATCCCGCGCCAACTCTAGCGCAGGCCGGACTCCAAGTTGCTCCGGCGCTGGAGCTTGCTGTTGCACACAGTCTCAGGAAAAAAGCGGACGAACGGACACCCTCTGTCGAGGCCTTTGTTGATGAGCTGACGACGGCCATTCATCCCGGCGGATTTACGCATTCATTTGGCGCTCGGACGCTGCCGGTTTCGTCACTGACGATCAAGAGTAACCCGGTGCGTTCGGCGGTGTACGTCGACAACATCGCGGTCGGGGTCACGCGAGATAGCGGCGACCTGCTGCTCGAGGGCATCCAGAGCGGGAATCATCACCTGCGTGTGACGCACGATGGATTCCAGGATTGGTCGAGCGACGTCGTGTGCGACGGCCGGCCTGTCGAGGTCGTTGCGGAGTTAAGAGGGGGCGAGGGTCAGCCGACGATCGTAACCGATCGAGGAGCAGCGGGCCAGAGGACAGTCGTTTCGCTGACGCCCGAGCAAGCGTCAACACACCCCGATATGGCGAGGACGGTGCAGGATTACGTTCCAAACCGCTTCCCCGTCACTATCGATCAACCGCAGTCGCAGCCGCAGATCCAGCCTGTCCAAACGAAAAGCTCGAAAGGCCTGCTTTTGGGAATCACGGGCGCATTGGCTGTTTTGCTCATCGGAGCAGCCGCGGTCGTCGCGGCGTTCATGCTTGGATTCATCGGCCCGTCAAAGGCGAGGCCGGGCAATACGACAGCGACGCCTGAGGCGACTCCAGCGGCGACACCTGCTCCGGTGACCGCTGACCTTGTGGCCATCCCGGGCGGCACATTCAAGATGGGCCGCGATGACGGACGGCCAAACGAGCAGCCGGCACATGCCGTCACGGTCCAGCCGTTTAAGATGGATCGGACCGAGGTGACGAATGCCGAATATTATCAGTTTATTAAAGACACGGGCTATCGTCCTTTCCCGCTCGATTGGGTGAATGATCAGCCGCTGTCTGCCGCGATGAAAATGCCTGTTCGCTTTGTCGATATCGACGATATTTCCGCTTTCGCGGCATGGCGATCCAAACGCGATGGCGTGACATATCGCCTGCCGACCGAGGCGGAGTGGGAGTTTGCGGCCAGAAACGGACCAAAGAACAACCTCTATCCATGGGGAGATACCTACGATCCGAAGTGTGCGGTCCTCGACCGGGACAGCACCGAGCCCGAGGCCGTTGGCAGTCATTCGTGCCCAAACGATTGGGGCGTGGTCGATCTCATCGGAAATGTTTTTGAATGGACGGGCTCACCGGCCGCTCTCTATCCAGGCAGCAAGGGCGCAGTCGTAGCGCCAAGAGATAAAGAGCCCCGGTACATGATCCGAGGCGGCGCGGCGTATTACAAATCGGACGGACCGGCGGCAGTTAATTCCGTGCTTCGGGCCGACGTTCCTGCATCCAAGCGAGATAAGGAGTTAGGTTTCCGTCTCGTGACGCAGTAACTAAGAAAGGTTCTCATGAAACGCAGTATCCGAGTGTTTTCTCTCATCGCCCTCACCTTCGCGACGGGTGTAACGCTATCGGCTCAAGATCTCGGCAGCGCGAATAAGCTCTTTGGCGAGACAAAGCCAGCGGCGAGCGCCGTAAAGAAAAAGACCACTGCAAAAAAACTTACCTCGACGACCGGCCACGTCAGGACCGAGAGAAATAAGACCGCTGCCGCTTCCAAGCCTTTGGCCAAAAAGGCGACGGCCAAAAGGACGGAAACCAGGAAACGCACTTCTTCCGAAACCAGCGGTAAGAAGATAACGGGTAAAGGTGCGAATACCGCGAAGACTACAAAGCCGCTGCTGCCATCCCAGACTGACACAAGCACACGGCAACGGTTCAGCGGTAAGGGCGTTGAGACTGCGAAATCCTCAGCCACGCAAACGTCCTCAAAATCTGTCGAGACAAAGATCACGGCCGCCGATGAGGCCCGTTTCGAGGAGCTGATCGAGAAAGGTAATTCTGCACGCGACGATCGCGATTATACGCGTGCCGAGGCGGCGTACAAGAATGCGCGCGCCATAAAGGCCCGCGATGCTCGCGCGATCTACGG
>Ga0207639_10002423_pt1 | contig 12527 bp, 10 predicted proteins | sample KBSCornC32_FD_184299 | JGI IMG/M metagenome (GOLD analysis project Ga0207639, IMG submission 184299) | Corn rhizosphere microbial communities from Kellogg Biological Station, Michigan, USA - KBS Corn C3-2 (SPAdes) (version 2) | ecosystem: Host-associated > Plants > Roots > Rhizosphere > Soil ...
CTTCAATCATCTCGGTACCGCAAAGGGCGAGACCATGGGCAGCTTCGTGCTGCAGCCCGGCGAGACGGCATCCGGCGCGATCAGGTTCGTGCCGTTCGACCTCTGAACCGGATCGCTAGAGTAGCCGCGCTGTGAGGCCGCCGTCGGCGAGCAGCGCGCTACCTGTGACGAAGGACGCCGCGTCCGACAGCAGGAAGCCGATGACGGTGCCGATCTCGCGCGGCTTGGCGATGCGGGCGATGGCGTTGTCGGCGAACGACAACCCGATGGCCTCGGGCCCGCCCGCCTCCTCGAGACCGTCGAGGGTCATCCGCGTGCCGACTGAACCGACCAGCACCGAGTTTACCCGGATGCGGTCGACCGCGTAGTCGAGCGCCATCTGCCGCGACAGGCCGACAATCGCTGCCTTGCTCGCAGCGTAGGCAGGAACCCCCGGCACGGTCGAGACGGCGTGCACGGAAGCGATGTTGACGATCGAACCGCCACCGGCAACGCGCAGCAGCGGCAGCGTAGCCCGGCAGACGCGGAAGATGGCGGTCAGGTTGACGCCGATCGTCCGGTCCCACTCGGCGTCGGTCACGTCTTCGAGACGCTTGCCGGTAGGGTAGATGCCGGCGCAGTTGACCACCGCGTCGAGCCCGCCAAGCGCTGCCTTGGCCTCGTCCACGGCAGCTCGCACGTCAGCCTCGACCGCTAGATCGGCTTCGCGGAACAACAGTGGTGGACTCGAGCCGGCGTAGCCTGCTGCCAGCGCCCTGCCCTCCTCGCCATCGAGGCCTGCGCCGAACACGGCAGCGCCCTCGCTGACGAGGTATTCGGCGGTGGCTCGCCCGATGCCGGTCGCGGCGCCAGTGACGAAGACGCGGCGACCAGAAACGAGGCCACTCACGACGCGGCCTCATCCAGCGCCGCACGCTGCCCGGCGGCCTGCGCAGCGGCAACCGCGCGCAGCACGGTTTCTTCGCTGCCCTCGCCGCGGGCAAACTCGCCGACTAGTCGGCCATCGGCGATGATGAGACAGCGGTCGCAAAGCCCGATCACCTCCTCGAGCTCGGACGAAACGACGAGCAGCGCCACGCCCTTTTCCGCCAGATCGACGATCAGCCGGTAGATTTCGTGCCGCGTGCCCGCATCGACGCCCTTGGTCGGCTCGTCGAGCAGCAGCACCTTTGGCGCCCGCATCAGCACCCGAGCGAACAGCAGCTTCTGCTGGTTGCCGCCCGAGAGATGCGCCACCGAAGCCGCGGGCGACGAGGCCTTGACGTTGAGCGCCCGCATGCCCTCGAGCACGGCGCTCCGTTCTCGCTCACCACTGACGATGCCGTTGCGCGATAGTGGTCCGAGATTGCCGATCGTGATGTTGGCGCCGGCGCCAAGATTGAACAGCAGGCCATCGCGCTTGCGGTCCTCGGTGAGGAGCGCAATGCCGGCCCGCCGGGCATCCGCTGGCGAGCGGATCGCAACCGACTCACTAGCGACGCGCACGTCGCCCCGGAAGGGTACGCGACCGTAGATCGCGTGAAGGATTTCGCTGCGGCCCGACCCGAGGAGGCCGGCAAGCCCGACGATCTCCCCGGCACGAACCGCAAGCGCCACATCGCTCGCGCCGCGATTGGCGCCAAACTGGCCATCGACCGAGAGGGCGCGGACCTCGAGCGCAACCGGCGCGTCGACCGGCGCAACATGGTCTGGAAATATGCGCTGTAGGCGCTGGCCGGACATCGCGAAGATGAAGCGGTCTTCATCGAAGTCGGCGCGCGCGATCTCGGCGGCAACCCGCCCGTCGCGGAGCACCGTCACCCGGTCGCAAACCTCGATCACTTCGGGCAGCCGGTGGGTGATGTAGATCATCGTCACGCCCTGCGCCTTGAGGCGGCGCAGCACGCGGAAGAGGCTTTCGACCTCGGTGCCCGAGAGCGAGGCCGTGGGCTCGTCGAGCATGAGCACGCGAGGCCCCAGCGCCAGGGCGCGGGCGATCATCACGAGATGCCGCTCCGCGGAAGTCAGCGACGCGACGAGCATTTTGGGATCGATGTCGAGGCCGAGCTGGCCGAAGAGCTCGCGGGTCCGCGCTTCTAGCCGGCTTTGGTGGATGATGACGCCGGCGCCGAGATTGGTGCGACCGGCAAATACGTTCTCGGCCACCGAGAGCTGCTCCAGCACCTCGATTTCCTGCGGCACATAGCCGACGCCTGCCGCCCGCGCCGCGTGGGGCGAAGCGAACTCGGCGGGTTGGCCATCGAGCGTGATCGTCCCGGTATAGGATCCCGCCGGATGCACGCCGTTGAGGATTTTCACCAGCGTCGATTTGCCGGCGCCGTTCTGGCCGAGCAGCGCGTGGATTTCCCCCGGCTGCACCGAGAAATCGATGCCGCGCAGCGCTTGCACGCCGGCGAAACTCTTGACGATGCCCCGCGCGACGATGAGCGGTTTTTGAGTGTCAGCCACGAGCCAGTTTCCGAGAAGTCACTTCGTCATTCTCCACGGCGGTGCACCCGCCGCTCTCCCTTCTCCCCTTGCGGGAAAAGGTGCCCGAGGGCGGATGAGGGGTGGGCTACAGTCTCTGAGCGGGCGGCCCACCCTTCATCCGTGTCGGCTTCGCCGATCCACCTTCTCCCGCAAGGGGAGAAGGGAAGAGGGGCATGGGCTGCGCCTCTCCGCGCCAACTGGAGCCGGAGGCACGCGCCGCGCCTCCGGCTTTAGTAGGATTGCGGCTTACTGGCCGGCCCCGTCGAGGATCTTGTAGTAGGGATCGAGGCCGTCGGCGGTGACGACCTTGGCCGGCAGCGGGTTCAGATAGTCGACTGTCTTGCCCTCGGCGAGCGCCGCTGCGAGGTCGGCCGTCTTGGCGCCTTCTTCGTAGAGCGGCTGCGCCACGATGCCGTAGGCGTCGCCCTTCTTGATGATGTCGAGGTTCTGCCGGATGTAGTCCATGCCGATGATCACGACCTGACGGCCGGCGGTGCGCGCCGCTTGTGACCAGGTCTGGATGCCATTGCCCGTGGTCGAGAAGGCGCCGGTCACGTCGGGATTGGCCTGGAGAATGCCGACGGCCTTGGCGGCGGCGGCAGAGGGCTCAAACCCCTCCATCTGCGTGTCGAGCACCTTGATGCCCGGATACTTGGCGGCGATTTCCTTGCGGAACGAGTCCGACATGACGTTCTCGGTGTCGTTCGACGAACCCTGCGTCAGAGCGATCGCACCCTTGCCGCCGAGCTTTTCGCCGAAAGCATCCGCCGCGGCGGTACCCGCCTGGACGATGTCTTCGCCGGTCGCCGCCTTGAGGCCCGCGACCGAGCCCTCCTTGGGTAGCACGTGCCAGGTCACCACCGGCAGTCCCTCGTTGCCGAGCTTGCCGATATAGGGGAAAATCTCCGGCCCGGGCCCGTAAACGGCGACCGCGCCGAACTTGGTGCGGGCGAGCGCCGCTTCGGCCAGCGGAATGGAGGCCGCCACGTCGTAGTTGGTGGCGCTCGGGTTGCCGACGACCTCGCAGGTGTAGCCGAGCTTCTTGCACTCATCGAGGAAGCCGGCCTGCATCAGCCGGTGCACCGGATGGTCCTTCATCGGCTGCACCCAGAGCAGCGATTTGTCGGCCGCCTGGCTTACCGACACGCTGCCCAGCACCGCGGCAAGCGCCGCCGCCCCGAGCAAGGCGCGGAACAGTCCGCCCCTCAATTCACTGGATTTCGACATTGGATCCTCTCCCTTGATGGCCGGCTTTGCCGGCGTTGCTGTTACGGGCGCCGGTAGGCCGGCGCCTTGGTCACTTTGGCTTGTTGTCGCTTTTGGCTCGTTTGGCGCCGGCGCCGACGGTGAAGTAGCGGCGGCGTGCGATATCGAGACCCACGGCGAGCACCATGATCACGCCCACGGCAATCTGCTGCCAGTTGGAGCTGACGCCGGCGACGACGAGCCCGCTCGACACCACTTGCAGCAGCAGGATGCCGACGATACCGCCGGCTAGGGTGCCCGCGCCGCCGAAGAGGCTGACCCCGCCGACCACGACGCCGGCGATCACCGCCAGCTCCCAGCCGCTGCCGATCGAGGTCGTGCCGCTCTCGAGGTCGGCCATGACGAACATGCCGGCAATCGCGGCGAGCACGCCGACGATGATGAAGGTGCCGATCTTGTAGAGGCCGGTGTTGATGCCGACGAGCCGCGCCACTTCGGGGTTGCCGCCGGTGGCGTACATGTTGCGCCCGACGACCGTGCGTCGGAGCACGAAGTCGGCCCCGACCGCCGCGATGACGAAGAACACGAAGCTCCAGCCCAACCCGAAGAGCGGCGTCGCGAGGCCGAGTGTGCTGACCTCGGGCGGCAGCGGATAGACCGGCGCCCCGTTGGTCACCACCTGGATCAGGCCCTGCCCGATGAACAGCATGCCGAGCGTCTGGATGAAGGCCGGGATGCGCAGGCGCACCACGACGACGCCGTTCACAAGTCCGACGGCCGCGCCCGTCAGCAGGCCGCCGATCACCGCGACCCAGACCGGGAGGCCAAACATCGTCATCAGCCGCGCCGAGACGACGGCGGAGAGCCCGGCATTGGAACCCACCGAAAGATCGAATTCACCGGTGACCAGTAGCATCGTCTGCCCGATGGCGATGATGCCGACGAACGATACGACCTGCAGGATGGCGCGGATGTTGCGATCCGAAAGGAAGGCAGGCTGGAGGATGTAGAACAGCGCGACGAGGATGATCAGCGCCGCGATGACGCCCACCTCGCCGATGGCGATGAGCCCGATCAGCCGGCTCCGCCAGGACCGCGTGTCCGCGCTCGGTCGAGCGACTTCCGCCACCTTCTCCACTGCCCCTCCCGTCGCATATCGCGCCGCCGGCCCGCCAGGCGAGCCCGTCTGTCCTCTCCTCAAGCGGCTCTTCGGCCGCCCCTGTCGCCATCAAGACATCATAATATTATAAGATGTCAATGGCTGTCCGCGCTCTGTTGTGGATGTCGCCAGCCTCTCCGGCACACCCTTCATTGACCAAATGGTACCGAAACCATTCGCCTCGGTCAAAGCAAATGATACCGTAATCATCACGGCGCGGTGATGACGGCGCAATGCTGTCGGCACTATGCTGAAAAGCGCACGAATGACGGGGCAATTGGAGACACCATGGACGACGACGCGCCGGTGACGACTGGCAAGCGGCCGCTGGGACGGATGGGCATGCGCGAGATCGCCAAGCGCGCCGGTGTCGCGCCGATGACGGTGTCACGTGTCCTCACCAACCCCGACATGGTCTCGCCGGGAACCCGCACCCGCGTGCTCGAAGCGATCGAGGCCGCCGGCTTCGTGCCCAACCGTATTGCCTCGAGCATGAAGGGCAGCGGCCGCATCATCGGCACCGTCGTGCCGCCCCTCATCAATTCAGGCATCGCCGAGCAGGTGCAGGGCATGTCCGACGAGTGCCACGACAACGACTATATCCTGCTGCTGATCCAGGGCGCCTTCACCCCGGAGGACGAGGAGAAGGCCATCAAGGCGCTGCTCGGCTGGCGGCCAGCCGGCATGATCCTCCAGAGCTTCGTGCAGAACGAGACGGCACGCGAGCTGCTGGCGGCCACCCGGGCGCCGGTGGTGGAAATCTCGGAGATCAAGGGTCGCGCGCCCATCGACATGATGGTCGGCATTTCGAACTTCGAGACTGCCCACGCGATGACCATGCACCTCGCCGGCAAGGGCTACCGCCGCATCGGCTTCGTCTCGACCCCCATCCACGGCAACGACCGCCTGCAGCAGCGCCGCGCCGGCTATCATGCCGCCCTCTCTGAGCTCGGCTTCGCCAACCACGACGACATGGAGGTCGAGGTCCCGATCACGGCTGCCGGCGGCGCGCACGCGCTCGGCCTCCTGACCGACAAGCACCGCGACATCGACGCGATTTTCTTTTCCAGCGACACATTGGCGATCGGCGCGGTGCAGGAGTGCCATCGGCGCGGCTGGAAGATTCCCCAGCGCATCGCCATCGCCGGCTATGGCGATATGGAGCTCGCGGCGCAGCTCTATCCGCCGCTCACGACCGTCCGCGTCCAGCGCTACGAGATGGGCCGGCGCGCCGTGCGGCAATTGCTGGCCCGGCTCCGCGGCGAGCCGCATTTGCCCAACGTCGTGAGCCTCGGCTTCGAGATCGTCGACCGCGAGAGCACCTGAACGATGTCGAGGTGCGGTCGATGATGGCGCGGGTCGGCCGATATGAGCGCTTGTTGAGGCGGCGAGGCTGACTGGATGGCCGGGTCAAGCCCGGCCATGACGGCGGAGAGAGCGCTCCGGGAATAAGGCCCGCTGTCCGTTTTCAATCGGCAAGTCAGGTCTGGGGTTATGGGCGGGCACCCAACACACCACCGTCATGGCCGGGCTTGCCCCGGCCATCCAGCCCAGCGCTCATCAACCGCAAACGGCGGAAGACCTGCGACGCCGAGCCTATTTCGGCTTGCTGCCGAGCCGCCTCTCCCAGCCTTCCGCATGGACATTTAGGTAGGCGTTCGGATCGTAAGGGTGCGCCTTGATCACCTCGAGGTTGAGGTCGATGCCGAGACCCGGCCGATCCGGCAGCGATAAGTGGCCCGTTGCGGGATCGACCGTCGGGTGCCAGTCGACGATGTCCTGCGTCCACGGGTCGTTGAAGGCGTCGAAATGTTCCTGGATCAGGAAGTTCGGCACGACGGCCGCGAGCTGCAGGCAGACCGCCGTCGCCACCGGCCCACCGCTCTGATGCGGGGCGATGAAGCTGCCATGCGCCAGCGCCAGGTTGGCGACGGCGAGGGTGGGCGCAATGCCGCCGAGCGACATCGGTTCGGGCTGGAAGATGTTGACGCCGCCGCGCTCGGCCAGCGTGTAGAACTGGCCGACAGTGTCGTACATCTCGCCGGTCGCGACGCGGATAGGGCTCCGATGCGCCACCTCGTGCACGGCTTCCTGCCGGTCGCGGGTCGTCGGCTCCTCCCACCAATAGAGGTTGAGGTCGGCGAATTTTTGGGCCGCTTCGAGCGCAGCGATCTCGGTGAAGCGCGCGTGCACGTCGATGAGGATTTCCGTGCCGGCCGGCAGCTTGTCGCGGAGCAGCCGGATGATGTCGTAGGAGAGATCGAGCTCGGGGCGACTGATAAAGCCCTGCGCCGTGCCGAACGGATCGACCTTCATCGCCTTAAAACCCTTGGCGATGACGGCCTGGGCTGCGGCGAGGAAGGCCTCCGGCGTGCGCTCGGTGCGGTACCAGCCGTTGGCGTAGCCGAGAACGCTGGTGCGCACCTGGCCGCCGAGGAGCTGATGGATCGGCACGCCGAGCTTCTTGCCCAAAATGTCCCAGCAGGCGACTTCGATCGCGGCGATCACCGTGCGGTGGATGTGACCCGCGTCGAGCGACACGCTGTCGAGCATGCGCTTGGTCAGCGTGTGGATGCGCAACGGGTCCTGCCCGATGACCAGGTGCTTGAGCTCGTGCACGCCGGCTTCGGTAGTCTTGATGAAGCCGTTGAGCGTACCCTCGCCGACCCCATAAATCCCCTCGTCGGTGAGCACACGAACGAAAAGCCAATTCTTCCAGCCGGCACCGACGGTGTAGGTCTCGACATCGACGATCTTCATCTTTTGCCTCTTGTCTCGAGGGACTGTTCTTGACCCCACATCATCCCCGCGAGAGCGGGGATCTCCGTTTAGGCGCTGACGCCGAGTCGACCAGAAGCAGAGATTCCCGCTTTCGCGGGAATGACGCCGCGGGCGGGGCTAACGCAGTGCCGCAATGGTCTCAGTGACCCGCCGCGTGGTCAGCCCATATGTCTCCTGCAGCGTCGGCACCGAGCCGCATTCGATATAGCGGTCGGGGATGCCGATGCGGGTAAGCTTCCTACTGATGCCCGCGTCGAACAGCGTTTCGGCGACGAGGCTGCCGAGCCCACCGACGACGACATGGTTTTCGGCAGTCACCAACTGGCCGACGCCCTTGGCGAAGGCGATCACCGCGGCCGTATCGAACGGCTTGATCGTCGGCACGTGCAGCACACCGGCCGCAATGCCGCGCCTTTCAAGCGCCGCGGCCGCATCAAGCGCCCGTTCCGTCATGAAGCCCGTCGAGATAATGCCGACGTCGCCGCCGCTGCGCACTTGCCGGGCTTTGCCGATCTCGAAGCGATAGGTCGCAGGTTCGAACACCACCGGCACTTTGCCGCGCAACAGGCGCATGTAGACCGGCCCGTCATAGGCGGCGACGGCGCGCGTCGCGGCGGCAATTTCCGTGGCATCGCAAGGATCGATGACGACGAGCCCGGGCACCATGCGCATCAGCGCCAGGTCCTCGATCGCCTGGTGCGTGCCCCCATAGCCGGTGGTGAGGCCCGGCAGGCCCGCGATCACCTTCACGTTGAGATGGCTGTGGGCCAGCGCGATGGCGACGAAGTCGAACGCCCGCCGCGTCGCGAACACCCCATAGGTCGTAGCGAACGGCGTGCGGCCGGTGCGCGAGAGGCCGGCGGCGACGGCGATGAGATTCTGCTCGGCCATGCCGACATTGAAGAAGCGATCGGGGAAGGCATTGCGGAACGGCAGGATGTCGGTGTATTTGCCGAGGTCCGCCGTGAGCCCGACGATATCCTCGCGCTCGCGGCCGAGCGCGGCGAGCGCCTGCCCGAACGGCGCATCCACCTCGGGCCGGCCGGTGCCGGTCGCCTCGTCCTGCCCCATGGCCAGCGTCTTGCCGGCTTCCATCGCCACGGTGCTCATGCGTCGGCTCCCACCGTGCGTTCGAATTCGTCGATGATCGAGTTCCACTGCCCGACATCGACCCGGAAGAAGTGTGACTTCTCGCTGCTCTCGATACGAGGCACGCCCTTGCCGGGGAGCGTGCGCAGCACGATCGCCTTCGGCCTGCCGTTCTTCGCCCGCGCCAGCATCAGCGCGCCGACGACCGCCGCCATGTCGTTGCCGTCGATCTCGACCGCGTCCCAGCCAAACGACCGCCATTTGTCGGCCACCGGCTCGATATTGATGACAACGGGCCCGTCAGCCTGGATGCCGTTGCAGTCGACCAGCGCCACCAGCCTGTCGAGGCCGAAATGGCCAGCGGACATCGCGGCTTCCCAGGTCGAGCCCTCCTGCATCTCGCCATCGGACAACTCGACGAACACGCGAGCGGCCGACTTCGACAGCCGGAGGCCCAGCGCCTGCCCCACCGCCTGACCGAGACCGTGGCCGAGCGAACCGCCGATCACTTCGACGCCGGGCGTGGTGTCGAGGGTGGACATCTCGAGCCGGCTGTTGTCGGCTCCGTACGTCTTCAGCTCATCGACCGGAATGATGCCGGCCTCCGCCAGCGCCGCCCAGAGCGCGATCGAATAGTGCCCCGTCGACAGCAGGAAGCGATCGCGCTCCGGCCAGCTGAGGTCCTCGGGGTCGTAGCGCATCTCGTGGAAATAAAGCGCGGTAAGGACATCGGCGATGCCGAGCCCCTGCCCGATGTAGCCCTGTCCCTGGCCGCGCGCCATCGACAGCATGTGGCGGCGGAGCTTTGTCGCCTTGCCCTTCAGGGCCCCAATGTCGGCCGGATCGGGCAGCGTATTGCGCAGCATCTTAGTCCCTGTCCATTCCGCCCGACATGTTGAGGCGCTCCGCGGTCATGTAGACCGGCGCGTCGAGGCAGAGCCAAACGACGGCTTCGGCAATCTCCGAAATCTCGGCGCGCCGGCCGATCGGCACACGCCGCGTACGCTCATCGAGAAAGGCCTGGAGGTCGTTGCGCCCATTGACGCGGGCCAGCTCCGCTTCGGTCGAGCGCTGCATGTCGGTGTCCATCATGCCCGGCGCGAGGCTGTTCACGAGGATGCCGAATGGCGCGAGCGCCACCGCGGCTGCCCGAGTCACCGAGTCGACACCGGCCTTGCTCGCCGCGTACGCGGCGTAGTCTGGGAGCGCCATGCGCGAGGCCGGCGAGGTGATGTTGACGATGCGCCCGGCGCGCTGCTCCTTCATCACGCGGCCAGCAGCCGCGCAGGCGAGCGCCAGCGCCACGACGTTGAGCGACAGCGTCCGCTGCCACATCTTGTAGCTCATGCCGAGAAATGGCTCGATGCCGCCATAGCCGGCATTGTTCACGAGGATATCGAGGCCGCCCCACTTCTTCACGACCCGGTCGATCGCCGCTTCCGGCGCGCCCTCGGCCGTGAAGTCACCGACGATTTCCTCGACCTCGGCCCCGAGGCTGCGGCAGATGTCCGCGGTCTGGGCGGTCCCCTTGGCGTCGATATCGACGAGCGCGACAGCGCAGCCGCGGCGAGCCAGCTGGGTTGCAACCTCGCGGCCGAGACCGCCGGCCGCACCGGTCACGATGGCGCGCCGATGGCCAGTTTTTTCACTCACGAGGCTGTTCCTCCCACCCCAACTTGACGCGTTTGATACCGGTACCATATGGTCGTGTCAATTGCTTTGCGGGTTGCTTTCCGGCCGGTGCCGGTGCCGCATAAGGGCGGCTCTCAGACCGCCATCGGAGGGGAAATTGAAGATCACGCGCCTCGAAACTCTGCAGCTCGCCGAATTCCCTTTCCTGATGTGGTTGCAGATACATACCGACCAGGGGCTGGTCGGAACCGGTGAGACGTTCTGGGCGCCGGGACCCGCGGCGACCTACCTTCACGACAATGTCGCCTCCTATCTCATCGGCAAGGATCCGCGGGACATCGAGCTGCACGACCGGACGCTCGGCAGCGTCTATGTCGGCGCGCGGGATTCGGGTGCCGAAGTGCGCGGCAATTCGGCCGTGAACCTCGCGCTGTGGGACATCTACGGACAGGCGCTCGGCGAGCCGGTGTGGCGGCTGCTCGGCGGCCGCACCCACCAGTCCGTGCCGGTCTACAATACCTGCGCCGGCTACGGTCACGTGCGCGCCACCAAGCGCAACGCGCTCTTCGAACGCACCGAAGATTGGTCGCTAAAAGCCGGCGACATGAACGAGGGGCCCTACGAGGACCTGCTGGCGTGGCGGTTCGATGCCGGCAAGCTGGCGCAGAGCCTTTTGTCCGAAGGGGTGACAGGCATGAAAATCTGGCCGTTCGACATCGCCGCCGAGGCCTCGAACGGCACGCGCATCCACCTGCCCGATCTCGACAAGGCATTGGAGCCGTTCAAGAAAATCCGCGATACCGTTGGCCGCCAGATGGAGATCATGGTCGAGTTGCACGGCCTTTGGACGCTCCCGCCGGTGCTTCGCATCGCCGACGCATTGAAAGACTACGGCGTCGCATGGCTCGAAGAGCCGATCCGCTACAACGAGCTCGACGCCACGGCGGAGTTGGCGCGCCACACCTCGATTCCGGTGGCGGCGAGCGAGCGGCTGGCGTCGCGGCAGGTGTTCAAGCAGTTGATCGACAAACGCGCCGCTTCGATCATCATGATCGATCTCGCCTGGTGTGGTGGCCTCAGCGAAGCGCGCAAGATCGCCAACATGGCCGAGGCGAGCGAGCTGCCGGTGACGCTCCACGACTGCACCGGCCCGATCGTCTACGCCGCGAGTTGCGCCCTCTCGGCGACGCTCCCCAACGCGATCTACCAGGAGATGGTGCGCGCCTATGCCACTGGTTGGTACACCGAGATCGTCGACAACATCCCCGCCGTGACGAACGGACGGGTCGCCCCGCTCGAGGGGGCGGGCCTCGGGCTCAAGCTCAAGCCGGAGTTGTTCAAGCGGCCAGACGCGACGGTGCGGGTCAGCGGCGCGTAACGCCGGCCATCGTCAGCCCGCCGCAAGGGCGGGCGCGTTTTTGCCGCTAGACATTATGATAGTATAACTTATGCTCTGTCCGCAGATAGGCCTCGGCCCATTGGGACCGGTAACAGGCGCGACAGGGTTTCGGAGGGGACGGTGGCGATTTCGGCGGTGCGGGCGGTGAAGCCTGCAGCAAATGCGAACCTGCCCGACCGGGACGTGCTGATCGGGCTGTTCGAGAAGATGGCCCTGCTGCGGCGCTTCGAAAGCGTCGCCCAGATCGCCTGCCGCAAGGGTGAAACGCCGGGTTTCCTCCATCTCTACATCGGCGAGGAGGCGACGGGCGTCGGCGTCTGCGCGCACCTCCGCCACACCGACTGGGTGACTTCCACACATCGCGGCCACGGCCACGCGCTCGCCAAGGGCGGTGATCCGAAACGCATCATGGCGGAGCTCTTCGGCAAGGTGGATGGCATCTGTGGTGGCCGCGGCGGCACCATGCACCTTTACGATCGCTCGATCGGGCTTTTCGGCACCAACGGCATCGTCGCCGCCGGTATCGGCCACGCGGCCGGCGCCGGCATCGCCGCCCGCCAGCGGGGCCGCGACGACATCGGCGTCTCCTTCTTCGGCGACGGCGCGAGCAACCACGGCAATTTCCACGAAGCGCTGAACTTCGCCGCGGTGCAGAAGGCGCCGGCCGTGTTTGTCTGCGAAAACAACCTTTACGCTACCGCAACGCCCTTCCGCACGGTGACGCTCAATATCGATATCGCCAGCAAAGCCGCGTCCTACGGCATGCCGGGCGTTGCGGTCGACGGCAACGAC
>Ga0207639_10002426_pt1 | contig 12524 bp, 7 predicted proteins | sample KBSCornC32_FD_184299 | JGI IMG/M metagenome (GOLD analysis project Ga0207639, IMG submission 184299) | Corn rhizosphere microbial communities from Kellogg Biological Station, Michigan, USA - KBS Corn C3-2 (SPAdes) (version 2) | ecosystem: Host-associated > Plants > Roots > Rhizosphere > Soil ...
TCCATGTCGACGTGGAGGATCATGGAGCGATTCGCGTTCGAAGCAAGGTCAGGGTTGAGGCAAACCGACAATTTGCAATTTTCATTTTGCAATTTTCAATGGCGTCGACGAATTGGAGGGCTCCGATGTCGGTGAGACGTATTGCAAATTGAAAATCTCAAATTGCAAATTGACGAAACGTAAACATCCTGCGCGAATCGAGCCGGCCGATCCTCCGCGCGGCTATTCCTTGATCGGCGTCGTCAGCGTGTGATACGTCGTATACACGCTATCCTGAAATTGCGGGGTGCCGATGTCCAGATTGGTAATCTCGCGCGGCAGCTCCGGGGCGTGCCAGACTTCTTTATCCCGATGCGAGACCTTGAGATCGATGTAATGGTAACGCGCGCAGGCGTAGTACCAGGCGGTCGTCCCCTTTTCGGTTCTGGCTTCGAGCACCAGAATCACTTCCGGGTCGGTCCCGAGCGAAAACGAAAAGAGCGCGCCATCGATGACCGAAGAGTTTTTCGGCTCATACCGCATCAATGGTTTTGAAATCAGCCGCAGCGCGGATTGTTTTCCCTCCTCGTCTTGCATCCTGGCCGAGAATTCGCGGCTCAGGGCCTTCATCTGCGTCAGGCGCTGGCGCGGTGATTCGGCCGGCTCGGCGGCGCCGGGGATCTGCTGAAATGTCACTCCAGCGGTTTTCGGGGCCCAGACTCGCTGGCCGCGGTATTCGGCCGTTAACGGACCGGACGCCAGCGAGTGGAACTCATGCTTGCGGCGAATGGCTTTCGGAAGTCGATACGTAAAAATGCTGCCAATGACTTCCGGCCGCCCATCGAGCATCCAGACGAACACGGCGCCGTCCTCGCCGGTGCGCGCCGGGTTTCCCCAGTGGAGCAAGGGCTCGTCGTGGAGAGTCAATTTGTCTTTGGGGCGACTGGCGAGCCGAAAAATGCATTCGGCAGCGTCGGCTTTGAAGTCGTCGATGGTATTGGTACTTTCCGCGGCCTGTGGCGGATTTGTTTTGGCTTGCGGCGACTTGGTCGTGTCCTGTTGCCCGAAAGCGATCCCGGTAACGAACAGAAGATACCCGATGGCGTGCATAAGTCACCCGATGGCGAGGTCGTTATTAGCTCAGCCCTCCGAGTTTAAGACGGTTTGTCTTTACAAGTCAACGGATGATGATGCAGAGTCGCAACTGCTGCGACCATGACGAACGGATCGATCCACAGATTACTCAGATTTTCACAGATTTTTTGGATCTGAGGCATCGAATGAATCTGTCGGAATCTGTGGATCCGCTCTGTTCATTTCGCCGTCACGACGATTGCGATTCGTTCCGACCAGTCGACAGGTGGTGCAGCCAGGAGTAAATGCATCGGTCAACTCGCAGTACGCACTCGGCTGCGCCTCGCGGCTAAACGGATTGCGCGTCGAGCGCCATCTGGTGGAAGCAATGTATTACCTGGTCCTGGTTTTCGAGAAGCCAGTCGATGTCGGGTTCGTGGTGCATGGCTTTGTGGATCGCCTTCGCGGTCGCAGCACGGTGCGTTTCGAACAGAACTTTGAAATCGATTTTTTCTGAAACCACGCTCGGATCAAGCCAGACCGACACGATTATGCCCAAATCGTTGGCCTTGGATTTGGGAATGTCTCCGGCGCGCACTGCGTCCAGCACACCGTTGGCAATCGCCGCCTGCACGGTTCCCATCAGGATGTTGGTGTACTTGGTGTTCTTGACGGTGACTTTGCTGACCATCAGCGTCACGGGGCGCACCTGGACGTCGCAGTTGAGAATTGCGAATACGCGCGAGTGCCCCTTGATCTGGTCTCCCAGCAGGTTGGCGATCGCATTTCCGACCGGCCCGTCGAGCTCGCCGATGACTACTTCAGGCTCGGCCGCAGACCAGCCCTGTTCGGCTTCGACCAGTGCTTCGCCGGTCCGCAGGACAATCCGGCCCAGGGATTTTTTCTTTTGCTTGTCGCGTTTTTTCGCCATGTCGTCGTATCCTTGTTGGTTTCCAGGTTGATTTCGGGCGTCGCGACAAACTCCATCCCGCGCAGAAGCTGACATAAATGCAATTGACGCCTTTGTCGCCGAACAGCGAGTGATGCTACGATCGCGAGAATGCGGAGTCAAATGTGCATGGATTCGACACGGTCGACATGGAACCCTTAGTGTTCATGCGTGGGGAGTTCCACGACCAGTCGAACATCGTTTTTTTTCGCAGATTTTTGGCCTTACTTTGCCGTCCGTACACTTCCCCCGAATATCAGTGGCGTCCGTATCATGGACAAAGAGAATGACAGAAAAATGGGGACAGAAATATCTCAGACGCGTGCGCTCATCTCGTATTTTTCTGTCCACATTTTTCTGTCCCCTCCGTCGTCGCCGCCAAAACGTTCATTCGAGTGATTGGTGGTTTTCTGTCATTGGTTTCGCCCGGAGCCTAGGCTGGGTTGCAACCGTAATCCAAACCAGGATCTTTGCATCGGAATCCTGTAACGATCCCCGATTCCGGTTGTGTATCTAAGTAGAGACTGCCGATGTACCCCAGCCCGACCACCCGTGCCAGCCTGTTGTTGCGACTTCGTGATTCGCAGGATCACGAGGCGTGGATGGAGTTTGTGTCGCTGTATGAGCCGGTCGTCTATCGGCTGCTGCGAAAACACGGCTTGCAGGATGCCGACAGCCGCGAATTGATGCAGGAATTCTTCCTGACGGTCAGCCGCCATATCGATCGCTGGGATCCGGCCCGTGAGCGGGGCTCGTTTCGCGGCTGGTTGCGGCGGGTGACGCGCAACCTGGTGATCAACTGGCTCAAGCACCGCCAGCGGCAGCCGGTCGGCGCGGGCGGACCGGAGATTCAGGAGCTTCTCGAGGGTCTGCCGGCGAATGCAGAACCGGAAACGGCCGAATTCGATCGCGAGCTGCGGCGGGCAGTGTTCCAGAAGGCGTCAGAGATCGTGCGCGGCGAAGTCAGTCCCAGAATGTGGCAGGCATTCTGGGAAACGAGCGTCGTCGGGAGTTCGGCGAATGCAGCCGGACTAAAACTGGCCATGCGGGCCGGCGCCGTGCGGGTGGGCAAGTGCCGCGTGCTGGCGCGCTTGCGGGAAATCGTCGGCGAGCTCGAGAACAAATCATGAAGGACGTCTGTTCCATTGAATTGCTGAAGGCAGCGCTGGCGGGGACCGTCTCAGCCGACGAAGAAATAGCGCTCGCCGAGCATCTCGAACAATGCGCAACGTGCAGTGCGGCGATGGAAAACCTGGCCGCTGAACCTGCCTTCTGCGAGGAAGCAGCGAACCTGCTGGCGGCCGATGCCCTGGATGAGGCATTGCCTGTCCGGGAAGACTGCTCGCTCGTCGACTTCGGCGTCGAGTTTCTCGAACCGACCGAAGATTCCGGTTGCCTGGGGCGTCTGGGCGGATACGATATCACCGAGGTCATCGGCCGCGGCGGCATGGGAGTCGTCCTTAAAGGCTTCGATCCGGAGCTCAAGCGCTTTGTGGCCATCAAGGTGCTCGCGCCGCATCTGGCTCATAGCCCGCTCGCGCGAAAGCGATTCGCGCGCGAAGCCCAGGCCGCCGCCGCGGTCGTGCACCCGCATGTCCTGGCGATTCATCAGGTGCAGCCGAACGGCCGGTTGCCCTTCATCGTCATGCCGTTCGTGGCGGGCGAGTCGCTCGCGGAGCGGCTTGCGTCGCAGGGGCATCTCGAATTGAAAGAGGTCTTGCGGATCGGCATGCAGGCGGCGGCGGGTCTTGCCGCCGCACACGAACAGGGGCTGGTCCACCGCGACGTCAAGCCGGCGAACATCCTGCTGGAGCGCGGCATCGAACGGGCCGTCCTGACCGATTTCGGCCTGGCGCGCGCCGCCGACGACGTGGCGATGACCCGGTGGGGCATCATCGCGGGGACGCCGCAGTATATGTCTCCCGAGCAGGCGCGCGGCGAGAGCCTCGATCACCGCTCGGACCTGTTCAGTTTGGGGTGCGTCCTGTACGAAATGGCGACGGGTGTCTCGCCGTTCAAGTCCGAAACGACGATCGCCACGTTGCGCAGGCTGGTGGACGATCGGCCGCGCCCGCTGGCCTCGCTCAACCCGGAACTTCCCAACTGGTTCGTGCAGATTGTCGAGCGGTTGCTGGAAAAAGATCCGGCGCGGCGGTTCGGTTCGGCGTCGGAAGTGAGCGAACTGCTCGCCGGGTGTCTGGCCCACGTCCAACAACCGGCCGCGGTTCCCTTGCCTGGCGGCCTGGTCCAGTCGCCGGCCACGAGGCGACGTCTCAATACTCGATTCCTCAAGAAAGGATCGCTTGTAATGTTCGCAACCCTGGGAGTGATCGCCGCCGGAATGTTCGCATTGCAATTGGGGAATCAGCCAGACAAATCGCGCGAAGGCGACGTGCGCAATCGCGACGCGCAAAAAACCGATGCGGATGCGCCAATTGCCGACGACGCCACGAAACCGACTAAACCGGCGAATGCCGGCCTCCGCTGGTTCCAAAACATTCTACCCAAATTCGGCGTCAACACGATCGCTGTTACGGCGGACGGAAAGAAGATCGCGATCGCGAACGGCAATCCCACGATGTCTATCGACGACGATGGCCGTACTCACGTCGAAGATGGCTGGCAGCCGCAAGCGCAGCTTCTGGACGCCGCGACGGGAGATTTACGCGTCTGGTTCCGCTCGAAAAACCCTGCGACTGCCCCTCTCGTGACCGGCGAGGAGTCTGCCGTCTGGAAGGCCATCGATCGATCGCCGTCTTTCGAAATCACAGCCCTCGCGTTTTCACCGGACGCCAGCCTGCTGGCCATCGGAACGAGCATGGGGCAGGTCAAACTTTTCGCGATCCGGCCGGGAAAGCCGGTGCAACCTCTTGACGACGCCGCGGGCAAACAGGCCGGCAAGGGAACGCCGAAACAATTCCAGCCGCTGCCGCGAGCCATGGGCAGCGTGACGTCGCTCACATTTTCGCCCGACGGCAGTCTGCTGGCCATGTGCGGCGGCTCGTTTGACGACGTGCCGCTGGTCGTCGACGAAGAAGAGGCGGGACGGTTGGGAAGCAGAGTCACAGGTCCCGGACGCGTGAAAGTCTGGGATGTCAAAACGGGAACGCTCAAGCAAGATCTCGTCGGGCACAGTTACGCCCAGGCCGTGGCCTTCTCGCCGAATGGAGCGCTGCTGGCCAGCGCTGGAAACTGGGTCAACGGCGACGGCGGGAACCGCGGCAACGGTGTCATCCTCTGGAACCTCAAGGACGGCTTCTTGCTTGCCAAGATCGGGACGCCGACGAACGCCGGCACTTATGCCGTGGCATTTTCGCCGGACGGCAAACTGCTGGCCATCAGCTCTGTTCAAATCGACAAAGATAAGAGGGAAGACGCCGCCTCGAGCTTGATCACGCTGGCGCGTGCGGGCTCAGGCATCGTGGAATGGCAGCTCAAGGTTGCCGGTGGTGCGAAACTAGCCTTTTCGCCTGATGGAACGAGTGTGATCGTCCTCTCCCACCAACGCACAATCCGCTTGATCGATCCCGCAACCGGAACCACGCAATCCGAAATCGAAGCGGCCGATTCCCAACCGGGCAGGCGCTGGGACGATTTCGCCATCTCATCGGGCAGACGCGTGCTGGCGGTCGGCGGGGTCGACAACGACGGCAAAGGTGTCGTCGAATTTTGGGAATTGCCAAATCACCCCGCGGCCGAAGTCAAGGAGTTGAAGGCTATTACACTGCTACGCGAACGGGCCGACCTGGTCTTGGCCGACGTGAAGGCCGGCAATGCGAAAGTCGACGAAGCGTTGCGCGCCTGCAAGGATCTCGCCGAGGTCGACCCCGCCGACGCCACGAAGCGGTTGAAGCTGCTGGTGGAGCTCAGCGAGACGATGTTCAAGGCCGGACTCATCAAAAAGGCCGATCTTCTCTCCGTTCAGGCCGCCTATGAACTGGCGAAAGAGCGAAACTGAGAATCGCGTGGCTGGCTTCAGGTTTTGCGTCCGGCTGGCCGCAGGGCCCATGAAACTGCTGCGAGAACGGCCAGGATGGTCGGAATGCCGATCTTGGTGACGTCGTCGCCACTGGCCGCATGCGATGCTGCCGCTCCCGTCAATTCAAAGATGACCCCCGCGTACGCCCATTCCTTGACTCGCGGGCATCCCGGCAAGAGAAGAACAATTCCACCAGGCAGCTTCCAGAAGCCGAGAATCGTGAGTACATAAAGCGGATATCCCAGATGTGACATCGCCTCGACCATTTCAGGCCGCCGCGCCAGATCCGCGGCACCGCCTGCCAGCAGCGCGAGGGCCAGCAGCGCAGTCGTGATCCAATAGAGAATGGTCTTCGCCATGGTAGGGCACCGGCTTCTAACCGGTGCAAATGCCATACCCGGCCGAAATCGCCCTCGCGCAGAAGGCAATAGATGTGTCTCCATCGGAGAAAATGCGTACCGGCCATTGCCTTTCGCTGTCTGTTCTTTATGGCGTGAATTCTTCGAGCGGAAAAACCCCTTCGGCGATCAATTGCGCTCGATGCCGAACGCGATATGCCGAGTTGATCGCCAGTACGGTAATGTGGCTGGTCAAGCGCCACGGCGAGAGCGCTGTAGTACCTGCCGAGCTCTGGACTTGAGGATGGACAGAATCGACCCAACTCGCTCGAAGTTATCCATCTCCGAGTCTTCCTCAACAGTGAGCGTTCCGGCGCGAGCCTTGGCAGAGAGTTCTCGCATCCGCCTGACGTCGTTTTTGGCAATCGAAAGGCCCAAGAGAGCGCAGGCCACACGCGGCGACATGGCTTCATCGGGATGAAGAATGCGCAGCCAGACTTCAACCTCAGTATTTGGTGCGAGCGGTCCTGTCTTCATATCGACTCATATTAACGCGACCTCGAACTCCTCTTCAATAGAATGTCGCGAATCAACGAAGCTATCGCCCAAACTTGAATCCGCCTTGGGTTACCGCAATCCATCCTTCGTGGATGGCGATTCGGCTGTCATATCGCTTTCGGCGACCTCTCCGGGACTGTCGGCTTCCATGAGGCTGGCGGTTTTTTCCAGCGTTGTCAGCAGGGCCGCCTGCTCGTCGGATGACATCCGGTTCAGTTCTTCCAGGAACTGGTCGCGCAGCAGGAACGGGGCTTCGTCGAGGACTCGCTTGCCTTCCGCGGTCAATTCCAGGATGACCGAACGGCGGTCGGATGGCAGTCGCGTGCGGCTCACAAACTCATTGGCTTCGAGCCGATCGAGAATGCCAGTCAGCGTGCCGCGATTGAAATTGGCCGATTTGGCCAACTCTCCGGCCGAGACCGGTTGCAGTCGATTGATGACTCGCAAGATTGTGAGCTGCGGGCCGGTCAACCTGAAATTCCGCTGCATATAGTCGGAATGGATGTCAACCGCTCTGGTGATCCGCCTGAGGGCGATGATCACCCGTTCGTCGATGGAAAGTTCATGATCCATGACGCGGGATTGTAGCGAATCGCTCCCGCGCGGGAAGTGTGAGCGTGACGTTCTGGCCGCTTCCACGTCAGGATTTTGCGCGACGTCATCGGCATCGCAGTCAGGTTGATCGTAATCCAGCATCAATTTCGTTTGGCTCCATAATGTCTCAAGTCGTTGTGAACATCAGGTTCGCGACGACCCCTGCCGGCTTGTCCGGCAGGTGAAGAAGATTCCGTAGCTAGAACCGATCACAAACGATTGAAAGACCCCTGCCACCTCGTGTGGCAGGTGAATAAGATTCTTCGGCATCCGAGGTACGCTGGCACTCGACCTGCTCGCGAGGATCGTGAGCGTCAGAATCTCATTCACCTGCCGGGCGAGCCGGCAGGGGTCTTGTCGAATTCAGTCGTAGCGCATCTAGCCAAAGAATCTTGCTTCCCGACGTACGTCGGGACCACCCAAGGTGGCGAGGGGTCGTTGTTGTCGATTAATCGCGTGTATGTACTCCCTCCCTCGCTGGCGCTTCGGGTTGGTGTGCTCATGTCATGGCAACGACTTCCTTTGGCGAGCCCGCGTGCGCGTCACAACTGCCGATGCAGTGCAGCTCGGTGGCCAATTCGGCATCGAGAACGTGTTTGGGGGGCAGCTCGAGATAGACCTCGCCCTCCTCGACTTTGACCGGAAAGGTGCGGATCGAATAATCCTCGCCCGAAAGGCAAGCGCCCGATTCCAGCGAGTAAGTTTTTTTGTGCAGCGGGCATGCGACCTTGGGAACGCCGTTCTGATCGCCCACGATCCCGCGCGCCAATACGAAGGCATTCTTGTGCGGGCACATGTTCTGCGTGGCGTACCATTCGCCGCGCGATTCGAACCGAAACACGGCGATCTGAGATTTGCCGTACCGGATCGTCGAGCCGCCGTCGCGGGGAAAGTCCTCGACAAGGCCGACTTTGACCCAGTGCGTGAGCGGCACCACGACTGTATCGGCCAGGGATTCATCGTTCACCGCAACCGGGCTGCGATTGAGGAATGTGAGCTGGTGCAGATCGACCCCTTCTTTGGGCCAATCGGCCGGTCGGCGCTGGCCGCGCTCGTGGACGAACTCGATGCACGACTCGCTCTGGTCGGTGTTCATGAACTGCTTGAACCATCGCCGCCGCTCGGGATCGTTGACGACTTCAGTCCATTCGCACTTGTACGTGTTCACCAGAAACTGCATCTGCCGTTCGAGCTCGTCGGCGATCGCCAGACGGTCGTTGATGATCACGTCGCGGAGCACTTCGATCCCCCCGACCAGGTTTTCCAGCCAGACGCTGGTGCGCGTCAGCCGATCGGCAGTCGCAATGTAATACATCAGAAAACGGTCGATGTACTTGATCGCCGTGGCTTCGTCCAGATCGGCGGCGAGCAGATCGGCATGGCGCGGCTTGAGCCCCCCGTTGCCGCAGACGTACAGGTTGTACCCTTTTTCCGTGGCGATCAGGCCGAAATCCTTGCTCTGCGCTTCGGCACACTCGCGCGTGCAACCGGAAACCGCGGCCTTGATCTTGTGCGGAGCCCGCAGCCCCTTGTAACGATTCTCGACGCGAACCGCGAAACCGACCGAGTCTTGAACGCCGTAGCGGCACCAGGTGGAACCCACGCAGCTTTTCACGGTCCGCAGTGCCTTGCCATAGGCGTGACCGCTTTCGAATCCGGCCTCCACGAGTTCATCCCAGATGTCGGGCAGGTCTTGAACCTTCGCGCCGAACAGATCGACTCGCTGGCCGCCGGTGATTTTGGAGTACAGATTGAATCTCTTGGCAACGGATCCCAGAGCGATCAGCTTGTCGGGAGTGATTTCGCCACCCGGCACGCGGGGGACGACCGAGTACGAGCCGTCGCGCTGAATGTTGGCTAGGAACCGGTCATTGGTGTCTTGCAGCGTGGCGTGATCGAGAATGGGTTCGTTCCAGAGACTGGCCAGGATCGAAGCCACCGCCGGCTTGCAGATCTCGCAACCCAGGCCACTGCCGTGGCTGGCGACCAGGTCGTCAAACGTCTTGATTCCCTTGACCTTGACGATCTGAAACAGCTCCTGCCGCGTGTACGCGAAATGTTCACACAGGCTGCGGTTGACGGTTTTGCCCGCGGCTTCCAGTTCGCGGTTGAGCAGCGACACGACGAGCGGCACGCAGCCTCCGCAGCCGGTGCCGGCTTTCGTGCAGGACTTGATCTCACCCAGCGTGGTGATTTGCTCTTTGGCGATTGCGGCGCAGAGCTGGCCCTTCGTGACGTTGTTGCACGAACAGACCTGGCAATCGTCGTCCATCGCTTCCACGCCCGAATCGGCGCCGGCCCGTTTGCCAACCATCAGCTCGCCCGGCGACATGGTGAGGGGCTTGCCGCTCTTGGCCAGGGAGGAGAGCATCGCATAATCGCCCGCATCGCCCACAAGCACACCGCCGACGAGCTTTGTTCCATCGGGGCTGAACAGCAATTTCTTGTAGACGCCGTCGAATGGGTCGTCGTAGACCAGCGGGCGGGCCCGTTCGGCAGGAGCTTCATAATCGCCGAAGCTGGCCACGTCGACACCCATCAGCTTGAGCTTGGTCGACAGATCGGCTCCGGTAAACAGTTTGTGGCCGCCGCACAGGTTTGTGGCCGCGATATCGGCCATTTCGTAGCCGGGCGCCACCAGCCCATAAACCATGCTGCCGTGCAGCGCCACCTCGCCGATAGCGACAATCCTTTCGTCGCTCGTCTGCAACAGATCGTTGACGGCGATTCCGCCACGGTCGCCCACTTTAATTCCACATTGGCGCGCCAGGTCGTCGCGCGGCCGAATTCCCGCCGAGACGATGATCATTCCGACGTCCAGCTCGGAGCCGTCGGTAAAGACCATCTTTTCGACCTGTTGCTCTCCCAGGATTTCCTTGGTCGACTTCTGCAGGTGAACCTTGACTCCCAGCGACTCGATCTTGCGCACCAGCAGACGCGACGCGGCATCGTCGACCTGCCGCGGCATGAGCTTCTGCGCAAATTCGATGACATGCGTTTCGAGCCCCAGGTCGAGCGTCGCCTTGGCCGCTTCGAGGCCCAAGAGGCCCCCGCCGATGACAGCGGCCTTCTTGACCTTTTGAGCATACGCGAGGATCCGTTCCAGGTCATCGATCGTGCGATACAGGAAGACCCCCAGCTTATCGACCCCCGGTACGGGAGGCACGAACGGAAACGACCCGGTCGCCATCACGACATGATCGTATTCGATCGAGAGCCCCTTGTCGGACGTGACGATGCGGCGGTCGCGATCAATGCCATTCGCCCGATCGCCGATGTGCAGTTCGATTCCCTGCTCGCGATACCAGTCGAGGTTGGCGAGCATGAGCGCCTTGGCGTTGCGATTGGCGAAGAACGAGGTCAAGCCGACCCGGTCATACGCAGCGCGGGGCTCTTCACAAAACGTGACGACACGGAATTGCCGCTCGCGATCGTACTCGATCAGCCGTTCGCAAAATCTGTGTCCGACCATGCCATTGCCGATGACGACAATGGTTTTCTGCGCGGTATCAGTCTGGCGATTCATCGAAATCCAGTAAAAGGGGCTGGATGGGACGGCGCTCGCTGCCAGCGGCGCGATGCCAACTGAGCGCTTGGGAAAGTTGTTGCGGATAAAGAGGTCAGCAACGCGAGCGCGACTCAATCGCTGAAACTTGATCCCACGGATCGTTTGTGTTCATCGCAAACCGTGTACCAATGGCGGTGCAGCGGCAAATCGTTTCTGCGAAGTGATCTTGGAGATCAGTCACAAATCTTTGGAATTCTCCGCGTTATTCCCAATTGCTGCCGCTGCAATTCTGATGGGGCCTGGCACCGACGAAAGAAATCACGTGCATCATTCGCATGCACGAATCGCCCGATCCACGGGCAGATGTTTGAATCCAAACGATTGCCCATCTTCTGCGCGGCTGCGTATGGAAACCGCGCAGCGCGCGACGCGAAATTCAGAAGCAGTTTGGATTGGAAATTCACCGAACTCCTTGTCGTGACTGTTGGTTCCGACATGATGGCAAGACGTCGTGTGCAATCACTGGCACACGGCTTGCTCTCGCAGGGCGACTGTGTCTGCCTCGTTTTCCCGCGGCAGACTTGTCAGATTTTTCTGACGTCCGACGTCTCCGGCTTCGACGATGCGCTCTCGATTGTGGCCCGGAACGCGATGCAAGTCTCAAGGACTGGACCTGTTCGCATTCGTGCAGTCAACAATCGGTCGCAAATTTCATGTCAGCCGTCGCCGAACTTGAATCGCTGCCCTTTCGCGCGCTGGACGCGGGGAAACCGTCCCCAGCGCACATGACGCTTGTCGACCGGTACCTGTACGAGCAGCAGCAGCTCACGGCGGTCGAGCGCTTTGCGCAGCGCTACGAGGCCGACGACAGCCAGTTGCAGGCGCAGTACTATTCGCTGCTGCTCCCCGCCGCTCCCCCGCAGCCGGGTGAGCAGTATGCTTTCGAAGTCGACCTCGACTCGTGTTCGGGGTGCAAGGCCTGCGTCGTGGCCTGCAACTCATTGAACGGACTGGACGAGACCGAGACTTGGCGTGACGTGGGGCTGTTGCATGGCGGCAGTGCCGATCAGCCGTTTTTGCAGCATGTGACGGCCGCCTGTCATCATTGCCTCGATCCCGCCTGCCTCAACGTCTGTCCGGTACGGGCGTATGAGAAGGACGACTCGACCGGCATTGTGCGGCATCTCGATGACCAGTGCATCGGCTGCCAGTACTGCGTGCTGGCCTGTCCGTACGACGTCCCCAAATACAATGCGGCACGCGGCATCGTCCGCAAGTGCGACATGTGCTCGAATCGGCTGGCTGTCGGCGAGGCGCCGGCCTGTGTGCAATCGTGTCCCAACGGGGCGATTCGCATTACAACGGTGCGCGTCCAGGAAGTGGCCGAGAATTGCGAAGCGGGGGCCTTTCTGCCCGGCGCGCCCGACTCACACTGCACGCAGCCGACGACCCACTACAAAACAAACCGCGCCTTTCCCCGCAACGCACTGCCTGCCGACTATTTTTCCGTGCAACCAGAGCACGCGCACTGGCCATTGGTCTCGA
>Ga0207639_10002429_pt1 | contig 12522 bp, 11 predicted proteins | sample KBSCornC32_FD_184299 | JGI IMG/M metagenome (GOLD analysis project Ga0207639, IMG submission 184299) | Corn rhizosphere microbial communities from Kellogg Biological Station, Michigan, USA - KBS Corn C3-2 (SPAdes) (version 2) | ecosystem: Host-associated > Plants > Roots > Rhizosphere > Soil ...
GAGTTCGTGCAGCAAGACGGCAGCTACTACATCGTGATGGAGCCGGTCGACGGGGTCGACATGGGCCGCGTGTTCCGGCGCGTGGTGGCACGCCAGGACAAGCTGTCGCCGCTCTTCTGCGTCGAGGTGGCCCGCCAGGTGTGCCGTGGGCTCGAGTTCGCGCACGGGTTGGCGCGCGCCGACGGCCAGGGAGGCGTGGTCCATCGCGACGTGACGCCACCCAACATCATGGTCGACTGGAACGGGACGGTGAAGATCGTCGACTTCGGGATCTCCCGCGCGATGCAGGATCTGCAGAGCCAGGCGGCCGAGGCGGGCACCGTCAGAGGCAAGGTCTCCTACGTCGCGCCGGAGCTTCTTCAGGGACGCGTGGCCGACGCCCGCTCGGACGTGTTCTCGCTGGCCGTGGTGCTGCACGAGCTGCTGTCGGGCCAGCGCCTGTTCCTGGGCGAGAACGACCTCGAGACATTGAAGCTGGTGCGCGAGCTGCCGATCGAGCCGCCCTCCGCGCGAAATCCGGCAGTGAAGGCCGCCCTCGACGAGATCGTGATGCGGGGCCTCGAGCGGGATCCCGCCAAGCGCTACCAGAGCGCGCGCGAGATGGGCGACGACCTGGAAGAGTTCGTCGTGCGGCGGCAGTTCTCCACGCGTGCCCTGGGTGAACAGGCGCGCGAGCTGTTCCCGGCGGGCGCGATCGACGAGACCGAGGCGATGCCCGCCGCCGCGCCGGGTCCGGCGCCCGCCGATGATCAGCGGACACGCGAGGTCACGATCAGCGTCGGGAAGGCGGACGCCGTCGTCGTTCTCGAAGGTGCGACCGAGCGCCCGCGCCGGGCGACGCCGCCGCCTCTTCCATCTCTTCCTCCTCCTCCGCCCCCGGCGGCGGCCCAGGCGGTGGTGGCTCGGCCGACGGGCGGGCTGGCCTCGGGACCGATCCCCGTTCCTGCTCCGCCCGCACCAGCCGGGTTTCGGCTGTCGGTGGCGGCCTCGCTCGCGCTGGTGGGCGTCAGCCTCTCCGCGGTCGTGGTGGCCCTGATCATCGTGGTGGCTGCCCGGCGGGCGGTGCCGGCGGCCGGCGCCCTCGCGACGGGAGCTCCCGCGGGGGACGAGCGGATGGCGGGCGCGGGTGACCGGTCCACCGGGGCGGCTCCCCGGACCGTCCAGATCGCGCTGGATTCGGTGCCTCAGGGAGCGACGGTCGCCCTGGTGAGCGCCGGCGCCGGCTCGACGCCGGGCGAGCCGCTCGGCCAGACGCCCCTCCTCGTGCCGCTGGCGCGGGGCGAGGCCGCGGTCGAGGTCATGCTGACGAAGACGGGCTTCGCGCCGCTCTCTTTCCGCGTGATCGCCAACCGGGACAAGGACGCCACGGCGGTCCTCGAGCGCGAGACCCCGCTGCAGGTGGCGGCGCTGACGACGACGGCCATGGCCGCGGCGACGGCCGAGGACGAGCCGCGCCCGCGGCGCAAGCGATCGTCCCGCAAGGGCGCGCACTCGGAGGCGCGCGCCGAAGCGCCGCCGACCACGACGTCGAGCATCCTGGCGGCGCCGCCACCACCGGCCCGCCCCGCGGCCGCGGCCCCCGCGCCGGTTCCCCGCGCGGCGCTGCCGGCGACTCTGGCGCCCGCGTCCGCCCCGCACCGCTGAGCCTTCGGACCTTCGGGTCGAGTGGTTGCTGCTTCGACCGGGCGAATCCGGGAACCAGCGGTCGGTGACGGTGTCGGTTGCGGGCCATCTCCTCAACCACGCCAACCGCACCGAGGGCTCATGACGACGATCGCGTTTTCCATTCCCATCCTGCCCGGTCAGACCGATTCCTTCCGGAGCGCCCACCGGCGTTTCGCCGTCGAGCGCGGAGCCGAGTTCGAGGCTTCGCGGCGCCGGCTCGGGGTGATGAGCGAACGCGGCTTTCTCCAGCACACCCCGACCGGTGACGTCGCGGTGGTGGTCTTCGACGTCGAAGATCCTGCTCGCTTCCTCGCTGGTTCGGCGGGATCGTCCGAGCCGATCGACCGCGACTTCCGCGCCTACCTGGTCGAGGCGTTCGGCCTCGACCTCACGCGAGCCGCGGGCCCGCCCTCGGAGCCCGTCTTCGAGTGGTCGAGGGCCTGACGGGATCCCCGAGGCGTGGCGCGAAGGCGCGCGGTCCAGAAGGTGGAGCCCGGCGTGCCGTCGGGGGGGGACCAGGGCTGGGACGAGACCTCGTCGAAGCGCGCGACGCTGTACATGCTCCAACCCGGTCCGTCGTAAACGTGGCGACCCCACCAGGCCATGTAGCCGGCGGCCCCAGCCCTCGTGCAAGCCGTGCAAAATTTCGTCGCGCCAAGCGCCGCGATCCAGGGCAGGATTGGCCTCGACATGAGGAGGTCCTTCGAACGCGAGGTGCCGAGTCGTGCCCTCGAGTAGGCGCGAGCCCGTCCCTGAATGGATCGAGCCCATGGCGGCCACGCTGACGCGCGAGCGCTTCGCCGGCCCCGAGTGGGTCTTCGAGCGCAAGCTCGACGGCATCCGTTTGCTGGCCTTCAAGCGCGGCCACCAGGTCGAGCTGCTCTCGCGCAACCGCCTGCCGCAGGACGAGGCCTATCCCGCCGTCGTGGCCGCGATCCGCGCCTTGCCGCAGTCGGACCTCGTCCTCGACGGCGAGGCGCTGGGGGTGTGGGGGCCGCGCGCCGGCGAGGGCGCGCCGTCGTACCACGTGTTCGACGTGCTGTGGATCGACGGGCGGGACCTGACCGAGCAGCCGCTGGACGCGCGACGCGCCGTGCTCGAGACGCTGTCGCTGGCGCCGCCGCTGGTCCGGGTCGAGCGGCTCGACGACGCGGCCCCCTGGGAGCGGGCCTGTCGAGAGGGATGGGAGGGGGTCATCGCCAAGCGGCGCGATTCACTTTACGAGCACCGCCGGTCGCCCCACTGGTTGAAGATGAAGTGCGAGGCCAGCCAGGAGCTGGTGGTCGGCGGCTTCACGGATCCTCAGGGAACGAGGGTGGGGCTGGGCGCCCTGCTCGTCGGGTACTACGAGGGGCGCGACCTCGTCTTCGCGGGCAAGGTCGGCACGGGCCTCGACCGGAAGCTGCTGCGCGCCCTGCGCGAGCGGTTGGATCCGCTCGAGATTCCAGAGACACCGTTCTCGAAGGCGGCGGGCCTGCCGCGGGCGCGCGCCCACTGGGTGCGCCCCGAGGTCGTCGTCCAGGTCGCGTTCATGGAGTGGACCGCCGCCGGCAAGCTTCGCCACCCCCGCCTCGTCGGCCTGCGCATCGACAAGGCGCCCCGCGACGTCACGCGCGAAACCGCGGGCGGCTGACCGGGAACGGGGCGCGGCGGGCCTCATGGCGGCTGCCCCTTCAGGACGCGGTCGATCTGTCGATGGGCCCCGGGGACGAAGCTCGCCTCTCTTCTACCGCCCTCATTCGCCCCATGACCGCCATCGATCTCAACGCCCTGGGCGTGATGCTGGATCCCTCCGCGATGGCCAAGGTCATGTCCATCGTGAAGGCGAGCCGCGGGCGGTGCGTGGCGTACTTCGACATCGACGGGACCCTGTTGAAGGACGACAACGTGCCGAATCGGTACGTCCTGGCGCTGTTGAAGCACCTGCACGAGCGGGGGTGTCTCATCTATCTGTGGAGCGCGGGCGGCGAGGCCAATTGCCGTCGGGTGGCCGCGCACTGTGGGATCGAGGCGCTCGTGTCCGCGTACTTGCCCAAGCCGGTGATCAGCGTGGACGACATGTCGTACGATGACTACGTGTTCTTGAAGCTGCACCCGAGCGACCTCGAGCCCAGGGAGTGACGCTTGGTCTTCTGTCCCGTGTGCGGGGAGGCGGGCCAGGCCGTGAGCGTGCGCTGCGAGCGCGTGGCCCGGCACTACGGCTATTCGCGCGCCGAGCTGGCGGCCCTGGCCGCGGCGGGGCTTTCGATCGCGGTGCCGTTCTTCGACGTCAGGCGCTTTCTGTTCGCGATCGACACCTTGTCCCGACATCCGCTGGCGCGGGCCATGCTCGAGGCCGTCGAGCGCGGTCTGGCGTCGGCGCCGGTGCAGGATCTGGGCAATCCGGTCCGCGTCCTCGGCTTTCAGCACGCGTCCTTCCCGGAGCACGCGGAGATCTTCGTCAAGGAGGACGTGTCGAAGACCATGGTCATCTACCAGGGCGAGAGCTCGATCGAGCACTTCGGCTCCGAGGAGCGCGCCGTGGTGTTCGCGGAGCTGGCGTGCCAGTTCTTCGGCCTGGGGCCGAACGTTCCGGCGACCGTGGTGGGCGTGTCGGCCTCCGGGACGAAGTTCGTCGCCAGCGCCGGCGTGTCGCGTGACCGCTTCCTGTCGCTGGAGGCCAGGCCCCGCAGCGACTTACCCGTGCTGTGGCGGCAGGGCACCCTGCCGCGCCTCGCGATCCTGGACTTCGTGCTGGGGCAGAACGACCGGAACGCTCAGAACGTGCTCGTTGCCTCCGGCGACGGCGCCGCCGAACCCGGGCTCGAGCCCGGAGTGGTCGGGGTGCCGGAGGTCCGGTTGATTGACAACGATGACGCGTTCTCGACGCTGGAACGCTTGCCTTCGCCCTTCGCCTATCTGGCTGGGCTCGACGACGCCGCGCCGGGCGGGGCGCTGACCTTCGCGGGGACCGACGCCTGGCTGGCGCCGCTTCGCCTGGCCGAGCTCGTCGCGAAGCTGGCGCCGCTGGCGCTGCCCGAGGACACGATGGTCCCCCTGTGCCGTCGTTTTGCTTTCGCGAAGCTGGTCGCAGAGAAAGCTCTCTCGGTGGCCGACTTCCGGCGCGCCGCCTTCTGCAGGGACGGGGAGAGCGGCTTCACGATCGGCGCGCCGCTGCCGAATCCCGGCGGCTGGACCGTCTACCGGACCTTCGTCAAGGAGGCGGAGGGCGAGGCGCGATTCCGGACGATCGTGGGCGAGAAGACGGGCGATGGCTTCCTGGTCAGCGTGATCGGCGGCGTGCTGCTGCGCGACGGCGCGACGGTGATCGCCGAGGCGCGCCCGTGTTCGGAGGCCGACGCCGAACGGGCCGTCGAGTCGCTGGCGGTCGATGCCTTCGCGGACGGGTTCGCGCACATCGTCCGGCGCCGGTTCTTCGTGGCTCCGGGCGACCCGGCGCGATCGACGAGGGAACCGCTGCGCATCGTCGAGATCCGCACCGATCCGGCGGGCTGCCATCTGGTGGTCAAGGCCGGCCGGCTCGGCCGGTACGAGAGGCGGAAGATCGCGCTCTTCGCGTCCTTCTCCACGGTCGAAGCCGCCGCGGCCGCCGCGGACGGGCTCGAGGCCAAGCTGCTGGCGGCGCGCTACGTGGACCTCCGCGCGCGGCTCGGTTCATTCAAGGCCGCGACGCAGTCGGCGCTTCTCTGGTAGGCGTTCGTTCGCCCCTCAGCTCCCGCCCCCGGCGAGGAGCGTGGCCGCGAGGGCGAGGGCGCCCGGCAGCGCCTGAAAAACCAGGATGCGACGCGACGCCGTCGCCGCGCCGTAGACGCCGGCGACCACGACGCAGCCCAGGAAGAACAGCTTCAGGGAATATGCGAACGGCGCGCTCGCGAGCACGGCCCAGACCAGGCCAGCCGCGAGAAATCCGTTGTAGAGGCCCTGGTTGGCCGCCAGGACCTTGGTGTCCGCCTGTTGCTGCAGCGTCCGCTTGAAAGCCTTCGCCCCGGACGGGGTCGCCCACAGGAACATCTCCAGCACCAGGATGTAAAAGTGAAGCAGCGCGACCAGGCCCGTCAGAATCTGCGATGCCGTCGTCATGGTCCGAGGTTAACCGTTCCGTGCGGCGGCGGGACCGGGCCCGGTCACCGCTGCGCCGACTTCAGCCACGCCGAGGTGGCGGCTCGCTCGGCGTCGGCCAGGGCGGAGCAGCGCAGGCCCGACTCCACCGATTGGCGCAGGTCCTTGCCGACGCCTTCCACCTCGGCGGTGTGCGCCTCGAAGAACGCGCCGAGCGCGCGGACGCGCTCGGTGTCGCACACGCCCGCGACCGAGGCGATCACCCGCCCGACCATGGCAGACGGGATCCGGGGGGCGATCTCGTCGAAGTGGGCCTGGATCCACGCGAGCGCGGCCTCGCGGCTGGCACGTCGCAGGGCCATCGCCGGGAACACGTAGCGGAGATCCTGGGGCTTGATCGTCCCGTCGAGCACGAGCGCGAGCGTCCGCCCGACCAGACCGCCGTCCTCGAACGCGATCAGCCCCGACAGCGCCAGCAGGCGCGCCTCTGGCGTGGAGGGATTCCGCAGGACGCCGCTCATCTGCAGCCACAGCGCCTCGTCGCCGCGCTTGGCGGCGAGCGGCAGCGCGACCCGGGCCAGATCGTTGCTGACGGCGCCCTCGCCCTTGGCAGCGGTCGACGAGCCAGCGGAGCCGGAGGCGCGACCAGAGACCGCCAGCCACCGGCGGGCCAGGCGATCGGCCGTCGCCAGCACCCCTTGGTCCTCGCCGAGGTCGCCCGCCAGGTGCAGCACGCTCTCGCGCAGGAAATGATCGTCGTCGGATTCGTTGCCCGACTCGCGCCAGCCGAGCCGGCGCACCGTCGGCGCCGCCAGCGCGCGGACCAGGCGCGCGAACGCGGGGCGGGCCTCGTCGGCGATCAAGGCGCGATCGATGCTCACGAGCGCGTCGATGACCTCCGACCACACCAGGCGGCTGCGTTCACCGGCCAGCTTCGAGGCCAGCGCCAGGAAGCTCGACGCCGGCAGCTCGCCGCTGCGGACGGCGGCGAAGGCGTTGCTGACGACGCCAAAGCGCTCCGGCTCGGGCAGCCGCTCGAGGGCGCTCGCCAGCGGGGCCAGCCGGGCGCCGCCGAGCTGGACCCGGTAATAGCCGTCCTCGCCCGCGTTGGCGTAGACGAACGCCGGACAGCCCGCGGCGCCCTCCAGCTCGACGCGCGCCTCGCGCGCCTCCATCAGGGCACACTGCCGGCCGAGCCTCGCGTCGCCCCGGGCGATCGCGGTCCCCGTCGGAAACGCCAGGCAGATCGGGATCTGCCAGAGCTTGTCGCTGGGCTCGGCCTTGCGGTCCAGGGTCCGGTACTCGCGCTGGGTCAGGCGAACGGCCGGCTTGGGCCCGCCGGGCGCGTCCGGGCACTCCAGCGTCGCGTCGACCACCGGAAAGCCCGTCTGCGTCGTGAAGGCGTCCATGACCCGGGCGACCGGGAGACCGCCGCTCGCCTCGGCGAGCGCCCCGTAGAGATCGGCGGCCGTGGCGTTGCCCCAGGCGTGGCGCTCCAGGTAGCGGCGGATGCCTTCGCGGAACGTCGCCTCGCCCAGCCAGGCCTCCGTCATGGCCAGAACGGCTCGGCCTTTCACGTACGTCACGCCGTCGAAAGCCTCGAGCGCGGCGCTGGTGCTGCCGACCGGGTTGCGGATGCGGCGCGCGGTCGAGAGCGCGTCCTCGCTCATCACGCGGGCTTTGCCGGCCAGGGCCTGCAGGCGGGCGCGGGTGGCGGGCCGCTGCTCGTCGACGGCCTTGTCGGCCATCCAGGTGGCGAACGCTTCGTTCAGCCACAGGTCGTCCCACCAGGCCATCGTGACCAGGTCGCCGAACCACTGATGCGCCAGCTCGTGCGCGATGATGCTCGCGGTGCCCAGCCGCGAGGCCAGCGAGGCGCGCGCGTCGAGCAGCAGGCGCTCCTCGCGGAAGGTGAGCAGGCCCGCGTTCTCCATGGCCCCGGAGCCGAAGGCCGGCACCGCGACGAGATCGAGCTTGCCGTAGGGATAAGGGCGCTGGAAGTAGCGCGACAGCGGCCCGAGCAGCCCCAGCGCCGCCGATAGCGCCGGGCCGGCGAGCGGGCCCTTTCCCTTCGTGGCGATGATTCGCACGTCGAGAGGCGCCCGTGGCGCGTCGGCCGCCGCCCCCGCGACGACGTCGAAGGTCCCGACCGCCAGTGCCACCAGGTAGGTGGGCAGGGGGGGCGAGGGCTCGAACTCGAAGCGGACCTGACCGCCGCCGGCTTGCGGCTGGCGGTCGCGCTCCTTCATGTTCGCGAAGGCGACCAGATCGCGAGGGACCGTGATCGCGACCTCGAACGGCGTCTTGAAGCCGGGCTCGTCGAAGCACGGGAAGGCGCGGCGCGCGTCGGTGGGCTCGAACTGCGTGAAGGCGTACCAGGCGCCCTGATCCTGCGCCCGGTACAGGCCGCGCATCTTGTTCCCGAAGGGACCGCTGTAAGCGAGGTCCAGCTCCGCCTCGCCGGGGCCGACCGGCCGATCGAGCGCCAGGACGAGCTCCTCCGGCTCCGACTTGGATCCGGCGGCCTTGCGCAACGTCGCGCTGGCGGTGAGCTCTCCCTGCGGCGTCTTGACGGTCGCCCGACGAACGTCGAGCCCCTTGGCGTGCAGCACCACCGCCCGGACCGGCGACGAGATCGCTACCTTGATGCGCGCCCGTCCCGAGAAGACCGGCGTCGCGGGATCGATCACCAGGTCGAGCGCGTAGGAGAGCGGGCGGACCTGGGACGGCAGGCGACCGTCGGGCCGCGGCGGCGGCACGGCGGGGGCGGCCGGCGAGGCTGAGACGGCCGGCAGGGTGGAGACGCTCTGCGGGGCCGGTGGTGCGCGGTGGCAACCGGCGGCGACGGCCCCGATCACCAGCAGAGCCGCGGTCCGCCCGGCGCGGCAACGTGTCCCAAGGTCCACGGACCCGATGCTATACGACGATCAGGGCTTCGGAGCCTGTGGATCGCCCAGTGGATCGGCGTGGCGGTGGATGAGCCGCCACCGGGTGCCCTCGCGCCGGAAAATTTCGGTGACCCGCAGCTTCATGGCGATCGGATCCCGCTTGCCTTCCATGACGACGCGCGCGTGCTGATAGCCCGTCCAGAAGGCGATCGTGTCGCTCGTCGCTTGCTGCAGCACCTCGAAGTGCGTCTCGCTGCCGTCTTTGAACACGCCGGCTTCTCGTTCGTACTGTCCGACCACCTCGGCCGCGCCCACCGTGGCCCCGCCTCCCGGCCCGAAGAAGGTCGCAGGCGACGTGTGCGCCGCCAGGTGACTCACCAGCTTCGGATCGCCGTTCACGTAGGCTCGTGCCGCGACTTCGCGCTCTCGCATGAACCGTCCGAACTCTTCCCCATTGCGTTCCATGTCCATGCCTCCTCGGTCAACTAAGGGAAACGATGCAGAACGTAAGGCCGATTGAACCGCCTGCAATCGTGGCTGTTGTGTAACGACCGGAGAGGCGTGTACACTCCTGCGCGGTTGCGCTCTTTCAAGGGCGTGTTCTTCTAGCTTGGCGGGGGAAAGTTCGGATGACGATCGAGATGTTGCCGCGTGTGGGACAGAGGTATGTGGTGGCGGTGAGGCCGCCCGACTGGTACGCCGGTCGAATCGGTGAGGGGGGCGTCGTGGAGGAGGCGACCGCCGCGGGGGGCGTCTACGTCCGGTTCGATTCAGGGCTCCTCGATACGTTCCCCGTGTCGCGCTTCCTCGAGTACTTCCGCCCCGCCGTGCTCGCGACGCGCGAGACGGACCAGACCCGGATCCCGGGACCCTGGATCGAGCGGACGCCTTCGGGCCGGATCCTCCTGCACCGCACGAACGACCGCCGCCCCTGACGGGCGGTTCCGCACCTCGCGCTGCGCCCGGTCAGGCCACGGGCTGCCAGTCCCCTGGACGGTGAAGGCGTGCGAATGTCGACCGGCGAGATTTGCAGGAATTCACCGTTCCAGCGGACTAAACTCGCGCGCCTTGTCCGAGCTGCTTCAGATCCGAACGCGCCCCGCCCCCGCCGAGCGACTGGACACGAGCCAGACGGTCGGCGCCGTGCCGTCGAGCCCGAGCGCCGGCCCGGCTCCCGCTGCCGGGGGTCGGCTGGCTTACGTCGAGACCTACGGGTGCCAGATGAACGTCGCCGACACCGACATGGTGCTCGGCCTCTTGCACCGCGAAGGCTACGCTCGCACCGAGGACGCGGCCCAGGCCGACCTCATCCTCCTCAATACCTGCGCGGTGCGCGAGAAGGCGGAGGAGCGGGTGTTCCAGCGGGCCAGCATGCTGGCGGGGCACAAGGCGCGCCCCGGGGTGGTCCTGGGCATCACCGGGTGCATGGCCGAGCACTTGAAGGATCGGATCCGGGCGCGCGCCCCGTACGTCGACCTGGTCGTTGGCCCCGATGGCTACCGCCGCCTCCTCGATCACGTGCGCGAGGTTCACGACGCGCGCCGGGCCGGCGACACGGGAACGGCGGTCGAGGACACGGCCCTCGACCGCCAGGAGACGTACGAGGGCCTCGACCCGGCGCGCGAGATGACGGGCGGGGTGACCGGCCAGATCACGATCCAGCGCGGCTGCGACAAGTTCTGCACCTTCTGTGTCGTGCCCTACACGCGTGGCCGCGAGCGCGGAACGCCGCCGCGCGAGGTCCTGCGCCAGGCGCGCGCCCTGGCGGCGGCCGGCTATCGCCAGGTTCAGCTGCTCGGGCAGACGGTGAACTCGTACCGTCACGAGGACGTGGGCTTCGCCGAGCTCCTCCGGGCGGTCGCCACCGTCGACGGTCTCGAGCGCATCCGGTTCACGTCGCCTTACCCGCTCGACTTCTCGGACGACGTCATCGCGGCGATCGCCGAGACGCCGAAGGTCTGCAAGCACGTTCACCTGCCGCTGCAGACCGCCTCGGACAGCGTGCTGGCGCGGATGCGGCGCGGGTACACCTACGGCCAGTTCCGCGCGCTGGTGCACGCCTTGCGCGCGGCCATGCCCGACATCGCCATCACGACCGACGTGCTGGTCGGCTTCTGCGACGAGACCGAAGACGAGTTTCGCGTGCTGCTCGACGCGCTGGACGAGCTGCGGTTCGAGGGGGCCTTCACGTTCGCGTACTCGGAGCGCGGCGGCACCACCGCCGCGCGCAAGATGCCCGACAACGTCTCCCCCGCCGAGAAGCAGCGGCGCCTGGCCCAGGTGATCGCGCGGCAGCAGGCCATCACGTCCGAGATCCACGCCGCGCAGATCGGAAAGCGCGAGCGGATCCTGGTCGAAGGGCCTTCGCGGCGGTCGGCCCACCAGCTCGTCGGACGCACCGACACGTTCCGCTCGGTCATCGTGCCCGCGGGGCCGGGGGTCGAGGCGGGGGCGCTGGTCGACGTCGTGATCGAGCGGTCCACGCCGGCCACGCTGTTCGGCCGCGTGTGCTGAGGGGGACGCGCGGCCGTCATGGCGACGTCGACTCTCGGGACCGCCGTCGTCGGGGCTTCGGGGTGGGGCCGAAACGTGGTGCGCGCGTTCTTCGTGGCGAGCGGTTCGTCGCTGCGGTGGGTCTGTGATCTGAACGAGGCGTTGCTCGGCGGGGTGAGCGACCGCTTCCCCGGGGTGAGAGTGACACCCGGCCTGGACCAGGTGCTGGCCGATCCGGAGGTGCGCGCCGTGGCCGTGGCGGTGGACTCGCCGAACCACTACGGCGTGGCGCGCGCGGCGCTCGAGGCTGGACGCCACGTGTTCGTGGAGAAGCCCCTGGCGCTGACGGCGGCCGACGCGTCCGCTCTGTGCGCGCTGGCCGAGGCGCGCGGGCTCACCTTGATGACGGGGCACCTGCTGCTCTATCACCCGGCCGTCGAACGGACGAAGGCGATCGTCGACGCGGGAGAGCTGGGCGAGGTCCTCTACGCCTGCTCGGAGCGCGTGAACCTGGGGATCGTGCGCGACGCCGAGAACGCGTGGTGGTCCCTGGCGGCGCACGACGTGGCGGTCGCGATCCACCTGTTCGGCGCGACCCCGCGCGTGGTCAGCGCCACGGGCGCGGCGTACCTGCGCCGCGACATCGCGGACGTCGCCTTCGCCACGCTGCGGTTCGCGGACGGGCGGATCGCTCACCTGCACGTGTCGTGGCTGGACCCGCACAAGCGCCGGTCACTGACGGTGGTGGGGTCGAAGAAGATGCTGACCTTCGACGACACGGCGGCCGACGAGAAGATCAAGATCTACGACAAGCGCGCCGTACCGAGGCCGGGGCACGCCACGTTCGCCGAAGGGGTGGCGGTGCGGGTGGGCGACGTGGTGTCGCCGTTCGTCGCGAACCGCGAGCCGCTGGTCGCCGAGTGCGAGCACTTCCTGTCCTGCGTGGTCGAGGGGCGCCTCCCGCGCAGCGACGGCCGGCAGGGTCTGGACGTGGTTCGCGTCCTCGAGGCCGGAGACGCCTCGATCCGGGCCGGCGGGGCGCCGATCGCGGTCGCGAGTGACGGGGACGGCGCCCGCCCCGGGGGGAACGGCGCGCCGTGAGGGCGAGCTCGAAGAGAGCAGCGGTGGAGCCGCTCCGCCGCGTGTCGTCGCGCGCGTCGGCGGAGGTCGAGACCTTCGTCCACCCGACGGCCGTCGTCGATGCCGGCGCGGTCCTGGGCGCCGGCTGCAAGGTCTGGCACTTTTGCCACGTGACGGCCGGCGCGCGGGTGGGCGCCGGCGTGGTCCTGGGCCAGAACGTCTACGTGGGTGGCGCCGTGGTGGTCGGGGATCGCTGCCGGATCGCGAACAACGTGTCCCTCTACGACGGCGTCACGCTGGCCGACGAGGTGTTCGTGGGGCCCTCGGCGGTGTTCAC
>Ga0207639_10002431_pt1 | contig 12520 bp, 10 predicted proteins | sample KBSCornC32_FD_184299 | JGI IMG/M metagenome (GOLD analysis project Ga0207639, IMG submission 184299) | Corn rhizosphere microbial communities from Kellogg Biological Station, Michigan, USA - KBS Corn C3-2 (SPAdes) (version 2) | ecosystem: Host-associated > Plants > Roots > Rhizosphere > Soil ...
CGGTGCCGTCCTCGAACGGCTCGAAGCCGCTCGTGAAGAGTTCCGGCGTGCCCGGCGGCTCGATCGTGACGAGCATCGGGAACGCCGGATCGATGCTCAGGCCGGCGGGCAGCGGACCGGGCGGGTGGGCCGGATCGAACAGTTCCGCGCTGAGGTTGAGGCTCTGCGGACTCAGGTTCATCGGCGCGTCGAAGACGATCGTGACTTCGGCGTCGTACGAGGTGCCGAGCGAGTCCTGCAGCAGGATCGTCGCGTGCGCGGTGTTGCCGATGACCTCGACGTCGACCTGCGCGCTCGCCGCGCGCGCGCCGAGCAGCGACGCCAACAGCAGCGCGCATGCGGGGAGGCGGAGCGATCGCGTTTTCATCTGACCCCCTGGAACCCGTGCTCGAGCAGAGCGGAGAGGTTCATGCACCCGAGTCTAGCGCGTAACCCGCATCGCGCTCACCGCCCGGCCGGCGCGAGGGATTCTCCCCATCGGGACGAGGGGGATTCCCTTGCGCGATCGCGCGCAACGGTGCCCGCGCGCTTTATCGTGAAATCGCGGTGGCCGGTCGATCGGATGGCGGCCATCCGCGATCGCGAACAGGGGCGCGATGACGATGAGCGACATGCAGTGAGCAACAGCCAGGACGAGGACAGCCGGCGCAACGACCTGCGCCGTCGCATCGCGGAGGAACTGATCGCGAGCGAACTGCGCCGCCGCCAGCGCAAGCGCATCGACGCGGCGCTGCTCGATGCCGCGCGCGAATCGACCGCGGACGCGGAATCCGCGGAAACGGCCGCGGAAGGATCGCTGGACGAAGAGCCGCCGGGCGAAGATCGGCCGCCCGAAGATGCACCGGGCGAAGACCCGCCGGCCGGGCCGGAACGCGGGTGAACGCAACCGCCGCGGGCGCGGCGGTATGGCGGGCCTCAGTGCGGCGGCCGCTGCTTCAGGCCGCTCTTCCAGGCGTACACCGCGGCCTGGGTGCGGTCGCTGACGTCGAGCTTGCCGAGCACGTTGCTCACGTGCGTCTTGACCGTCTTCTCGCCGATGCCGAGGCGTTCGGCGATCTGCTGGTTGTTGAGGCCTTCGGCGATCAGCGCGAGCACCTCGCGTTCGCGCTGGCTCAGCGATTCGAGCATGTCGGCGCCCGGTTCGCTTTCCTGGCGCAGCAGATCCATCAGGCGCGCCGCGACGCGCTGGTGCAGCACGGCTTCGCCGCGCGCGGCCTTGCGTACCGCTTCGGCGAGCGCATCCGCGTCGACGTCCTTGAGCAGGCACGAGAGCGCGCCCGCGCGTACCGCCTGGACGATCTGCTGGGCGTCCTCGAACGAGGTGAGCAGCACGACCTGGGTCTGCGGGTTCTGCTCGCGGATCAGGCGCGTCGTCTCGATGCCGCCACCGGGCATCACGAGATCGACGAGCGCGACTTCCGGCGATTTCTCGCGGCACAGGCGGATGGCGTCGCCGCCGTTCTCGGCCTCGCCGACGATCGACAGGTCCGGATAGGTCTCGAGGAAGGCGCGGATACCTTGCCGGACGAGCACGTGGTCGTCGGCGATGACGATGCGAATGGGTGTGTTCATTGGTCCGCAGTCTCCACCACCGCGAAGCTCACGGCAACCCTCAGGCCGCCGTCGGGGCGGGGGGCGAGGTCGAGGCGCCCGCCCGGCAGCAGCAGCGCGCGCTCGCGCAGGTTGCGCAGCCCCATGCCCGCGGCCGGCACCTGCGGTGCGCCGCGGCCGTTGTCGGCGATCACGAGCTCGACGCGGTCCTGGCGTCGCGCGAGGGTGACGTCGGCGCGGCTCGCGCCACTGTGGCGCAACACGTTCGAGAGCGCCTCGTCGACGATGCGCAGCAGCGATTCCTCGATCGGGCCGGGTTGCGGCGGCACGTCGTCGAGCGCGGTGTGCGCCGCGATGCCGCTCAGGTGCGCCCACTCGACCACGCGCGTGCGCAGGCGCTCGGCGAACGGCAGTTCGGCGTCGGACGCGCGCAGCTCGTCGAGGATCTGCGCGAGCTCCTGCTGGATCTGCTGGGTCAGGCGCTGCGCCTGCTCGAGGCGCCCGGCGACCGGCGCATCGGCGACGACGCGGCGCGCGGTCGCGAGCTGCAGGTTGAGCGCGAAGGCCTTCTGCTTGACGGTGTCGTGCAGGTCGCGCGCGAGGCGCTGGCGCTCGGCCAGGGTCGCCAGTTGCGCGCGCGTGCGCAGCAGGCCCTTGAGGTCGAGCGCCATGCGATCGAGCAGGGTCGACAGCGCGCCGAGTTCGTCGCCGGAGCGGTCGCCGATGCGGTCGGCGAATTCGCCGCGGCTCCACGCGCTCGCCGCGTAGGCGATGCGATTGAGGCGGCGCGTGACCCAGCCGGCGAGGAAGATCGACGAGGCGATGCCGAACACGACGAGGAAGCCGAACACGGTCGGCGACTCGAAGCTCGATTCGGACAACAGGTGCCGCCACGGCGACGGCAGGTGCAATTCGACCGCGAGCCAGCCGACCGTGTGGCCGCCGGCGTCCTGCAGCGGCGCCAATGCACGCCGCAGCCGATAGCCGGCGTCGCTGCCCGGCAGCGCGATCGCGGTCGCCGCGGCGGCGGCGCGATCGCGTTCGTCGGCCGACGGTGGCGTCACGTGCGCGCCGCGGTCGGCGGGTGCGGCGACGAGCGTGCGGCCGTCGGCATCGAGCACGGCCGCGCTCACCGGGCGGTCGGACAGTTCGAGCAGCAGGTAGGACGCGTCGGGCGTGAGGCCGCCGCGCGGCTGTTGCAGTCGCAGGACCCAGCCGTCGAGCCAGGACTGCAGGGCGGTCGTGCCCTCGCCGTTGGCGTCGCGCAGGCCCATCCATCGCTCGTCGAGTTCGCGTGCGCCGGCGGCGGCCGCGCGTTCGAGGCTGCCTTCGGCGAGGCCGTGCATCATGCGCTGGAACTCGTGCGACAGGATCACCGCTTCGACCAGCACGAGGGTCGGCAGTGCGAGCAGCGCGTAGAACAGTGCGAGCTTGACGACGAGTCCGCGCAGGCGCGGGCGCAGCAGGGTCATGGGCGGGTCGTCGCGGGCATCGTCGCGCAAGCATACCTGCGTGCTTCGCCGGCGTCCGCGACCGCCGATCCGCCTGTCGGCGGATGGCGTATAGGCCTTGGGGCCGTTATCGACGGGTGCGCGGCGGCCCAGACTTCGCGGGTCTCTCGGGGAGGAGGTTGTCATGCGGAAGTCCGCAGGAATTCGTCGTGTCCGTCGTACGCTGGCCGTGCTCGCATTCGGCGCTTCGGTGTGCGCGAGCGCGCAGTCGACGCAGCAGCTGGAGCCGGTCGAGGTCACGACCAGCAAGATCCCGATCGCGCTCAGCGATGTCGCGGCCGACGTCAGCGTCGTCAGCGGCGCGCAGTTGCGCGCGCTCGGCGCGAACGACCTGCGCACGGCGCTGTCGCTCGTCGCCGGCGTCGACATCGGGCCCGGCGGCGACGGCGGTCCGGCCTCGTCGGTGCCTGCGTTGTGGGGCCTGCGCGAGTTCGACGCCTTCCTGCTCGTCGTCGACGGCATCCCGTCCGGCGGCGCGTTCACGCCCGCGCTCGCGACGCTGAACCTCGCCAACGTCGAACGCATCGAAGTCGTGAAGGGCGCCGCGCCGGTGAGCTACGGCGCGACGAGCTTCGTCGGCGTCATCCACGTGATCCACTACGCCGCGGGGCAGGGGCCGGCGCAGGTCGAGATCGGCATCGGCAGCCGCGGCAGCGCGCATCTCGCGGCGGCGATCCCGCTGTCGGGCCTCGGCGACGGCTGGAGCCAGTCGCTGCTCGTCGATGCCGACAAGAACGAACTCGCGACCGATCGCGCCGGTTGGGATCGCGCGCACCTGCTGTATCGCGGCGCGGGCGAGGTCGGTGCCGGCCGTTTCTCCGTCGATGCCGACTTCACGCATTTGACCCAGGATCCGACCAGCCCGCATCCGCGCGAGCACGGCGTGTTGACCGAGCGCGTGCCGCTCGACGCCAACATCAATCCGCGCGGTGCCGAGCAGGACGAGGACCGCGGCCAGCTCGCGTTCGGCTACGTGCTGCCGACCGCACTCGGCGACTGGAGCACGCGCCTCGCCTATGCGCGCAGCGATGCCGAGAACGTGCGCGGCTTCCTGCGCGAGGACTTCGCCGACGACGGCGTCACGCACAACGCGGACGGCTTCCACCAGCGCGTGCATCGCACCGAGGTGTATTTCGACAGCCACGTCGCGACCGCGCTGAACGATCGTGCGACGCTCGTCTGGGGCCTCGACCACCTGTACGGCAAGGGCGACCAGGTGAGCCACAACTTCGAGTACGCGACCTTGCCGAACGGCGCGAACGCGCCGGACTGGCGCACCTTGCACATCGACGAGGCCACGCGCCTCGACGATCGCCGCAACTTCACCGGCCTGTACGCCGACCTCGAATACGCCGTCACCGACGCGTGGCGCGTCGAGGCCGGCCTGCGGTTCAACCACACGCGCGAGTCGGCCAGCGGCATCGGCGTCGACCTCACCGGCGACGAGCCGGAGGTCGCCGAATCCGGCAGCGACCGGCGCAACGACGACCGCTGGGCCGGCGCGCTCGGTACGAGTTACCGGTTCTGGCAGGACGGCAACGACCACCTCACCGCGTACGCGAGCTACCGCGACACGTTCAAGCCCGCGGTGAAGGACTTCGGTCCCGAGCCGGAGTTCGAGATCCTCGAACCCGAGGACGCGCAGAGCGGCGAGATCGGCCTCAAGGGGCGCAACGCCGGCGGCCGTTTCGAATGGGACGTGTCGCTGTTCCGCATGAACTTCCACAACCTCGTCGTGAGCCAGGACGTCGACGGCCTGCCCGGCCTCGCCAACGCCGGCAACGAGCGCTTCAAGGGCGCCGAGGCCGAAGCGCGCTGGCGCTTCGACGACGACCTCAGCGTGATCGGCACGTGGGCCTGGCACGACGCGCGCTTCGCCGACTACGTGCAGGACTTCGACGGCACGCCGACGCAGCTCGACGGCAAGCGCCTCGAGATGTCGCCGACGCACCTGGCGAGCGTCGGCCTCGTCTACGCGCCGGCGCAGGGCCTGCGCGCGCACGTCGTCGCCGACTACGTCGGCGAGCGCTGGCTCAACAAGCGCAACACCGCGCTCGCCGATTCGTACACGACGATCGACGCCGGTGTCGGCTACGCGTTCGACCGCTGGGAGCTGCGCCTCGACGGCTACAACCTGTCCGACCGGCGTGACGCGGTCGCCGAAAGCGAACTCGGCGACGCGCAGTACTACCGCCTGCCCGCGCGTTCGTACTGGCTCAGCGCGCGCTACACGTTCGGCACCCACTGAACGACGCGCCGGCCCGCGCATGCCGCGCGGGCCGGCGGCTTCCACGGGCGGACTCAGCGCGAGGCGACGCCGTCGTCGACGGCGACCTCGTGCTCGAAGCCGGTCACCGCGAACCACTTGTCCTCGGAGCCGGCGAGGATCATCACGATCGGCGCCACGCAGGGATTGGGCAGGGCGACCGTCGCGCGGATGAACGCATCGCCGCCGCGATTGGCGGGGAAGCCTTCGGTGACGACGTTCTGCGTCTCGACCGCGTCGTCGACTTCGGTCAGGCAACTCACCAGGCCGCGGAATTCGGCCTCGTCGTTGATGCCGCGCAGTTCCGGCGGCACCAGCGGGTCGTCCGCGAACACGAGGCCGCGCACCATGATGCGCAGGTGGCCGCGCGTGTCGAGGTCGCCGCGCACGATGTGCGTGATCGTCCACGGCAGCTCGTCGCCGACGACGCCGCGGATCGGGTTCTTCTCGCCGACGAACGGTCCATCGACGCCGTACATGGTCTGGAAGGAGAGGATCTTGTTGCCGAAACCGAAATTGAATTCGTCCGTCGCGGGATCGACGGCGGACGCGGGCATCGCGCAGCAGGCGAGGGCCAGCGCCGGCAGGGTCAGTCTGGTCATGGGACGCACCTCCTCAGGGGAACTCACGGTCGCTGTGTGACGAGCGGCCGACCGTGCGGAGTTCGCGAGCGCGGGAGGCGGAAGGTGAACTCCGCGCGCGCATGCTCGGCGCGCGCGACTTTACGTGCGGTGAATGCGCACGTTCATGTCCGGGCGCGCAGATGCGCGCCGAATGATTCAGCGCGAGGCGGGGATCGTGAACGGCGCCGACACCGGGCAACCCGTGCGCATGCGCTTGCCGCAGCGGCGCAGCGCGAGGTCCTTGTCGAGGCAGACGCGCACTTCGACGAGTTCGCCCTGGCTGCAGTGCAGGCTCAGCATGTCGTCGGCGAGGCCAGGGTTGGCGCGCTTGAGCGTCGCGCGCAGGTCGTCGGCGCGCATCGTCACGTCCTGCGCCGGCGCCTTCAGTTCGGCCGGCACCTGCACCGCTGCGTAGGCGCGGTCGGCGAGACGGAAGTAGGCGGAAGGCGCGAGGCCGCTGCAGCTGCCGTGCGCCTGCCATTCGTGGTTGATGAGGCGTCGGCTCGGCATGAACGCGAGCGTCGCGTCGACGGTCCGGCGGTCCGGCGTGTCGTCGGTGCGGCAACGCTGCGGACCGCCGCCGCCTTCATACTGCGGCCACAGGCCGTGCAGCACGAAGCCGTAGCCCTTGTGACCGCACTGCTCGTCCTCGTCCGGATGCGTCTGGCAGAAGGTCGGCGACCACGACAGCGCCATCACGTAGTAGTCGTAGTGGCCGGCGTCCGACGTCGCCTGCGTCTTCGGTGCCTTCGGCGCGTGCGAATGCCGCGCCGACGCGGCGGTGCAGAATCCGGCGAGCAGGGCGGCGACGAGCAGGGCGGCGTGGCGCTTGTTCATGGCGATCGTTCCGGGGCGCGGTGCGCGCACGCTAGCACACGACGTCGCCGCCTCCGCATGCGCGCGTACGCGTTATGATGGCCGTTCCACTTCCGCAGAATGCCGAATCCACGCATGTCCAGACGCATCGCCGCCCGCCGCTCGCCGATCCACGGCAACGGCGTCTTCGCCCTCGTCGACATCCCGAAGGGCGTCGAACTGATCGAATACCGGGGCAAGCGCCTCACCCACGCCCAGGCCGATCGCCTGTACGCCAACACGAGCGACAGCGGCCACACGTTCCTGTTCACGCTCAACGACAAGTACGTCATCGACGCGACCAGCGAAGGCAACATCGCGCGCTGGATCAACCACAGCTGCACGCCGAACTGCCGCGCGTTGCTCGAGGAGGACGAGGGCGGCGATCCGCGCCGGGACCGCGTGATGATCGAGACCCTGCGTCCGCTGCGCGCGGGCGAGGAGCTCACCTACGACTACGGCATCGTGCTCGACGAGCGGCTGACGCCGCGCCTCAAGGCGATCTGGGCCTGCCGTTGCGGCGCGCCGCGCTGCTGCGGCACCTTGCTCAAACCCAAGCGCAAGCCGGCCGGTGCAGCCAGGCAGGCGGGCAAGCGCGCCCGATCCTGAACGACCCCGCGCGCCTTCCGCGAGCGGTCGGATGACGCGACCGGCGGGCGCGCGGATCGATTGTGCGCACGACGATTTGACGTAGGATGCGCCGATAGAGGGGATCGGGGCGGGGGCACGGGGGCACGTGAGCAACAGCAGGACCATTGCGGTCGTCGGGGTGTCCGAGCAGGAGGTCGCGCATCTGCGCCTGCTGCTGCGCAAGTGCGCGGAAGAGATCGGCCAGACCTGGCGCTGGGGCGACGAAGACACCGCCGACCTCGTCGTCGTCGACATCGATTCCTTCGGCGGCCAGATGGCGCGCACGCGTGCGCAGGGCGCCGGCGTCCGCTGCGCCGTGTTCAGCGATCGCACCGTCGACGGTGCCGACCTCGTGCTGCGTCGCCCGCTCACGCGCGCGAACGTGATCGACGTGCTGAAGCAGGCCGCGACCCCGGTCGTCGCGCGCGCGGACATCGGCGCGCACACCGAGGACTTCTACACGCGCGACCTCGGCGAGAGGCCGCACGCCGACGTTCCGGCGAACGAGCCGGAAATGCGCGAGCTGCCGGTCACGGGCCTCGACGAAGCGCTGCAGCCGCAGCCGCTCGAGTTGCGCGAGATGGTCGGCCGCGACGCGCCGGCGCCGCGCGCGGCACCGGCGGAACCCGCGCGCAAGTACGCGACGCGCGAGAGCATGCTCGCCGACACCGCACCGCGCGAGCTGCGCGAATACCTCGAGAGCGGCCTGCTGACGATGCCGGCGCGCTTCGCCCTCGCCGGTGCGCCGCCGCTGGTGCTCGATCCGAAGAACAAGGTCGCGCACTCGCCGGCCGCGCTCGGTGCGCTCGAGCCGTACTGCCGCGCGAAGTGGCGCCTGTGCGACTGGCAGCCGCTGACCGGCGCCGAACTCGCCGAAGTCCGCGCCGAGCAGCAGTCGCATGCGTACTCGCGCCTGGTCTGGCTGCAGGTGCTGCTGCAGTCCGACGGCCACCTCGCCAAGCACCTCGATCCCGGCGGCACGTACAAGATCAAGCACTGGATCGAGATCGACAAGGATCTCGGCCGCTATTTCCGCATCGCGTCGGCGATGCTGCAGCCGGCGCGCCTGCACGAGATCGCGGCCACTGCGGCGGCGCCGATGGCCGAGGTGTTCAACCTCGTCAACGCGTACGACGCGATCGGCAACATCGAGTGGCAACCGCGCGCGCGGCGCCAGGAGCCCGCGACACCCGCACCGTCGCTGATGGGCCGCATCAAGAAGCCCTGGGGCCGTTCGTACCGCTAAGGGGCCAAGGCTGAAGGATGAAGCACGGAGCTTGTGCGTGTGCTCCGTGTTCAGACTTTCCGGTCCCGCTCAGCCTCGCGCGCGATGCGCGTGCACTTCGTCGACGAGCGCGGCGACGTGGGCGGGATCGATGTCGGGCGTGATGCCGTGGCCGAGGTTGAACACGTGGCCGGGCGCGCCCGCGTAGGCGTCGAGCACCTTGCGCGCCTGCGCGCGGATCGTGTCCGGCGACGCCGCGAGCACGGCCGGGTCGAGGTTGCCCTGCAGCGCGACGCGCGCGCCGACGCGCGCGCGTGCCTCGGCGAGGTCGATCGTCCAGTCGACGCCGAGCGCGTCGCAGCCGGTGTCGGCGAGCGCCTCGAGATGGCCGTTGGCGCCCTTCGAGAACAGGATCAGCGGCACGTCGCGCGTGGCCGGGTCGGCCTTCAGGCGCGCGGCGATCGCCGCGAGCGGTTGCAGCGAGAACTCGCGGAACATCGCCGGCGCGAGCAGCCCGCCCCAGGTGTCGAACACCATGAGCGCCTGCGCGCCCGCGGCCGCCTGCGCGGCGAGGTAGCGCGCGACCGCTTCGGCGAGCGTGTCGAGCAGGCGGTGCATCGTCGACGCGTCCTCGAGCGCGAGCGCTTTCGCGCGCGCGAAGCTCGACGAGCCTTCGCCTTCGATCATGTAGCAGGCGAGCGTCCACGGGCTGCCGGAGAAACCGATCAGTGGCGCGCGATCGCGCAGTTCGCGGCGCACCAGGCGTACCGCATCCGTGACGTAACGGAGGTCGGTTTCCGGGTCGGGCACGCCGAGGCGCGCGATGTCCGCCGTGCTGCGCAGCGGGCGCGCGAACTTCGGGCCTTCGCCGTCGACGAAATGCAGGCCGAGGCCCATCGCGTCGGGGATCGTGAGGATGTCGGAGAACAGGATCGCGGCGTCGAGCGGAAAGCGCGCGAGCGGCTGCAGGGTCACTTCGCAGGCGAGCTCGGGCGTCTGCGCGAGCGCGAGGAAGCTGCCCGCGCGTTCGCGCGTGGCGCGATACTCGGGCAGGTAGCGGCCGGCCTGGCGCATGATCCAGATCGGCGTCGTGTCGACGGGTTCGCGGCGCAGCGCGCGCAGGAAGCGATGGTCGGGCGTAGTGGTCGTCATGGTCTGCACAACGGAAAGGGAATGCGGTTCGACCGTCGCGGCGCCGGGCGCGCGGCGGACGTGGAATGGGGACGGGCCGCGTTCAGCGCGCGTGCGGCCCTTCGAAGCCCTGGCTGAACATCACGTGGAAGCCGCGCCGCAGCTGCGCGTCGCGCGCGTTCTCGAACGCGCTCAGTGCGGCGTCGCGCTCGAGGTAGACCTCGCGCTTGCTGCTCGCGCGGCTGCCCTGCTGGCCCCATTCGCGAAACAGGGTCCAGCCGCCGAGCAGGTCCTGCTGCAGCACGAGCTGGTAGTAGCGCGGCGCGTCCGTGCCGGCGGGCTTGGTTTGCATGAAAAGGCGCATGGGCGTCGCGATCAGAGCATCGTCGATTGTAGCGTCTGCGTCGCAACCGGCGTTAGCGGTGGCGCCGTGGTCGTGTTCCGCCGATCGGTCGCGCACGGCCCGGCGATGCAAGTCGTTGATTCGCCGCAGGCGGCTTTTTTCGACGCCGCCTCGCTCCGCGAATGTGCGAACGCATCGGCTTGCGCGGACGCCGGATCGGGTAAGCTGGCCGCCGCACAGACACCCTGGGGAGGGGATCATGGCTATTTCGCGCTCGCTCGGCGCGGCCATTGCCGCGGCCGTCGGTAGCATCGGTTTCCTGCACGGCGCGCATGCCGCCGATGCGGATCCACAAGCAGGTTCCACCGCGCCGGCGGACGGCAAGGTGACCGAACTCGAAGGCGTGACCGTGCTCGGTTCGCGCCGCTACGACCGCTCCTCGGACACCGAGACGGCCGTGCCGGTCGACATGCTGCCGATGCAGAAGGCGGCCGAGCAGGGCGGCAACTTCGATCTCGCGCAGACCCTGCAGTACACCGCGCCGTCGTTCATCTCCGGCCACCAGACCGGCGCCGACAACGCCGACTCGGTCGACTCGGCCGCGCTGCGCGGCCTCGGTTCGGACCAGACCCTCGTGCTCGTCAACGGCAAGCGCCTGCATTCGACCGCGCTGGTCAACCTGTTCGGCGCGCGCAACCGCGGCAATACCGGCACCGACCTCAACACGATCCCGCTGCTCGCGATCGACCACGTCGAGATCCTGCGCGACGGCGCCGCGGCGCAGTACGGTTCGGACGCGATCGCCGGCGTGATGAACATCGCGCTGAAGCGGCGCAAGGGTTGCGAAGGCCTCGCCGGCTACGGCCAGTACTCGCGCGGCGACGGCGAGAACTGGATCGTCTCCGGCTACTGCGGCTTCGCGGTCGGCAACGATGGCGTCGTCGCGCTGACCGGCGAATACCTCGACCGCGGCCGCTCCAACCGCTCCGGGCCGGACAATCCGCGCACGATCGGCGACACCGCGGTCAAGAACGGCACGGTGTACTTCAACGGCGACCTGCCGTTCGGCGACAGCGCGCACTTCTATTTCGATGGCGGCCTGCAGAACCGCGATGCCTCGTCGGGCGCGTTCGCGCGCGGCGGCATCGGTTCGGACGACATCCCCTCGCGCAATTCCGCCGCGATGTACCCGGACGGCTTCGTGCCGTTCATCGACCCGTACGTGCAGGACCGCCACGGTACCGCCGGCATCTGGTGGAACTGGAACGACTGGCGCATCGACGTCTCGCAGACGCTCGGTTACAACAAGCTCATCGACACCATCCGCCATACGCTCAACGCGTCGATCGCGAACCTCGACCTCACCAATGGCGGCGCCGGCATCAGCCCGAGCCAGTTCAACGCGGGCGGTTTCTCGTTCACCCAGGCGACCACGAACCTCGACTTCACGCGCTTCTTCGACGGCTGGCTGCACGGCACGAACATCGCGTTCGGCACCGAGTTCCGCCACGAGAACTACGAGATCTTCGCGGGCGAACCCGGTTCGTACATCGATGCCGACGGCCCCGGCGGCGGCAATGCCGGCAGCCAGGGTTTCCCCGGCTTCCAGCCGGTCGACGCGACCGACAAGAGCCGCAACAGCTGGGCCGCCTACGGCGACATCGAGACGAACTGGACCGATCGCTTCATGACCGACCAGGCCGTGCGCTACGAGCACTACAGCGATTTCGGCTCGACCGCGATCGGCAAGCTCGCCGGCGCGTTCCGCGTCACCCCGGATTTCCTGCTGCGCGGCTCGCTGAGCACCGGCTTCCGCGCGCCGTCGCTGCAGCAGCGCTGGTTCTCGTCGACCTTCACCGACTTCGTCAGCGGCGTGCCCGTCGACGTCGTGCTCGCGCCGAACGGCGGCGCGATCGCGCGCGCCGCCGGCATTCCCGACCTCAAGGAAGAGAAGTCGCGCAGCGCGACGCTCGGCTTCACCTGGAAGCCGATGGAAGACGTCTCGGTCACGCTCGACGGCTACCGCATCGACATCGACGACCGCATCGTGCTGACCGGCTACTTCGACACTTCCGACCCGGACATCGGCGCGATCCTCGAACAACTCGGCGTCGGTTCGGCCCAGTTCTTCGTGAACTCGGTCGACACCCGCACGCAGGGCTTCGACCTCACCGTCAGCCACGGCATGGACCTCGGCAACGGCCGCCTCGAGAGCTTCCTCGCGTTCAACCGCGGCACGACCAAGGTGCGCAAGGTGCACACGCCCGCGTCGCTGATCGGTCGCGAGGACTCGCTGCTCGGCGAACGCGACCGCCTGTTCATCGAAGGCGGCGCGCCGCGCTCGAAGGCGACGCTCGGCTTCGACTACGCATTGGGCAACTGGGA
>Ga0207639_10002432_pt1 | contig 12519 bp, 11 predicted proteins | sample KBSCornC32_FD_184299 | JGI IMG/M metagenome (GOLD analysis project Ga0207639, IMG submission 184299) | Corn rhizosphere microbial communities from Kellogg Biological Station, Michigan, USA - KBS Corn C3-2 (SPAdes) (version 2) | ecosystem: Host-associated > Plants > Roots > Rhizosphere > Soil ...
TCGTTGACGGTGAGGCCGCCGATCTTTACACTCGCCAATTTCCCGCTGCGATTCTCAAACGAACCGTTGTACCCCATCGAAGTGCGAATTTCGCCCTTCGCCGCCGCGTCTGCAAGGCCGAGCCGCGACACGCCCTTTGGCGAAAGCTGCACAGCGCCGCTCGATCCGGTGTCGAGGCTGCCGACAACCTGAGTGCCATTCACCCAAACATTGTCGAGCAGCACGTTGTCGTCATATCTGAATTTCAACATCGTCGCCGTTGATGCATGCGTCGGAGCAGTCTCAAAAAATCTCACCACTGAATGCGGATAGTCGAACTGCACGATCCGGCCCTTGAACAAGCTGTACCCAATAATTCCGTCTATATGCTTTCCGATGCGGTCCGAGAGCTTTGAGAGGTCGATGGCGCCTGCCGCGATGGTACCCGCCTTCAAACCGCCGAGCTCTACATTCTTGAGCTTGCATTTGAACGCAAGATTCTTATCCGTACCGCCGCCGCTTGCGGCCACGCCTTTTGCGGAACGTTTGATGCCGATAGTCTCCGCCGTCGCGAGATCGATCGCGGACGGGTCCGTCCCCGTATCGAGCATCATCATGAACGGCCCTTTACCGTCGATCATCACCTCGGCAAACAGCTCGTTCTTATAAAACTCGAACGGCACCTCGACCACCTTCGCCTGCGCAAATACAGCGCTGCAAAACAGAAACCCGATCGATAGAGAGCATGCCCACTTTGTAGTCATACCGCCGAAACTGTAACAGGGAATCGACTCCATCTTCAATATCCGCGAAACAAACCTGAGCGCGAAACGTGAATAGCAGTGCTCCGACGGGTAGAGCATTTGTGATAGATTTCGCTGTGACGACCGGTTAAAAAAATGGAGGCCATTCGAATGAAGACGCTCTTTCTTGTGCTCACGATCGTGCTCGCTATATCGTCCGCTCACGCCCAAACTCAGGCTCTCGCAGCCCCTGTGCCGGACCTGACGATCATCGAGGATTTTAGCTCGCGTGCAGGCACATTGATCCAGCGCGAATTTACGCGTGTTGGCGAGTTTTCGAGTCCGTTCCGCGTCGACGTCGTCAAGGTCACCGATCTTATGGACAAGCGATCGGTCCAGGGTGTGCGGATCTCGGCCAACGTCGCTGCAGGATCGACGCGCGATTCTGCATTCATCGACGCCGATGAGATCGACTCTCTTATTAGATCGATAGCACTGATGAAAACCTCCGCCTTCTCGACCACGCCCGACAATTTTACCGACCTCGTCTACCGCACCCGCGGCGGCCTCGCACTCGGAGCCCTTTACGCCAACAAACGCTGGAATATCTATCTTCGCCTCGACCGCTTTGACCCAAAAAGCTCCGTCAACATCGACCAAAACGACCTCGAAACCCTCCGCGACCTCCTCACTCAAGCCAAGGAGCGCATCAAGTAGACCTTTCCCCGGCTGCCTTTGTCACACTCACGCGCTGGCGTATGCTGAGCGGGTATCTTCTAGTGCAGGGAAATTATGCGAACGATCTTTAGTCTCGCGACTATCTTGTGGCTTGTGTCAAGCGCGATATTCGGGCAGACCGAGTTATTCACGCCAATGAAGGGAAGCGCCACGCCGGAATTTCAGATGTTGAATGCCGACGGCGGTCGCTGCCTTGTCTTTGGCAAGCACATCGTCAAGACGACGGTGACGATAAATAGCGGCGAGAATTTTGAGATTTGGGACCGCGAGGGAAAAGTGCAGGGGATCGACGCCTGCGAGCTCAGCTCAAAACCGTATTCGACGATAAAGGATTCTGACAATAATGAGTTTTACGGCATTTCGGCCGTTTATTTTTTTATCGACACCGGCACCTCGTCCGGAGTGCGAACGCTGCTCGTCTACAAGACCGACACTGGCCGCAAGGTCATGAGTGTCGACTATTACGCAAACAGCACTTCACCTCGTATCGAGGCAACGCGATACCTCTATTACGACGCCTATTCTTCCCGAAAAGGACCGGCAGCATCCTGCCCGCAATTGGCAAAATGGAAACGCCAAGGCGGCAGTGCCGGCTGGATACAGGGCAAAAAGCTCGACCTCGACACCCAAAAGACCACTGACATTGGCACCCTCCGCTGCGTCTATTACGAGTAAAAAAAGCTCCCCTCCTTACCAAGGAGGGGTGGCCGCGTTTCGCGGACGGGTAGTCTTTCCTAATAGTTGAAAACGAGCTTTCTCGAACTATCCGACCTAGAACCTCGTACAACGTATTATGTATTGCCCAAAATGTGGGAAGCCTGAGCAGTCGCCGGGAGCGTATTGCAGGAATTGCGGTGTTTATCTCTTCGACGCGTCAAAGCCGGCGGAGTCGGTGCATTGGTCCGGTGAAAACATAAATGTCCCAACTTTCGTCGGTGCTCTGCGCCCGGCCGTGTGCTTCATCTCCGCGATACTGCTGTACGCGGTGGTTGGGTGGCAGCCGGGAGCCAACCGGATAATTCCGATCACCGCCGTCATCCTTTTCGCAATGGGCGTCGTTCAAGCCCAGGCATTGCGAAAAACTCTGTCCCTAAAAAAGCGTCTCAAAACCGCCGCACTCATCGCCCACAACGATGCCATCAACGCTAACCTACTCGTCCCGCCCAACTTCGCCGACCTCGTCCCCGACAGCGTCACATCGCACACCACGAAGCAACTGTCGAAGAACAGGAAAAGCTGACGACGATGGCAGCTTCTCATCTCAGTGTGGCTCATAATTCGTTACCGTCCAATTGCCGTCTTTTTCGAGCATCAGCGCAAGGATCTCGACGATCGATCGGTGATTCTTAAAATCACTCTGGTAGGCGAGGATCGCGAGCGGCCGGTCGGTTTTTGGCGGAAGAGAAGTGGTCAGTGCTGAGCCGATCAGCTTTCGTGAAGTATTTTGGCCGAGAAGGCCGTTGAATTTTTTACAATAGTCCACCCAGCTATCCTGCGTGTTCTCCGAGCGCGTGATCGACGACATCGCCGTAAAGCTTTCCGCGCACTTCTGCGTGTCCCAGAGTAAAAGCCAGCTCGTGGTTGAACTCTGTGCTTGCGCGAGCTGCGAATCGAAGGGTGACGTTTGTTTCTCCGTTTTTGGCAGAAACTTCGAGGAGTTGACCACGGTCTCAAAGAGAGGGTGGTCCTTTTTTTCGTACAGAACTTTCGAGATGTGCATGTCGATCCAGTAGCCGTCCTGCACGAACTCGGCATACATGTCGAGCATCTTCACGGGGTGGCCCTGGATCTCAGGCCGATAAAACTCAAAGTAACTTGCATCGCCGATCTTTCCCTTAGCAAGGTCCTGATAGGTGCCCCATGCCGGATTGCCAAGCCCAAGCACATAGTCGCGACACGCCTCCGCCGATTTGCATTTACTTACCGGCTCAACGAAGACCGAGACATTCAACTTTGTCGCATCACTCGTCATCATGAAGTACGCCGATGCCTCATCGGGCTTCGCCTTCACATCTCCCATATCCAGGTCCTGCCCAACGATCCGCAGCACCCACGGAGCCTTGACCGTCGTCATCTGCACCCAATCAACAAACCCCTCCTGCGCCGGACCGACGACCGCGCAAACACACATCAATATAAGAGAAAGTAATACACGCTTCATAAACATCGCCGATGATAATACCACGCCGACAACCCCAATCTTCACCTCTCCCGTTCGCAATGGAAATTCTAGGGTGCAGCCCAGCGGAACCCTAGGTCAGCGATACCGATCCGAGCGCTCCCTGTAAGGGAGCAACACACCATACCGTCCTGTATCTAAACTCTCTTCTCCAAGGGCACGGTCTATCGCAGAGAGCGCCTACGGCTCCGCCGCACATGAATTGCCACGCTCTTCAGAGCGTGGATAGCGATCCAACAGGAACCCCGGAGCCCGGCTCTGGCTGCGTCTTCCGCAGCCAGAGCAACTGGCGACATTCCTTGACGCCGATAATATTTCCGAATAAATTTGCTACATGGAGATGGAAGCTAAACTCACGACGAGAGGTCGCGTGACAATACCTCGCGGGCTTCGAGAGAGCCTGAAACTCCGAGGTGGCGACAACGTTATTTTCGAGCAACGCGGCGACGACATCGTCATGTACTCCGCCGCAGTCGATCCGACCGCTTCCGCCCGCCTAACCGTCCGACACTGCACTCCTGTCCCCAACGGGGACAAACAATAAAGTCCAGGGTGCAGCCCAGCGGAACCCTAGGAACGCCAATCCCAAACACCATCGCTCCCTGTAAGGGAGCAACAAACTAGCTCACCAGTCTCGAAACTGTCTTTTCCGGCGGCTGAGCCGCAATCGCAGAGCGGCGACGGCTCCGCCTCGCCGTCAGCCGCATACGACAACGACCGGAGCCCGGCTCCCCGATGCCGATATCTTCCATCGGCAGAGCGGGGGCAAGAGGCGACAGTTGTCTAAAACTTGTGCTACATTGCCTCTGACCTTCAACAGAAACTGAACTAGGAGACCAGCATGGCTACCACCCATGACCTTACAGAACTACAGAGGGAGTTACAGGATATTTCCGGGCTCTACCCGGCGTTTCGGGCGGATGATGTCTTTGTTCATTGGTTTCTCCGCGCGTATGTGACAGACGACGAAAGCGCCGCCTCCACAGCTGTCAGCGGTGGCTCTGGCGATAAGAGTGTAGATGCCGTTTACATTGATCATAGGGCAGAAATTGTTTATTTAGTGCAGGGAAAGAACCGCCAGAGCTCTAGGGTTACTGAAAAGCGGGACGACATCATGGGTTTCGCGGCTTTGGCCCAGCCGTTGAGCTTTCCAGACATCGGACCGTTCAAGACTCTGATCGAGGGAATGCATCCTCATGTAGCGAAGCTCCTTACTGACGCAAGGCAGTACCTCACTAAGAAGAGCTATCGCTTGCGAATGTTTTTCGTCACGCTCGGCGGAGCGAGCGAGGGCGTGATTAAAGAGGCTCAGCAGGTCGTAGCGCGGGCCAAAGGCGATACACACTTGGAGGTATTCACGACTTCCAGGGTCCTTCACATATTCCGCGACTATCTCGATGGTGTTGCGCCGCCAATTCCTACTCTCGACCTGGAAATGGAGGAACATGCTCAAGTCGACTTGAGCGGAATTCTTCAGAGGTTTGATAGAAAAAACAATATTGAGTCTTGGGTTGTGTCGATGAAGGGCGACAAAATCGCGGATCTATTCGAGTTTGCGGGAGTTCGACTATTCGCGCGTAACATTCGAGGCTTTCTTGGCGGCGGCGGTGCTATCAACGCCGGTATGAGTGGAACTTTAACGTCGCAACCCGATCGGTTTTTCTATTACAACAACGGAATCACAATCATTTGCGATCATGCTGAACACAAAGCACGTAAGGGAAAAAAGCTCCTAACCGTATCGAATCCACAGATAATTAATGGCCAGCAGACAACGCGGATGTTGGCAGCTAACAAATCGAACGCAGCAGACGCGAGTGTCTTGGTGAAGGTGATGCAGGTACCACGCATGGAGGGGTCACGAGGAGCCGATAAATTCGATGAGCTGGTTTCACAAATCGTCGCAAGCACAAATTGGCAAAACGCTATCAGCTATGCAGATTTAGTTTCGAACGATAGAGTCCAGGTGGAATTGGAAAGGGAACTTCGAAAGTTCGATTATTTCTATGTTCGAAAGCGACAGACCAAGGGCGAAGCAAAATCGATCGCGGGTAAGAAATACATCGTCATTAAGAAAGAAGAGCTTGCACAAGCCGTGGCTGGATGCGATTTAGACCCATCCGTGCCTCGTGAGGGTAAGAATGCACTCTTCGACAAGCACTACAATGCCATCTTTCGTCACTCTGATCCTTACTACTATCTTCCGCGATACTGGGCTTTCGTGCATATCACTAGTAGTGGAAAAAAGAATTCGCTGAGGAGTTGGATGAAATGGCCGGCCCTTCATTATTTGTGGCATCGGTTAGGCCCCAGCCTTAGGAAGCAGCGGGCGGCGAAGAGATTTTGGGTGTTGTGTGAACGACGCAACAGCTATCTTAACGAGCTTCTCTCACAAGCTTGCAACCTCATCTATGATGAGTTGCTCGCGTTTTACAACGCAAACAGAGGAACCGGCGACGAACTAAAGGACATTTCAGCATTTTTTCGTGGCACCAAGGGTCGGCACGACCAGTTTGAAAAGCAGTGGACGTGGACGAAAACCCGCAGCTCGAAACTAGAACATGTTTGGCAGCGCATCCTCGCGGAACTCGACGAAGATGCGTGATCTCTTCTAGGCCCTAGAGCTTGGACACGAACTGCCGCTTCGCAGCGTGCAATCGTCCTTTCCAAACTAATTTAGGATATTCCTATGTCGGTGATCGCTGAAGCGGAACAACTTGCGTTGAGTCTATCGGAATCTGACAGGGCGAAGCTGGCAGACAAGCTAATAGCTTCGCTTCCGTCGCCTCTCGCTCACGAGGATGAAGATTGGGTAGAGGAGGCGCTGCGTCGAGACCACGAGATGGATGAAGATCCTGAATCGGTAATGACCCACGAAGAGTTTTTCGCCTCGATCAAAGAACATATCGGGTGATGCGGGTCACCTACAGACCTTTGTGTTGACGTCGGCTCTCAAAATCCACCTGACCGGAACGTGCCGCGTGGGGCCTCGATGGGTGGGGAGTCGTCTGTTGGGTCGTCGGGTCGGCGGAGGTATTGGCGTGCGCGGGCGAGGGATTGTTGACGCTGGTTGAGGCGTTCGATCTTTTGCTGGGCTTGGCGGCTGGCCTTTTCGTCGCGGAGTTTCTGGCGCTCTTCGTCGGTGAGTTTCGGCCTTCCGGGCGCGCGGCGGTTTGGTTTTTTCCAGCCGCCCTTTCCGCATGTTACGGCGGTGCGGAGATCGAGGACGAGAATATTGTCCTCGAGAGCCGGGTAGGGAAATCGGAGCGTGGTTGCGATCTCGATCCCATTCTCCTTTAGAAACGGAGCCGAGCGCACGACGCGGTTCGTCTTGGCAAGACGAACCCGGACCAGGACTGCGTTCGGAAGGTCCGGATGCGCGGCCTTGAGTCCGATCGTTCGCGTCGATTCCTCATACAAAAGAAACATCGCCTGCGGCTCGCCCATTCTCCGAAACGTCTCGATATCGAACGTGATCTCACCTTTGGGATTTATCGACGAACGGATCTCTCCTGGCAGCACTCTCGCCGCAACACCTTTGAACTCTTTCCAACTCCTACGCTTCATACAACGACAGTATGGCACATATGAATGAACGTTGCAACTATGAGACGCGGTGGCAAGGATTTCACCACAGAGAGCACAGAGGACACAGAGTCTCTGAATTTAGGATCCGACTATTTAGCCCTTGCTCTGTGAGCTCTGTGGTCTCTGTGGTTAAACTTCTACAGCCATCCGGTTCGTCGCCGCGATCACCCGTCCCGACAACCCCACCGCGACTGCACATGCGATCGGACCTAAAACGGACCCAAAGAGACACTCAACTGCGCATTGACCTTACTTCGAAATGCTCCCCAACAACGTATCGTGATAGTAGATGCGGGAGGGAAGATGCACCGCTTCCGTCAAGATATAACGGACCTTAATTGTCGCCTTGGGTGCGATACGTCGTATCTCGGCCGGAAGCACATTGGTACCGTACTCTTCATTGAGACCGAGGACGTCGGACTGATTTCGGTCGCTATCGACGATCGATAAATACCGCGGATCAAATGTCGTAAACTCGTCAGACGTATTTTCGATCGTTGTCTCGGCCGAGGACCGGTACCCGAAGTTCCGGTCCACGTTGCCGATCAGAACCCTTTCTTTAAAATTGGTGAACGTGATCTTGAGCGGACCCGCAGTAAAAGGGCTGTTGCGAAGCTCCGAGACGGGCACAGTATTGGACGGCCCCTGAGCTATTGTCGAGCCGAACGAGAACAAGCAGATCACGCCCAGAAGAAGTGAGAAAAATAACGGCTTCATACCTTAACCTCCTGATTTAGAAATATGATCTGAACGCAAGATACTGCGGTCGAGCAGAGGACGTCAATCCATCCTTTGTAAAGATTTACCTACGAACGTCAGCTCCGCGGAAGTCCCGGTAAGGCGCGAAAAAAAGGCCCGGCAAAGCCAGGCCTTTCCATTGTGCATTTTGCACTCTACATTGTGCATTGGCTACGTGCCCGTTTCCCAGCTCGTCATGTACTCGAGCATCTCGGGGGTGAGGACGTCCATCTTTACGCCCATGGCGTGGAGTTTGAGGGAAGCGATCTCCTGGTCGACCTCGGGCGGCAGGACGTGAACTCCGGCGGGGAGCTTGCCTTTCTGCTTGACGAGATACTCGGCTGAGAGTGCCTGGTTGGCGAACGACATATCCATCACGGATGCCGGATGGCCCTCGGCGGCGGCGAGGTTGATCAGGCGGCCTTCGCCAAGGATGATGACGCTTTTACCGTTGTCCTTATTAATGTACTCCTCAACAAACGGGCGTCGTTTGACCGCTGGCTCGGATACTTCGCGAAGAGCCTCAAGATTCAGCTCGAGGTCGAAGTGACCACTGTTTGCGAGGATCGCACCGTCCTTCATTACCGCAAAGTGCTCGCGGTCGATGACGTGACGGTTGCCGGTGACGGTGATAAAGAAATCGCCGATCTTCGCGGCCTCCTTGATCGGCATCACGCGAAAGCCGTCCATAACGGCCTCGATGGCCTTAACGGGATCGATCTCGCAAACAGTAACATTGGCACCCATTCCGCGGGCCCGCATCGCCACGCCCTTGCCGCACCAGCCGTAACCGACCGTGACAAGATTCTTGCCGGCGAGCAGGATGTTTGTCGCGCGAATGACGCCGTCGAGTGTCGACTGGCCTGTGCCGTAGCGATTGTCAAAAAAATGCTTGGTCTGAGCGTCATTAACAGCAATAGAAGGGAAGGTCAGGACGCCTGCCGCGACCATCGCCTTGAGCCGAACGATGCCGGTCGTCGTCTCCTCGGTCGTGCCGATGAGGTTGCCGATCAGCTCTGGCTTCTCCTTGATCATTGTCGCGACGACGTCGGATCCGTCGTCGATGATCAGGTTAGGATTTGTTTCAAGTGCTGCTTTAACGTGGCGGACGTAAGTGTCTGTGGATTCACCCTTATGGGCCATCACAGGGATGCCCCAGTCGGCCACAAGGGAAGCCGCGACGTCGTCCTGTGTCGAGAGCGGATTTGACGCGATAAGCAGCGACTCCGCACCGCCGGCCTGCAGCGTGCGGGCCAGATTCGCCGTCTCGGTCGTGATATGAGCACAGGCAATCAGCTTGACGCCTGCAAGAGGTTTTTCCTTTTCAAAACGCTCGCGAATGAGTCGGAGGACCGGCATTTCGCGGTCAGCCCACTCGATGCGCTGCTTGCCTTGCGGGGCAAGGGTGATGTCCTTGATGTCGTAATTCATTGCGGTTGCTGTATCAGGCATTCGTCACTGCTCCTTTGTGATTCTCAGCCGCAGTGCGAAGTGCCTCGGCCTTGTCGGTCTTTTCCCACGAAAACTCGTCGTTTGTGCGTCCAAAGTGGCCAAAACGGGCCGTCGCCTTAAAGATCGGCCGGCGAAGGTCGAGCGTCTCGATGATCGCTTTAGGCGTGAGCTGAAAGTTGTCTTTAACGATCTCCGCGATCCGGTCGTCATCGATCGTACCGGTCCCGTGCGTATCAATGAGCACCGAAACAGGCTCCGCAACGCCGATCGCGTACGCGAGCTGGACCGTGCATTTATCAGCCAAGCCGGACGCAACGACATTCTTCGCAATATATCTGGCCATATACGCGGCCGAGCGGTCGACCTTGGTCGGATCCTTGCCCGAGAACGCACCGCCGCCGTGCGGGGCGTAGCCGCCGTACGTGTCGACAATGATCTTGCGGCCGGTTACCCCAGCGTCTCCCATTGGTCCACCGACCACAAAACGGCCGGTTGGATTGATGTGGTACTTGGTGTTGTCGTCGAGCAACTCGGCAGGAATTACGGGCTTTATGACCTTTTCCATCACGTCTTTGCGGATCGTGTCGATATCGACATCCGCCGTCTGAGTCGAGATCACGACAGCCTCTACGCGGAATGGTCTTCCGTCCCGGTATTCGATGGATACCTGAGATTTACCGTCCGGACGCAGGTAGGGAATTTCGCCATTCCTCCGAGCCTCCGACAGCCTACGAGTCAGATTATGAGCCATCTGAATCGGCATCGGCATTAGCTCAGGCGTCTCGTTACAGGCGTATCCAAACATTAATCCCTGGTCCCCAGCGCCCCCGTGATCAACGCCTTGGGCGATGTCGGGACTCTGTGTGCCAATTGCGTCGATCACGCTGCAAGTATTCGAGTCATAGCCGAATTCCGCGTTGCTATAACCGATCTCCTCGATCGTCTCGCGAATGATCTGCTTGTAGTTGACCGTCGCCGTTGTAGTGATCTCGCCGGCGACTACGGCTAGGCCCGTCGTGACGAGGGTTTCACAGGCCACGCGAGCTGTCGGGTCCTGAGCAATGATCGCGTCCAAGATCGCGTCACTAATGTTGTCTGCAATTTTGTCCGGATGGCCCTCTGTTACGGACTCGGACGTGAATAGAAAATTACCGCTACTCAATTTCGTAACTCCTCTTTTTCTGCTGACTTTTATTGCTTCTTGCGAAAGATAACAAAACGATAATCATACCTTTGGAGCTCGGGCGTGTCAAAGGCATAAGGAGCGGCAGGGCAGGACCTTGTTGACCCGCATTTGACCGATCCCGTTATACTCTCCGCGTCTGATAATAGAGATTATGTAAGGTAACTAGCCGATCAGCTCGGGCCAATCGTCCGGCGGGTTGTCTCCCTCGCCCGGTTCCGATTCCGCGGGGCTTGAGGCGGCGGAACTGTCGAGTACCTGCTGCTCCACATAGATCGGACAATCCAGCCTAAGTGCGAGTGCGATCGCATCGGACGGTCGGGCATCAAGCAGGACCGGATCATCATTCACGTCTTTTAGCTCGACCCGTGCGTAAAAGGTGTTCTCAACAAGATCGGTGATGACGACGCTGGTGGCCCGAAGGCGGCATTCCATGATCACGTTTCGCAGCAGATCGTGCGTCATTGGACGCTGCGGGACGACCTTCTCGATCTCGAGAGCGATGGCGTTTGCCTCAAAGGCTCCAACCCAGATCGGCAGAACGGTCTCAGAATTGACGCCTTTCAGTACGACTATAGGCGTGTTTGTGTTGGGGTCCATTATGAGGGCCCCGATCTTTACCTCGACCAAGCTGCCGTTGGTGTCCATGCCTTACTGTACGACCTCGCCAATCAAAGAGTTTGCCCTCGCCTCGGTAATTCTAACGTCTACAATATTACCGAGCAGCTCGCGACCGCCATTGAAATTAACGACGCGGTGACACGTCGAGTGACCGGTGAAGGCGTCCTCACTGCGAGCCGACGAGCCCTCAACCAGCACTTTAAGCGCCTTGCCGACAAGGGAATTCGACCGCTCATTCTGAATGCGTTTCTGGATCTTTTCAAGCTCGAGGAATCGGAGCGTTTTCTCGGCCGGCGAGACATCGTCGAGCATATCGAACGCTGGCGTGCCCGGTCTCGGTGAATATTTGAATATGTACGCCGCATCGTACTTGCAGTACTTAAATAGTTCAACCGTGTCCAAAAAGTCTGCCTCGGTCTCGCCGGGAAAGCCGATTATCACATCCGTCGTGAGCGATATGTCACGTGGTGATGAGTGGATGCGGTCGATTTTTCGTTTGTAGCTGTCGATCGTGTGACCGCGTTTCATGCGGAGCAACACGCGATCCGAGCCGGACTGCACGGGCAGATGGACCCAATTGCAGAGATTTTCGTTCTCCTCGATGGCCTCGACGATGTCGTCGCGGAAGTCGCGGGGAAATGAGGTCGTAAATTTTATCCGCTCGATTCCCGTTGCGGCAACAGCACGGAGAAGTCGAGAGAACGCCGACTTCCCTGCAAAGCCTTCGAGGCCAGATTCGTTATCGGGTCTATAGCTGTTGACGTTTTGTCCGATGAGGTGGACTTCCCTTACGCCGCTGTCGCGGAGATCCTCGACCTGACGGACAATTTCGGTCGCCAGCAGGCTGCGTTCCCTGCCGCGTGAAAACGGGACGATGCAGTAGGTACAAAACTTATTACACCCCTCTATGATCGGCACGAAGCCGACGTATGGCGAGTGTCGATGCGTGTCGGCGACGGTCCAGTCGTAGTCGGCCTCGCGTTCGCCGACATCGATATAATCGTTTCGTCCGGCCAAGGTTGCGTCGACGGCGTCGGAGATCCGTCCGACGGCTCTCGTTCCTAGGACAAAATCCACGCCTTCGATCTTTTTAAAAAGAGTTTCGCCCTCAAGCTGAGCGACGCAGCCCATGATGCCGACGACAGGTTTAGGGCGTTCCGCGTGGCGAATGTGGCCGACTCGCGTGTAGAGCTTGTGCTCGGCCCGTTCGCGCACGGAGCAGGTATTAAAAATTACGACATCTGCCGCGGCCTCATCATGGGTCATCTCGTAACCATCGCGCGCCAAATTTGTCGCGA
>Ga0207639_10002436_pt1 | contig 12511 bp, 9 predicted proteins | sample KBSCornC32_FD_184299 | JGI IMG/M metagenome (GOLD analysis project Ga0207639, IMG submission 184299) | Corn rhizosphere microbial communities from Kellogg Biological Station, Michigan, USA - KBS Corn C3-2 (SPAdes) (version 2) | ecosystem: Host-associated > Plants > Roots > Rhizosphere > Soil ...
TGAACGTACCAAGCGTATTCGCCAGCACGACCGACATATTGATGGTATAGGTGGCCGGAGTAGGATCCTGCTTGCCCGCCGCATCAATATAGGCATAAGTAAAGGACGTGGAAATGGCGGTAGTGACGTTCGTGAACTTCACCTGCATCAGCGCCGGATTGTAACTGGTGATCAGGAAGCCGTTGGTCACCAGGGCGCCGCCATAATATAGCTGCTCATTGGTCGGGATGGAAGTAATAACGACATTCTTACCCGTACCCAGAGAGCCGTCCTCAGGGTCCGATCCGACCAGCGGTCCAGGACTCGCTACTGTCCCTGCCCCATTCAGGGTGATCAGCGCATTCAGCGCCGGCATGGCGATGGTATAGTTCTGGTCATAGGAATTGGGCAGCTGTTCGATGCCGAAATCCTGTCCGGTAATGGAATAATTCGCCGAATTAAATGTACGCAGCAGAGGAGAAGTATTCGTCCAGCCGCTGCTTACACCGGGAGTCGGTAGCGGACTGCCATTGGCCACCTGCGTCGTCGTGATGGCGATCTCCATACCACTGGCATTGACGGGACAGTTGAGAAGAGTGAAGGTCCCGTCCGATGCGACCAGAGTGGAATATAATATATTATTGGTGATGGGGTCCACGAGATTGGCATACAGCGTGCCCCCCGCATTGACACCGGCTTCACCGTTCGTTCGAATATTGGTCGTATCGCCATGGGCGCTGCCGTCGGCATCATCCCAGACCGTACCGCTGACCGTGATACAACTGAGGGTGACCGATTGTGTCGAACTATCGATGATCCCCCATGTCCAGGTATTCAGCAGACGCGCGTTGCCATAGTCATTACACTGGACATTATCCGCGTCATTATAAGTGCCTCCATATTTGACGTTCGGCGCGGGAACGACATTGGTGGGATTGCCATTGCCATTCCAGGCACGGCCCATCGTCGCGGATGGCGTAACCCCCACCACGGAATTGTCATAGCCCGTACCCGTATAGTTGTTGTTGTTGTCCGAGCAGTCGCTGCCCCTGTTGGCGATCTGTGTGTCGTCCCAAAACAATGGGTTATTGTTTTGCAGCAGCGGGGCTACCCCACCCACCGTGAACCCGTTGATGTTGAGCTCGGCATCATAGATTGGAATATTGATACGCCCTTCCCGGAACGAGAAGATGATATTAAAGCTCGTGTTGGCAGGCACGACATTGTTCAACCCATCCCTCCCATCCCACACATACGTAACCACGCCGGCGCTCTGCGCCGGCAGCTCGACAAATCGGTCGGCCGTATGGTTCTGGAAACCGGGGATCCCATTCAGATCGAAAAGCATATAGTAGTCTCCGTCCTGGGGAGCAAAAAAACGCACGTTGTAAGGCCCGGGCGGACATCCCGCAATGACAGGAGCCAACAGCACGGGATTGCTGGGAACGTTTGCCGGTGGATATACCGCCGGGTCAGGCGCCATCAGGAACACCGGATAACCGCCCTGCAGATAGGGCGCCACCAGCTTGGGAAGCACAATGGACTTGCGATCCACGATCCAGTTGCCGTTGTTCGCAACCCCAAAATCATTGAACGCCACAATAAAGGACAGCGGCTGAAAACCACCGGTCGTAGGGAACTGGACACTCACCGAAACATGGTCGGTGGTATAAGCTATAAATTGTGAGCAGGCCGAAACCGTAGGATCCTGCCAGTCATTGTTGATATTATAGACCGAAAATGCCCACTCGTTACAGTGCACACGACCATTTGCCTTCGTATTTAAAGCCGTATTGACAATGGTCATATCGAACCACTTGGACAACATCGACTCGCCCGCATCGGTAGCGCCGCCGTCATTGCTCTGGTAAAAAGAGACATAGTAGTCCCCGTTCATCGCAGGCTTAAAGACCAGCGGTTTATAGCCAATAGGCGAGCCGCCGATAGAAGGACCCGAGTTTGCCAAATTATAAGAACTCAGATACCCGTTGCCGGTCGAACTGGGTAAAAGTATAGGAATGCCGACCTGCGCCCCGGTAGGATCGTAGATCCGCATATAGACGTTGTTATAGACGCTGATCGTCCCGCTCGGAGCAAGTGTCTCCCAGTGGAAGCCATAGTCCAGCTGCTCGTTCTTCCAGTCTTTGATATAAAAGTATACACGCTGGTCCACAGGCGCGCCGAGATAGCTGCCGACATTACCGAGCGGAAAAGAAGAAGTGGTGGAAACAATGAGACCCGTACCCTGGGTGCTGTTCGGCATTACCTGGTGTGTACCCTCAGCCAGCAGATGCGAGGGGCCGAGCAGGCAGCTCAGGTTAGCTAGGATAAGCAGGGTTACCATATTCCTGATGCGCCGACAACGCACGGATAAACCAGGAACCCTGAATGTGTAGACAGGTTTCATAAGTATGGATTAAGTTGGACGATCAATGACGTAGACAGGCGTCAATTTGATCTTTCACGGTGCAAGCTATAAAACTTTGACTGATATCGCAATCATCAAGAAATAAGGGAAGTTATTAGAAAGGACAACCCGTCAAAATTGTTGGAGCTTACGACGGTTTGATACCCGGTTACGCATTAGGCTAATCGCACATATGTTAACGCGCCAGGGGCTTTAAGTTTTCCACATTAAAGGAAATATTTATTTGTCCGTAAGGGTGGGTAGGAGTCGGGAGATACAGACGCCAAGGCTATCCCTCCACCCAGGTATGGAGAGTCCATAGGTCCTCGTGATCAGGCCTTTGTCCAGTAGGGAATAGTGCGGCCGGCGGGCAGGCGTCGGATAACTGGCGCTCGGAATAGGGCTGACCTGGCAATTGCTGCCGGTAAGCTCCCGTATGGCCACCGCAAAATCGTACCAGCTGATCTCCCCTTCATTGCTGTAGTTATAGATGCCAGGGACCCAGCGACCAGCGGAGACGATCCGGAGGATAGCCGCCGCCAGATCGGCGGCATAGGTAGGAGAACCTATCTGGTCATCGACCACACTGATGGCGGGCCTTTCCCTCATCAGCCGGATCATGGTCCTGACGAAATTGTTGCCAAACTCGGAATAGACCCACGAAGTACGAATGACCAGCGTGCCTTCGGGAAATTCCCGAAAAGCCTTTTCTTCCCCTTCCAGCTTGGACGCGCCATAAACGTTGATCGGCGCGGTTTTGTCGTCTTCGCCCAGAGGAGTGGAAGAGCTGCCGTCGAAAACATAATCCGTGGAAATATGGATCAGCCGGGCGCCGGCGCTGCGACAAGCCCCAGCCAGCCAGCCGGGAGCATCTCCATTGATCCGAAAGGCCGCCTCTTTCTCGGTCTCCGCCTTGTCGACGGCTGTATAGGCAGCACAGTTGATACACCAGTCCGGACGGTTCTCCCGAAAAAAGGAGGCGATGCGACCGGGGTCATCGACAGGCAGCAAATCCCGGTCAGCAAACACAAAGTCGAACGAAGGGAATGCCGCGGCGAGAACCTGCAGCTCCCTGCCCAACTGACCACCAGCCCCTGTAACGACGATCTTTTGCATGAGACGGGATGCTTATCCTTTAAATTGAAAATTGTTGCGGCTGCCGGCAAATACGGGTAGCTCCACGTCCTTCGCCGATACGATAGCTTTTTCGGCCGGTACTTTCCAGTCGATGTTCAATGCCGGATCGTCATAACGGATCCCCCCCTCGCTCTCTTTGTGGTAAAAGCCGTCGCATTTATACGACACTTCCGCCGAATCGCTGAGAACAGAAAACCCGTGCGCAAAACCGGCCGGTATAAAGAACTGTTTTTTGTTGTCCGAAGACAGCTCGACGGCCAGATGCCGGCCGAATGTGGGCGAGCCCTGACGAAGATCGACGGCCACGTCGAGTATACGGCCCGAAAGCACCCTGATCAGCTTTGCCTGTGGATAGGGTTCCAGCTGATAGTGAAGGCCGCGGATCACGCCGTATCGGGAAAAGGACTGGTTGTCCTGGACAAACCGAATGGATATTCCCTGCCTGGTCCAGACCTGCTCATTGTAAGATTCGAAAAAATAGCCCCGGTCATCCTGGTGTAAGACGGGGTCAAATACCAGAAGCCCCGGAAACTCGGTAGTAGTAAAAGGCATTTACGTTATCTTTTGATATACTGCTCCGCATAGTATTTCTGATAGTCGCCGGAAGTGACGGCTGTTACCCAGCCCTGGTGGCTGAGATACCAGTCTACTGTCTTCTCCAGACCTTCCTCGAACTGAAGAGAAGGCTTCCAGCCCAGCTCCTTATTGAGCTTAGTCGCATCGATGGCATAGCGAAGATCATGCCCCGGACGGTCCTTGACAAAGGTGATCAGCTTCGCCGACTCACCCGCAGGACGATTCAGCTTCCTGTCCATAATGCCACAGAGCAGATGGACAATATCGATATTCTTCCATTCATTGAAACCGCCGATATTGTACTTCTCTCCCAGCCTGCCCTTGTGAAAGATAGTGTCGATGGCGCTGGCGTGGTCCTCCACATAGAGCCAGTCCCGGACATTCTCTCCTTTACCATAGACGGGCAGCGGCTTGTTATGGATAATATTGTTGATCATCAGGGGGATCAGCTTCTCCGGGAAATGATTGGAGCCATAGTTATTGGAGCAGTTGGATAAAATGACCGGCATACCATAGGTGTGATACCAGGCCATCACGAAATGGTCGGAAGCAGCCTTGGAGGCAGAATACGGCGACCGGGGATCGTAGGGTGTCTCTTCGGTAAAAAACCCTTCGGCGCCCAGTGACCCATACACCTCATCCGTCGAAACATGATAGAAAAGCTTGTCTTCTATCTTGTCTTTCCAGAATGACAGGCTTACGTTCAGCAGATTGGCGGTACCCAGCACGTTGGTACGCACAAAGGCCAGCGGGTCCATGATGCTCCGGTCCACGTGACTCTCCGCCGCAAGATGGATGACAGCATCGAATGAATACTGAGCAAACAATTCCTTCATCCGCCCTTCATCGACAATATCCCCTTTTTCGAAAGTATAATTGGGCGCGTCCCTGACGTCGTCCAGATTCGCCAGATTTCCGGCATAGGTAAGCGCATCCAGATTGACTATATGATAGTCCGGATACTTTCGCACAAACAAGCGTACGACGTGCGAACCGATAAAGCCGGCGCCGCCTGTGATCATGATCGTTTTTCTGTAGGTTGTCACTTTTATAAGCTCCAGTATTTTCTTTTGGCGATTTTATTTTTATACGTGCCCTTCAGGTCGGCAATTATAGCCCCGTCACGGGTAATGGATGCAAAATAGGCGTCATCCAGGTCCTTATACTGAACGTGAGGCACGGTAATGATGACGGCGTCATAGTTTCCGGTGACCTTCCGCGAAAGATGCAGACCATATTCTTCGTGAACTTCTTCCTCCACCGCATAGGGGTCTTCGACGTCCACATGAATATTGAAAGCCAGCAACTCCTTTACCGTGTCGACGATACGGGAATTGCGGATATCGCTGACATTCTCCTTGAAGGTCACACCCATGATCAATACCTTCGGATCATTGGATATACGCAGAACGTGCGTGATGATCTTACGGGCGACATAAACAGCCATATCGTCATTGATATACCGGGAGGAAGCGATGACTTTCGACTCATAGCCCAGCGCGGCCGCCTTATAGGTGAGATAGTAGGGATCGATGCCGATACAGTGACCGCCGACAAGACCGGGCTGGAACTTAAGAAAATTCCACTTGGTGCCGGCCGCTTCAATAACGTCATAGGTGTTGATTCCCATGCGATCGAATATCAGCGACAATTCGTTCATCAAAGCGATGTTGAGATCGCGCTGGGTGTTCTCGATTATCTTGGAAGCTTCGGCAACCTTGAGGGAAGGGGCGCGATGCACACCGGCGTCCACGACAAGCTCGTAGGTCTTCGCGATCTCGTTCAGAGAAAGATCGGTATTGCCGCTGACGACCTTTACAACTGTTCTCAGCGTATGCTTCTTGTCCCCGGGATTGATGCGCTCGGGGGAATAACCCAGACTGAAATCGCCGTTGGCGAGCCGGAGGTCGGAGTGCTTCTCGAGGACAGGCAGACAGTCTTCCTCCGTACAGCCGGGATATGTAGTGGACTCGTAAACGACATAGTCCCCCTTTTTCAGCACCTTTCCGACGGTATTCGAAGCACCGATCAGCGGCTTGAGGTCGGGGACATTGTATTTATCTACGGGCGTGGGCACCGCTACGATGAAGAACCTCGCCTCACGAAGTACCTCCAGATCATCCGTAAAGACGATATCACGATCTTTGAACTCAGCAATATCGACTTCTTTGCTGGGATCCAGACCGGCCCGCATCATCTGTATGCGGCGGGCATTGATGTCAAATCCGATAACGGAGATCTTCCGTGCAAATTCCAGGGCGATAGGCAATCCTACATACCCCAGTCCTATGACAGCCAGTTTGGCCTTTTTCGAGAGGAGGTCATCGTAGATCTTTGCTTCATTCATAAAAAATATTAAGGTTTAGGTTCTGCTGGTAAATTCCTTCGGCTGTTTCGCCCACTCTTCAGGCGGCAGGGATTTGAAATATTCGTAGGTCGCCTTCAGCCCGTCCTTACGCTCCACTTTCGGCTCCCAGCCCAATATCTTCTTCGCCTTCGTAATATCCGGACGACGCTGTTTGGGATCGTCCACCGGCAAAGGCTTGTAAACGATCTTCTGCTTTGTCCCGGTAAGCGATATGACCTCTTCCGCAAACTGCTTCAGCGTTATCTCGGAAGGGTTGCCTACGTTCACCGGCTGATGATAGTCGCTCATCAGAAGACGATAGATGCCTTCGACGAGGTCGTCGACATAACAGAACGAACGCGTCTGGCTGCCGTCGCCGAAGACGGTAAGGTCTTCCCCGCGCAGAGCCTGACCGATAAAGGCAGGCAGGGCGCGGCCGTCATTGAGCCGCATCCTCGGGCCGTAGGTATTGAAGATGCGCACTATGCGCGTCTCCAGACCATGGAAATTATGATAGGCCATCGTCATCGCTTCCTGGAAGCGCTTGGCCTCGTCGTATACGCCGCGGGGCCCCACTGGATTGACGTTCCCCCAGTACTCTTCATTCTGCGGGTGAACAAGGGGATCGCCGTATATTTCCGACGTGGAGGCGACGAGTATGCGCGCCTTCTTCGACTTGGCCAGACCCAGGCAGTTGTGCGTCCCGAGTGAGCCGACCTTCAGCGTCTGGATGGGGATCTTGAGATAGTCTATCGGACTGGCCGGCGAAGCAAAATGGAGGATATACTTAAGATCCCCTGGCACATGAATGAATTTGCTCACGTCGTGATGATAGAACTCGAATTGCTCCAGCTTGAACAAATGCTCGATATTCCGGAGGTCCCCGGTAATGAGATTGTCCATTCCGATAACGTGGTAACCTTCTTTGATGAAACGGTCGCAAAGATGGGAGCCAAGAAAACCTGCGGCCCCCGTGATCAAAACGCGTTCGTTGCTTATGCTCATTTGTGTTCTCTTGTTTTGGTTATTTTTTATCTGCAGGGTTAGCAGGCGCGCGCCCAATGCTCTCATAGTAGAATCCCAATTCCCGGATAGCCGCTATATCGAAAAGGTTGCGGCCGTCGAAAATGACCTTACTCTTCAAAGAAGTAACGATCTTCAGGAAGTTCGGAGTACGGAACTCGTTCCATTCCGTCGCAATGATCAGCGCGTCCGCGCCCTCCAGGGCCTCATACTGACTCTCGGCGTAGACCACCTTATTCCCGACGACATTCCGCACATTGTTCATGGCCTCAGGATCGAATACGCTGACAGTAGCGCCTTCCTGGACGAGCGCGTCGATCATATACAGCGACGGCGCTTCGCGGATATCGTCCGTATTGGGCTTGAAAGCCAGACCCCACAAAGCAAAGTGCTTACCCTTGAGGTCTCCGAAATATTTTTTGATCTTGGGCATCAGGTGGAGCTTCTGTTTCTCATTCACATCCATAACGGCGTTGAGAATGCGAAAATCATAGCTGACCTCCTGCGAAGATTTGACGAGAGCCTGCACGTCCTTTGGAAAGCAGCTGCCCCCATATCCGATACCCGGGAAAAGAAAACGCTTGCCGATACGCTCGTCGCTGCCGATACCCCTTCTTACCATGTCCACGTCGGCGCCAAGGCGCTCACACAACAATGCCACCTCATTCATAAAGGTGATCTTGGTAGCCAAAAAAGAATTGGCGGCATATTTGGTGAGCTCGGCAGAACGCTCGTCCATGAAAATGACGGGATTACCCTGACGCACAAAGGGAGCGTACAGATCCCCCATCGTCTTACGGGCGCGCTCCGACGAAGCTCCGATCACTACACGGTCGGGCTTCATAAAGTCGTCCACCGCGACCCCTTCACGAAGAAACTCCGGATTGGAGACCACGTCAAACTCACCCTTATAGTTTTTGGCAATTGCAGCCCGTACTTTTTCGGCAGTGCCTACCGGTACGGTGCTCTTGTCGACGATAACCTTATAATCTTTCAGTATCTTCCCCAACTGGTCGGAAACGCCGAGGATATATTTAAGGTCGGCAGACCCATCCTCACCGGGAGGAGTTGGCAGCGCAAGAAATACGATCTGCGCGTCCCTGATGCCGTCCTCGAGATTGGTAGTGAATTTCAGACGCTCTTCCTTGAGATTGCGCAGGAAGAGCTTTTCCAGACCGGGCTCATAAATGGTGATCTGCCCGTTGGAAAGTTTTTGAACTTTGTTGGTGTCGATGTCCACGCAAATAACGTCATTACCCGTTTCCGCAAAACAGGTTCCCGTAACGAGTCCTACATAGCCGGTTCCAATTACAGCGATTTTCATAAAAAAATCCTTTTTTAAGTTTTTTAAGTCAGTTTTTGTTAGTCAGAATCATGCCAAAAATTGTCAGACCGGCCTACGACCGGTTAATGAATTCCAAAACTGCTGTTGTTATGGCTTCCAGTTGCTCTCCGTCCAGCTCTGTATGCATCGGAAGGGAAATGACCCTTTCGGTGAGCCAGTCTGTGGTCTCGAGGTGAAAATCTCCCCCACCAAGGGATGCAAACATTTGCTGACGATGCGCGGGTACTGGATAGTAGATCATCGAGGGTATATTCTTCCCCGTCAGGAATGCGTTCAGACCGTCGCGGTCAACACCTTCCAGAAGAAGCGTATACTGATGAAATACATGGTGGCTATAGGATGCCCGGTAGGGCGTTGTGATTTTAGGATGAGCTTTAAAAGCATTATCGTAATAGTCGGCGACCGCACGTCTGGCAGCGATATACTCGTCCAGTCGTTTCAGCTTCACATTCAGCACCGCTGCCTGGATGGTATCCAGACGGCTGTTGCAGCCTACAAGATCGTGATAATAGCGTCGGCTCTGCCCATGGTTCGCAATCATTTTCAACCGGCTAGCTAACGTATCATCGTCTGTAAATATTGCCCCCCCGTCTCCATAACAACCCAAATTTTTTGACGGGAAGAAGGACGTAGTCCCGATAGTACCCAAAGAACCCGACTTCTTTGTAGTGCCGTCGGCGAAGATATAATTACTTCCGATAGCCTGCGCATTATCTTCTATGATGTAAAGATTAAACTTTTTAGCTATCCGAAGCAGATCCTCCATCGGGGCGGCCTGGCCGTAAAGATGCACCGGAACAATGGCCTTCGTTCTGGGAGTAATGGCCCGCTCGACCGCGGCAGGATCGATACAGAACGTCCTGGGATCGACTTCGACAAACACCGGCTTCAGCCTGAGCAATGCTATCACCTCGGTCGTTGCGATATAGGTAAACGACGGCGTGATCACCTCGTCGCCCGGCTGCAGGTCGAGAGCCATCATCGCGATCTGCAGGGCGTCAGTGCCATTGGCACAGGGAATGACGTGTTTCGAACCGATATATCCCGCAAGGGCGGCGGTAAAATCAGTAACGGCCTTTCCATTGATAAATGCCGTAGTATCCAATACCTCCTGGATGGCCAAGTCAACTTCACTCTTTATATTCGTATATTGCCGTTTAAGATCTACCATTTGGATGGGCCGCATAATCTGTTCGTTTATTTGAATTGTTGTAGTGATTTACATTCCCTTGGGGGCACAAACCTACTGCAAAAATGTGGTTTATCCAATGCTGTAGGCCCCGGAAGCAGTGACTGCGGACAAGAGTCAGTAACTATTCAAACTATAAATCGGAGACGTTGAGCATTCTTTTCTATCACATTTTTTTATGGCTGTATAAGATAGGTATCCGCCTCATTGCACCCTGGAACCGCAAGGCCCAGCTGTGGCTGGAAGGCAGAAAAGACCTGTTCGATCAGATCAGATCCTCCCTCTCATCCGCCCATTCTGAAGACAACACCCCGCACGGTCAAACGATCTGGATGCACTGCTCATCACTGGGCGAATTCGAGCAGGGACGCCCCGTCCTCGAAAAGCTTCGCCAGCGTTCGCCGGGATGCCGCATCATCCTCTCCTTCTTCTCCCCTTCCGGCTACGAGACCAAAAAAGACTATCCCGGAGCAAACCATATTTTCTATCTGCCGCTGGACAGCCCCCGCAACGCAAGACAGTTCGTAGAACTGATAAAACCAGACCTGGTGCTCTGGGTCAAATACGACTACTGGTACTATTTTCTGGCAGAACTGAAGAAAAAGAATATTCCGACACTGCTCATATCCGGCGTATTCAGACCCGACCAGCCCTTTTTTCATTGGTACGGGCGCCTCCACCGGTATATGCTCGAATGCTTCACCCACCTTTTTGTACAGACCGACACCTCAAAATCCCTGCTTGGCAGACTGAGGCTGACTGACCAGGTCAGCGTCAGCGGAGATACCCGCTTCGACCGCGTCATCGAGATCGCGGAAGGCGGAGCCCCCCTGCCACAGATCGAGGCCTTTTGCGGCGCCCAGCCCGTCATCGTCGCCGGCAGCACCTGGGAAGAGGACGAAGAAGAGCTCGACCACTACGCCAATACCCACCAGGATATCCGCTTCATCATCGCCCCGCACGAGATCGGCGAAGACAGATTGCGGGAAATTGAAGGACTCTTCCGGCACGCAGTACGATATTCAGTATGGGAAAAGAACGGCAAAACAGGCGCCGGGTCCCCGGCAGGATGGCCGGAACCCAACGTGCTGATCATCGACAATATAGGCATGCTATCTCGCCTATATCGTTATGCCACAATTACTTATATTGGAGGTGGATTCGGAGATGACGGCGTGCATAACGTCCTCGAGGCCGCCGTATACGGCAAACCGGTCGTCTTTGGACCGGTCATCGAAAAATACATCGAAGCTGTTGAGCTGAACGACTGCGGAGGCGGGCTGATCATCGACAGCGCACTCGAAGCAGAAAAAGTTTTTAACCGCCTTTTACAGGATCCGCAGGAACTCCGCGAGACCGGCGAAGCATCCCGTAACTACGTACACTCGAAAAAAGGAGCTACAGACCGGATCATCCGGTATATCTATGAAAAACGTCTTTTGACCAGCTGATAGAAATGCCGGGTAGTCTCCCGGTTTTCATCCCAGCCCAGCTTGACCTTCAGCTCGCGCTCCATCCAGTACTCGGCCTCGGGAAGGATCCTGAAGCCATTGATGGTCTTCAGGCTCCGCTCGTACATCACTTCGTCCCCCCTAAATAATTGATTAATAAACACATACCGGTCATTCACCCCGATTGCCTTTTTCAGGTCGCGCACGGGCGAATCGTTGAGGGTAGACTTGAGGTCCGCCACGTCCGACCGGAGCCTGTCGTTGAGAGACGAGCTGCCGCTGCCTATTACATCATTGATTTCCTTCGATTTCTGAGATAGTGTAAATCGGTCCGTTGGCTTCTCCGCAAGCGGATCGAAGGGCCACTGCCCCCTCTCCGGAGCCCGAACGCCGCTGCCACTTGCGACGCCCGACGTTGCGACGCCAGATGTTGATGATGATACCGTCGCCGCCGCGGCCACACTCCCATTTACTACTCCCGACGGCGCCGCGGCCGCCTCCACGGAAACGACCGGTTTCGCCTCCTCAACACTCTCCCTTACTCCGATCACACTGGTACTGACCGCGGGGACGGATTCTTTCTTCGGCTGCTGCTGACCCGCAACTATTTTCGCGGAGGATGGCATCATAACCGCTATCTTCGTCGGCATTACTTTCGCAGGAGCGGGTTGTTGACTGGCTATAAGCCGGAGTTCTGCTTCCAGGAGACGGGTAATCTCAAGGAGCTGAGCAGGTTCGGCCTCGTGGTCAAACTGCTCTTTCAGTCGGGTAATCAGTTCTTTAAGTCGTTCCATAGCACTGTTTAAGAGCACTTTTGGGTTAGAAAGTGTAGTGTAATCCGTAAAAAAGTCAAGCGTCCTATAAAGTTATAACAAATTCCGAACCTAATTTATAAGTAGTCTATGTTCATTGAACCCCACATCAAGGGTGAAAAGCGCGGTTGGATCGAAGTCATTTGCGGATCGATGTTCTCCGGGAAAACAGAAGAACTGATCAGAAGGCTAAAACGCGCTAAAATTGCCAATCTCCAAGTCGAAATCTTTAAGCCGGCCATGGA
>Ga0207639_10002437_pt1 | contig 12510 bp, 8 predicted proteins | sample KBSCornC32_FD_184299 | JGI IMG/M metagenome (GOLD analysis project Ga0207639, IMG submission 184299) | Corn rhizosphere microbial communities from Kellogg Biological Station, Michigan, USA - KBS Corn C3-2 (SPAdes) (version 2) | ecosystem: Host-associated > Plants > Roots > Rhizosphere > Soil ...
TGCAATCGGGCCGCTCGGGCTGTATGCAACCGGCGTCGTCGGGTTGAACGTGATCGTCTGGCTTTGCAGATCGACCGCCACGGTCTGCTGCACTTGCGGCGCGGCGTTGTAGTTCGTGTCGCCGGCCTGGTTCGCGTTGATCTTGCACGTGCCCGCGCCCGTGAACGACACCACGCCCCCACCGATGCTGCACGCGCCGGCTGTCGAAGTTCCGTCAATCGCAAACGTTACCGGGTTGCCCGAGGCGCCACCGGTTGCCGCAGGCGTGTAGGTGCTCCCGGCCGTGGCGCTTGCGGGCGCCGCGTTCGTGATCGTGATCGTCTGGTTCGCTTTGCCAATCGTGATGTCGTCGCTGACTTGTGGTGCGGCGTTGTAGTTCGTGTCGCCGGCCTGGTCAGCCTTGATCGTGCAGGTGCCCGCCGTCACGATGGTCACCGTGCTGCCGGACACTGTGCACACACCGAGCGTCGTCGACGTATAGCTGACCGCAAGGCCCGAGCTCGCCGTCGCGCCGAGCGCAAACGTGCCGCCTGAGCTGTACGTCACCGGACCCGGATTCGGGAACGTGATCGTCTGACCGGCCTTGCCGATCGTGATGTCGTCGCTGACTTGTGGTGCGGCGTTGTAGTTTGTGTTGCCGGCTTGATCGGCTTTGATGGTGCAGGTGCCAGCGGAAACCATTGTCACTGTCGCACCGGACACGGTGCACACACCGAGCGTTGTCGACGTGTAGCTGACCGCAAGGCCCGAGCTCGCCGTCGCGCCGAGCGCAAACGTGCCGCCTGAGCTGTACGTCACCGGACCCGGATTCGGGAACGTGATCGTCTGACCGGCCTTGCCGATCGTGATGTCGTCGCTGACTTGCGGTGCGGCGTTGTAGTTGGTGTTGCCGGCCTGGTCCGCTTTGATCGTGCAGGTGCCAGCCGTCACGATGGTCGCCGTGCTGCCGGATACCGTGCACACACCGAGCGTCGTCGATGTGTAGCTGACCGCAAGACCCGAGCTCGCCGTCGCACCGAGTGCAAATGTGCCGCCCGAGCTGTACGTCACCGGACCCGGATTCGGGAACGTGATCGTCTGACTGCCCTTGCCGACGGCAAACGACTGCTGCGCCTGCGGTGCGGCGTTGTAGCTCGCAGTACCAGCCTGATTCGCGTCGATCACACACGTGCCGACGCCAATGAACGAGACTGTCGAGCCGCTAATCGAGCACACACTGCTCGCGGTCGCATCGATCGTGAACGTCACCGGATTACCCGAACCGCCGCCCGTTGCGGTGACGTTGTATGTGGTACCACCGACCGTCGCAGCGGCCGGAGCCGTGGAGGTATAGGTAATCGTTTGGTTGGTCTTGCAAGTGACGTCCGCGTTCGCCACATTCGCCGTGCTGATCGTGCCAGTGGCATTGGCGACCGTACAACTCTGACCCGTCGGTTGCGTCTGGACGCTCACGGTGTAGCCAGTACCTGAGGGTTCCCCGGTCGGGAATACATAGCTCGTCGCAGCCACGGGTACCGAAACAGTCTGGCTGCCTGCCGTCACCGCCATTACCAGACCCGAACCTGTCAAATTGGTAACGGCGCCGCCGATGGTGTACTTCGCGCCACAGGTCGGGAATTTGAACGAACCGATGCGTGTACGCCAATTACTGCTGTTGCCGTGCGTCTGGCTGTCGTAATACAGGTTTGTGTACCAGAAGGTGCAGTCGTCCGAGGGGTCGATGCTCATCGACGAGTAGTCGCCCCAGCGATGGATCAACGTTCCCGACAGACTGCCGGGTCCGTCGATCTGCGAGCCCGACCCGGCCTGCATCACGGTTTCGGTTTGCGGCAGCTGGTTCAATGGATCGCTCGCCAGACGGCCGGCGTAGTACAGGCCGGGAAAGTTCGGGCTCGTGCCATTGGAACGGCTATAGCCAAGAGCCATATTTCCATCGCCATCGACAGCAAGACTGCCCATCCAGCGATAGAGCGTCGTATCCGGCGCGTAGATCTGCTGCTGGACCGGAGTGGTCGCGACTACGCCGTTAGTGACATCAATCTGTGCCCACTGCGGTCGCACCTGAGTGGATGGATTGGCCGCGCGCGTCGAGTGCGTAACCCATACCGATTCCGCAGAACCAATCTTGCGATACTGCACCTTCTGCATGATGCGATCGCCGAGCGAATCCAACGTGTTAGTCGTCGAGGGCTGGGGAACGATGTTCTGGCCTGGCCGGGTGTAGCTGGTTTCGCTGATGTTCGTTGCAAGACTGATCGTTCCGGTCCCGCTACAGTTGGCACCGGTCGTGAACGTGCGCACTTCGAATCGAAATGCGCTCAGAGATTGATTGACGAAGTATTCCGGTCTTCCCGCTGGGGGCATGGATCCCGCGCTCTTGCCGAGCACGTTTGCCGGAAACGCGCTGAACAAGGAGCCGCTGCTCATGAATGCGAGTGAACCGTTCAGCGGGGCACCTGCGTACATGTCCGATGTGCTGAACGCACCGAAGATCGGTCCTGCGTAACTGCCAGTCGTATTGTTAAAGCCGTTGGCGCCCATGTAGAGGCAGCCATCGCCCCACAGACCAAACTTGCCGTAGTCGTTGAACGTATTGTCGGGCGGCTGACCCGTGGCATTCGTATCCATTCTCACGGCATACAGCCACCAACCACCCGCAACCGGGTCATTGGTCTTGGATACGGCGAAGCACTGGTAGAATGGCTTGATCGGATTGAAACTGGCGTCTACCGCAAAACCGAAATCGGTCAGGATCCAGCGCTGATTGACGGCGTCATACAAAACGACTGGGTCGCCCTGGTTATTGTTGTCGCACGGGGTTCCGGTGGCGGCCCCGCTCCACAGGTAGTCTTCGGTGAACGCCGCAAGGCGAACACCATCGGTTTTTCTGTAAACCGCAAACGCGTCATTGACAGATTGGATGTAGACGGTCTCGCCGACGTCACCGTTTGTATCCGGTGGCCAGCCCGCGCCTGCCGTAGTTCCGCCCGGGGTTCCGTCGGTGACGTTCTCGTCAAATCCGAGTCCCGCGAACGTCGTGTTAGGCGTCGGCATCGGCGCGTACTGAATGAGGGGTGCATCGGGAACTTGCGGCAGACTGCCCGGCAGCGCATCGGCACCCGTGGGCTCATCGAAGTCATTCCACATGTGCAGGTAACGGGGTACGTGAATCGTAGGCCGGCGCGTATCGCGCACGTCACCGATGAATTCTTGCGGTCGCACCGGCTTCATGGCCGAGCTGTGAATGACCCCTTGGCCATCGCCCTGATCAGCTCGCAGCGATGAAGGGGTTGCAGAAAGCAACATGCAAACAAAGGCGAGCGCACCGACAAGTGCGCGATTGCGAAAAATCATGAGAACCCCGGAATTTGACCACCCGCCCCGCGCGGGCATACGCGACCGTCATGGTCAGCAAGAACCGTGCCCCGGACGGAGCGCCTCCCTGTAAGGCGCGCGACTATACGTAGGCCTTTCGAAGTACGCAAATTCCGGCGCAAGATGTACGGACAACTTCAGCGCGATGGGTTCCCGCGCTGACACAATTGGTCCGATCTCGACGCGTTGCGAGGGATCAGGCTCGGCACAACCATTTCATCCGCCGTTATGGACGGCAGCCGTCGTAGCCATCGGCAAACAGGAAATCAGCCGATGCAGTCACCGTGAACATATTGCTCAGCGTGCTCAATACCGCTGCCCCGTCGTTCGCCGTGACTTGCAAACCACCGGCCACAGTGTAGAAGCGCTGCGCACTGCTCAACGTCGCGGTGCCGCCGCTCAGGTTTGTGCTGCCGAGTGCGAAGCCACCGCAAGACGACACCGTGAAGTCGATCGGATCGGTGTCGGCACTGTAGACGTTGCCATACGTGTCCTGCTTGATCACGGTGATCGTGTTCAACGCGCTGCCTTGGGTGATATCCGCCGGCTGGGTCGTGAACATCATTTGCGGGGCCGCTGGCCTGATCACGAACGATGAGCTGGTCGTCGTCAACGCCCCCGCGCTTTCGGAGGCCAGCAACGTGTAAGCACCGGCGACCGTGAGGATTGCATCGGCAAATGTCGCATGGCCGTTCGCGTCCGTCAGTTGCGGCGTTGTCACGGCAAGCGTGCCGCCGGGACCCGCGGCGACTTGCAGATTCACGCTGTCGTTTGCGACGGGATTGTTGCCGCCGTCGGTCACCGTGACCACGATTGCCGGACTGATCGCACTGCCCGCGACCGCATCGCTCGGCGGCTGCGTAAACACGATGTTCGCTGGCGCGCCGGCGCTGATGGCGAATGCCGAACTGTCGGCTGCCGTCAATAAACCATCGGTTGCATGCAGCGAGTATCCGGTGCCGGCCTTGTCGATCGACAGATTGAACGTGGCCACGCCGTTCGTGGCGGTCACCGGATTCGTGCCGCTCAGCACCGCACCCGCGGTGCCGCCCTGCAACGCCAGCGTGACCGCGGAATTATCGGAGCTCACCAGCAGACCGTTGCTGTCTTCGACGGCGACTTTGACGGTGATCGACGAACCTATCCCGTAGCTGATGCCGGGTTCCACATTGAACGCGAGCTTGGCCGGTACGCGCGCCACGCCGCAGTCCGGGAACTTGAACGAGCCCACGCTCGTGCTCCAATTGTTGGTGCCGTCGGCGGATGCCTTGAGGTATTCATTGGTGTACCAGAACGTGCAATCGTCGCTCGGGTCCACCGTCATTGCACTGTAGTCGCCCCAGCGCGTACCACTTTGCGAGCCCGCGCCGGCGGTCATCACGACTTCCGCGCCCATTGTTCCCGGCGTGTCGGCGGCGGCACGCCCGGTGTACGCGATCGAAGGAAAAGCCGTTGAACTCGAGGTGCTGTAGCCGAGTGCGATGTCGCCATCGCGGTCCATCGCGATCGAAGGCATCCAGCGGTACAGCGCGCTGTCTGGTGAATAGGTCGACTGCTGGAAGACCAGCGGCGTTGTGCCCGGACTGCGCAGTTCGTACCAGCGCACGCCGGTTTGCGTGCTCTTGCCGGTGCCGACGAGCACGGAATGGCTGACGACCAGCGATTCGTTCACCGTGAAATTGCGGTACGCGAGACGGAACATCAGCCGATCGCCGAGCGAATCCAGCGTCGTTTTGCCGTGGCCCGGCTGGGGGACACAAGTGCCGCCGCCGCAGGCGGGCGAAAACGAGGCGACCGGAATGCTGGTCGGCCCCGTCAAGGTCGTATTGGCCGTATTCGCCCAGTCGACATGGAATTTCCACAGGTTCAGTGCGTTCGTGCCGAAGTTGAGCATGTAGTTCGGCGCGCCAGCCGGCGGCGGCGTCGCGCCATCCAGATCCGACGGCAGCACGCCGCCGAAACTGCTGGCGAGCTGGAAACACTGCTGCGTGGCCGCGCTGCCGGCGAGCATCGCCGCGCGGTCGTACGCGCACAGGTTGGCGCCGGCGAATGCATTGCCATTGAACATGTTGAACGTGGTGTAGTACGCGTCCGGCCACACGCCCATTTTCGGATAGTCCGGAAAATTGGCATACGTGAATGAGTAGCGATTCCACGCGCCGGTGGCATCGTTGGTCTGCGACACCGCCACGCACTGCAGGTACGGCGTGCTCGACACCGAGAATTGCGACACCACCCAGCGGTCGGCGGCCTTGTCGTAGACGACGACCGGATCGCCATCATTGTTCGTCTCGCAACCACCACCAAAACCGACCCACAGAGTGTTCTCCGGCACAGGCCCATACACAACGGCTTTGGTGGTCTTGTCGAGCACCGCCATCTGATCGTTGACGGTTTCCACGTACTGCGTGGTGCCGATCGCGCCGTTGGTATCGGGTGGAATCCAGCGATTGACGAACGTGCCTTGCGGGCCGACGAAGCCCAGGCCCAGGCCGTCCACGGTGCTGATCGGCGCTGGCGTCGCCGGCAGCGGCGCGTGCGCCGCGGCTTGCACGGCACCATCGGTCTGATCCAGTGCGCCCGGCGGCAATGGCAGCGGGCCTTCGAAATTGATGCGCGTGCCGCGATCGTCTTTCGGCGGCGGCGTATTACGCAGTGACGGCAACGTATCGTGGCGCGCTTCATGGTGCGTCGAGAACACCGGCGCGGCGTTCATGTCCGCCGCGTACTGCGCCGCTTGAATCGGCGCTGGACGGTCGTCTTCGGCGCGCGTCGCGCAAGGCGCGCAAATCATCGCGCACCCGAGCGCCGACGCCGCTGCGAACACGTGAATACCGGACATGCGGCGAAACTCCTTGCTGACCCGCGGCCTCGCGGGCGAGGCGCGCGACTATACGGAGCGCTTGCGGCGCAAGCAACAGAATGTCTGGACAACTCGGAGAATCAGCGTCGCAATCGCGCAAGCTTGAAGGACTCTCCCATCTCACTTGGCAACGTCAGGCGTTTGACCTCCTGCGCAAGACGATAGCGCGCGGCTTCGTCCGTGGTTTGCGAATGCGCTTGCGCAAATACTTCCTCGAGGCCGTGCTCGATCAAGAATCGGGATTGCGCGACCGGCGCTCCGGTCTCGAATCCACACGCCGCACCCGCTTCGATCAGCGCGTCGAAGTCCACCCACGCGGTGATGTCCTGCAAACCCGGCAGGATCAACGGCGCGTTGTGTGCGCGATGGCGGTAATGACAGCGCAACGTACCCTCGCGCCGTGCTGGCGCGTAATACGTTGCGCGGTCGTAGCCGTAATCGATGAACCAGGCGTCGCCTTCGACAAGTGCGCGCGTGACCTCGGCGAACCACGCCGGCAGCTGTGTGCAGATTTCCGATGAATACGGTCGCGGCAGTTCGCGTAGGCGGGCGCCGAGTGCGCGCGCGAGCGCGTCGGCGAGCATTTGATCGGCGATGACTTCGCGCCAGACGAAGCGGTCGCCATCGAAAGCGACCGCGCGCGCAAAGATCCCCTCGTCGCGCAGCGTGAACAGGCGCACCGGCAGCGCGTCGACCACTTCGTTGGCGACGAGCGCACCACGCCACGACTGCGCCGGCGGAGCATCAAGCCATTCGCAGCGATCGAGCAGATGCGCGCAGCGCCGCGCGAGCGTGGCCCGCTGGCGCTCGCGCAAGTCGGCACTGCGTTCGAGCAAGCGATAACGTTGCGGCAACGCTTCGAGCCGTTCCAGTTCCAGCAGCAATTCGGCCGCGAGCGCGCCGCTGCCGGGGCCCAGCTCCAACACGTCTCGACCGTGCGCCGCGCGCAGCGTGGGCGCGAGCGCGCGCGCGAGACAGCGCGCGAAAACAAAACCCAATTCCGGCGCAGTCATGAAATCGCCGGCCGCGCCGAACTTCGCCGCACCGGCGCTGTAATAACCCAAACCGGGCGCGTACAGCGCCAAGTCCATGTAGCGCGCAAAATCGAGCGCACCCCCTGCCCGGCCGATTTCGTCGCGGATCAGCTCGGCGAGGCGCGCGCTGTGCGCGCATTGTTCGGCGCTGGGGTCGGGTAAATCAACGCGCACGCTGGTATTCCGCGAAAAAATGAGTTGCAATCCTCGCATGAATATCGCGATCGAGCAGCGCCCCGTCGCCCTGATCACGGGTGCCGCCAAGCGCGTCGGCGCGCAAATCGCGCGCACGCTGCACTCCGCCGGCTACGATCTCGCCCTGCACTATCGCCGGTCGCGCAGCGAAATGGATGCGCTGTGCGCGGAACTGGAGACCGCGCGGGCGGGCAGCACGTCGTCGATCGCCGGCGAGCTCGGCGATACCGGACAACTGCCGACAATCATCGATCAGTGCGTCGCGCGCTTCGGCCGGCTTGACGCACTGATCAACAATGCCTCGGCGTTTTATCCCACCCCGGTCGGAACGGTCACGGCGGCGCAATGGGACGAGCTGTTCGCCAGCAACGCGCGGGCGCCGTTTTTTCTGGCGCAAGCCGCGGCGCCGCAGCTGAGAAGTACACAAGGCAGCATTGTGAACATGATCGACATCTACGCCGAGCGTCCGCTGGCGCAGCACCCGGTGTATTGCATGGCCAAGGCCGCGTTGGCGATGATGACGCTGAGTCTGGCCAAGGAACTCGCGCCGGCAGTGCGCGTCAACGGCGTCGCGCCCGGCGCCGTGCTGTGGCCGGAATCCGGCAAGGCCTACACCGATCAGCGGGAACTGATCGCGCGCACGCCGCTGCAACGCGCGGGCACGCCGGAAGATGTTGCGGCGGCGGTCTTGTTTCTCGTGCGCGACGCGAAGTTCACGACCGCACAGATTCTGCGGGTCGATGGCGGCCGCACGCTGGTGATCTAAAGATCGGCAACGCGCTCGGAATGATCTTTCCCGGCGGGAAATTCCTGCCACAGTTGCCCGATCGTTTTGCCGAGCAGCGGATGCATGACATCCGGCGCGATATTCGCGAGCGGCTTGAGCACGAACGCATGCTGGAGTTCGGGCCGCGGCACCTGCAGATTGCCGGGGCCTTTCATCACCTGATCGCCGAACAGCACGATGTCGACATCGAGCGTGCGGCTGGAAAAACGCGGCACGTCGCGGCGGCGCCCATGGCGGTCTTCGAGCGCATGCAGCCAGTCATCGAGCAGACCGGCGCTGAGATCGGTGTCGATGCCGACGGCGAGGTTGAGGAAATCCGGACCTTCGAAACCGACCGCGGGAAAGCGATACACCGGTGAAACGACGAGTTCACCGAAGCGTGCGCGCAACTCGCGCAATGCGGCGCGCAGGTTTGCTTCCGGCTGCAGATTCGAGCCGAGGCTGAGCCAGACGCGCGTCACGGGCTAAGGCAAAAACGGATCACGTTGGCCGCGCGCCTCTTTCGATGCTCACTCCCACCGCCTTCGATCCGGTCACCGCACCGGGTTTCGACAGCTTCAGACGCAACCAGGCCACCCCAAACTCATGCTGCACGATTTCTGCGCATCGTTCGGCCAGCGTTTCCACGAGTTCGAAATGAGAGCTCTCCACAAACGCAATCAGGCGCTTGCTCACCGCTTTGTAATCGAGCGTGTCTTCGATGCGGTCGCTCGCAGCCGGCTTGCGGTTGTCGAACGACATCTCCAGATCGAGAGCGACGACCTGCTTGATCTTGCGCTCCCAGTCGTAGATGCCGATGACGGTTTCAATGCGCAGGTCTTCGATGAACACGATGTCCATATCAGGCGTGCTCCACCGCCGGCAACGATTCCAGATCCCAACGCGGCGCCACTTTGATCGCGGCGTCGTCGTGCAGCCCGGCTTGCAGGCGCAACGCGCCGGCCAGCGCGATCATCGCGCCGTTGTCGGTGCAGAATTCCAGACGCGGGAAGTACACGCGAAAACCGTCCTGCTGCGCGGCTTCGGCCAGCCTTGCGCGCAGTTTGCGGTTGGCGCCGACGCCGCCGGCGATCACCAACCTCGTGTCGCCGGTTTGTTCGAGCGCGCGCCGGCACTTGATCAGCAATGTGTCGACGATCGCGTCTTCGAACGCGCGCGCCACATCCGCTTTCGCGCTCGCGTCGTGCGCGTTCGCCTGATACGCGAGCAGGACCTGCGTCTTCAGACCCGAAAAACTGAAGTCCAGGCCTGGCCGATCCGTCATCGGCCGCGAAAATTTGAAACGTCCGGGCGTGCCCGACTCGGCCAGCTTCGCCAGCGCCGGTCCGCCCGGATACGGCAGACCCATGAGTTTGGCGGTCTTGTCGAAGGCCTCCCCGGCGGCGTCGTCGAGCGTATCGCCGAGCAGACGGTAGCGACCAATGCCCGCCACTTCGATCAGCATCGAGTGTCCGCCGGACACCAGCAGTGCCACGAATGGCGGCTGCGGCGGATCGGCCTCGAGCAGCGGCGCGAGCAGATGGCCTTCCATGTGATGCACGCCAATCGCCGGCGCTTCCAGCGCCCACGCCAGCGAACGGGCGCACGCAGCGCCGACCAGCAAGGCGCCGATCAGACCCGGACCGGCCGTGTAGGCCACGCCACCGAGGTCGCGCGTGCTCATGCCGGCCTGCGCCAAGGTCTGGCGGATCAATGGCAGCAGCTTGCGTACGTGATCGCGGCTGGCCAGTTCCGGTACCACGCCGCCGTACTCGTTGTGCATGGCAATCTGGCTATACAGCTGGTGCGCGAGCAGGCCACGCGCGGCGTCGAAAACCGCCACCCCGGTCTCGTCACAGGAGGTCTCGATACCCAGTACGGGTCCCGGTTTTGCATTTTTGTGGATTTGCACGGTAAAATACGCGGCTCACCGGCCCAATATGGGCTCAAGTTTACTGGAGTCTCCATGCCCAACGTCAAAGTTCGCGAGAACGAGCCTTTCGAGTTCGCTCTGCGCCGTTTCAAGCGTACCTGCGAAAAGGCCGGCGTGCTGGCCGAGACGCGCAAGCGCGAGTTCTACGAAAAGCCGACGCAGGAACGCAAGCGCAAGGCCGCCGCGGCGGTGAAGCGCCATCTGCGCCGTGTCTCGCGCGACGTGACCAAGCGCCAACGTTTGTACTGATCCCAGACGTTTCAAGGTTTGACGGCCGGTTGCGCTGCGCGCTGCCGGCCGTTCGCATTTTTAGCGTTCGGAGAATGCCATGAGCCTCAAGAACCAACTCACCGAAGACATGAAAGCCGCGATGAAAGGCGGCGACAAGGAGCGGCTCGGCGTGATCCGCCTCGTCAACGCCGCGATCAAGCAGCGCGAAGTCGACGAACGCATCGTGCTCGACGACACGCAAGTGCTCGGCGTGCTCGAGAAGATGCTCAAGCAACGCCGCGACTCGATCCAGCAGTTCGAAGCCGCTGGCCGCAACGATCTGGCCGACAAGGAGAAATTCGAGGTCGGCGTGATCCAGCACTATCTGCCCGCGCAGCTTTCCGCTGCGGAAGTCGATGCGATCATTGCCGCCAGCATCAGCGAAGCCGGCGCGGCAAGCCCGAAGGACATGGGCAAGGTCATGGGCCTGGTCAAGCCCAAGGTCGCCGGGCGCACCGACATGGGCAAGCTGTCGGAGCTCGTAAAAGCCAAGCTCGCGGCGCTCTGAGCCGTGATCCGGTAAATACATGCGTCAACGCAGCCGGCTGAATCCGGCTGCGGATGTTCGTTTCGTGGCCCGACGAGCATTTAATCCCGAGCACGTCACCTGTCCGGGACTCCTCATGAACCGTTTTGCCGCTCTGGTTATCGTCGCCCTGCTCGCAACTTCGCGGGCCCACGCAGAAATCCACTACTACTTCGTCGATTCGATCGCGACGAAGTCGACGAACGTCGATCTGCGCGCCGAGGCGCAGGAGCTCGAAAAGATCTACGCCGACATGGAGCGTGTTTCCGGCGTCGAGGCGAAACTGATCTGGTCTACGAATCCCGACATCAATGCGTTCGCGACCGAAGTCGGCGCCGACAAGGTCGTGATCGTGCAGGAAGGCCTGCTCGAGACGATGCACGGCGACCGCGATGCCGTCGCCGCAGTGCTGGGTCACGAGCTCGGCCACCACAAAGCCGATCACATTCGCGCGGGCAAGCGCAAGAAGGAGACCGCGCACGTGCTCGGCACGATTCTCGGCGCAGTGGTCGGCGCGAAGATCGGTCACAGCGGCGGTGCCGCGGCCGGAGCCATCCTCGGCAACGCCGGTGGCGGGCTGGTTGCGCTGAAATTCAACCGCGATCAGGAAATGGAGGCCGACCGCCTCAGCGTCGGCTGGATGATCGCGGCCGGCTACAACCCGCGCGGCATGCTGCGTCTACAGCACGATCTCGGCGCGCTCGAAGGCAAGCACAAGAGCGCCGCAATTTTCAGCACGCATCCGAATAGCGAAAAGCGCTACAAGGCCGCCGAACAACAGATTGCCAAGCTCGACCCGCCGCCGGAATTGCTTGCCCACGAAGTCGAACCATTGGTCGGCGACAAGGCGCGCATCGCTGCGAACGCGGAAATCTGGAGCGCCGCTGACGAACGCATCGCGCAAGCACTGAAATCGGGCACCGGCGACGTCGCCACCGAGGCGCTGGCGCCGGTCGACAAGGTGGGTTTCGATACTTACGCCGCCCTGCAGAATCAGCTGCAGTTTGCCGGCAGCAAAGGCGAGTCGCGCCTGCTCGCCAAGAATCATCTGAGCGAAGCGCAGCTGACGCGCATCAACGCGACGTTTTCGATGCGGATCAATGACAATCCCGCGCTGAACCAGCGCTACACGATCGAATACTGGCGCGCCAGCCAAGGCAAATTTGCCGCACACGGGCGCGATCTTGCCGACTCGTACGAGCACCGGCAGGCGCTCAGGCTGGAGCCGCCTTATGCGCTCGAGACCGCTGCGCTGCTGCACAGCAAGCTCGGTGGTCTCGCCCGCCTGCGCGCTCAGGGTGCCGACGAGGAGGCGATCGCGAGCGCCGCGCAAAGCACCACGCTCAAGCCTTATGGCTTGACCTATTACGACTTCGTCATCGCCGACAACTGGTGGATGCGCAAGGCCGCGCTCGCGCTGCTCGATGGCGACGACAACGTGCTGCGCAGGTACGAGGGAATCGACGCGAACGCGGCCGCCGCAGCCGCTGATGATGGCGAAGAGGAAGACGACGATGCCGATGGCTCGTCTGCGAACGTACAGGCCGG
>Ga0207639_10002439_pt1 | contig 12495 bp, 13 predicted proteins | sample KBSCornC32_FD_184299 | JGI IMG/M metagenome (GOLD analysis project Ga0207639, IMG submission 184299) | Corn rhizosphere microbial communities from Kellogg Biological Station, Michigan, USA - KBS Corn C3-2 (SPAdes) (version 2) | ecosystem: Host-associated > Plants > Roots > Rhizosphere > Soil ...
TGGCGATGATCATCCGGGCGGAACTCTTCAAGCCGGGCATGCAGCTCGTGCAGCCGGAGTTCTTCAACGAAATGACCACGATGCATGCGCTGATCATGATCTTCGGCGCGGTCATGCCGGCTTTCGTCGGCCTCGGCAACTGGATGATCCCGATGATGATCGGCGGCCCGGACATGGCCCTGCCGCGCATGAACAACTGGTCGTTCTGGATCCTGCCGTTCGCGTTCTTCCTGCTGATCTCCGAGATCTTCATGCCCGGTGGCGGCCCGCAGGGCGGCTGGACGATGTATCCGCCGCTGTCGCTCGAGGGCGGCACCAACGTCGCCTTCATGATCTTCGCGGTGCACCTGATGGGCATCAGCTCGATCATGGGCGCGATCAACATCATCGCGACGATCCTCAACATGCGCGCGCCCGGCATGGACCTGCTGAAGATGCCGATCTTCGTATGGAGCTGGCTGATCACCGCGTTCCTGCTGATCGCGGTGATGCCGGTGCTCGCGGGCGCGGTCACCATGCTGCTGACCGACAAGTTCTTCGGCACCAGCTTCTTCAACGCCGCCGGCGGCGGCGACCCGGTGATGTTCCAGCACATCTTCTGGTTCTTCGGACACCCCGAGGTCTACATCATGATCCTGCCGGCGTTCGGCATCGTGTCGGAAATCATCCCGACCTTCAGCCGCAAGCCGATCTTCGGGTACCAGGCGATGGTGTACGCGATCGCCTCGATCGCGTTCCTGTCGTTCATCGTGTGGGCGCACCACATGTTCTCGGTCGGCATGCCGCTCGGCGGCGAGCTGTTCTTCATGTACGCGACGATGCTGATCGCGATCCCGACCGGCGTGAAGGTCTTCAACTGGGTATCGACGATGTGGGGCGGCTCGATGACGTTCGAGACGCCGATGCTGTTCGCGATCGCATTCGTCATCCTGTTCACGATCGGCGGTTTCTCCGGCGTGATGTGCGCGATCGTGCCGGCCGACTTCCAGTACCAGGACACCTACTTCGTCGTCGCCCACTTCCACTACGTGCTGGTCACCGGTGCGATCTTCGCGATCATGGCGTCGGTGTACTACTGGCTGCCGAAGTGGTGCGGCAACATGTATTCGGAGAAGTGGGGCAAGATCCATTTCTGGTCGAGCGTGATCTCGGTCAACGTGCTGTTCTTCCCGCAGCACTTCCTCGGCCTCGCCGGCATGCCGCGCCGCATCCCCGACTACAACGTCGCGTTCGCCGACTTCAACATGATCTCGTCGATCGGCGGCTTCTGGTTCGGCGCCAGCCAGCTGATCTTCGTCGGCGTGATCATCCACGCGGTGTACTACTCGAAGAACCGCGCGACGACCCAGGTATGGGAAGGCGCGCACGGCCTCGAATGGACGGTGCCGTCGCCCGCGCCCTACCACACGTTCACGGTGCCGCCGGTGATCCGCGACGACATGCTCGCCCATGGAGATGTCACTCACTAGTGCGATCGTCCTTGATCGCTGTTTCGATGGAGGTTGCGCCGGGTTCGGAGTGATGTGCGATCCATGCTTCCAGAAGCGGCCTTCCATGGCCGCACTCTTGAAGAACAGCACGTTTTCCAACGGGCGAATTTTGATATCGACATGAAACACCAGTCCGCCAACGACCAGCCCTCACTCGGCCGCGCACGCGCGCGGCGCACGGCTTTGATCGTCGGCGCGGTGGCGATCGCGATCTACCTGGTCGCGATCGGTGAAGTCGTGCTGCATCGATGAACGTGGACAAGCGCAATCTGGGCGTACTGAAGACCGCCGGCATCGTGGTCGCTTGCGCGTTCCTGTTCGGCTTCGCGATGGTGCCGCTGTACCGCGTGGTGTGCGAACACGTGCTCGGCATCAAGCTTGCCGCCGGCGCGGTCGACCAGAGTCGCGCCGCGGGGCTGGTCGAGGATGCGAGCCGCAGCGTGCGCGTGCAGTTCGTGGCCAGCGTGAACAGCCGCCTGCCATGGGTGTTCGTGCCGGAGTTGCCGAGCGTCGAGGTGCATCCGGGCAAATTGACCGAGGTCTGGTTCGACGCGACCAATACCGGCGCCGAGGCGATCGTGGGCAACGCGGTGCCGAGCATCGCGCCGAGCACCGCATCGTCGTACTTCAACAAGACCGAATGCTTCTGCTTCACCGAACAGGTGCTGAAGGCGGGCGAATCGCGCCGCATGCCGGTGCGCTTCTTCGTCGACCCACAGTTGCCGAAGGACGTGCGCGAGCTGACCCTGTCGTACACTTTCTACGCGAACGAAGTCGCCACCCGGCGCCTTTCCGAGACGGGCTCGCCGCTGCCGGCGGCGGGCTGATCTTTTCCTGCATTGATGTAATCGAGCGAGACCGCGGCCATGGCGCAAACACAAGGTGCTTACTACGTTCCCCACGGCAGCCACTGGCCGATCGTCGGCTCGTTCGGCCTGCTCGGCACCGTCGGCGGCGCCGGCCTGTGGCTGAACGAGGTCGACATCGGCAAGCCGATCATGGCGATCGGTGTCGCGGTGCTGCTGTTCATGATGTTCGGCTGGTTCGGCACGGTCATCCGCGAATCGATCGCCGGCAAGTACAACAAGCAGGTCGATACCTCGTTCCGCATGGGGATGATCTGGTTCATCTTCTCCGAGGTGATGTTCTTCGCGGCGTTCTTCGGCGCGCTGTTCTATGCACGCAACTACTCGGTGCCGTGGCTCGGTGGCGCGGGACATGGCGCGCTGACCAACCACTTCCTGTGGCCGGCCTTTTCGGCGGCGTGGCCGACCAATGGTCCGGGCGCGGTCGGTGGTGCGTTCTCGACGTTGTCGCCGTGGGGCATCCCGCTGCTCAACACGCTGCTGCTGCTGTCGTCCGGCGTCACGATCACGATCGCGCACCATGCGCTGCGCGCCGGCAACCGCAAGCAGCTGCTGGTCTTCCTCGCGCTCACCGTCGTGCTCGGCGCGATCTTCCTCGGTTACCAGGCGCACGAATACATCGAGGCCTACACGCAGCACGGGCTGACGCTCGGCAGCGGCATCTACGGCAGCACGTTCTTCATGCTGACCGGTTTCCACGGCCTGCACGTGACGCTCGGCGCAATCATGCTGACGGTGATCTGGTTCCGCTGCGCGAAAGGCCATTTCACCAGGGACAACCACTTCGGCTTCGAGGCGGTCGCCTGGTACTGGCACTTCGTCGACGTGGTCTGGCTCGGACTGTTCCTGTTCGTCTACGTGCTGTAGGAGCAGGGCTTGAGGGTCCACGGTTGAACCACTCGCGAGCGCGATTGCACAGCCGGTTGCCGTTGTACGCGGTGCGATGATCGTGACGGGTGATGAGGGTCGGCAAAGAGCCGCTTGCGGCCCTGGACCCTCAAGCCTGCCGCCCGGAATCAGCCCACGCCATGCGGGCGGATGATCCCGGTCCAGATGCCGAGCATGACCAGCGCGATCAGCAGCACCGACAGCGCGATGCGTCGCGTCAGCGCCTTCAGCGTGCGGTCGGTGCCGCCCTTGTCGGTCATCATGAAATACAGGCCGGCGCCGAGGTTGTAGACGATGGCGATGAAGAAGACGACGATCAGGACGGTGCCGAGCATGGCTGGTGCTTCCGGCCGGAACGCGTGTCCGGCTGCGTCGCCGAGTATAGCGCCGCCATCTCGTGGCTAGACGCGGACGAATGTCGCACGCCGCGGCCGTCGCAGCGACGCTGGCGGGCATCGCCCTGTTCGTCGCGCTCGGCAGCTGGCAGTTGCGCCGCGCGCACGAGAAGGAGGCGTTGTTCGCCGCCTTCGCGGATGCGACGACACAGCGGCCCGTCACGCTCGAACAGGCACGCCGCGACAGCACCGCCACGCGTTACCCGCTGGTCGAACTCGCCGGCACCTATGATGCCGCGCATGCCTACGTGCTCGACAACCAGGTCCGTGGTGGTCGGGCCGGCGTGATGCTGTTCGACGTGTTCGCGCCGAGTGCGGGCGGAGCTCCGCTGCTGGTCAATCGCGGCTTCCTCGCGCGCGATGTGCGCGAGGCACTGCCGGCGGTACCGCCACCACCGGCCGGCGTGCAGACGCTGCGCGCACTGTATGCGCCGGCACCGGGTGCGGGTCTGCGCCTCGGCGGCAATCCGCTGCCGCGTCAGGCGAAGTGGCCGAAGACAAGCATCTACATCGACCTCGCGGAAATCTCCGCCGACCTCGGTCGCGCGCTCGATCCACGCGTGCTGCTGCAGGTGTCCGCCGATGCCGCGGGCGGCGCCGCCTTCGTGCGCGAATGGAAACCGGAAGTGTTTCCGCCCGAACGCCACTACGGCTACGCCTTCACCTGGTTCACGTTCGCCGCAGTCGTCGCCGTGACGTTCGCGATCCTGCGCCGGCGTGGAAATTGAACAGTGCGGCCAGGGATGGCCGCTTTTTGACTCTCGTGATCAAGGACGATCGCACAAGGAACCATCCACGATGACTCCGCGCAACCGCAATCGCCTCGGCCTGATCCTCATCCTGCTGCTGTTCGCCGCTCCGCTGGTGACCGCGTACGTGCTGAATGCGTTTGGTTGGCGACCGAGCGGCATGCGCAACTACGGCACCTTGATCGAACCGCCGCAGGACCTGACCGGCGCGCGCATCGTGCACGGCGACGGCACGCCGATCCAGTGGAAGGACGAGGACTGGTCGTGGACGGTGTTCGCGATCCCCGGACCTTCCTGCGCCAAGGCCTGTCTCGAGCGCATCGACGAACTGCGTCGCGCGCGGCTGACCCTGAACCAGAACGCGTTCCGCGTGCGCGTCGTCGTGCTTGGCGAAGTCGCGGCGGACGCGCTTGCCGCGATGACGCCGGTGTCCGCCGCGCGCGATCCGGATGGCCGGCTGGCCGCATTGCGTCCGGCCGCGGCGGACGAGGTCGCGGTCGCATTCGCCGATCCGCACGGTTTCCTCGTGCTGCGCTATCCGGTCGGCTACGACGCGAACAAGCTGCGCAAGGATCTCGCGCGCCTGGTGAAGGGCTGAGGCGATGCGCGAACTCGTCACGCCGTTGCGTCTTGCCGCGTTCGCGACAGCGTTCGCGTTCCTCGTGATCGTGTTCGGCGCCTTCGTGCGCCTGTCGAACGCGGGCCTGTCGTGCCCGGATTGGCCGACCTGCTACGGCAAGGCGACCTGGCCCGGCCACGAACAGGAAATCGCGCGCGCGAACGAGGCGTTCCCCGATCGTCCGTTCGAGACCCACAAGGCGTGGCGCGAACAGGTACACCGGATGATCGCCGGCACGCTCGGCCTGCTCGTGTTCGGGCTCGCACTGGTCGCGGTCTGGCGTCGGCGCACGCAGGTCGCCGCCCTGCTCGCCGCTGCACTGGCGGCGGCGATCGGCATTGCGTTGTACGTCAAGGGCCTGCATGCGGCATCGGCACTGCTGTCGGCGCTTGCGATCGCGCTGCCGCTCGGCGTGGCGTGCACCCTGCAGCGTGCGTCGCCATGGCGCGTTGCGGTCGTCGCGTTCGCGGTCGTCATCTTCCAGGCGATGCTCGGCATGTGGACCGTGACCCTGCTGCTGAAACCCGTCGTCGTGATGGGGCACCTGCTGGGCGGCCTGCTCACGTTCTCGTTGCTGGGCTATGTCGCGTTGCGTCTCGCGCGCGTGCATGAGCCGACAGCGATGCAGATGCGCATGAAGCCGATGGTGATCGCCGCACTCGTGCTGCTCGCGCTGCAGATCGCGCTCGGTGGCTGGACCAGTGCGAACTACGCCGCGCTTGCCTGCGGCGCGGATTTCCCGCAATGCGCCGGCGCGTGGTGGCCGGCGACGGATTTCCGCGAAGGCTTCGTGCTCTGGCGCGGCATCGGCGTCAACTACGAAGGCGGCGTGCTCGACGCGGCCGCGCGCGCGGCGATCCAGATCGCGCATCGCATCGGCGCCGCGGTCGTGTTCGGCCACGTGCTCGCGACGGCGCTGCTCGCCTGGCGCCGCGGCCTGCGCGCGAATGCGGGCGTGGTCGGCGTGCTGCTGTGTGCCCAGGTCGCGCTCGGCATCGCGAACGTCAAGTTGCTGCTGCCATTGCCGCTCGCGACCGCCCACAATGGCGGTGCCGCGTTGCTGCTGCTCTCGCTGATCGCGTTGCTCGTTCGCACCTCGCCCGCAGCGCCGCAAGCTGCGCTTCCGTTGCGCTGAACCCTCGGATATCGTGCCGCCGTGACCCAGCGATCGACCGCCAGGCAATATCTCGAGCTGACCAAGCCGCGCGTGGTCGCGTTGATCGTGTTCACCGCGGTGATCGGCATGTTCCTCGCCGTGCCCGGCCTGCCGCCGCCGCGCCAGGCGATCGCCGGCATGTTCGGCATCTGGCTTGCCGCGGCATCGGCGGCCGCGCTCAACCACCTGATCGACCAGCGCATCGACAAGCTGATGGCGCGCACCTCGCATCGGCCGCTGGCGACCGGGGCATTGACGCCGACGCAGGTGCTCGCCTTCGCGTTGATCCTCGGCACGCTGTCGATGGCGATCCTGATCGCGCTCGTCAATCCGCTGACCGCGCTGCTGACGTTCCTCTCCCTGATCGGTTACGCGGTCGTCTACACCGCCTACCTCAAGCGCGCGACGCCGCAGAACATCGTGATCGGCGGCGCTGCCGGCGCCGCGCCTCCGGTGCTCGGCTGGGTCGCCGTGACCGGCCAGCTGCATCCGTACGCGCTGCTGTTGTTCCTGATCATCTTCATCTGGACGCCGCCGCATTTCTGGGCGCTCGCGATCTTCCGTCGCGACGACTACGCGCGCGCGCAGGTGCCGATGTTGCCGGTGACCCATGGCGTGACCTACACGCGCTGGCACGTGCTGTTCTACACGATCCTGCTGCTGGTCATCACGGTACTGCCGTACCTGACCGGCATGAGCGGCCTGTTCTATCTCGGCGGTGCGCTCGTGCTCGGCGGCGCATTCCTGTACTACGCGATCCGATTGCTGAACCCGCCCGACGATTTCTTCGCGATGCGCGTGTTCAATTATTCGATCGTGTACCTGATGGCGCTGTTCGCGTTCCTGCTGGTCGACCACTACCTGCCGACCGGTGCGCTGGCCGATCCGGCCATGACCTTGCAGCGCATCGATTGACCCCTGCGCGCCGCGCTGGCGCCCATGCCGCGAGGAGAGTCATGCCTGACCGTCGCGAGTTCATCATGGCCGCGGGAGCCGCCGCGTTCGGACTGCCTGCCGCGCGCGCACGCGCAGCCGACACGTCGCCCTGGCCCGCCTACCGCGACACGATCGCGATCGACGGCGAGGGCGGCCTCAACCTGTTCTATCCAGATGGGGATCCGAAGGAGGCGCCGTCCGAGCTCGCCGCCGCGCGTGCTTCCGGACTCGGCGCGGTGCTGCTCAGTGTCGGACCGAACGGCCGCTTCTGGAACAACGACGCGCAGTTCGAAAAGATGAAGGCGCAGCTCGCGCATGTGCGCGAGATCGTCGCCGCCCATCCGACTGCATTCCGCATCATCGGCGATGCGGCCGACCTGCAGCGCGCGCACCGCGAGCGCCGGCTCGGGCTGATCCCGCGTTTCCAGGGCAGCGAACCCATCGGCGAAGACCTCGACCGCGTGACGCTGTTCCGCCGGCTCGGCATCCGCGTCGTGCAGCTGACCCACAACCGCCGCAACCTCGCCGGCGACGGTTGCACCGAGCCCGGCAATGCGGGCCTGAGCAATCTCGGCCGTGCGCTGATCGAGCGCCTCAACGCGGACAAGGTCGTGCTCGATCTCGCACACGGCGCGCAGCGCACGATCGCCGAAGGCATCGCGGCGTCGAAGGCGCCGATGCTGATCAGCCATACCGGTTGTCGCGCGCTCGCCGACCTGCCGCGCAATACCGGCGACGCGGAGCTGCGCGCGATGGCCGAGCGCGGCGGCGTCGCCGGCATCATCTTCTGGCCCTACCTGCGCACCGACACGCAACCGATGGCGATCGACGTGATCCGCCACATCGAGCATGCGATCGATGTCTGCGGCGAGGATCACGTCGGCATCGGCACCGATGGCGGGATCGCGCCGATCGAGCGCACGCCGCAGTTCGAGAAGGACAACCGCGAGGTCATCAAGGCGATGGTCGAGGACGGCATCTTCGCGAAAGGCCGCACCGATCTGTATACCTTCATTCCCGACCTCAACGTCGCCAACCGTTTCGAGGTGCTCGCAGGAATGCTGTCCAGGCGCGGGCACGCCGACGCGCGCATCGCGAAGATCCTCGGCGGCAATTTCGCGCGCGTGCTCGGCGAGGTGTGGGGATAGCGTCCGGCCCCGCCATCGCTTCCCCGCGCCTCGTCACGCAACGGAATCCATCCGGAATTCCTTCGCGCCGCTTGCGGGACAGGACACTAGGCTGCGCCCGAACGGACGCATACACTGGCGGAAATTGCGGAGGCCGGCCATGTCCTCGATCTACGACTACAGTGCGAAGACCATCGACGGCGACGAGCAGAAGCTCGCCGCGTATCGTGGCAAGACGATGCTGATCGTGAATGTCGCGTCGAAGTGCGGTTTCACCCCGCAATACACCGGGCTCGAGGCGCTGTACGAGAAATTCCAGGGCCAGGGACTGGTCGTGCTCGGTTTTCCGTGCGACCAGTTCGGCCATCAGGAACCCGGCGACGAAGCCGAGATCAAGAACTTCTGCTCACTGACCTACGACGTCAGGTTCCCGCTGTTCGCCAAGATCGAGGTCAATGGCGCGAACACGCACCCGCTGTACAAGTACCTCAAGAAGGAAGCGAAGGGCCTGCTCGGCAGCGAGGCGATCAAGTGGAACTTCACCAAGTTCCTGGTCGACAAGGACGGCAAGGTCGTCAAGCGCTATGCGCCGACCGATACACCCGAGGCGATCGGCAAGGAGCTCGCCGGGAAGCTCTGATCCACACCACGCCCCGCATGCGCGGATAACGTGACGAGAACGGCCGGCGCATGCCTTGCTGAGGCAATGCGCATGCGCCCCGCGCAAGCGCGGCACAGAGTCGGAACCGGGGACGCGATGCCGCGTCCATCGGAGCCCGGCCATGCAACCTTCCCGAATCCCCGCCGCAACGCGTTGGCGCGCCATCGTTTCCGTGCTGATATTGGCCTGCGGGTCGATCGCGCAGGCGGCCTTCGAGCCGACCGGTGCGATGACGTCGGCGCGCGCTCTCTACGGCGTCGCGTCGTTGCCGGATGGTCGCGTGCTGTTCGCCGGGGGCATCGCCGACTTCGGCGTGCACCTGATCCAGGCGGAACTCTACGATCCGGCCAGCGGCACGTTCTCGGCGACCGGGTCGATGACGGAAACCCGCATGCGCCCGACCACGGTCGGTCTCGCCGACGGTCGCGTGCTGCTGCTGGGTGGCCGCGGCGGCAGCAGTGGCGAAGCGCTCGCCACGGCCGAGATCTACGACCCGGCCACGGGCCGGTTCAGCGCGACCGGCTCCATGGCGGGTCCGCGCTACGTCGCCAGTGCGGTGTTGCTCGCAGACGGTCGCGTACTGGTGGCGGGTGGCCTCGACGGGCGCAACGTGATGGCGAGCGCGGAACTCTACGACCCGGCGACAGGCGTGTTCAGCGCGACCGGAAGCCTGCTCGAAGCGCGCATCCAGCCGAACGCGGTGATGCGCCTGGCCGATGGACGCGTGATGATCGCCGGCGGCGACGGCGATGGCGGACCGCTCGCGAGCGTCGAACTCTACGATCCGGCGAGCGGCACGTTCGCGGGCACCGGCGCGCTGCCGGAGCCACGCGTGGTGCAGTCGCTGGTGCTGCTCGCCGACGGCAGGATACTGATGGTCGGCGGCAGCGACGGCGGTTTCAGCGGCGGCTTCCCGATCTACTACCCGACCGCGGCGCTCTACGATCCCGCTACCGGCACATTTGCGCCGACCGGCGACCTCGCCCATGCACGCGAGATGCAGTCGGCGGCGCGCCTGCCCGACGGGCGGGTGCTCGTCGCCGGTGGCGCGCATCTCGCGGGCGAGCCCGGCAGTGTCACCGTCGCGGCAGCCGAGCTGTACGATCCGATCGCCGGCAGCTTCATCAGCGCGGGAGACATGGTCGTACCTCGCTATGAATCGACCCCGGTCACGCTCGCCGACGGGCGCATCCTGCTCGCCGGCGGCTGGGCGTTCGCCGGCGATACCGTCGGCGACCTGCCGACCGCGAGCGCCGAAGTGTTCGTGCCCGAGGTAGTCGACCGGATCTTCGCGGATGGTTTCGATGCCGGCACGCCCTGAAGTCCGCTGAGGCGGCGGCGATCGCGCCGTCGCGTCGAGCTCGGCATGGCGCACGGATGCCCGGAGCCCGATAATCTCCGGCATGACTCGACCAGCCTGCGATGCGATCCTGATCGGCGGCGGCCACAACGGCCTCGTCTGCGCGGCCTATCTCGCACGCGCGGGACGCAAGGTGACCGTGCTCGAGCGGCGCGACGTCGTCGGCGGCGCCGCGGTCACCGAGGAATTCCATCCGGGCTTTCGCAACTCGGTCGCCGCCTACACGGTGTCGCTGCTGCAGCCGAAGGTGATGCGCGATCTCGATCTTGCCGCGCATGGCCTGAAGATCGTGCAGCGCAAGCTCAACAACTTCCTGCCGCTGGCGGACGATCCGGATCCGAGCAAGAACTACCTGATCAGCGGCGGCGGGCGCACGCAGGCGGAAGTCGCGAAATTCTCGCGCCGCGACGCCGAACGCCTGCCCGAATACGAGCGCCGCCTCGACGCGATCGCGGACGAACTGCGCGCGCTCGCGCTGGAACCACCGCCGAACCTCACCGACGGAAGCTGGCTCAAGGCGCTGCCGGAGCTGCTGCGTGCCGGTCGGCTCGGCAAGCGCGTGAAGGCGCTCGATGCGAGCCTGCGCACCGACCTGCTCGACCTGTTCGCGATCTCCGCCGCGGAATACCTCGAGCGTTTCTTCGAGAGCGATCCGATCAAGGCCCTGTTCGGCTTCGACGGCGTGGTCGGCAATTACGCGAGTCCGTACACGCCGGGCAGCGCCTATGTGCTGCTGCACCACGTGTTCGGCGAAGTGAACGGCGTCAAGGGCGCATGGGGCCATGCGATCGGCGGCATGGGCGCGATCAGCCAGGCGATGGCGAGATCCGCCGTGGCTGCGGGTGTCGAGATCCGCACCGGCTGCGGCGTGCGCGAAATCATCGTCGAACGCGGCCGCGCGGTCGGCGTCGTCACCGACAAGGGCGAGGCCTTGCGCGCGCGCAGCGTCGTCGCGAACGTGAATCCGAAGCTGTTGTACGAGCGTCTGCTCGATCCGGGCGTGGTGCCGGCGCCGGTGCGCGAGCGCATGGCGAACTGGCGCTGCGGCTCGGGCACGTTCCGCATGAATGTCGCGCTGAGCGAACTGCCGCGTTTCCGCGCGCTGCCCGAGCCGGGCGACCATCTGACCGCCGGCATCATTCTCGCGCCGAGCCTCGACTACATGGACCGCGCGTATCTCGACGCGCGCGCGCACGGCTGGTCGAAGGAACCGATCGTCGAGCTGCTGATTCCCTCGACGCTCGACGATTCGCTCGCGCCGAAGGGCCGGCATGTCGCGAGCCTGTTCTGCCAGCACGTCGCGCCGCAGCTTCCGGGCGGCCGCTCGTGGGACGACCACCGCGACGAAGTCGCCGACCTCATGATCGAGACGGTCGACCGCTGGGCACCGGGCTTCAAGGCGTCTGTGCTGGGCCGGCAGATCAAGTCGCCGCTCGACCTCGAACGTGACTTCGGCCTGCTTGGCGGCGACATCTTCCATGGCGCGCTATCGCTCAACCAGTTGTTCAGCGCACGCCCGATGCTCGGCCAGGCGAACTACCGCGGCGCATTGCCCGGCCTGTACCTGTGTGGCGCCGGCACGCATCCGGGCGGTGGCGTGACGGGTGCGCCGGGGCACAACGCCGCGCGCGCGATATTGGGCGACCTGCGCTGAGTCGTTCCATTCCTACGAGGCGTGTCGTTGACGTGCGCCATCGGCCGCCCCTACGATGTTGCAGTCGCATCCAGCGGCGGATTGGCGAGGACACTTCGATGAAGGTTCGGATCCTGCTTGCGTGCGTCCTGCTCGCAGTGTGCGCGATGCCGTTGTCGGCCGCCGAAACCGAGGCGCCGGTCAAGGCCACGACGAAGGAAGCCTTCATCGCCGTCGAGGCCGGAGTACGCAAGGAAATGCAGGCCGAGGGGCGCTACGCCTACGTCAACGACCGCGAGCGCGAGGAAGTCGAGGCGAACCTCGCACGTATGCAGGCGCTGTTCGATAAGACCGCTTCGGTCGACGCGATGAGCAAGGACGTGCAGGTGGAATTGTTCAATGCGCAGGAAGCCGTCAACGCGGTACTCGAAAAACGCGATCGCGACCGGCTCATTTGCGAACGTTCGGCGACCACCGGCTCACGCATCGCTTCCACGCAGTGCAGGACCTACGGCGAGATCGAAGAGCAACGCGAGGCCAGCAGGAAGCTCATGCGCGAGAAGGGTGCGAGGGGTTGCACCAAGCCGGGATGCAAGCAGGGATGACGTCGGATCG
>Ga0207639_10002441_pt1 | contig 12476 bp, 11 predicted proteins | sample KBSCornC32_FD_184299 | JGI IMG/M metagenome (GOLD analysis project Ga0207639, IMG submission 184299) | Corn rhizosphere microbial communities from Kellogg Biological Station, Michigan, USA - KBS Corn C3-2 (SPAdes) (version 2) | ecosystem: Host-associated > Plants > Roots > Rhizosphere > Soil ...
AGGCGGCCGAGGCCGTTGAACGCGGCGGCTTTGTAGCACTCGGCTAAAGTTGGATAGTTGAAGACCGTGTCGACGAAGTAATCGACGGTGCCTCCCATGATCATGACGGCCTGACCAATGTGGACGAGCTCGCTGGCGCCTTCGCCGATGATGTGTACGCCCAGAACTTTGCGGGTGTCGCGATGAAAGATGAGCTTGAGGCGTCCGGTGGTATCGCCACGAATCTGCCCGCGCGCCGTTTCGCGATAAAAAGCCATGCCTACTTCATAAGGCACGTCTTCGTCGGTGAGCTGTTCTTCAGTCTTGCCGATGAAACTGATTTCGGGAATCGTGTAGATACCGTACGGATAGAAGCTGGGATTGGAAGAAGTATGGGTATCGTTGAATGCGCGTGCGGCAGCGATGCGGCCCTGTTCCATCGACACGGACGCGAGTGAAGGGAAGCCAACGACGTCGCCGACAGCGTAGATGTGTTCAACTTTGGTCTGGTAATTTTCGTTGACGGGGATGCGGCCGCGATTGTCGGCCTCAATGCCGGCGGCGGCGAGGTTGATGTCGTCGATGGCGCCCTGGCGGCCGACGGCGTAGAGTAGCGCGTCTCCGGAAACTCGCTTCTTGCTTTCGAGTGTGGCGACGACAGTGCCGTCCGCCAGTTCTTCGACGCTCTCGACTTCTTCACCGAGTCGCATGGTGACTCGACTGTCGCGAAGATGGTAACTGAGGGACTCGACGATTTCCTGATCGGCGAACTCGAGCAGCTTGGCACGCTTTTCGATCAATGTGGCGCGAACCCCGAGGGTGGAGAACATGCAGGTGTATTCGACGCCGATGACGCCGCCACCAACGACAATCAACGATTTTGGCAGCGATGGCAGATCGAGAACCTGGTCGCTGTTGATGATGGTGCGGCCGTTAATGGGGACCTTGGGTGAGCCGGCGGGTTTGGTGCCGACGGCGATGATGATTCGATCAGCTTCGATCGTGGTATCACCGTTCAGGCCTTCAACACGCACCTGGTGCGGGTCGACGAAGTGGGCGACCCCGTGAATGATGTCGATGCCGTTGCGGGATAGCTGAGCTTCGGTCACATCTACTTCTGTCTTGATGACAGCTTGAACGCGGAAAGCCAGGTCGGCCATGCTGATCTTTTCTTTGACCCGGTAATTCATGCCATAGACAGAACGGTAGTTGTACCCGGAGAGGTGAAGGACAGCCTCACGCATGGTCTTAGATGGGATTGTGCCGGTATTGACGCATACTCCACCAACGACGGCCCGCGCCTCAACGACGGCGACGCGCTTTTTCATCTTGGAGGCGGCCACGGCGGCGCGTTGTCCCGAAGGTCCGGAACCGATAACGACAAGATCGTATTTGGCGGCACTCATGCGGGCGTCTCCAGGTGCGATCGAAGCGAGTAGTCAAATTGACGGCAAACAAAGCCGACCTGGCAATGAACTTTTTGCTCGCCTCGCGGAATGAGCAGGAAGGCTAGGAATCTCACTCCAATGTGATTGTCTCAACCGGCAGCGGGTTTCATCAACGCAGATTAAAAGCGCTCTGCGGCTTTGTTGGCTCTGTAAAGTCTGTTGGCTCCGATGCCAGACCTGCAAGAGGATAGCAGAGCTGCGTGCCGGCAGGGGTAGTAGAGAAAAAGCGGCCCCAGTGAAGAAGCTTCACCGGGGCCAAAATGGCTGCGTGCGGGAAAGGTCAGGCGTGGGCAGGCATCGTTTCGCTCACGGAAGCAGAGTGCCGTTTGAAGTTCATTTCCTGGGAATTTGACGTTTCGAACTGGAATTGCCGGATCATGCCGTCGAGAACACTGGCCAGCGAGGCGAGACTTTTGAGTGCTTCGACGGCTTCTTCCGCGCCCTGTGCGCTTTCGGTTGCGAGTTGCGAGATATTTCCGGCGGATTCTGAGATTTCCGCTGACGCAGAAGTTTGCTGAGTGGCTGCAGAGGCAATCAAGTGGATCTGGTTTTCTACCTCTTTTGAGGCTTCGATGGTTGCCTCAAGGCTTTTGCGCGCGCGTCCGGTCTCGCTCAAGCCGTTTTCTACGGCAACGCTGCTCTCCTGCATCACTTCGAGGGTACTGTGAGTTTCATTCTGAATACTGCGGATGGTGGCAGCGATCTCTTCGGTTGCTCCCTTGGTGCGTTCGGCGAGGCGACGGACCTCGCCGGCGACCACGGCGAAACCGCGGCCGTGTTCGCCGGCGCGGGCAGCTTCGATGGCGGCGTTAAGGGCGAGCAGATTGGTTTGTTCGCTGATTTCCTGGATGACGCCGACCACTTTGCCGATTTCCTCAGAGCGAAGTGCGAGGGAGTTCATCTTTTCGGCAACTGTGCCGGTGGCTTTGGCAATCTTTTCCATGGTGCTGGCGGCGGCTTCCATCACGGCGCCACCTTGATCAGCAGTTTCGGCGGATATGCGGCTGGCGGCGGCAGCGCTCTCGGCATTGTGGCTTATTTCGGCGATGGTGGCGGTCATCTCTTGCGCCGCCGCAGCGATCTGATTGGTCTTATTTGACTGGGCGTGAGCATTGCTCGCGGTTTGCACAGCGCGTGCGGTGATCTCGGTGGTGGCAGCCGAAAGGGTGTCTGCACCACGGCCCACCTCTTGCAATATGGAGCGGATGGTTTCCGCGCATTTGTTCATGGCGCCGCCCAGGCGGCCGATTTCGTCGGTGCCGGTGACTTCCATGAAAACGGTAAGATCCTTCGCAGCGAGGCGCTCGAGCATTGCGGTACCCCGGGCGATGCGGGGAGCAATGACTCGAGTGAGCAAGGCGCCCACCAGGATGCATAGGAGAATGATGAGAATGGTGGCGAAGGCCTCGATCCATGCGGCGCGCAGGCTAACGAAGGAATCTTCTTTCGCAGCCCTTTCTCCCTCCTTCACGTTGTAATCAAAAATTGACTGCGTCGCAGTCAGTACTTGATCGAATTGATCGACGGCAGTGTTGGAACCGAGAACCGCAAGAGCCTCTGATTTCTTTCCGCTCATGGCCAGAGCGGAGCCTCGATCACTCAATTCACGATAATGAGTGTAAGAGGCGACTGCGGCATCGAACACGTTGTGCTCTTCGCCCCGATCGACAAGAGGCTCGTACAGTTTCATTTTGCCTTCGAAGGTTTCGATCGCTCCGCGACGCAAGGCGAAATGCCGGGACAGGCACTCGGCGGAAGTGCAGACAAGCAGATCGAGTTCCTGGCGGCGCATAAGGTTGAGGGCGCCGCGCATATCTGACAGGTGAATGATCGAAGGCAGGAAATCCTCGTCCATGGCGCGGGTCTTCTTCGAGACTTCCAAGAAGGTCAAGCAGCTATATAGCCCGAGCACGGTGCAAAGCAGGCAAACGATGCCAAACGCGAGCTTGAATTTCCGTCCGATAGCAATATTGCGAATTGCAGACATTGCGGCAGTTCCTTTCACGATGGATCAGCCCCCAATCGGAAGGCCGCGCCCAGGCATTCCGCAATGCTGCCTTCGAGCGGTTCCCGACAATGGAGTTATCGGCGCGATGGGGAGAAACGAGATAGCTGATCGCCAAATTCCGCAGGGGAGGACTGCAAGGAAAGTGTTCGGGTGGGAATTGGTATTGAGGTAGCAGTGTTGTCTTTAGCGATAAATTTGATCGGCCTTGTGGCATGGCGCGCAAATGGATATGCTTGGCGCGTTCGGGAGAATGCTTGTTGATGGTTAATTTAGTCAGACGCCGCCGGTTGGTAATCGAATTTGGACTGAGCTTGATTGCTGGCTTGGGTATTCAACTTTATGCTGCGGGGCAGTTATCTTCGCCATCCCAGTCGGCGAGTGTTTCCGGGGATCTGACGGCGGAGCAGGACCGCCTGCGGCTGCTTGGATTGCTCGGACTGAAAGAGTCAGATTTACGGCCGGCACCCGTTCCGGATGCTCGCTCCCCCAAGGCCACCAATTACGACGAATCAAAAGCGAATGTGTATCCAAAGCTTCCCGATCCGCTGCTGTTCAAAAACGGGCAAGCGGTAAACACAAGAGCTGAGTGGTGGAAACGAAGAAGCGAAATTCGCGAGGATTTTGATTGCGAGGTGCTGGGGCGAACGCCGGCAACGCAACTGTCGGCAAAATGGCGCGTCGTAAGAATGACCCACGAGAAGTACGGTGGCGTTGATGTGGTTACGAAGCGGCTGGCGGGGGATGTTGCGCTATCGTCGACATCGGCGAAAGGCTTCAGTATCGATCTGCTGCTTACGGTTCCGGAACACGCAGCGGGGCCAGTGCCGGTGATCATGGAACTCGCCTTTGCGAAGGATTTCGAGATGGCGACGAGCGGGCCACTGGACAGCTATGTGCCGACGCCCTGGGGAGTGGATGGGAAGCTGGTGGTGCAGCGCGGGTGGGGTTTCGCAATTTTGAATCCGGTGAGCTATCAGAAGGACGATGGGTCGGGACTGACAGAGGGAATCATCGGGCTGGTCAATCACGGAAAACCGCGCAATCTTTATGACTGGGGCGTATTAAAGGCGTGGGCGTGGGGCACGAAAGAAGCGCTCAAGTATTTCGAGACGGACAAGACAGTAGATGCGAAGCAAGTGGGCTTGGCGGGGCATTCGCGATTCGGCAAGGCCGTGCTGGTTACGATGGCCTATGACCCGAGCTTCGCGATTGGATATGTCAGCTCTTCGGGCGAAGGTGGCGCTAAACTTTACCGTCATATCTACGGTGAGCAGATTCCGAATCTTGCCAGTGCTTCGCTGTATCACTGGTTCGATGGAAATTTTCTGCGTTATGCCGGACCGATGAATGCAGGCGACCTGCCGGTGGATAATCACGAACTGATTGCTCTGTGTGCACCCAGGCCCTTGTTCATTGGAGGGGGCGCGGACAAGGGAGATGGTTACGCTGATCCCAGGGGTGATGCGTGGGCCGATACGCGCGGGATGTTTTTGGCGGAGGTAGCGGCGGGGCCGGTCTATCGATTGCTGGGTGCAAAAGACCTGGGCACGGCCCAGTTTCCGCAGGTTAGTGCGGCTTTGATGACGGGCGATCTGGCATTTCGGCAGCACGACGGTGGACATACACCCGCGCCGAATTGGCCGTATTTTCTGGAGTTCGCCAGCAGATATCTACACGCCCCGAAAGTTCGCCAACGGTAAGTTAAAGCGCCTTCGACATGAGGATGGAGTGGCACTCCTGCCCTTCTTTCAGCGGTTGTGTCGGGTGAAACTCTTCAGTGCCGGTTTCAACGAAGCCGAAGCGGCGGTAGATGGGCGGGAGTTCCGGCCGGAGGCTGAGGACGCTGATATCGACGGCCTCGCAGCCGTGCGCGCGGAATCGATCTTCGGCTGCGGCGAGCAGGTGGCGACCGAGCCGAGCGCGCTGATGGCGGGGGTCTACGGCGAGCATGCCGAGATAGCCGCGGTTCCCGCGGAGTTCGGTGTAGACGGAGCCTAGTAATTCTCCTTCATGATTTTCGGCAAGCAGGATCTGGCCTTTTTGCATCATTGCGGAGAGACGTTCGTCGTCGGTGCGGCTGCCATCCAGGAAGGTTTCGATTGCGAAAGCAGCGTTGATCATGGCGATCAGGCGAGGATGGTCTGCCGCTGATGCGATGCGGAAGTGGAGGGTGGAATTTGAATCGTTGTTCATGCTCATGATTTTCAGAAAGTATGGGAATGGTGGCAAGCACGCGCCGCAAAGGCGATCAGTGCTTGCCGCCATCTTACACTTCGCTTGCTCAACTCTCGAGGATGCCGCGTTGTCGCAAAACCTGCATGATGTCCTGGTGGGCGAGATATAGAACGATCTTGAACTCTTTCTCGCCGGTATCGACGAGGAAAGTGGAGTCCACGAAAATTTCTTCCGACTGAGATTCGCCTCGTGCGAATTCTAATCGCCAGGATGTTTTCGCTAACACATAGCGCGCGTCGAGTGGAGTTTCATGCAGTGATACGAGTTTCGCTGGCCGGGAGCCAAGACGATCGAAGAGCTGTTTGCGCTTGGGCAGTGCGGCGGCGAAATCGGACGCGCGCACACATTGTGTTCCCTGCGAATTGGCGGAGAGAAATGAGTCGGCGAAGAGCGATGCCTGTGCCACACCGCCATCTTCGCTGCTCTGTCGGGCGAACTGCTGGAAGAAACAGCCAATCGCCGTTTCGGTCTGGATCATGGAGGACTCCTTTTTTTGCTGCCAATAGGTGAAGTTCAGTGCCTGAAGGCACTTTAGTATTATATCAAATCTACAAAGATAAGTCAAGTATCAACAGTGGCTTAGACCGGTAAGCTGGAGTTTAACTTGATGCCGCGAGTTCCTTGATCCACAGGACGTAATCCGTGCCTGGCGGTGTGCCGCCGAGTGCGCGGAGGCGGGTTGCACATTGAGCGCGGTGTCCCTGACTGTGCATGCAGATTTGCAAAATCGCCTGGCGCACGGAGACGTCGATTCCCAGCCGGGAAGAACGAGTTTCGAGAGTGTGGTCAAGGTCAGATTCGGTGGCTTTTGAAAGCCACTCGGATTCAAGATGCTCGGTCTCTGTGAATTTTTCGGCGAGGCCGGCGAGACTTGCAGGAACCTGCATTTCATTTTCGCCAACGAAAGGGAGCCCGAGGATTGTAAGCAGCCAGAAGCGGTTGGCGACGAGGATATGGTGAAGCATCTTGCGGAGATCTTCGTCCATCGCTGCTGCGGAGTTTTGTTCCATTGAACGCAGCAGACGGGCAGTAGCCCACCACTTGTGTTTCATTAATTCTTCAAGCATCGCCAGCATGATTCTTCCTCCAGCAATCGTTGTGCAAATTCAGCAGGAGAGTCGAGACGATCCAGATTCAATCGTGACCCACTCGAGGTGTAATCCAATATTGCAGTAATACGAGGTCAAGAAAGCGATCGAATTTGTAACCCACTTCGCGCAGATGGCCGACATGTTCGAAGCCGAAGCGCTCGAGGAAGCGGAGCGATGCAATATTTCCGGAGTCAACGCCTGCGATCATGGAGTGCTTGCCGGCTTGCTTTGCCTGCATGATGAGCGTTTTGAGCAGAAGCGAGCCCACACCCTGCCCGCGAACTTCGGAGGCGACGTGCACGGTGCCCTCCACGGTGAAGCGGTAGCCGGGCCAGGAGCGGAAGTCGCCATAACTGCCAAAGCCACAGATACTCGCCGTCGGCCGCGACGAGGATAGGGAAATTCTGTTCGACGCGCGCACGCCACCATGCAATGCGATCCGAAATGCTGGCGGGACGGTCGTTGTAGATGGCCGTTGAGTTGATGAGCACGTCGTTGTAGATTGCGGTGATCTGGTCGAAGTCCGCCTGGACAGCAACGCGAATTTGCATGCTCTGCCCTCGCATTTGACTCAGATGGTGGGCCGGAAACAGAATAGCTGTTCCGGCGTAAAGGTTTGGTGAGGATGGATGAGGCGGCGAAGTTCGAAATTTTGCAGAAGTTGAAAGCCGGACGTGACGCGCTGGGTGAGGCTTTAGCCGGCGTGGATGACGTCGTGGTTTTGCGGAGGCCTGCTGCAGGAGGCTGGAGCATTCTGGACTGCGTGGAGCACGTTTTCGTTACAGAGCAATATCTGCTGACGCGGTTGCAGGCAGCAACGATTTCAGAGCGACCATTCGAGAAGTGGCGCCGCGAGGCAAAGATCGCTGCGCTCGCCGCGGATCGCGAGCGTCGCATTGAGGCACCGGAGCAGGTTCATCCACGCGGACGATGTAAAACGCTGGCCGAGGCGTTGACTGCTTTCGACGCAACGCGGGCGGAGGTCGTGCGCTGGGTGGAGAACTGCTCTTGCGATTTGCGCTGCATGATGACGGATCACGCGCTCATTGAGGGCCCCGTGACGTGCGCGGAGATGCTGATCATGATCGCGGCGCACCCGGCCCGGCATGCGAAGCAGATTGAAGAAATAAGGCGGGAACGACCCACCGTCGGCGGCTGACTCTTTCACAAAAAACATTCCCCCTTGCATTCAAAGGGAAGGAGCGCTATTCTCCCCATGAAACAACAGGGGAGATAGTGGACAAGACCAAGCTTGAACTGATTCGCGGAACCCTGGACGTGCTGATTCTCAAGTCGCTCATCTGGGGGCCTCAGCACGGATATTCCATTACCTTTTTCATTCGACGCCAGAGTGACGATGTGCTGCTGGTCGAAGAGGGCACGTTGTATCCGGCATTGTGGCGGCTGGAGGAGAAGAAACTCGTCGAAGCCGAATGGGGGCTTTCTGAGAATAATCGGAAGGCCAAGTTCTACCGGCTCACGGCTGCCGGGCGCCGACGCCTGCAACAGGAGTCAAAGAACTGGGCGACCTATGCGGATGCGGTGGGCAAGGTACTGGGCGCGACGCAAGTGATGTCGCCGAAAGAGCCTGCATGAAGAAGATTCCTCTCTGGCGCCGCTACGCTCGACTGCTGGGGCCCGATCCCGCTGCGGACGTCGATGAGGAGCTTCGTTTTCATTTGGAAGAAAAGACGGATGAGCTGATTCGCGCAGGTCTGCGACTGGATGACGCGCGCCGTGAGGCAGAGCGCCAGTTCGGCGATCTACGTGTGGTGCAGAAGATGGGCAAGACTCTGGGAGAAAAGATGGAACGCGAGAGACGCCTGATGGAGTATGTGAGCGAGTTCAAGAGCGATGTTCTTTACACCTTTCGCAACCTTCGCAACTCTCCCGGTTTCACCGTTGTCGCGGTGCTCATTCTTGCGCTGGGCGCCGGCGTGAACGTTGCAGTGTTCAGCGTTGTCAACACGCTGCTTCTGCGTCCATTGCCGTTTGCCGACTCGCAGAGACTCGTGTGGTTCACGGGAGGCAAATCTCTCGCCGCGAAGATTCGTGCGGCTGCCGGATTATCCGGCCAGACCTACACGGTGGATGCGTATGAGGAATTCAAACGCAACAATCGTTCCTTTGAAGCCGTGACGAGCTACCAGACGTTTTACAGTTCGATTCAATACAAGCTCACTGGCAGCGGAGAGCCACGGCAATTGAATGCCGTTGAAGTTGCCGATAATTTCTTTCCCACGCTTGGAGTAGAACCGGCAATGGGGCGGAATTTTATCGAGGAAGAATGCAGAAAAGGCGGACGCAGCGCGACTTTGCTGAGCTACAACTTCTGGAAAACCCAGTTTGCGGCAGATCCGGCGATTGTGGGCAAAGCGATCACGGTGAACGGAAAGCAGACGACTGTCGTCGGGGTCCTGCCTGCCAGCTTCGACTTTGGCGGAGTCTTCGCTCCCGGAATGAAGGTGGATATTTTTGTGCCGGCTGCGATGGATTTCTGGCGGACGTGGGGGAACACGCTCGCAGTGGTAGGGCGTCTGAGGCCAGGCGTGAACGTTGTGCAGGCACAGGACGAAGCTGATCGTTTGTTTCCACATCTCAAGGTGCTGCATCCTGACTGGTACGAGGACTACGCGTCAGAGTTGGTGACGCTGAAAGATCACGTAAGCGGAAAGCTGCGCCGGTCGCTGGTTGTGCTGTGGTGTGCGGTGGGCGCGATCCTGTTGATTGTCTGCGTGAACCTGTCAAATTTGCAACTGAGCAGGGCGGCCACACGGAGCAAGGAACTGGCGATGCGGAGGGCTCTGGGGGCAACTCGCGGCCGCGTCATTCGCCAACTGCTGACGGAGAGCATGGTGCTTTCGCTGGCTGGAGCGGCGCTGGGGTTTTGCTTCGCCTATGGAATTGTGTCTTATCTCGCTCATCAGCGGTCCATCACGCTGCCTCTGCTTGCGACGCTTCGACTAGATGGCGCGGCCGTCGGCTGGACGATGCTGATTGCGATGACGGTTGGCCTGCTGTTTGGGCTGGCTCCGGCATGGAAGATGTCGGGTGCGAATCTTCAAAGTGCGTTAAAGGACAATGGCAGCGGAATGGCGGCGGGGCGCAGCCATGAGCGGTTTCGCGCTACTCTCGTCATCTCTGAAATTGCACTTGCCTGTGTACTTCTCGTCGCGGCGGGCCTGCTTCTGCGCAGCTTTTTGAATGTGCTGGATATCGACCTGGGGTTTCAACCCGATCACGCAGCAAGCATGCAGGTGGAGTATAACGATGGCGGAAAGGCTGCGGCGCGCGGCCCGGTTTTACAGGAGATGCTCCGGCGGATTTCTGCTTTGCCGGGCATCGAGTCTGCCGGGATCGTGGACATGCTTCCGCTCGATCGCAACCGCGCCTGGCAATTGATTGCGGTGGGACAGGCAGATACGAAGGACCGGGACTCAGCAGCCCTGGTTTACCTGGTTACGCCGGGATACATTCCAACCATCGGAATGCGTTTACGCGCTGGCCGCGATTTCTCGTGGAGCGATACACCCGATACTCAACACGTCATCATCGTCAACGAAGCGGCAGCGCGGCGTGAGTGGCCGGGCCAAAATCCGATCGGGAAGATGGCGAATGGCATCGAAAAGAATCCGGTGAAGGTTATCGGAGTGATCGCCGATGTTCGCGAAAGCAGCGTCGAAGTTGGGTCAAGCCCAGAGGTTTACATTCCGATGACCCAGAATGCGGACGCAGAAGGGACGACCCTTGTGGTGAGAACGCGAGTTGTGCCAGAGTCTCTGGCGTCGAGCGTGCTGATGACTCTTCGCTCGATGAATCCCGGGCAGCCGGCGACGGAGTTCCGGTCGCTTCAGTCGCTGGTGGATCACGCCGTGTCCCCTCGGCGCTTTTTCGTTCTACTGGTTACGGTGTTTGCGGGGATGGGTGTGATTTTGGCCGCACTGGGCATTTATGGGGTTATCTCATATTCCGTTACGCAGAAGACGCAGGAGATCGGCGTTCGCATGGCGCTTGGTGCCTCGGCGGGGCGAGTGTTGCGGGATGTGCTCTCCAGTACATTGCGCATGACTCTCCTTGGCTTGGTTCTGGGAACGGCAGCGTCGCTGGCGGTGGCGCGGTTGATTGCCTCACTGCTTTTCTCGACCTCACCCTGGGATTTGGCAACGTTTTTCTCCATGGGGGTTGCAGTCATCCTTGTGGCACTGATTTCGGGGTATTTCCCGGCCCGCCGGGCTTCGCGCGTGAGCCCGATCAGGGCTCTTCGCGGTTAGGGAAGGCGCAATTGACTGCCGGGGACCATGGCCTTAGGCTGAATTCTATGGAATTCAAAGTTGTTGAACTGGAGCGGGAGCCGATTGAGTTTGACCTGGCGCTGCGCCCGGCCAGGTGGACCTGGGCGATGAAGCCAAGCAGTTGGGCAATCTGGCAACGTCTGGGCTTGCCGAGGTTCTGCACGAGCACCGCGGGCCAAGAGACATCGTTGCGGACATCCGTCTGCGGGGGAAGTTTGCGGGTAAATTTGAGGTTCCGTGTGCCCGGTGCGTTGAGCCCGTGGAGATCCCGCTGGAGTCGGACTTTGACCTGATCTTTCGGCCAGTGGTTGCGGACACGGAGCCGACGGAGCGGTCGATAACGGCGCCGGAGACGGAAATCGGTTATTATCAAAGAGACAGTCTTTTGCTTGAGGATGTGCTGCGCGAGCAGGTGCTTTTGTCCCTGCCGGTCAGGACGCTGTGCAAGCCTGACTGCAAAGGACTTTGCCCGCGCTGTGGTCAGAACCGCAATAGCCAGGATTGCTCCTGCGATGAGGGTCCGTCGGACCCCCGCTGGGAGGCGCTTTCCGGGTTACGCAGCCAGATAAAGTCCTCAAAATAAATGCTCAGGTGTTCGGCCCGCGCCGCAAGGCAGTCCGGAACCCGTGCGGTCTTGACGGGGCACGAACACGAAAGGAATTGCACCATGCCGAATCCGAAAAGGCGCCACTCGACGCGCCGTACCGCTAATCGCCGCGCCCACGACTTCCTCACTGCGACCGGAGTCTCGGAGTGCCCTAATTGCCACGAGAAGAAACTTCCCCATCGCGCCTGCGCCAAGTGCGGCGAGTACAAGGGCCGCGCGGTGTTGGAGACGAAGGAAGCCGCCAAGTAAACCGGCATCGCCGCATAGCCGGACGGAATATGCAATGATGCAATGTGTTTAAGACTGCGGGGTCGTCCCAATTGGAACGGCCCCGTCAGTGTTTTGAATGGCCCCGGCGGTATTCCGGAGTTTTCCCGCAAAATCAGTTGAATTCAGGGTGACGCAGAATGCTCGTCGACATCGTTCTTGACGCAGTCGGTTCCGATAAGGCCCCTGAGCCCGAGATCAGGGGCGCCATTATGGCATGCCGGGAGCTTCCGGTTCGCGTACACCTCGTAGGTCCATCGTCAGAACTTCGCGATCTGCTGGATGAGCATCTCGAAAACGAGGAGCTGCCCATTGTGATCCACCATGCGTCGGAACGGATCGGCATGGAGGAGAAGGCGGCGAGCGCGGTGCGCAGCAAGCGCGACAGTTCAATGCGCGTGGGTCTGAAGCTGGTGCGTGAAGGCAAGGCCAAGGGCTTTGTGACGGCGGGCAATACGGGCGCGGCGATGGCCACGGCAAAGATGGTGCTCGGCGCATTACCGGGCGTGGACCGGCCGGCGCTGGCTACTCCCATGCCGAGTTCGACGG
>Ga0207639_10002442_pt1 | contig 12474 bp, 8 predicted proteins | sample KBSCornC32_FD_184299 | JGI IMG/M metagenome (GOLD analysis project Ga0207639, IMG submission 184299) | Corn rhizosphere microbial communities from Kellogg Biological Station, Michigan, USA - KBS Corn C3-2 (SPAdes) (version 2) | ecosystem: Host-associated > Plants > Roots > Rhizosphere > Soil ...
TTCATCAACACTTCCTTTCTTTGTGCGCACCGTAGCAAACCGCCGGGATCCGCTCCGAAAAAATGGTGCAAAAACTTTGATCGTCCGTGTATTGAAGGCGTCTTTAAAGGCTCTTCAATTTCGTTGCGGCGGGATGTTTTGCGCGGGAACCCGCGCAATGACGGGGCCGCGGAGGTCGTGCTCGATGCGCGCTGCCTCGCGGAGCACGGCATCCCGATCGCGTTCGAAGGGCGCGACAGCGTCGAGTTTGTCGACATCGCTGCATTGCTGAAGCTCAGCGCGGGGGGCGGTTGGGGGGCTTTTCGACGGCCACGAACTCCTGTTCGGGCCGACCGGTCGTGCCGTAGCGAAGCTGGATCTTCACCTCGCCGGAATTGGCCAGCGTCGACAGATACCGTTGCGCGGTGGCCCGCGACACTCCGACCTCCGCGGATAGCTCAGCCGACGACATCGGCTGGCCCGACGCGCGAAGCGCCTGCAGCACAAGCTGCTTCGTGGGGGAGGCCACGGCGGTGGGGGACTGCGCAGGGGCGATTCGGGGACGGAGCGCGTCCAGCGCCGCATCCACCTCGTTGCCGCCGAGATTGGTTCCGGCCAGGATCTTGCGGTAGCGCGCATACCCTGACAGCCGCGCCGCGAGATCTGCGGGGGCGAACGGCTTCACGACGTAGCTCAAGGCTCCCGCCGCCACTGCGGCCCGGATCGTCGGTGCGTCCGTCGCTGCACTCAAAACCATGCTGTCGCACTGCAATTCGCGGACAAAGTCGATTCCCGACCCATCGGGCAGATAGACGTCCACCAGGGCCAGGTCGACGGGGTCCGCCTTGCGCGCTGCGGCGAGCGTCGTGGCTGTGGTTGTCACCGTGAAGCCCGGTAGCGCGTTGACGATACCCGAGTGCATGTTGGCGACCCGGAAGTCGTCATCGACCACGAGCACGGTCAGTTCTGTGCCACCCATTGGGCTTCCTCCTCCACCATCACGCCCGGCAGTCGGGCGATGAACTCTGCGCCGCACAGCTCCGCGCCCGGATTGCCCGGACTCGACAGCCGGACGTCACCGTTCAACGCCCGGGTGATCTGTCGAGACAGGGCCATTCCGATGCCGCGGCCGCCCGGTATCCCGGAGTCCGGCTTCGTCGACTTGCCTTCGGTGAACACGTGCTCGACGAAGTCGGGCGAAACCCCGTCCCCGGTATCGGCCACCGTGATGTGCAGCGTCGGACCATCTTGCAGCAGTTCGACTTCCACCACCTTGGTTTCGTGCGTGCCTGTGCGGGCCGCGTAGATGGCGTTGTCCAGCAAATTGCCCAGCACGGTCGTCACGTCGACGGGCAGCGCGAGTCGACCTGGCACCCAGGTGTTCTCGCCGATCGTCAGCGTCACCCCCGCTTCGCGCGCAGAGGCAGCCTTGGCGGCCAGGAAGGCCTGCAGGAACGCGTCGCGGATGGTGTCGATCCCAGGCAGGGCCGATCCGAGCGGGCCCGACCCCAACAACTCCTCGACGTACTGCGCGGCCTCGTCGACGTGGCCACTGTGTAGCAGGCCATTGAGCAGGTGCAGTCGGTTGGCGAACTCGTGGCGCTGGGCGCGCAGCACCGTGCTCATCAGCTGGACGGCGTCGAGTTGGCGGGTCAGGGATTCGACGTCGGTGCGATCGCGCACGACCAACACGGTTCCCAGATCGCGGCCCTCACGCGTCACGTGTCGCGCGGAAACCACCACGATCCGATCGCCGACGGTGGCGAGCGTGGGCGTCGGATCCGCCGACCTGAACACCTCGAGCACGCGCGGCGTCAGGCCGATGTCCTCGACCGGCCTGCCGGTCTCGTTGGTGACCTCGAGCAGGTGGCACGCTTCGTCGTTGACGAATGTTGTCTTCCAAGCGGTGTCGACGGCCAGCACGCCCTCATCGATGCCGTGCAGGACTGCTGCTTGGCCCCGTATCAACTCCGCCATTTCGGAGGGCTGGAGCCCCATCGTCAGGCCGCGCCACCGTCGGGCCAGGAACACTGAGCCGACGACGCCGATGAGTAGCGCCACGCCGACAAGGACCGCCGCTGTCCGCACGTCCGTCCACAGCTGGTGGTGAACGGCGGCCGTCGAGATACCGATGCTGACCATACCGACCACCCGATTCGAATTCGGCGCGAGAATCGGTACTTTCGCGCGAACCGACGGTCCGAGCGTGCCGGTTTCCCGCGACACCACCTCGTGGCCCGCCAGTGCCTCGGTGGGATCGGTGCTGACATGCTTACCGAGCTCGTCCCGGTTCGGATGGGAGAGCCTCAAGCCCTGATTGTTGGTGATCACCACGAACAACACGCCGGTGCGCTGCTGGATTTCGGTGGCCAGTGACTGCAACGGTCCGTTCGCCAACTCGTCGGTGAGCGCCGGGCTCGGTGTCAACGGGGCAGCGTCGTAACGCGCGACGTCGGTACGGACCAAAGGGGCGAAGGCGATGGCGCGCCCCATGTCCAACGACCGGTCTTCGTATTGGGCGGCGAGGCGCTCGTGACTCATGAAGGCGATCAGCCCGCCTGCAATGCCCAGCGTGAGCGTCACCACGGCGACCTGCAGCACCAGCACCTGGGTCGCGAGCCGCAAGTCCACATGCAGCCTTCTCACCATGGACAAAGCGTACGCGTCCTGCTGAGCATAATGCGCAAAACTCGGATTCCGGATGTCGCTGGTCTGCGGGCCGATCATGTCGGGTTGATGGCGTCGAGGCTCCGTCCCGTGGTCCGCGGCCCGATCGGTGCGATCACGGCGATCGTGGCGGCGAGCGCGACGAGCACGGCGGCGAACATCGCTGTCGCGCCGTCCTTGTCGAGCAGCGGGACGAGAATGAACGGAAGCGCTGCACTCGACAGCCGCGATACCGAGTAGGTCCAGCCGACGGCTGTTGCCCGCACGTCGCTGGGGAAGATCTCCGCCTGGTAGACGTGGTAGATGTTCGAGAACACGTTGCTCGACGCGGTGATCAGCAGCCCGAACAAGACGATGAGTGCGTGGACGGTCGCGGCCGCGAAAAGTACGCCACTAGCCGCCATGACGACGACCATGACGATGATCAGGTACTTGCGTTCGAATCTCTTCAGCAGTGGGATCGAAATGAGTGACCCGATCGGATAGCCGATGAACGACACCGCCGTGAACAGCAGCGACGAGGTGACGTCGTAGCCGCGACTGACCAAGACCAGCACCGCCATCGTGCCGAATCCGTAATAGCCGAAGGGCTGGAAGAGATGAAACACGCCGAGCATGATGAGCCGCTGCCGGTAGGGCGAAAGCCGCAGTCGTTGAAGCGCTGACGCGGTCCGAACCGGCTCCGACGTGGGCCCGACGTCATCGTCTTCATCGCTGTCAGCGGCGGATGCCGGTGCCGCGCCGGATTCGAACGCCCGCAATGCAGCCCGCGCGTCGTCGATCCGACCCACACTCGCCAGCCACCGCGGCGACTCCGGCAGGCCACGGCGCAGCAGGATGATGAGCACTGCGCCGATTGCGCCGACCAACAACAGGACTCGCCAACCCTCGAAGCCGAAAAGGTTGCGACCGTTGAGCGACAGCGACAGAAAGCCCAGCGCCGGAACAGCAAGGAAGGAGCACGTGTAGGCCCAGGCGGTCAGGCGCCCCCGATGAGCCTTCGGAAGCACGTCGGACAGGTACGAATCGGCGACGGGACATTCGGCGCCGACGCCTATCCCCGCCATGAAACGCGACCCCACCAAGATCCAGGGATTCGGCGCGACGGCACCGATGGCGCTCCACACGGAAAACCACACAAGGCTGATCAGAAACGCCCGCCGCCGACCGATGCGGTCGGCGATCCGGCCGAATGCCACTGCACCGACGAACATTCCGAGGAATGAGGAAGCGAGCAGCAGCTGCAGTGCGGTCCCGCCGAGGCCGTATTGCGTCTGCAATGCGGTGGCGATCGTGCTGGACAGGAAGATCTCGTACACCTCGAAGAACAGGCCGAGCCCGATCGCGATAACCACTCTGCGGTGGACGGGGCCGACCGGAAGGTCATCGAGGCGGCGCCCGATGTGGGACAGCCCACCTTCTCGATCGGTGTGCAGTGTCGGGGCCATTTCGCTAATTCGATCGCCCGTTGTCGCTGCTCTGATCGTGAGATGACTGGCTGTTGGCGCCGTGATCGCCGCCCGAGCGGTTGTCGCTGTCGCGGTCAGTTGTCCAGCGGCTGCCGTCGTGGTCGCGCCGGTGCGTGAACCAGTAGAAGAGGTCGTTGCGGTTCCATGTCGGGGGCGTCGAGACACTGCCGTTATTCGACTGCCACTGTTGACCATTGGTGTTCTGCCAGGACTGATCATTGGTGTGCTGACCCTGCGACGGCGGCGTCGTGTATTGAGGAGGCGACTGCTGGCTGGACTTGTCGGAGGAGCCATGGCTCACCGAACGGGTTCGCGCCTGCTTCGTCTGATTTCCAGGCGTCGAAACGGGATTCGCCGGTGCCGCGGCGGGAGCAGGGGCAGGTGCGGGGGCAGGGGCGGGGGCGGGGGCAGGGGTACTGCGGCTGGTCGTGGCGGCTGGGGTGCTCTGCAGCCCGTGCAGCGCGCCGAAGATGCCGGCAGCTGCGGCGGCAATGAGGCCGCCGCCGACAAACGTCAGCACACCTGAGCGCATGGACCAGCGTCGCGGCCGCTGAGGTGAACGCGGTTCTGCGATTTCCGGCGACTCGGCCGACCACGCCAGGTCGGGCACGTACGGACGTGCGGCTGTTGGTGGTGTGACGTCGAATCCGGTTGCCGTGCGCGACGCCATCGTCGTTGGAATGGAGCCCGCCATGGTCGGAGCGTCCGACCACTCGTCGTGGGTCTCATTTGACGGCGAAGTCGTCACTTTCTTACTCCTTGCATCCATGCGTTGGCCATCACTGCTCACGACGCTATGGAGCTGCTCGTGTGTTGGCCCGCTTGTGCTCACAACCCGCACAACAAACGTTTTGTTGCCTTTTGCGCGTTCTCCTCACGCCGGGCCCTGGCGTGCCGAATGTTGCTGCCGCAGATGTGCTTTGGTTCCAGACTGCGCTTGAGCGCAATGCGCAAAAGTTCAATATCGCTGCTTGCGCGGCTTGTGCGCACAAGCGAGCCACCGTTTCCGTCGCTCCGTAACTTCGAGCGCATCAGGGTGTCGGGAACGCTTCCCGACACCGACACCTACCGAGGAGTCCACCATGTCGGCTGCGCGCAAATCGGGTCTGGCGCCCGCCGCGTTTCGTCCCACGGCATCCACGCCCACCGTGGGCGATGGCTGCATCGAGCGGACGGTGACCACGAGTGACGGTGTCCGCCTGGCAGTGCGTGACTACAGTGCTGACCGGGCCGACGCCCCGACAGTCGTTCTGCTGCATGGCCTTCTACTCACACAAGACAGCTGGGCACCTCAGCTGTGCCAACTCCGGCGTCGGTGGGGCAGCAGGATTCGCATCATCACCTACGACCACCGTGGCCACGGTCGCTCGACCGGCGCTCCGATGCCCACCTACCGGATCGACAAGCTCGCGGCCGATCTCGCGAAGGTTCTCAGCGACTTGGAGATCACGGGTCCGCTTACGCTGGCAGGTCATTCGATGGGCGGCATGACGGCGCTGGCGTACTTCGGTCGTCCCGCCTCGAAGCGTCCTGTGGAACCTCAAGGTCTTGTCCTGGTTGGCACTGCCGCAGGCAGCATCGCCGAGCGGGGCATCAGTCGCCTGCTGGCGACACCCGCGACGGGGGCGCTATTCGAACTCGTTAACCGCATGCCGCAGCGCGCGACGGATAAGGCGGTCCAGAAGCTCATCCAGCCGCTTGGCGCCGTACTTGGCAGATACGCCGACGACGGGAGCACGGCCGCCGCGGTCGCGGCCGCCGCCGTGCGCACAACGTCGCTGACAACGGCGGCCGGGTTTCTGCCCAGCCTGAAGCGCTACGACGTGTACGGCGCGCTTGAGTCGATTTCTGCCAAGACGTTCGTCGTCAGTGGCGGAGCCGACGTGTTGACCCCGGCATCCCACTCACGTGATCTTGCCGCCGCCATCCCGGATGCTATTCATCTGCACCATCCCACTGCCAGTCATATGTTGCTCCAAGACGCCGCAGAATGCGTCAGCGACGCAATCGGTCGTGCGATGGGCATGCGCCGCGGATCCCCCCGTTCCGCGAAGGCACGCAAGGCACGGAAGCCTTCTTCCACAGCGCAGCTCGCAGTTGTGGTGTCCTGATCTCGGTTGGCTCTGCCTTCGCGATCTCCTTGCCGTCAACACGGCCGCGGCGATTCTCGACACGGCAGCAATCCTCTACGTCGCTGAGCGTTATGCGCAAAACGCGGAGATCGCTGCTTGTGTGAGTAGTGCGTACAAGCGAGAAGTGATGGCACACAACAAAGTAACGTATCTGGTGGTGATCGAGTGATCATCAGAGATAGTTCTCCCCAGCGGGGGACAGCACACCGGAGCAAACGAACGCTATGAATGCCATGAAGAGTCTGTTGGTCGGCGCAGCCGCCTGCGCAGCGGTAGCCGCGGCCCCGGCCGTCGCCTCACTGCCCAGGCGTGATGCGAACCCGGACTCCGCCAACAGCGAAGCCACCGCGAACCTCAAGACCACTACGTTGCACGGTGACCGCGTCGCGTACCGCGATGAGGGCGCCGGGGAGGTGCTGTTGTTGGTGCACGGCATGGGCGGCAGTTCCAATAGCTGGAGCGGCGTAATACCGCTGCTCGCCAAGAAGTATCGCGTCATCGCACCGGACCTGCTCGGCCACGGCGAATCCGACAAGCCGCGCGGCGATTATTCGATGGGCGCCTTCGCCGTCTTGCTTCGCGATCTACTGGACTCGCTAGACGTCACCCGAGTAACCGTCATCGGTCACTCTCTCGGTGGCGGGATCGCCATGCAATTCGCACATCAGCACCGCCAGTACTGCGAGCGGATCGTGCTAGTCAGTAGCGGCGGGTTTGGCGGTGATGTCGGCCGCGTGCTGCGCCTGCTGTCCCTGCCCGGATCCGAGCTCGTGTTGCCGCTGATCGCGTCGCGGCATGCCGTTCTCGCCGGCAATGCGCTGCGGGCGCTGATGGGATCGTCCGACCGCTTCAAAGCACGTCCGTCGCTGTCGAACCGGGACAACAGGCAGGCATTCCTCCGCACACTGCGCTCGGTTGTCGACTTCCGCGGTCAGGCGGTGTCCGCCCTGAATCGGTTGTGCTTTCATGGGGTGCTGCCCGCACTGATCATCAGCGGTGACCAGGATCGGGTCATCCCCGTCGAGCACGCACGTGCAGCCCACCAGACACTGCCGAACAGTCGGCTGCACATCATGTCTGGTGTCCACCACCATCCGCCGACGGAACGTCCCGAGGCCGTGGCACGCCTGATCGACGATTTCGTTGCCACAACTGCAGAGGACACACTCTGCGCTGCCTAGGCACTGAGAATACTCAGGTGCGCATGGTCCGCTCCGTGTCGACGAATTCTCAAGACCCGCTGAATCAATAGGTCTCGAATGCTGGCAATGTGTTCCAGCTCGGCCACGTCGTCTCCCAAACGCGGCTGATCCGGCCGTCGGTGAAAGCGGCGATCAACACGACCTCGATACGAGTGGGGTTCTCGCCCGGGCGGCTGGTCGTGATCCACACCCGGCCGGCGACCTTGTCGGTCGCCTCTACCCAGGCCTGTTCGTCGTACTCCACGGAGTAGCAGATCGGCGTGGCGTAGATGGTGCGGTGGCTTGCAGCGAATGCCTCGAAGTCCTGGGTGACGCCGTTGGAGAACATCACGAATGACGGATGGTAGAAGCGGTCGATGGCCGTCGGGTCTTTGTTCTCCACCATCTGCTCGAACATCTGACGCAGCACAGCGATGCTCATGGCCCGCCAGTCTTCATCTGGCGATGGCGCACAGTCAAGTCCTTCCCCCCGGCGGTGTTCATGCGACCTCCGCCAGGCATGACTTGTCAGGTTCGGCACGCCCAGAGACCACCGAACGTGCGGGTCACGAAACACGTCGATGCGATAGCGCCCGGTAGCGGGTTCGCACGACATCCCATTCAAAGCCGGGAAAAGCCGCCACTACTCCACCGAATCGCACGGCTGGTGCGGCGATTCGAGCTCGCCGCGGTCCAACATCACCGCATGAAAGGAGGGCCGCCAATTGGCGGCCCTCCGGTAACTACTGCGGAACAGCAGATCGGCTACCCGGCATCGGCATCCACCGCCTTGCGGCCAGGCGCGGCTTTGCGTGACTTCGTCGGCCACCAGTTCGCCCGCCCGATCAGCGCAGCCAGTGCAGGCACCGTGATGGTGCGCACCACGAACGTGTCGATCAACAGGCCTGCGCCGATGATGAAACCGATCTGCAGCATCGTGGAGACACTGCCGAACATCAGGCCGAACATCGAGGCCGCGAAGATGATGCCGGCCGAGGTGATCACACCGCCCGTCGAATGGACGGCGCGAATGATCCCGGAGCGGATGCCATTGCGGGACTCTTCCCGGATGCGGCTGATCAACAACAGGTTGTAGTCCGCACCGACCGCGACCAACACGATGAAGGCAGTGGCCGGCACATTCCAGTAGATGTGCTGATGGCAGATGAACTGGAAGAAGGCAACCCCCAGTCCCAACGCCGACATGTACGAGACCACCACGGAGGCAATCAGATACAGCGGTGCAACGATCGCGCGGAGCAGGGCGACCAGGATGAGGAAGACAACGACCAGCGTCAAGACGATGATCAATCGAAGGTCATGGTCGTAGTAGCTGCGGATCGCGCTGTACATCGGGGTGGTACCGACCATCGATATCGTCGCATCGGACAGCGTCGTGTTCGGCTGTGCGCCTCGGGCTGTATCGAGGATCGTCTGCACCTGGTCCATGGCGTCAGTGCTGAACGGGTCGAACTTCGTCTCGACCATGTAGCGGGCGGAATGCCCGTCCGGCGAGATGAACACCTTCGCGGCGTTCTTGAAGTCGTTCGTCGTCAGGACCTGCGGCGGAACATACATACCCGCCATCGACGGCGACGAGGCGTCGTGCTTGATCGACAGCAGCAGACCGGCCGCCTGGTTCAGTCCACCACCCATCTTCTTGGTTTGATCGACGAGCAACTGAACGCCTTGGGCCAGCTGCGCGCTGCCATCGGCCAACGCGTTGGCACCCTGTTGCATCTGCGAAATCTTGGCCTGTGCGCCTTGGGGACTGCTGATCCCGGCGGACCGCACGCTGGCACCTGCCGACTGCATCAGCGAGTTCAGGCGCTGCACCGTGGACAGCATGCTCTGCGCGGACGCCCCGGTTTGGCTGTAGCCCGTTGACGCGAGTTGCTCCAGCTTGGCACGGCCGTCGGTGCACACCGGATCGGCGTCGCACTGCGGGTTGTTGTTCAGTGCGTTCAGCATGGCAGACGCGGAGTTCACGACCCCGTTCACCGCGCCCTGATTGTCGCCGACGCTGTTCGCATAGGTACGAATGGCGTTCAGCATTTGGGTCGTTTGAGGTCCGTCCAGCTGATTCTGCACCTGGCTGAGTGTCGCCGTCATCGACGTCATGGACCGGCTGGCGCCGTTGACCTGGTCACGAACGGTGGCGAGGCTGCTGGCCAACTGGTGGGCACCACCGCTGAGCTTATCGAGATCGCTTGACTTGTCCGAGATCTGCGACGACGCATCCTGGAGTTTGGAGCCGACCTCACCAGCTTGATAGCTGACCTTGGTCTGCTCTATCGGCTGGCCCGTCGGGCGCGTGATACCGCGCACCGCCGCGACGTTGGGCAGCTGGGCCACGCGCTGCGCCATCTGCTCCATATCGGCCAACGCCTGCGGATTCCTCAGGTCGTGCGGCGAGTGGATGTAGATGTATTCCGGCAGCAACGCGCTCGTCGAGAAGTGTTCTGCCATTGCGGAATACCCCAGATTGCTCTCTGCGGATCCGGGCAACTGCATGCGGTCGTTGTACGTCGGGTTCATGAACAATGCGCAGGCGCCGAGTGCGACCAGTATGGTCAGGCTGACCACCAGATGCGCCTTGGGCCGCCGGACGATGTGGATCGCCGAGCGCTGCCACAGTCGGTCGGTGAGTGGTCGCCGCGGTGCGATCCACCCTCGCCGGCCCGCCAGCACCAGAACGGCGGGCAATAGCGTCACAGCCGCGACGAATGCCACCGCGATCGAAACCGCCAGCGCCGGGCCCACACTCGTGAACGCGGGGAGTTGGGTGAAGATCATGCCGAGGAACGTGACGGCCACCGTGGCCGCCGACGCGCCGATCACCTTGCCGATGGAGGTGAGAGCTTTTTGCACAGCCGCGTCGGAGTTCATTCCGGACCGGATGTACTCGTGGTAGCGGCTGATCAGGAAGACGGCGTAGTCGGTGCCGGCTCCGACGATCATCGCCGTCATCAACACGATCGTAAGAGCCGAAACGCTCATTCCGACCTCAGTCAGTGCAGACACCAACCCTTGGGCCGACGCGACTGAGATTCCGATGGTGATCAGGGGAAGCAACACGGTAACGGGACGCCGGTAGATCACCAGCAAGATGAGCAGGACCAACGCAGCGGTGGCGATCTCGATCACGTGCATGTCGTGGGCGGTAACGATCGACAGGTCACCGATGACCGCCGCCGCGCCAGTCACGTGGGTGGTGAGGTCGGAGCCGGCGGTGGCTTGCTTGACCATCTGCGTGATCCGTTGATACGCCTGCGAGGACTCGGGCGAGCCGGCCGGCGCCTTCAGAGTCACCGCCATGTAGAAGGCCTTGTTGTCCTTGCTGACCATCAACTGTCGCAACGGGGGCATGCTGTCGAAATCCTGCACAGCGGACACATCACTGGTGTCACTGCGCAGCTTGTCGGCGACCGCGCGGTAGGTGTTGTTGTCGGCGGGCGTCAGGCCATGCTCGTTGGTCATGACCGCGACAAGAATGTTTTGCGCGGACTCGTGGAAATCCTTGGCCATCTGGTCGGTGGCCGCCATCGCCTGCGGCGGTAGCGGTTGAATCGTTTGGTTCTCGACGACCTTGGTCAGGGCGGGAAAGGCCATGAACAGCACGACGACCAAGGCGATCCATGCGGAGATGACCAGCCAGGGAGCGCGTACCACGGCGCGGCCCAACAGCGAGAAGCCGTCGAAGTTCTTCGCGGTCTTGGTGGTGGCTTTCTTTAACACGGCGGGTCCTTCGATTTTGAGTTCGTCCTGCGGGCATCGCTGAAGTTACGGATGCGTCCCAGTCGTGGCTCGCTTGTGCGCACAACCCGCACAAGTGGCGATTCCTCGGCTTTTGCGCGTTGTGCTCACGCATATCAAGCGCATGAATCACCTCGTAAGAGGGTGAGCACAATGCGCACAACCGGTTGAATCGCTCACTTCGCGACTAGTGAGCACAAGCGAGCCATTCCGCCGGCGGCGCCCTACGTTCGGTCGCATCGAGTTAACGAGAACCCACGAACACTCACCGAATAAAAGGAGCTTAGAAATGGTCGCGCTCGGCCCCATCCATTCATGGCAACCGGCACCCGGCACAGTTACTACGTGGACGGCTACGTCGGCCGCACGGGAAAGCGCCAGTAGAGCGAGCCGGAGCTCTCTGCCTCCGAGCTTTCAGCAGGCTCAGCACCTGCGCAGCGCCTTCTACGGCAAAGCGCTCGGCCGGCAGCTACCTCGGCTGATGGTTGTGGCGTGGGATATCCCCGGTGTGTGCGACATCGCGATGATGACCGAAGCGATAAACACGCACCTGCGGCGCCACGACACCTATCACAGCATGTTCGAATTCGAAAATGGCAACATTTTTCGCCGCACAATTGACGACCCCAACGAAATCGAATTCGTGCCGGTCTCGTTCGGCAGTATGGAGCAGGAACAGATTCGCGCACATGCACTGGCGATGACATCGGAGACCCTCGAATGGGACTGCTTCAGCTTCGGCATCATTCAGAGCGAGGACCATTTCACCTTCTACGCTAGCGTCGACCATCTACACATCGACGGCATGTCGGCGGGGTTGATTTTCGTCGACATCCACCTGATGTATCAGAACCTGTCACAGGGGCGGCCTGTCACGCTTCCGGAGGTCGGCGGGTACCGCGACTACACCGCCCGTCAGCGCGAAAAGATCGCCAGCATGACCCTGTCGTCGCCGGAGATCAAGGACTGGATCGACTTCGCCCAGAACACCGGCGGCGACTGGCCGAGCTTTCCGCTGGAGCTGGGCGACACGTGGACCAACAACAAGGGCGACTTCGTCACCGTCGAGTTGTTGAACGAAGCCGACACGGAGGCTTTTGACACCGCTTGTCGCGAGGCGGGCGCTCGGTTCTCCGGCGGTGTCCTGGCGTGCGCGGCGTTGGCCGAGCACCAACTCACCGGCAATACCACCTATCACGGATTCACCCCGTCGGATACGCGTACGGCTGACATCGACACCATGAGCGTCGGCTGGTTCGCCAGCCTGGTCCCCGTCACCGTGCCGATCGG
>Ga0207639_10002445_pt1 | contig 12464 bp, 13 predicted proteins | sample KBSCornC32_FD_184299 | JGI IMG/M metagenome (GOLD analysis project Ga0207639, IMG submission 184299) | Corn rhizosphere microbial communities from Kellogg Biological Station, Michigan, USA - KBS Corn C3-2 (SPAdes) (version 2) | ecosystem: Host-associated > Plants > Roots > Rhizosphere > Soil ...
TGTCCGAACAGTTCGCGGTGCGCGGCACGGTCAGTTCCGGCTTCCGCGCGCCGTCGCTGCTGGAGGAATATTATTCCTCGACCAATGTCGGTCCGACCACGGCCTATGTGCAGTTGCCGCCCAACTCTGCCGCCGCCAAGCTGCTCGGCTATGAAGATCTGAAGCCCGAAACCTCGCAGAATTACAGCCTTGGCCTGGTCATCCGTCCCGTGCCCAAGCTGAACATCACCATCGATGCCTATCAGGTAAAGGTGAAGAACCGGATCGTGGGAACCGGATCGATCCAGGGTCTGGCCGGCGGTGTGGTCACCAACCAGGCCGTGCTGGATGCGATTGCCGCGCATGGCAATGTGCTCGATCCCTATGTTCTTCAGAATGGCGACGCGGGCATCAACTTGTTCACCAATGGCGCCGACACCCGGACCCGCGGCGTCGATGTAACCGCCAGCTACCCGACGCCAGTGGGCAGCGGCTCCATCCTCTGGTCGCTGTCGGCCAACTATAATAAAACCAAGATCACCAGGCTGCGCATTCCAGCGGCGCTGTACGCGGAAGACGCCCGTTCGACCCTGGAAGACGCATCGCCCAAATACAAGATCATTGGCGGGGCGCTGTTCACCATGGGCGGCCTGAGCATCAACCTGCGCGAGACGATCTATGGCAAATCGTCCGAGGTCGTGATTTTCGGCACGACCAATCCGACGGTCAGGGTGCCCGAGGCAGCCATCACCGATCTGGAAGTCGGCTATGACCTGAGCAGGGCGATCAAGCTGAGCGTGGGTGCGAACAACCTGTTCAACAAGAAGGCACCGACCATGCCCAATGATGCGAGCGATATGCCGATCGACGGCGCTCGCGTGCTGGACGCCCCGCTGTCCTTCACGCCTTATGGCATCAATGGCGGTTATTATTATGCCCGCATCAATTTCAGCTTCTGACGGGCCTGACGCGGCCGCCGGGCCTTCGGGTGCGGCGGCCCTGTCCTTTTTCATTGGACCTGACGGCGGGCCACCGCGATAGGGACGGCCATGCCGCTGAACCACAGACTTGCCACGCTGGCGGATGAAACCGCCCTGGGCGCCGTCATGACATTGGCGATCGACCGCCTCCAGTCCGATTTCCTCACCCCTGACCAGGTGCGGGCCAGCCACGGCTTCATGGGTCTCGACAGTCGCCTGATCGAAGACGGCACCTATTTCGTGATCGAGGATGGCGGCGCGATCGCGGGTTGCGGCGGGTGGAGCCGGCGCGCGACCGCCTATGGCGGCAACCATAGTGGGGGACGGGACGACCGGTTGCTCGATCCAGCGACCGACGCGGCCAGGGTGCGGGCGATGTACACCCATCCCGATCATGTGCGGAAGGGGGTGGGCACGCTGATCCTGTCGCTTTGCGAAGCGGCGGCGCGGGCGGAGGGCTTCGCGGCGCTGGAGCTGTCCGCCACCATGGCGGGCGTGCCGCTCTACCGCAGCTTCGGTTTTGTCGAGATGCGCGCCTTCGAGGACAGCGGCGTGCCGCTGATCCTGATGCGAAAGCCTATTGCCGGCCCCGATTCCGGCTGGTGAACCAGAGGCCGATCAGACTGAGCGCCGCCGCCGCCGACATATAGATGCCGACAAGCTCCACGCCCCGGACCTGGATGAGCCAGGTCGCGACGATGGGCGCCAGGGCGCCGCCGATGATCCCGCCCAGGTTGAAGGCGAAGGAGGCGCCGGTATAGCGAAGCTGCACGGGGAAGAGATGCGGCAGATAGGCGCCGAGCGGGCCGTAGACGAAGCCCATCAGGAACAGGGCGAGGCTGAGTATCAGGAAGATCGGCAGCAACTGCCCGGTGCCGATTGCGGGACCGAAGATGACGCCCATCGCCACCGTGCCGATGCAGCCCGTGGCCAGCACGCGCGTCGGGCTGCTCTTGTCCGCCCACCAGCCGGCAAGAATGATGCTGAGCGCCATGAACAGGATCGCGCCCAACTGGATCGCGAGGAAGGTCTCACGGTCGATCCCGAGCGTGGTGGTGCCGTAGCCGAGCGCGAAGGCGGTCGCGATATAATAGACGGCGAAGCAGGCCGCGCATGCGAAGGTGCCGGAGACCGCAGCGCCCAGATGGCTTTGGAGCAACGTGGCGAGCGGCACCGCGGGCGGGGGCGCTTCGGCGCGGGCGGCGGCGAATTCGGGCGTCTCGGTCAGCTTGAGGCGGATCCACAGGCCCAGCAGCACCAGCACGGCGCTGCCCAGAAAGGGCAGGCGCCAGCCCCAGGCGAAGAAATCCTTGTCCGTCAGGAACATGCCAAGGACCAGGAACAGGCCGTTGGCGGCGAGGAAGCCGACCGGCGCGCCCAGTTGCGGGAACATGCCGAAACGCGCGCGCCATCCGGGAGGCGCATTCTCGACCGCCAGGAGCGCCGCGCCGCCCCATTCGCCGCCGAGCCCCAGGCCCTGGCCGAAGCGCAGCATGCAGAGGATCAACGGTGCCCACCAGCCGATGCTCTGATAGGTCGGCAGGAATCCGATGGCGAGTGTCGATCCGCCCATCAGCATCAGCGATGTCACCAGCGTCGCCTTCCGCCCGATGCGGTCGCCATAATGGCCGAACACCGCCGCGCCGAGCGGCCGGGCGAAGAAGGCAAGCGCAAGGCTGCCATAGGCCGCGAGCAACTGCGCCGAAGGGGAGGAGGCGGGGAAGAAGAGCGGCCCGAAGACCAGGCTGGCGGCCGTGGCGTAGATGTAGAAGTCGTAGAATTCGACCGCCGTGCCGATCAGGCTCGCCGCCAGCACCCGCTTGTGCCGCAGCATCGCACCGATGCCGCTCATGTCCCTCGCCCCTGCTTCCAAGGCCTGCGCGCCCCCCGATGCCATCATGTCCTCGCCCGTTTCTGGTTCAGCAATTCATAGGCCATGACCGCACAGGCGACCGCGGCGTTCAGGCTGTCCGCCTTGCCCAGCATCGGCATCTTGACCAGCAGGTCGCATTCGGCCTCATAGCTTTCGGGCAGGCCCTGCGCCTCATTGCCGACCAGCAGGAAGCTGGGGCTTTGATAATGGGGTTGCTGATAGTCGTGGCTGGCCTTCAGGCTGGTGCCGATCAGCTCGCCCGGCCCCTGGCGCAGCCAGTGCATGAATTCGCCCCATCGCGCCTGGGTAATGCTCTGGGTGAAAAGGGCGCCCATGCTGGCGCGCACCGATTCGACCGAAAAGGGGTCGACGCAATCGTCGATCAGGATCAGGCCGCCCGCCCCCACGGCGTCGCCGGTGCGTAATATGGTGCCCAGATTGCCGGGATCGCGCAGCGACTGGGCGACGATCCAGATGTCCGCCTTGCCCCGGTCCAGCTTCGCCAGCGGGGTCAGACGGTCACGATAGACGCCGACGACGGCCTGGGCATTGTCCTTGCCGCTGATCTTCGAGAGGATGTCGGGCGTCGTTTCGATCACGTCGCCGCCCGCCGCCTCCATCGCCGCGATCAGCTCGACGGCGAGGGGATGGGTGGAGCCGGCATGGAACAGCATTTCCGGCAGCACGCCTTCCTCCCGCGCTTCGGTCAAGATGCGCAGCCCCTCTGCCAGGAAAAGGCCCTCCGCCTTGCGGAACTTCTTTTCGCGCAGGGAGCGGACGCGCTTCACCAGCGGGTTGGAAAATCCGGTGATTTCTCGCGCCACGATCCTGTCTCTTGCCCTTTGCCCGAAGGTCCGCCGAAACGGCCTCTCTATAGGGGGAGCGCGGAAAAGGGTAGGGGGCTTGGGACCCCCGACACCCTTCAGAAGACCGTCGCCACCAGTTGCGCGAACGCGTCGGCGCGATGGCTCATGCCATGCTTTTTCTCCGGGTCCATCTCGCCAAAGCTGATGCTGTGGCCATGCGGCTGGAAGATCGGATCATAGCCGAAACCCCGGTCCCCGCGCGGCGGCCAGGTGATGGTGCCGTCCACGCGGCCTTCGAACGCCTCCACATGGCCGTCGGGCCAGGCGAGGGCGAGGGCGCAGATGAAATGGGCGCCATGGCCCGCTTCCGGCCCCTTCGCCTGGATATTGTCCCAGACAAGCTGCATGGCGAGGCCGAAATCCTTGGTCGGACCGGCCCAGCGGGCGGAGAAGATGCCCGGATCGCCGTTCAGCGCCTCCACGCACAGGCCGCTGTCGTCGGCCAGTGCCGGGAGGCCGGCAAGGTCCGCCGCCTGCATCGCCTTCAACTCCGCATTGGCGATGAAGGTGGTGCCGGTCTCCTCCGGTTCGGGCAGGTCCAGCGCGGCGGCGGACACCGTCTCTATGCCATAAGGCGCCAGCAATTCGCCGATTTCCCGCACCTTGCCGGGATTGTGGCTGGCGATCACCAGTCGTCCCGGACCCAGTTTGCGGATCGCCTGTTCCTGCCCGAAATCGTCGCTCATTCTGTAGTCCCATATCGTCGCTCGCCGGAAACGAGCGGAAGGAAGGATTATCTCCCGGTCGCCTTGTCCTGCGCCGCGAAAATCTGCGCGCAGCCGATGCGGGCGAGGCGCAGCAGTCGCAGCAGCTCCTCCTCGTCATAGGTCGCGCCCTCGGCCGTTGCCTGCACTTCCGCGAACTTGCCGTCGCCGGTCAGGATCAGATTGGCGTCCGCCTCGGCATTGCTGTCCTCCGCATAGTCGAGGTCCAGCACCGGGGTGCCGTTATAGATGCCGCAGCTTATCGCCGCGACCTTCTGCACGATGGGATCTTCGGCGAGCGCGCCGGAGGCCAGCAGCTTGTCGATGGCGATGCGCAGCGCGACCCAGCTTCCCGAAATGGCGGCGGTGCGGGTGCCGCCATCGGCCTGGATCACGTCGCAGTCGACGACGATCTGCCGCTCGCCCAGCTTCTGGAGGTCGACCACGGCGCGGAGCGACCGGCCGATCAGGCGCTGGATTTCCTGGGTGCGGCCCGACTGCTTGCCCTTGGCCGCCTCGCGGCTGCCGCGGGTATGGGTGGCGCGGGGCAGCATCCCATATTCCGCCGTGACCCAGCCTGATCCCTTGCCGCGCAGGAAGGGCGGCACCTTTTCCTCGATGGAGGCGGTGCACAGCACGCGCGTGTCGCCGAAGCTGACCAGGCAGCTGCCCTCGGCATGGATGGTGAAGCCGGGCTCCATGGTGATTTCGCGCATCTGGTCGGGCGCGCGGCCGGAAGGACGCATAAATATTCTACTCCGAAGCGTTGTGTCGAGCGGGCTTAGCGTCGGGCGGCCCATCATGCCAGTGGCGATGCAGCCGAAAGATGCTAGAGAGCGGCCATGGGGACGAAAGCATTATCGATCGTGGCGGCCACGCTCCTGCTGGGCGGATGCGCCATGGAGCAGGCGGAACTGGAAAAGCCGACGCTGGCGGGCGACACGATCAGATTTTCCGCTGGTCCCTGTTTTGGCGTCTGCCCCAGCTACACCTTGCGCGTGACCCCGGACGGGTCCGGCCTGATCGAGCCGCAGCGTTTCACCGCCATTCCCGGTCCGACCCGTTTCACCGTGACGCCGGCGCAATATCGTCGCTTCCGTGCGGCGCTGGCGCAGTTCCGGCCGGCGCAGGGCACGGCCAGGCGAATCGGCCAGGGGGAAAACTGCGTCCGCTTCGCCACCGACATGCCCGCCTATGTGATAGAATGGACACGGGAAGAGGCGCCGCCCACCCGGCTGGAATTCCAGTCAGGCTGCATGGATGCCCGCTATGGCAAGCTGCGCGCCACAATTTCCGCGATTCCCAGGATGCTGGACGTAGGCCCCATGGTGAAGCCGACGAATGCGAAGGGTCGGTGACGGACGGGCTTGAGCCGCGATCGATGCTTGCCTAGATAAGGGTCATGGCGGTCACCCCGATCACCGAACTTAACGAACGCGCGCGCGACGTTTTCCGTCTGGTGGTGGAGAGTTATCTCGGCACCGGGCTGCCCGTCGGCTCGCGCACGATCAGCAAGATAGCCTCGCTCAGCCTGTCGCCAGCCTCGATCCGCAATGTCATGCAGGATCTGGAGGAACTCGGCCTGCTCGCCGCGCCGCATACGTCGGCTGGACGGATGCCGACGGAAACCGGCCTGCGGCTGTTCGTCGACGGCATGATGCAGGCTGCGGAACCCTCTTTCGAGGAACGGCGCGCGATCGAGGCGGGGATCAGCGAAGGTGGCCCGATCGAGGATGCGCTGTCCGCCGCGACCGCCGCGCTGTCCGGCCTTTCGGCCTGCGCCGGCATCGTGATGGTGCCCAAGCGCGAGCCGGTGCTGCGGCAATTCGGCTTCGTTCCCCTGAACGACCGCCAGGCGCTGGCAGTGCTGGTGGGCCAGGACGGATCGATCGAGAATCGCGTCGTCGACCTGCCCGCGGGCGTGACGCCGATCATGCTGAACGAAGCGGCCAATTTCATGTCGGCGCGTTTCGGCGGGATGACGCTGGCGCAGGCGGGCGAGGCGCTGCGGCGCGAGGTGGAGGGCGATCGCAATGCCCTGCAGGGCGCGGCGCGGGTGCTGGTGGAGCAGGGCATTGCGCTCTGGTCGCGGGATGCCGACGACCGGCCGGTGCTGATCGTGAGGGGGCAGGCGAACCTGCTGGACGACGGCACCGCCGCCGATCTGGAGCGCGTGCGCCAATTGCTGGAGCAGCTTGAAGGCAAGCAGGAGATTTCCCGGCTGCTGGAAGGCGCCCTGGCGGGCAGCGCGACCAAAATATTCATCGGTTCGGAAAACAAGCTCTTTTCCCTGTCCGGTTCTTCGGTCATAGCCGCGCCCTACCGGAGCGGTGACGGCCGGGTGGTGGGCGTGGTCGGCGTCATCGGCCCGACCCGCTTGAACTATGCACGGGTGATCCCCATGGTGGATTTCACCGCACAGACGCTGTCGAGATTGATGAGATGAGCGAAGACAAGCAGAATATCGAAAATATGGAAGTCGTGGACGAACTGCCCGAAGACGCGGCGCCTGCGGGCGATGCGGCGGCGGAACGGATAGCGGGCCTGGAAAACGAGCTGGCGGCCGCGAAGCAGGACGCGCTCTACGCCCATGCCGAAACGCAGAATGTGCGGCGGCGGCTGGAAAAGGAACTGGCCGATGCGCGCGCCTATGCCGCGACGGCCTTTGCCCGCGACATGCTGTCGGTGGCGGACAATCTGGGCCGCGCGCTGCAGGCGATCCCCGCCGATCTGCGCGAGGACGAGAAGTTCAAGGGCCTGGTCGCCGGGCTGGAAGCGACGGGACGGGAGCTGGAGGCCGTGTTCGGCCGCAACGGCATCGAGAAGCTGGTGTCGGTCGGCCAGCCGCTCGATCCCAACAAGCATCAGGCGATGATGGAGGTGCCCTCCACCGACGCGGAACCGGGTACGGTTCTTGTGGAGATGCAGGCGGGCTATATGATCAAGGATCGGCTGTTGCGCCCGGCGCTGGTGAGCGTGGCGAAGAAGCCCGACTGATCGTTTTCGAAAACGCAATCAAGTGCCCGCCGGATCAGCGTTCGGCGGGTTTTTTCGTGGGCGAATGTCCGCCACGATCCCGGCCGAGGCGGGTGGGAACCTGCCACGGCCGGATCAGGCCACCTGACACCCAATATCGGAACTCGAATAAAGATATATCGTAGATCTTGACGGTTACTGTTTTTAAGATATATCTCAAACTATCATGAAACAGTTTAGAGATTCGAATATGCATCAACATCATCATCACCGTGGACATCGTCGCTTCGGCCATGGCGCCATGTTTGGACCGGGGCGCCCGGAACGGGGCGGCTTCGGGGGTCACTTTGGCGAAGGCCCCCATGGCGGCGGACGAGGCGGACATTTTGGCGGGGGACGGGGCGGCGGGCGTCGACGCCTGTTCGGCAACGACGCGCTCAGGCTCATCCTGCTCAAGCTGATCGCGGACGCGCCGCGCCATGGCTACGACCTGATCCGGGAGATCGAAACCCTGTCGGGCGAGGTCTATGTGCCCAGTCCGGGCGTCGTTTATCCGACCCTGACCCTGCTGGCCGACATGGGCCTGATCGCCGAGCAGCCGGGCGAAAGCAGCCGCAAGCTGTTCGCGATCACCGAGGCGGGCGCGGCCCATCTGTCCGACCATGGGGAAGGGGTGGCGCTGGTCATGGACCGGCTGCGGTCGCTGGCCCGCAAGGCCGAGCGCACCGACGGTGCGCCGATCCGGCGGGCCATGCACAATCTGGGGATGGCGGTCCGGGCGCGCCTTGAAAAGGAGGGCGCCGATGCCGAGACCATGTTCGACGTCGCTGCATTGATCGACGATGCAGCCAGCAAGATCGAAAGGCTTTGACGATGACCTTGACCGCGGATGTGCCGACCGTGCACGCCAGCCGCTATCTCCAGCAGCTATGCAAGCATTGGAGTCACAAGTTCGAAACCGCTTTCGACGCGCAGCAGGGCAGCATCGCCTTTCCCATGGGACCGATCCGGATGACGGCCGGGGCCGACGCCCTGACCGTGACGATCGAACCGCAGGAGGGCGCCGATGTGGAGCGTTTCAAGCGAGTGGTCGCGGACCATCTCGACCGCTTCGCCTTCAGGGAAGCGCCCTTGGCCTTCGACTGGCGCTAGGGGATATTGGGAACAGGGCTGAGGCGGCGGACAGCAGTTTCGGCAGCCTGATGCGCGGGATTGGCGGATACGAGTATCCGCCAGCCCGATTGCCTCTCAGGCCACTTGCCGTCCGAAATCAGTGGACGCCGCGCGCAGGGTGGACAGCTTGCCTTCCACGCTCATGAAGCCGCGTTCCAGCTGGTCGATTTCGGAGGCCACCACTTCGGTATCCTGACGGATCGCGCTGATGGTCGATGACATGGAGTCGGCGGCCAGCGCGGTTTCGTCGACAGCCGCAGTGATCATCGTCACTGTCTGCGCCTGCGCGTCCATGGCGTGGCGGATGCGTTCCGCGCTGGCCTGCACTTCGCCGACCGTGTCGCGAATGCGTTCGTTGGTTTCCACAGACTGGCGGGTCGAGGCCTGGATGTCCGCGATCTTGCCGGCGATTTCGTCAGTGGCGCGGGCCGTCTGGTTGGCGAGGCTCTTCACCTCCTGCGCGACCACCGCAAAGCCGCGGCCGGCATCGCCTGCGCGGGCGGCCTCGATCGTGGCGTTGAGTGCGAGCAGGTTGGTCTGACCGGCAATATCGCGGATCAGGCCAAGGATCGATTCGATCGATTTCGCATGATCGGACAGGGTGGTCGACATGGCCACCGCGTCGCCCGACTGGCGCGCCGCGCGCTGCGCCACGTCGGCTGCGCTCTCTACCTCCGTCCGGGCGTCCTCTATGGCGCGGATCAGCCCGGCCGAGGTCCGGGCAGCTTCGCGCATGGCAAGCGCGGATTGCTCCGCAGCGGCGGCGACTTCCGAAGCCTTGCCCAGCATGCCGCGGGTCGCGGCCGATGCGTCCTTTGCCTGCTCGCGCAGTGATTCGCCGAGCTGTGACGCGCCGTCGATTTCGCCCATGATCCGCTGTTCGAACATCGTGCCAAAGCGCTGGCGCTCGTTCCGCTGCGCTTCGGCCTCGTCGCCCGCCACCACATTCGCGATCAATCCGGCATCGACCATGCTGACCTGCATCATGATCTGCACCAGCCGGCGGCGGCTGGCTTCATCCTCGGCGCGTTCCCAGATGAGGTCGACCAGCTTCTCGTTGGCGATCGCGACCGGCATCAGAACGGCGCGCAGGGGCGAGCCGTGCTTGCGCGCATGGCGGACGCAGGCAACCGAGGAAAGCGCCCATTCCCCGGCCTCATAATGGCCCAGCTTGTGGCGCACATATTCCGTCGCTTGCGTCTCAATCTTGGCGAGAGTGGCGGGACTGAGCCTGGATCGCAGTCCGTTCTGCTCGACATAGACATCATAGAAGGTGCGCGCGGCCAGGGTCGCCTGTTCACCCAGCAGGTCGCGAATCTGGCGCAGACCCTGCGCCAGCTCTCCATGCGGGTCGATATCCCTGATCATGGCAAGCAGGGCGTTTTGGGACGTGGCGGCGGAATTCATGTGCGGCAAAACCCCGATCTGGTCTTATTGTCAGCTCGGGTGATAGCGCCATTTGGTTAATCACTTCTTAGGACCGACGGATATCGAACGCGCCTGACCGGCAGGAAGCCGCTGGTCCGCATCAGGCGGCGCAAAGTCGGCATTTGCAGTGGTCGGACGGCAAAATGTTCCGCCTGTTGTGGAACGAACGGTCGATCGCGCCTTCGGGGCGGCTTGCCCTCCCGGCATATCGCTCTTAAGGGGACGAGACTCGAGGGACAACATCAGGGACGTAGGGAAGATATGGCGCGAACCACGAGCCGGCCGCTCTCGCCGCATTTGACGATCTGGAAATGGGGGCCAGCCATGGCTGTTTCCATCATGCATCGCGTGACCGGCAACGGTCTGGCGACGGTGGGCGCGATGGGACTGGTGTGGTGGCTGATGGCCGCCGCCATCGGGCCGGATGCCTATGCGACCTTCGTCGCCTGCGCGACTTCGCCGATCGGCTATCTGGTGATGGCGGGCATTAGCTGGTTCTTCTTCCAGCATCTCTGCTCTGGGCTTCGCCATTTCGTGCTCGACCTGGGCGCGGGCTATGAGCTCAAGAACAACAAGACCTGGTCGGTGCTGACCTTCGTCCTCTCGACGCTCCTCACCGTCGCCTTCTGGGCGGCCATCTGCACGGGGAAATTCTGATGGGAACCGGAACCGGAATCGGCCGCGTCCGCGGTCTTGGATCGGCCAGGCATGGCGCGCATCACTGGCTGGCGCAGCGCTATACGGCCGTCGGCAACCTGGCTCTGGTGCTGTGGCTGCTGATCAGCCTGATCGCGCTGCCGGGCCTTGATTATCAGAGCGTCCATAACTGGATCGCGCAGCCGCTGGTCGCCGTGCCGCTGATGCTGATGCTGGTCAGCATCTTCTATCACCTGCGCCTGGGCATGCAGATCATGCTGGAGGACTATGTCCACGACAAGGGCCTCAGCTTCTTCTGCATTCTGCTGCTGAACTTCTATGCCATTGGCGGCGCGTCCGCGGGCATCTTCGCGATCGCAAAGATCGCCTTCACGGGGATCGTCAAATAATGAGCGAAGCCTACAAGATCATCGACCACAGCTATGACACGGTCGTCGTGGGTGCTGGCGGTTCCGGTCTGCGCGCCACCATGGGCAGCGCGGAAGCGGGTCTGAAGACCGCCTGCATCACGAAGCTGTTCCCGACCCGCAGCCACACCGTGGCGGCGCAGGGCGGCATCGCGGCCAGCCTTGGCAACAATTCGCCCGACCACTGGACCTGGCACATGTACGACACCGTCAAGGGGTCGGACTGGCTGGGCGACCAGGACGCGATCGAATATATGGTGCGCGAGGCGCCGGCGGCCGTGATCGAGCTGGAACATGCCGGCGTGCCATTCAGCCGCAACGACAATGGCACCATTTACCAGCGTCCGTTCGGCGGCCACATGCAGAATATGGGCGCCGGCCCGCCGGTGCAGCGCACCTGCGCCGCCGCCGACCGTACCGGCCACGCCATGCTGCACGCCCTGTACCAGCAGAGCCTGAAGTATGACGCGGACTTCTACATCGAATATTTCGCCATCGACCTGATCATGGAAGACGGCCCGAACGGCAAGGAATGCCGGGGCGTCATCGCGATCTGCATGGAGGATGGATCGATCCACCGCTTCCGCAGCAAGGCGGTGGTGCTGGCGACGGGCGGTTACGGCCGCGCCTATTTCTCCGCCACGTCGGCGCATAGCTGCACCGGCGACGGCGGCGGCATGGTACTGCGCGCGGGTCTGCCTCTCCAGGACCTGGAGTTTGTGCAGTTCCACCCGACCGGCATTTACGGCGCGGGCGTGCTGATCACCGAAGGCGCGCGCGGCGAGGGCGGGTACCTCACCAACTCCGAGGGTGAGCGCTTCATGGAGCGCTATGCGCCGTCGGCCAAGGATCTGGCGTCGCGTGACGTCGTGTCCCGCTCCATGGCGATGGAGATGCGCGAAGGGCGCGGCGTGGGTCCGAACAAGGACCACATCTACCTGCACCTCGACCATATCGATCCCAAGGTGCTGGCGGAACGCCTGCCGGGCATCACCGAAAGCGGCAAGATCTTCGCGGGCGTCGACCTGACCCGGCAGCCGTTGCCGGTGACGCCGACCGTCCACTATAATATGGGCGGCATTCCCTGCAATTATCATGGGCAGGTGGTGACCAAGGTCGGCGACGATCCGGAAGTGGTGGTGCCGGGCCTCTATGCGGTCGGCGAAGCGGCCTGCGTCTCGGTCCATGGCGCGAACCGCCTGGGTTCCAACTCGCTGATCGACCTGGTCGTGTTCGGCCGCGCAACCGGCCTGCACCTCAAGGAAACGATCAAGCCCAACGGCTCGCACCGTCCGTTGCCCAAGGATGCGGCCGATCTGGCGCTTTCGCGCCTCGACCACTACCGCAATGCCAAGGGTGGCTCGCCCACGGCGAAGATCCGCCTGGAAATGCAGCACACCATGCAGAAACATGCTGCCGTG